>Ga0137403_10000737_pt1 | contig 42046 bp, 40 predicted proteins | sample CZOMad2_1_16fung_FD_122057 | JGI IMG/M metagenome (GOLD analysis project Ga0137403, IMG submission 122057) | Vadose zone soil fungal communities from Angelo Coast Range Reserve, California, USA - CZOMad2_1_16fungal (Hybrid Assembly) | ecosystem: Environmental > Terrestrial > Soil > Vadose zone...
CACGAGCACGACGTGCTGGTGATCGGCGCCGGCGGCGCCGGGCTGCGCGCGGCGATCGAGGCCGCGGCGCAGGGCGTGTCGGTCGGCCTCGTCTGCAAGTCGCTCCTGGGCAAGGCGCACACCGTCATGGCCGAGGGCGGCATCGCCGCGGCCATGGGCAACGTGTGGCCCGAGGACAACTGGCAGGTGCACTTCCGCGACACGATGCGCGGCGGCCGGATGGTCAACAACTGGCGCATGGCCCAGCTCCATGCGCAGGAGGCGCCCGAGCGCGTCCTCGAGCTCGAGCGCTGGGGTGCGCTCTTCGATCGCACGAAGGACGGCCTCATCTCCCAGCGGGACTTCGGCGGCCATCGCTACGCGCGGCTCGCGCACGTCGGCGATCGGACCGGCCTCGAGATGATCCGGACCCTCCAGTACCACGGCATTCACCAGGGCATCGACGTGTACATGGAGTGCAAGGTCGAGCGCCTGATGAAGGACGGCGACCGGATCTCGGGCGCCTTCGGCTACTGGCGTGACACCGGCAAGTTCGTCCTCTTCAAGGCGAAGGCGGTCGTGCTCGCCACCGGCGGCATCGGCAAGGCGTGGAAGATCACCTCGAACTCCTGGGAGTACACGGGCGATGGGCAGTCACTGGCGCTCTGGGCCGGGGCCGATCTCATCGACATGGAATTCGTGCAGTTCCATCCGACCCACATGGTGTGGCCACCGTCGGTCGCGGGTCTCCTGGTGACCGAAGGCGTGCGTGGCGACGGCGGCACCCTGAAGAACAAGGACGGCGAGCGGTTCATGTTCAACTACATCCCCGAGTACTACAAAGGGGAGACCGCTGACAACATCGAGGAAGCCGAGCGCTGGTACACGGACAAGAAGAACAATCGCCGCACCCCGGATCTGCTCCCGCGGGACATGGTTGCACGCGCGATCAGAGCCGAGGTCAAGGCGGGCCGCGGCAGCCCGCATGGCGGGGTCTTCCTCGACATCTGCACACGCCGGCCGGCCGACTACATCCGCAAGCGGCTGCCGTCCATGTATCACCAGTTCAAGGAGCTCGCGGACGTCGACATCACGAAGGAGCCGATGGAAGTCGGGCCGGCCCAGCACTACGTGATGGGGGGAGTGCGCGTGGACGCGGACTCCACGGCGGCGACGGTGCCCGGGCTCTTCGCGGCCGGGGAAGCGGCCGGCGGCATGCACGGCAGCAACCGCCTCGGCGGCAACTCGCTGTCGGATCTGCTGGTGTTTGGACGGCGCGCCGGGCTGTACGCGGCGCTCTACGCGAAGAACGTCGGCGGGCGGCTGAGCGTCGACGCCGGGCAGGTGGAAGCGGTCGCGCGCGAGACGCTCGAGCCGTTCGACCGGCCGGCCGGTGAGAACCCCTACGCGATCCAGGCGGAGCTGCAGGAGACGATGCAGAATCTGGTCGGCATCATCCGCACCGAAGCGGAGCTCAAGGAAGCGCTGAAGAAGATCGAGGCGCTCAAGGCGCGCGCGAAGAACGTCGGCGCGGGCGGCGGGCGCACCTACAACCCAGGCTGGCACACCGCGCTGGATGTGAGCTCGCTGCTCACCGTCGCCGAGTGCTGCGCGATGGCCGCGCTGGAGCGCACGGAGAGCCGCGGCGGGCACACGCGCGACGACCATCCGTATAGCGACGACACGTGGGGCACGGTCAACGTCGTGCTGAGCGAGCGTGGCGGCGGGATCTCGCTCAGGCGCGAGCCGCTGCCGAAGATGCCCGACGAGCTCAAAGCCCTGCTCCAAGAGAGAGCGTGATGCCGACTTACACCATGCGGGTGTTCCGGGGCGACCCGGGAGGCGGTGAGTTCAAGGACTATCGCGTCGAGACCGGGGAAGGGATGGTCGTCCTCGATGTCATTCATCGCATCCAGGCGACGCAGGCGCCCGATCTCGCCTGCCGGTGGAACTGCAAGGCTGGCAAGTGCGGCTCGTGCAGTGCCGAGGTGAACGGCACGCCGCGTCTCATGTGCATGACGCGCATGAACCTCTTCGCGGACGGCGAGACGATCAGCGTCGCGCCGATCCGCGCGTTCCCGATCATCCGAGACCTGGTCACCGACGTCTCGTACAACTTCGAGAAGGCCAAGCAAGTCCCGCCCTTGCGCCTTCGACCGCCGGATCCCGACGGCAAGTACCGCATGAAGCAAGAGGACGTCGACCGGCCCCAGGAGTTTCACAAGTGTATTGAGTGCTTCCTCTGCCAGGACGTCTGCCACGTCATCCGCGACCACGAGGACAAGAAGCGGGCCTTCGCCGGGCCTCGCTTCTTCATCAAGATCGCGGGCCTCGACATGCACCCGCTCGACACCCGCGACCGCTCGGCGTTCATCAAGGACCAGGCGGGAGTCGGACTCTGCAACATCACCAAGTGCTGCACCGAGGTGTGTCCGGAGCACATCCACATCACCGACAACGGGATCATCCCGCTCAAGGAGCGGATGGCCGACGGCTTCGACCCCATCGTGTGGCTCCTGCGCAAATTCCGGGGAAAATCGACCAGCCGGATCGGGCGTGACCGCACTTCGCGATAGGAAGGTTCGGGCGTGACCGCACGCCGCGAGAGGGAGGTTCGGGCGTGTCGGAGCCACGCCGCACCTGACTCAGGCCACCCCCGGTCAAAGCCGGCCTCACGGCCCCCGCTACCATGAAAATTCACGAGTACCAGGCCAAAGCCCTCCTGCGCGAGTTCGGCGTGCCCGTTCCGCGCGGCGAGGTCGCCACGACGCCCGCCGACGCAAAGGCGGCCGCCGCGCGCCTGGGCGGCCGGGTCGTCGTGAAGGCCCAGGTGCACGCCGGCGGCCGCGGCAAGGCCGGCGGCATCCAGGTGGCGGACGACGCGGACAGCGCCGAGCGCGCCGCCCGCCAGATCCTCGGCATGCGCCTCAAGAGCCCGCAGACGCCGCCGGGCGGGATCGAGGTCCGCTCGGTGCTCGTGGAGGAGGCCTCGGCCGTCGCGCGCGAGCTCTATCTCTCGATCACGCTCGACCGCGCCCGCGCGACCCACGTGGTCATGGCGTCGGAAGCCGGCGGCATGGACATCGAGGAGGTCGCCGCGCGCACGCCCGACAAGATCATCCGGCAGTGGGCGCATCCGGCGCTCGGCATCCAGGATTTTCAGGCGCGGCGCCTGGCGTACGGCCTGGGGCTCGCGGGCGACCAGTTCAAGCAGGCGGTGGCCCTGATCCGCGGCCTCTTCGCGCTCTACCTGGCCCGCGACGCCTCGCTGGCCGAGGTCAATCCGCTGGTCGTCACGAAGGAAGGCCGCGTCCTCGCGCTCGACGCCAAGCTCAACTTCGACGACAACGCCCTCTGGCGCCACCCGGCGATCGTCGCGCTCCGCGACGTCAACGAGGAGGATCCGCTCGACGTCGAGGCGTCGAAGTACAACTTGAACTACATCAAGCTCGACGGCCACGTGGGCTGCATGGTCAACGGCGCCGGCCTCGCGATGGCGACGATGGACATCGTGAAGCTGGCCGGCGGCGAGCCGGCGAACTTCCTCGACGTGGGCGGCGGGGCCTCGCCCGAGCAGATCGAGAACGCGTTCCGGATCCTCTCGTCGGACCCCAGCGTGAAGGCGGTGTTCATCAACGTCTTCGGCGGCATCCTGCGCTGCGACCGGCTCGCCGCGGGCGTCATCGCGGCCATCCGCAACCTCGGCCTGCGCCTGCCGGTGGTGGTGCGGATGGAGGGCACCAACGTCGAGCTGGGGCGGCAGATGCTCGCCGAATCGGGCCTGGCCCTGACGAACGCCGCCGACATGGGTGATGGCGCGAAGAAAGCCGTGGCCCTCGCGCGCGGCTAGCCGGTGGGTCCCGCTGCTCGTCCTGATGGCCGGCGTCGCCGCCGGCGCGGGCTGCTGGCGGCCGGCCGACCAGCGGGCCTACGAGGACGCCGTCGCCTCGATGTCGATGGTGAAGGCGCGGGCGTTCTTCGAGCAGTACCCGCGGAGCGCCTATCGCGACCGGCTGGTCGACGAGATGATCGGCTGGTGCAGACGCGAGGACACCACGGCCTGCTATGAGATCATCTTGCAGACGATGCCGAAGGATCATCACCGCTACCAGGACGTGGTCGCCGTCTACGACAAGCGGCTCGCCGACAAGCGCCGGGGTCGTCCGCCGGGCACCGAGGACAGGCGAGAGGGCGTCCGCTAGGTGAGCATTCTCGTCGATCGGTCCACCCGCGTGGTCGTGCAGGGCATCACCGGGCGCGAGGGCGCGTTCCACGCCGCGCGGTGCAAGGAGTACGGCACGATCGTCGTCGGCGGGGTCACGCCCGGCAAGGGCGGCACGACCCACGAGGGCTTCCCGGTGTGGAACACGGTCGCCGAGGCGGTGGCCAGCGAAGGGGCGAACTGCGCCCTGATCTTCGTGCCGCCGGCGGCGGCGGCCGACGCGATCATGGAAGCGGCCGCGGCCGCCGTCCCGCTGGTCGTCTGCATCACCGAGGGGATTCCCGTCGGCGATCTGGTGAGGGCGAAGCACTTTCTCGCCGGGACGTCGAGCCGGCTGATCGGGCCCAACTGTCCCGGGGTGATCACGCCCGAGCAGGCCAAGATCGGCATCATGCCGGGTCACATCCACCGCGCGGGCCCGGTCGGCGTCGTGTCGCGCAGCGGCACCCTGACCTACGAGGTCGTGGGCCAGCTCACCGGGCGGTCCATCGGACAGTCGACCTGCGTCGGGATCGGCGGCGACCCGGTGAACGGCACGAGCTTCGTCGACGTGCTGCGGCTGTTCAACGACGATCCCGAGACGCGGGCCATCATGATGATCGGCGAGATCGGCGGCACCGCCGAGGAAGAGGCCGCCGCGTTCGTCAAGGCGAAGGTGAAGAAACCGATCGTCGCGTTCATCTGCGGCCAGACGGCGCCGCCGGGGCGGCGCATGGGCCACGCCGGCGCGATCATCGCGGGAGGCAAGGGAACGGCGGCGGAGAAAATGAAGGCACTCGAAGATGCCGGGGCCACGCTCGTGAAGAGCCCGGCCGACATGGGAGCCACCATGGCCAAGGTGATCGGACGATGACGACGCAGCGCACGCTGGCCATCATCAAGCCCGACGCCGTGACCAAGGGCGTCGTCGGGCAGATCATCACCAGAATCGAACGGGCCGGCCTCGCGATCATCGCGGCCAAGCTCGTCCACATGACGCTCGCGGAGGCGCGCGGCTTCTACATCGTCCACCGGGAGCGCCCGTTCTACGAGAGTCTCTGCGCGTTCATGACCCAGGGGCCGTGCCTGCCCATGGTCCTCGCCGGGGACGACGCGATCCGAAAATGGCGCGACCTCATGGGCGCCACCGATCCGGTCAAGGCCGCCGCCGGAACGATCCGCAAGGACTTCGCCGCGTCCATCGAGGCGAACGCGGTGCACGGCTCCGACGCGCCCGAGGCGGCGGCGTTCGAGATTCCCTACTTCTTCTCGAGCTTCGAGCTCTGGCCCCGGTCGACGCGGTGAAGATCGCCAAGGTCCTGGTCGCCAATCGAGGCGAGATCGCGGTCCGGGTCATCCGCGCCTGCCGCGAGCAGGGCATCGCCTCGGTGGCCGTGTTCTCCGACGCCGACCGCGAGGCGCTCCACGTGCTCATGGCCGACGAGGCGTACCCGATCGGGCCGCCCCCGCCGGCGGAGAGCTATCTCGCGATCGACAAGCTGGTGCGCGTCGCCAAGGCCTCCGGCGCCGACGCGGTGCACCCCGGCTACGGCTTCCTCGCCGAGAACGCCGCGTTCGCGGAGGCGTGCGGCGCCGCCGGGCTCGTGTTCGTGGGGCCGCCGCCGGCGGCGATCCGGGCCCTCGGCGACAAGACGGCCGCGCGCCGGATCGCGCGCACGCTGGGCGTTCCGACCGTGCCGGGCACGTTCGAGCCCGTGTCCGATCCCGACGCGATGCGCGCGGCCGCCCGCGAGATCGGCTACCCGCTGATGGTGAAGGCCGCGATGGGCGGCGGCGGGAAGGGGATGCGTGTCGTCCGCTCCGAGGGCGAGCTCGAGAGCGCGCTGGCGCTGGCGCGGAGCGAGGCGGCCTATGCGTTCGGCGACGGCGCGGTCTATCTCGAGCGGTACCTGGCCGAGCCCCGACACATCGAGGTCCAGGTGCTGGCCGACGCCCGAGGCCACGTCATCCACCTGGGCGAGCGCGAATGCTCGATCCAGCGGCGACACCAGAAGCTCGTCGAGGAGTCGCCCTCGCCGTTCGTGGACGGTCCCCTGCGCGAGCGCCTGGGCGAGGCCGCGTGCCGGATCGCCGGCGCCGCCGGCTACGTCAACGCCGGGACCGTCGAGTTCCTGGTGGACGCCGAGCGGCGCTTCTACTTCCTCGAGATGAACACGCGCCTGCAGGTGGAGCACGGCGTCACCGAGATGGTCACCGGCATCGATCTCGTTCGCGAGCAGCTCAGGGTCGCCGCCGGCGAGGCGCTCAGCCACAAGCAGGCCGACGTCGTCCTGCGCGGCGCGGCCATCGAATGCCGGATCAACGCCGAGGACCCGTTCAGCGGCTGGATGCCGTCGCCGGGCACCATCACCGGGCTCCGCGCCGCCACCGGCCCGTGGGTGCGTGACGACTCGGGCGCCTACGAGGGCTACACGGTTCCGCGCTTCTACGACACGCTGCTCGCGAAGCTCATGGTCTGGGGCGTCGACCGCGCGACCGCCATCAGCCGGATGGCCCGCGCGCTCGCCGAGTACAAGGTGGTCGGCATTCTCACGACGATCCCGGTTCTCGCCCACATCGTGGCCCACGAGGACTTTCGCGCCGGCAAGCTCTCGACCGGCTTTCTCGACCGCCTCCTGCCCACGCTGACCGCGACGCGGGATCGGGCGCGCGCGGTCGCCGTCATCGCGGCGGTGCTCGCCGAGTACGAGCGTCTGGGCCACCACACACTCGTCGAGCCGTCGCCAGCAGCGGACAACTGGCGCACCGGCCGCCGCGCAGGCTGGCGATGAATGAGCATGGTCTCATGCGGGGCTCGCCGAGCTTGAGCGTCCGAACGGGCGCGCGGAGCCGGGTCGCATCTGTGTCAGGCCACCCTCGGTCCAAGCCGGCCCCACGGACCCCGCTACAATGAAATTCGTCGTCACGATCGGCGACGCGACCGAGACGGTCGAGGTGAGCGGCAAGGCTCCCCGGTATCGGGTGACCATCGGCTCGGAGGTGTGGGAGGTGGACGGGCGGCTCACCGCCCAGGGCATCTACTCGCTCCTCATCGGCGGCGCCTCGCACGTCGCCGACGTCCGGGACGACGGGGGCGCGTGCGTCGTGGACATCGGCGACGAGCGGTACGTCCTCCGGGTCGAGGAGGAGACGCGCCACATCATCCGGACCCGGGGGCGCTCGGCCGCCGGCGCCGGCGCGCAGACGCTGGTGGCGCCGCTGCCGGGCCGGATCGTGCGGGTCGCGGTGAAGCCGGGCGACCGGGTCGAGAAGGGCGACACCCTGCTGGTGATCGAGGCCATGAAGATGGAGAACGAATACCGGGCGGGCAGCGCGGGCACCGTCTCCGAGGTGCGGGTCACGCCCGGTCAGGCCGTGAACGGCGGCGACGTCCTGGTGGTGATCGCCTGATCTAGTGGTGCAGGATCTTCGAGAGGAACTGCCGGGCCCGCTCCGAGCGCGGCGTCCCGAAGAAGTCCTCCTTCTTGTCGTCCTCGACGATCTGGCCGTGGTCCATGAAGATGACCCGGTGCGCGACGCGGCTGGCGAACCCCATCTCGTGGGTCACGACCATCATGGTCATGCCCTCGCGCGCCAGCTCCGTCATGACGTCGAGCACCTCGTTGATCATCTCCGGGTCGAGCGCCGAGGTGGGCTCGTCGAAGAGCATGGCGAGCGGGTCCATCGCGAGCGCGCGCGCGATCGCCACCCGCTGCTGCTGACCACCCGAGAGCTGCCCCGGATATTTCGACGCGTGCTGCGAGAGCCCCACGCGCTCGAGGAGCTTCAGCGAGCGCGCCGCGGCCTCGTCGCGCGACCGCCCGAGCACGCGGATTTGACCCAGGCTGATGTTGTCGGTGACGCTCATGTGCGGGAACAGCTCGAAGTGCTGGAAGACCATGCCGATCTGCGCGCGGAGCCGGGTCAGGTTGGTCTTCGGGTCGCCGACCGAGATGCCGTTGACCACGACGTCGCCCTGCTGAAAGGGCTCGAGGCCGTTGACCGTCTTGATCAGCGTGCTCTTGCCGGAGCCGGACGGGCCGCACACGACGACGACCTCGCCCTTGTTCACGGCGGTCGAGCAGCCGTTCAAGACCTGCACGGGTCCGTACCACTTGCTGACGTTCTTCATCTCGATCATCGGCATGACGGCTTCCCCCGAGCTCCGCGAGTCATCGGCCTGGCACGGTCAGCCGGGCCTGGAGCCGCTTCACGAGGCTCGACAGTCCGAAGCTGATCGCGAAGTAGACCACCGCGACGAACAAGTACATCTCGACCAGGCGGCCGTCCCGCTGGGCAACCTTCGAGGCGGCGCCGAGGAAGTCGGTGATGGAGAGCACGTACACGAGCGAGGTGTCCTGGAACAGGATGATGGTCTGCGTCAGCAGCACCGGCAGCATGTTCCGGAACGCCTGGGGCAGCACGATCTGGCCCATCGTCTGCCAGTAGGAGAGCCCCAGGGCGTAGCCGGCCCACATCTGCCCGCGCGGGATCGACTGGATCCCGGCGCGCATGATCTCGCAGTAGTAGGCGGCCTCGAACATCATGAACGTGACCAGCGAGGACAGAAACGCCCCGACCTGGATCGGGCGCGTCGCCCCGAGCAGCCAGCCGCCCATCCAGGGTACGAGGAAATAGAACCAGAAGATCACGAGCACGAGCGGCGTCGAGCGCATGACGTTCACGTACGCGCTGGCGGCGGTCGAGAGCGTGCGGTAGCTCGCCAGCCGCATCATCGCCAGCAGCGTGCCGAAGACGATCCCGCCCGTCATGGCGAGCGCCGTGAGCGTGAGCGTGAAGGTCATGCCCTCCCGGAACAGGAAGGGCGCGGTGCGGCGGATGACGTCCCAGTCGAAGGCGGTCAGCACGCTCAGTGTCCGGCCAGGGGCATCGCCTGCCCCGACCCGATCAGGCCCGGCACCGCCAGCCTCCGCTCGAGCCAGCGCATGCCGATCACGACGATGAGGTTGAGCGCCATGTAGATGAGGGTGGCCGCCGTGAACGCCTCGAAGACCTGGAAGCTGAACTCCTGGAGCGACCGCGCGCTGGCGGTCAGCTCGACCAGGCCGATCGTCAGCGCGACGGCGCTGTTCTTGATGACGTTGAGGAACTCCGACGTGAGAGGCGGCATGACGATCCGGATCGCCATCGGCAGCAGGATGAACCGGTAGGTCTGCGGCAGCGTGAGCCCGAGCGCGATGCCCGCCATCCGCTGGCCGCTCGCCAGCGACTGGATTCCCGCCCGCACCTGCTCGGCCACGCGCGCCGAGGTGTAGAGGCCGAGGCAGACCACCGCCGTGTAGAAGGCCGAGCGCGGGAGCTGCTTCAGCCACGTCCCCACGGAGGCGGGCAGGAGCTCCGGCACCACGAAGAACCACAGAAACATCTGGACCAGGAGGGGCACGTTCCGGAACACCTCGACCCACGCGTCGCCGAGGCGCCGCAGCCAGCGGGTCGGCGTGGTCCGCACCACGCCCACGATCATGCCGAGCGCGAGCGCGATCACCCAGGCCGCCATCGCGGTGGCCAGCGTCCAGCCGAGCCCGGCGACGAGGGTGTCGAGATAGGTGCCGCGCCCGTCCGGCGAGAGCTGCCAGAAGATGCCCCAGTTCCAGTTGTACTTCACGGGGTCAGCGCTCCGGGGGAGCGGGCGCGGCGGTCACGGGCCGGCTACTTGTAGTCGTTCGGATCGCCCGAGTCGGTGGGCTTGGCTACCACGTGCTTGAAGACCTCGCTCATCGGCACGTTGAGGTTGACGCCCTTGGGCGGCACCGGCGACATGAACCACTTCGCGTAAATCTTGTTGATCTCGCCGGATTTGTAGACGGCCGCCATGGCCCCGTCCACGACCTTCTTGAAGGACGGGTCGTCCTTGCGCAGCATGATGCCGTAGGGCTCGACCGAGAGCGCCTCGGCGGAGATCGTCCACTCGGCCGGGGTCTTCGAGCTCGCGACCAGGCTGTAGAGCAGGATGTCGTCCATGACGAACGCGGCGGCCCGGCCCGTCTCGACCATCAGGAACGCCTCGGCGTGGTCCTTCGCCGGCAGGATCGTGATGCCGAGGTTCTTCTGTCCGTTGAGCTCGGTGATCTGCTTGATGTTCGTCGTGCCCGACGTCGAGACGATCGTCTTGCCCTTGAGATCGTTCAGGTCCTTGAGGCTCGCGGCCTTCTTGCTGACGAAGCGGTTCGCCGTCACGAAGTGCGTGATCGTGAACGACACCTGCTTCTGCCGCTCGAGGTTGTTGGTGGTCGAGCCGCACTCGAGATCGATGGTGCCGTTGGCCATCAGCGGAATGCGCGTGGCCGAGGTGACCGGATTCAGCTTCACCTGGAGGTTGGGCATCTTCAGCTCCGCCTTGACCGCGTCGACGATCTTGCCGCAGAGGTCGATCGCGTAGCCGATGGCCGACTGCTTGTCGTCGAAGTACGAAAAGGGGATCGACGCGTCGCGATGGCCGAGCGTGATCACGCCCGTCTCCTTGATCTTCTTGAGCGTGCCCTCCTGGGCGCCCGCCGGCGGCCCCACCAGCGTGAGGGCGCACACGGTGACGAGGCCGGCGGAGAGCAGGCGTCTGCAATTTTTCATGGGGTCGTGTTCTCCTGACTATGGGTTGTGAGGTCGCTCCACTATAGACCATGTCCCGCTCCGCCGCGCACGGGTGGGTACAATGATCCGGCCGATCGATCGACCCCGGCCAGGAGGAACACGATGCCGCTGACCCCCGCCGCGTTCACCGAAGCGCTGCTCCGCGAGGCGCGTGAGACCCACCCCTGGCTCCACCATCCGCTCTTCCACATGATCTGGGACGGCAAGCTGGGCCGGCCCCAGCTCCAGAACGTGATCCGGCAGCAGGGCGCCTTCTTCCTGGACACGCTGCGCCACGCGGCGTGGAAGATCATCTCGGTCGGCGGCTACACCCCGACTTTCGAGGACCTCGAGCGCCAGCGCGCCCTCATTCCGCTGGTCGTCGAGGAGGGCGGCGAGGACACGATCGGCGGTAAGACGACCGCTCATTCGTTTCTCTTCATCAAGCTCGCCGCGGCGCTCGGTATTTCACGGGACGAGCTCTTCGCGACCGAGTACCTGCCGACCACGATCATCGAGAAGAACGAGCTGTTCCTGTTGCAGCGCTCCTCGACCATCGAGGCGCTGTGCGGCGGGAACATCGCCACCGAATCGCTCAACGCCATCCACGTCCAGCGAATGGCCGCCGCCCTGGAGACGCACTACGGCGTGCCGCGCGCGGCCCTGGACTTCTACCACGTGCACATGGAAGTGGAGGGTGACCACGCCGATCGCGCCGTGCGTATCCTGTCGGCGCTCGCTACTTCTGACGAGGCTCAAGCTCGCGGCCGGCTGGCGATGCGTCGGGCGATCACGGCGCGGCGCATCTGCGCTGACGGGATGCTCGCGGCTTTCGTTTCTTCTCGCTAGAGCCGGGGGCGCGGGGCGGGGGTGCGGGAGGGGTCACCGGACCACGCGGCGCGCGTGCGCTGCCCCTTAGCGGCTGGGCTCCATCCCGGCGCGTGGCGTTCCGGCGCCGCTTCACGGGAACGGGTCCGGTTGACCCCTTCCGCACCCCCGCCCCGCGCCCCCGACACAGCTTGCCCTTCGACGTGGGGCGCTGTTGTCGCAGTGCGCGTGGCTGCACACGTCGTTTCGGCGCCCCGATGCCAAGTCGTTGGAGCGCGCTCAGCGTCTCCGACGCAGCTTGATGGTCGACGTTGCTCGACGCTGTGGGCGTGGCGCGGCGGCGTGGCCCGCCCGGCGCCGGTGGTTGCGCGTCGGGCGGGCTGCGCCGGAGCTACTTGATGGCGCCGGCGGTGAGGCCGGAGACGTAGTAGTCGAGGAAGAAGACGTACAAGACGACGATCGGCACCGATGCCAGCACCGCGCCCGCCATCAGCGAGCCCCAGTAGTAGATGTCGCCGCGGATCAGCTCGCTCGTCACCCCGACGCTCGCCGTGATCTGCTCCGACGACGACGTGAACGTGAGGGCGTAGATGAACTCGTTCCAGGAGAGGGTGAAGGCGAAGAGCGCCGCGCAGACGAGGCCCGGCACGGTGATCGGCAGCACGATCCGCCAGAGGGCCTGGATGCGCGTGGCGCCGTCGACCATCGCGCACTCCTCGACCTCCTTCGGCACGGTCCGGAAGTAGCCCATCAGGAGCCAGGTGCAGAAGGGGACGAGGAACGTCGGATAGGTGACGACGAGGGCCCACTTCGAGTCGCCAAGGCCCAGCCAGTTCACGACCTGGGCCAGCGGTAAGAACAGGAGCGACGTCGGCACGAGGTAGGTGACGAAGATCGCGGTGCCGAGGCTCCCGACCGCGAAGAACTTGAGCCGCGCCAGCGCGTAGGCCGCGATCGTCCCGAGGACGAGCGACACGACGGTCGAGAGCACGGTGACCAGCAGGCTGTTCTTCGTCCACGTCAGGAAGCCCGTCTCCCACAGGAGCTTCGTGTAGTGGTCCAGCGTCGGGCCCTGGCGAATCAAGAGCGGGACCGCGTCCCGGTCGTACAGCTCCTTGTTCTGCTTCAGCGACGTCAGCGCCATGTGGTAGAAGGGAAACACCGCGAAGATCAGGAACGGCACCAGCAGCACGTGCATCAGGATCTTCCTCGAGAGCTTCCGTCGACTCATCAGTAGGCCTGCTTTCGGACGAAGCGGAGCTGTGCCCACACCACCAGCATCAGCACCGGGAAGAGGTAGAGCGAGATCGCGGCGCCCTCGCCGATCCGGCCCGTCTCGAGCCCGACCTGGCGGGCCAGGGTCGCGAAGAGATGGGTCGAGTTGATCGGACCGCCGTGGGTGAGAACGAACACGATGTTGAATTCGCTGAAGGTGAAGATGGTGGAGAAGAGCACCACGATGGCCAGCACGCCCTTGAGCAGCGGCAGCGTGACGTACCAGAAGCGCGCGATCGGTCCGGCGCCGTCGGCCTCCGCCGCCTCGTAGAGCTCCTTCGGGATGGCCACCAGGCCGGCCAGGATCGTGATCGCGAAGAAGGGCAGGCCGCGCCAGATGTTGACGATGATGACCGCGGCCATCGCGTAGTACTTCTGCCCGAGCCAGTTCGGCCCGGGCGGGTCCATGATGCCGAGGGCCAGGCCCGTCCAGTTCACCACGCTGTAGAGCGAGTTGAACATCCACCACCAGCCGAGCGTCGACAAGGCCGTCGGGATGACCCACGGCAACAGCACGGCGCCGCGGATGAGCCGCTTGAACCAGAGCTGCTGGTTGAGCAGCAAGGCCAGCGAGATCCCCATGACGAGCTTCGCGCCGACCGCCGCCCCGCAGAAGACGAACGCGTTCTGGAAGGTCTGCCGGAACGCGTCGCTCTGCCAGAGGTTGATGAAGTTGCGCAGGCCGATCAGATGGCTCGGCCGGCCGATGAAGGCGTTCGAGACCGAGAAGTAGAGCGCCATACAGAACGGATAGGCGACCAGGAGCAGCAGGAGAATGAGCGCCGGGCTCACGAAGATCGGGCCCAGCCACTCCTCGCGGTCGAGGAGCTCCCCGATGCGGGTCCGCAGCGAGGGGCGGCGAGCCGCGGCGGCGACATCGACGGTACTGATGGCCATTGTCAGATCACCCTGCCATGACTTTCTTCATCTCGTTCTCGGCCCAGGCCAGCGCGTCCTTGGTCGACGTGCCGGTGACCGCCTTGGCGATCATGTTGGGCATGATGAAGGAATTGGTGATGAGCTGCACCTTGTCGCTCGGCGGCGCCGGCCAGCCGTAGCAGTGGTACTGCACCCCCTTGGTGTCCAGGAGCGCGGCGTACTTCGGGTCGGTCTTGAGCACGGGATGGTTCTGCAGATTCTCGTAGACCGGCAGGTTGAAGGCGTCCGCCGACATGATGTATTCGTCGTAGCGCTCCCGGGTGCCGAGGAGATACCGGATGAACTCCTTGGCCGGCGCGATGTGCTTGGAGAACCGCCAGATGCCGATGTGGCGCGGCACGTCCGTCTCGTGGCGTCCCTTGGGCCCGCCCGGCGTCTTGTGGTGGTTGATGGTGTCCGCGGTCGGGAGCTTCATCGTCTTGGCCACGATGTAGGCGCTCACCGGGTTGTGGATCCAGCCCGCCTTGCCCTGCTGGATCGACTGGTTGTTGCTGGCGTCGTCCCACGAGAGCACCTCGGGCTCCATGCAGTCGCGGAACATCTTCCGGTACCACTCGACCATCTCGGCGGTCTGCGGGCTGTTGATCTTGACGGTCTTGCCGTCCTTGTCGACCTCGAGCCCGCCGAACGACCAGAGCACCGGCCCCCCGGTCGAGATGGTGTCGTAGTTCTGGCTGATGGGAATCCCTACCGGGTGTCCCATCTTCTTCAGCTCCTTGCCGACGGTGTAGAGGTCTTCCCACGTGTCGGGGATCTTGAGCCCCGCCTTCTTGAAGAGGTCCTCCCGGTAGGTGGCCACGAACATGCCGTGGTACTGCGGGACGGCCCGCCAGACGCCGCGGACCTGGGCGGTCTCGGCCGCCGAGGAGAGTACCTTGCCGTACTTCTTCTCCAGCTCGCCCACGATGTCCGAGAGGTCGACCAGCTGGCCCTCGTAGAGCCACGGGAAGTGCATGCGCATCTCGACCAGGTCGTGGCCGGATTGCGACTGGACCTCGGACGCGTACTTCGCGGCCTGCTGGGGCGCCGCGATGTGGTCGATCTTGATCTTGATGCCGGTGTCCTTGGTGAAGCGCAGGGCGATCTCGTCCAGCTTCTTGTCCATGAGCGGCGCGAAGTTGTTCCAGCAGAGATACGAGATCTCCCGCTGCTGCCCGCGCGCGGGCGGGATGCCGGCGGCGAAGATGCCCGCCAGGCCGGTACCTGTCGTGGTTGTCAGAAAGCGGCGACGCGTGATCGATGCCATGAATCCTCCTCTGTCGTTCACTGCGCGTGCGCCTCGCGCCGGGGCGGGGCGTCGTCGTCTGCGATCGGGGCAATCGTACGGGGGAATCGCTCCTCGAACATCACGTAGAGACGGAGAAACTCCATTGGATCGCCATGATAACCCAACTCCGCTCACCGTGGACCGCCCCCGGGAGCCATCTCGCCCAGGTCCTCCGACGTGGCGCACCGAAAGCCGACGAAGTGGTGGCCGGCGGCGGCGCCGCGGCGGTCGTAGGAGAGCCGCCGCGTCACGCTGAGCGACTGGACGGGGTCGTCGTGGCTCGCCCCGCGGACCACCACCCGGCCGGTCGCGCCCGTGTAGGGCTCCCGGCCGTCATCGGCCCGGTACGGATAGGGCCGGAGCACGGTCGATGTCCACTCCCGGAGATTTCCGAGAATGTCCTGGACGCCGTACGGGCTCGCCCCGGCCGGCCGGCTCGGGACGTCGGTCGCGTTGTAGGCGCGTCCGAAAACTGCGCGCTCCGGCGCTGGCGCCGCGAAGCCCCACGGGTACGGTCGCCGGTCGTCGCCGCGGGCGGCCTTCTCCCACTCGGCCTCCGTTGGCAGGCGCCGGCCCTTCCACGCGCAGTAGTCGCGGGCGCCGAACCAGGAGACCTCGACCGCGGGGTGGCGCTCGAACCCGGGGTCGGCGATCCAGCGTCCGTCGGACCGGTGGACCCGCGCGTCGGGATCGTCCTCGTCGTAGCGCCGGTCGGCTCCCGGCGGTCTCAGACCGGTCGCGTTCAGAAACGCCGCGAGCTCGGCGTTCGTCACCTTGTCGCGATCGATCCAGAAGTCGCGCACGTAGACGCGGTGCAGCGGCGCCTCGTCGGGCGAGCCGTCGTCGCGCCCCATCCAGAAGGCGCCGGCCTGGACCAGCATCACGCCGTCGGCGCGGCAGAGGGCGGGCGCGGCGAGGAGCCCCGCGGCCAGAAGGCCGGCAGCCGCGCGGCGTCCGAAAATCCCCACGGCGATCATGGTATCGTGGGGCCGGCATGCGTTCTCGCTGGAACGAAGCCGAGGCGAATCCGCTCGACGGCCTCGACCTCCTCGTCTACGCCTCCCGCCTGGTCGGCGCCGAAACCTCGCTGGTGATCTGGGGCGGCGGCAACACCTCGATCAAGACCCGCGAGCGCGACCACCGCGGCCGCGACATCGCCGTGCTCCGGGTGAAGGGGAGTGGCTCCGACCTCAAGTCCGTCCAGAAGAAGGACTTCCCGGGCGTACGGATGGACGACATCGCGGCGCTCCTCGGCCGCGACGAGATGGACGACGAGGAGATGGTGAGCTACCTCGCCCACGCGCTGCAGGAGCCGGCGGGCGTGCGCCCGTCGATCGAGACGCTTCTGCACGGCTTCCTCTCCGCCGGCGCGATCGTCCACACCCACGCGGACGCCGTCGTGTCGCTGACGAACAGCGACCGCGCCCACGACACGGTAGAGAGTGTTTACGGAAAGGACGTCATCGCGCTCCCGTATCGCCGGCCCGGGTTCCGGATCTCGCGGGACGTCGCCGACGCCATCCGCGACCGGCCCGACGCGAAGGCGCTGCTTCTGGAGCGTCACGGCACCATCACGTGGGGGGCGACCGTCCGCGAGGCGTACGAAGGCACGATCGAGCTGATCTCGCGCGCCGAGGCGGCGATCGCCGAGCGGAAGCGGGGCCGACGGATCTTCGGCGGCGCCCGGACTCCCGTTCGTGAGGCGCCGGCGAGGCGACAGACGGCGCTGACGGTGGCGCCGCGGCTACGCGGCCTGCTGGGGCGGCGCCGGCGGGTCGTCGTGACCTTCGACGACGCGCCGGCCGTGACGGAGTTCGTGTCCTCCGCCGACGCGCCCCGGGTCTCGCAGATCGGACCGGCCACCCCGGATCACACGATCTACGCCAAGCGCCTGCCGTGCTTCGTGACGGCGACCGGCACCGAGACCGACGCCGAGCTGGCGACGGCGATCGAGCGGTCGGTCGAGCGCTTCGTCACCGACTACACGCGCTACTTCGAGGAGAACCGCTTCGAGGGCGCGCAGCTGGGCGACCCGCTCCCGCGCGTCGTGCTGGTCCCGGGGCTCGGCATGTTCACGTCGGGCAAGGACCGGCGCACCGCCGGGATCGTCAGCGACATCTATCACCACACCATCGACGTGCTCGGCAACGCCGAGGGGTTCGGCACGTACGTCTCGCTCTCGGCCAAGGACGCCTTCGCCGTCGAGTACTGGCCGCTCGAGCTCTACAAGCTCACGCTGGCTCCGCCGGAGAAGGAGCTGGCGCGCCGTATCGCGCTGGTCACCGGCGCCGGCTCCGGCATCGGCCGCGCCATCGCGCGCCGGCTCGCCGCCGAGGGCGCCCACGTCGTCGCGGGGGACGTCGACGGCGCCAGCGCGCGCCGCACCGCCGACGACATCTTGAAGGACGTCGGGAGCGGGCGAGCGCTCGGGCTCGAGATGGACGTGACGCAGGAGGCGTCGGTGCGGGCGGCGTTCGAGGAGACGGTGCTCGCCTACGGCGGGCTCGACGTGCTCGTGTCGAACGCCGGCATCGCGCACTCGTCGCCGGTGGTGCGCCTGGGGCTCGCCGACTGGGAGCGCTCGTTCGCGGTCAATTCGACCGGCCATTTCATCGTCGCCCGCGAGGCGATGCGGCTCATGATCGCCCAGGGACTCGGCGGCGCGCTCGTCTTCGTCGCGACGAAGAACGTGATGTCGCCGGGCAAGGACTTCGCCGCGTACTCGGCGGCGAAGGCGGCCGAGGCGCAGCTCGCCAAGGTGCTGGCCCTGGAGGGCGCGCCCCACGCCATCCGCTCGAACATCGTGAATCCGGACGCCGTCTTCCAGGACTCGAAGCTCTGGTCCGAGGAGATCCGGCGCGAGCGCGCGGCGGCCCAGGGGATCACCGTCGAGCAGCTCGAGGACTTCTATCGCAAGCGCAATCTGCTCGGCGTCAACATCCTCCCGGAGGACGTCGCCGAGGCCGTGCTGTTCCTGGCCTCGGACCGGTCCGCGAAGACGACCGGGTGCACCCTGACGGTGGACGGCGGCGTGCGTGACGCCTTCCCGCGGTGACGGCGTGATCGGCTTCGGCGCCCAGCTCTCGATGCATCCGCCGGCCGAGCAGTTCGCGCTCGTCCAGCGTCTCGAGGCGATCGGGTACGACTCGGTGTGGACGGGCGACCACCTGTCGTTCCACAACCCGCTCTACGAGTCGCTCACGCTGCTGGCCTCCTACGTGCCGATCACGCGCCGGATCAAGCTCGGCATCGCCGTCTACCTGCTGGCGCTCCGCGCGCCCGCGGTGGCGGCGAAGATGGCGGCGACGCTCGACGTGCTCTCGGGCGGGCGGCTCGTCTTCGGTGTCGGCGTGGGCGGGGAGAATCCGAAGGAGTTCGAGCTCTGCGGCGTGCCCCACAAGGAGCGCGGGGCGCGGGTGACCGAGGGCATCGACGTGGTGCGCACGCTCTGGCGCGACACGCCGGCGACGTTCAACGGCCGGTTCACGCGGTTCACGTCGGTCTCGATCGATCCCAAACCCATCCAGCAGCCTCCGCCGATCTGGATCGGCGGCCGCTCCGACGCGGCGCTCACCCGGGCCGGCCGCCAGGGCGACGGCTGGGTGTCGTACGTCGTGCAGGCCGACCGCTACGCGCAGAGTCTCGACAAGATCCGCGCCGCGGCCGCCGCCGCCGGCCGGTCGCTGGACGGCTTCACCGCGGCCCATCTGGCCTTCATCACGGTGGGGCGCGACTACGAGGCCGCGAAGAAGGCGTGGGTGAGCGTGCTGAGCAAACGGTACAACCAGGACTTCGAGCCGCTCGTGAAGCGCTACGGCATCATCGGAACGCCCGAGCAGTGCGCGGAGCAGCTCGAGCGATTCCGCGCCGCCGGCTGCAACTACTTCCTCATGAGCGCGATCGGTGACCCCCGCGACGAGCGCGCCCAGCACGAGATGATCGCCGCCGAGATTCTCCCGCGACTCAGGTCGTCCTGAGCGGGTGGACGGACACCGCCGATGGCTGACCTGACGGGCGGACAGCTGGTCGCGAAGCTCCTCCGACCGGATCAGCGCGTCCTGCTCGTGTCCGGTGACGGCGCCTGCGGGCTCAACGGCATGGAGCTCGAGACCGCGGTGCGGTTCAAGCTTCCGTTCACCTGCATCATCGGCAACGACGGCGGCTGGGGCCAGATCCGGAGCCCCCAGATCTCGTTCTTCGGCGAGTCCCGAGCCGTCGCCACGTCCCTGCCGACGACCCGCTACGATCGGATGGTCGAGGCGCTCGGCGGCCGCGGCGCGTTCATCACGGACCCGCGCGAGATCGGCCCCGCGCTCGCGCGGGCTCTGGCCTCGGACGAGGTCTGGTGCCTCAACGTGGCGCTCGATCCCGAGGCCTACCGGAAGAGCGGGCAGGTCTCGATGGCCATCTGATCGACGCGTGAAGATCACGTTTCTGTGTCCGCATCTGCGAATCGCCGGCGGTGTGCGGGCGATTCTCACGTACGCCGATCGGCTCGCGGCGGCCGGGCACGCGGTCGAGGTGGTGGTGCCGGCCAGGAGCCGCGCCCGGGCGCTCTGGCGCTCGCTCAGGCGCGTCGGTCCCGAGTGGATCCCGGGATTCGACGCGCGGATCGTCTGGGTGGATCGCTGGCGAGCGAGCGCCTTGCCCGACGGCGACGCCGTCGTCGCCACCGCGTGGCAGTCGGCGGCCACGGTCGCGGCCGCGCCGGCGCGCTGCGGCCGCAAGTTCTACTTCGTGCAGCACTACGAGAGCCTGTATCACGGCGAGGCGGCCGCGGTGGACGCGACGTACCGGCTGCCGCTGCGCAAGATCGTCATCTCGACGTGGCTCTCCGACGTGATGCGCGAGCGGTTCGACAGCGAGACCGAGATCCTCGTGACGCCGGTCGACGCGGCGCTATTCCACACCGTTCCGGTCACGGTCCAGACGTCGCGGCCGCGCGTGCTCATGCTCCACCACGAATACGCCTGGAAGGGGACCGCCGACGGCTTCGCGGCCGTCGCGCGCGTCAAGGGCCGCATCCCCGCGCTCCATCTCGTGGGGTTCGGCGTGTCGGCGCCTCGGGGCCCCGCGGCCTACGATGAGTTTCACGCGAACCCGCCCCAGGACCGGCTGGCGGATCTCTACAGCGGGTGCGAGATCTATCTGTGCCCCTCGTGGGACGAAGGGCTCGGCATGCCTCCCATGGAGGCGATGGCCTGCGGCGCCGCGCTCGTCACCTACGACAACGGCGGCTGCCGCGACTACGCGCGCGACGGCGAGACGGCGCTCGTGGCGCGACGCCGCGACGTCGCGGATCTGGCCGCGAAGCTCGAGCAGGTCGCCGCCGATCCGGCGCTCCGGGCGCGGCTCGCCGCCGCCGGCTCCGAGTTCGTCCGCGGCGCGTTCGAGTGGGGGCGGGCCGTTCGACGCCTGGAGGAGATACTCGGCTGATGGCGGCGCTTCCCACGGTCGACGCGCCGTGCGCCGTCTGCGGCGGCGACGATGCGGAGCCGATCTGGGTGACGCCCGACCGCGCCTTCGACGTTCCCGGCCTCTACACGGTCGTCCGCTGTCGCGGCTGCGGCTTCCTCTACCAGCGTCCGCGCGTGCGCGACGAGCACCTGGCCGCGTGCTACCCGGACCACTATCCCCGTCATCAGGAACCCTCGCCGCGGGTGCCGTTCAAGGGCTCGCCCGCACGCATACGGGCCGTCAGGTACGCACTGGCGAGCGGGCTCGGATACCGGGCTTTCCGGGACGAGCACGCCTCCGTCCTCACGCGGCTCCGAGCGCGCCCGATCCTGCGCCGGATCCGGTGGAGCTGTCCGCCGTGGCGAGGCGCCGGCCGCTATCTCGACGTGGGATGCGGCTCGGGCGCGGCGCTCGGTGTCGCGCGCGAGCTGGGCTGGCAGGTTTCCGGCATCGAGATGGACGACGCGGCGGCGGCGATGGCCCGGCGGTTCAGCGACGAGGTGTACGTCGGCGATATCCTCTCCGCGCCGATCGGGCCGGGCCGCTTCGACGTGGTGACGGCGTTCCACGTCCTCGAGCACGTCGCCGATCCCGTGGCGGTCGCCCGCCGCATGCTCGACTGGCTCGCGCCCGGCGGGCTCCTGATCGTCGAGGTCCCGAACGCGGGCGGGCTCGGCGCATCTTTCTTCGGGCGGGCGTGGTCCGGCCTCGACCTGCCGCGTCATCTCTCGCACTTCACCCCGGCTACGCTCGAGACGGTGGTCAGGAAAGCGGGCGGGCGCGTCGTGTGGAGCTGGCACCAGGCGAAGCCGCGAACATATCTGTGGAGCCTGTCCGCGCTCCTGCGCGATCGTGGTTGGAACCGGCTGGCCGGTGTGGGCGAGTCGCGTGCGGTCTACGGCGTGCTGAAGGTCGGGCTGGAGGTGCTGCTCCCGCTCGTGCGCCTGGCGCGGCGGGGAGAGGCGATCAGGGTCGGCGCTGTCCGGAATCGCCCGACGTAACGAAGGCTGAAGGGGAGTCGAGCCGGGCGGCCAGGTTGGCGAGCTGCCGCTCGAGGTCGGCCAGGCGCTTCGCCAGACGGTCGCGTTCGGCGCGCAGCGACTGTGTCGCCGACGCCATGTGGTCCGAGAGGCGACGCTCCCGATCCGCCCGCTGTCTCGTATCCCGCGTGTCAGCCGGAATCTTTCTCATGGCGGCCCCAGTCGGAGCAAGAGCGGTGCCGCGCGCAAGCCTTCGTCTTGTCGAGCTTTCCGAAAAGGAAAATGCCGAGCACTCTGACATCTTCGCCCTGTGACACGTCAAGCTGACACGGTCGGGCACGCTCGGAGACGCATGCTAGAATCGGCGCGATGCCGATCTACGAGTACGATTGCCGCGACTGTCGCAAGCGCGTCAGCCTCCTCGTGCTGCGGCCGTCGGCGGCGGCCTCTCCCGTGTGTCCCGTCTGCGGCGGCTCGGCCCTGTCCCGCCTGATGTCCCGTTTCGCTACGGTGAAGTCGGAGGACGCCCGGCTGGACGCCCTCGCCGAGTCTCCGAGCTTCGGGGATCTCGACGAGAACAATCCGGCGAGCGTGGCCCGCTTCATGAAGAAGATGGGCCGGGAGTTCGGGGACGATCTCGGCGACGATTTCGAGTCGGCCATGGACGAGGCGGTGGCGGAGGGCGAGACGGCCGGGGAGGGGGAGGGCGAATCCCCTGGCGCCTCGGACGCATCCGACGATCAGTGACCCCATGAAAGTCCTCGTCCACGACCGCCTCGAAGCGGTGGGGGCTTCCGCGTGGGACGCCCTCGTCGCGGCCACCCGGCTCCGGTCCCCATTCCTCTCCTGGGCATGGCAGCGCGAGTGGGCGCGGGTCTTCGCGGAGGGCCGCCGGCTCGCGATCCACTGCGTGCACGACGGATCCGATGGGCTGGTTGCGCTCCTGCCGCTCTACGAGTCCGCGCCCGGCACGCTGCAGCTCCTGGGCGGCGCCGAGGTTTCCGACTATCTCGATCTGATTGCGGTGCCTGGGCGCGAGGAAGAGGCGTGGATGGCGCTGCTCCAGTCCCGGTCGGGTGAGCGTGTCGAGTGGGAGCTGCACGCCGTGCCGGCGGCCTCGCCGACCGCCACGTCGCTCGCGCAGCTCGCCGCCGCGTGTGGCCTCGTCGCGTCGGTGACCGTGGAAGAGCGATGTCCGGTCCTGGCCCTGCCGTCCTCGTGGGAAGCCTACCTCGCCAGCCTCTCCGGAAAGCACCGTCACGAGCTCATGCGCAAGACCCGACGCCTCGAACGCGACGCCCCCGACGCCCGGGTGTCGTCGGCGCGCGCGCCGGGGGAGATCGAAGCGCGGATCGGCGAGTTTCTCGACCTGCACCGGCGGTCCCGGACGGGCAAGGCGCGCTTCATGGACGAGCCGATGGAGCGGTTCTTTCGCCGCGTCCTCATCGCGTTCGCGGAGCGCGAGGCGTGCCGCCTCTGGTTCCTGGATACGCCGGCGGGCCCCATCGCCGCCTTCGTCACGATCGAGTGGGACGGCACGGTCGGCCTCTACAACTCCGGGTTCGACCCCGAACGCGCCGCGCTGTCCCCCGGGGTGGTGCTGCTCGCCCGGCTCGTGCGTGACGCGATCGCGCGGGGCCGGCGGACCTTCGATTTCCTCCGGGGTGAGGAGCGGTACAAGTACGAGTTCGAGCCCGTCGCCGAGGCGGTCTGCGCCGTGAGAATCCGGTGAACCTGCACGTCGCGATGCTCAGCGTTCATACCTGTCCGCTCGCCGCTCTCGGCGGCAAGGAAACGGGCGGGATGAACGTCTACGTTCGCGAGGTGTCGCGCGAGCTCGGACGCATGGGGGTGAGCGTCGACGTGTTCACGCGCTCGCAGGATCCTTCGATTCCCCGCGTGGTGCGGCTCGGCGAGCGGGCGCGGGTGATTCACCTCGCGGCCGGGGTCGAGGCGCCGATGGCTCGCGAGCGCGTCTACGACCACCTGGACGAGTTCGTGGAGGGCATCGAGGCGTGGCGCATCGCCGAGGCGATCGACTACGACCTGATCCACGCTCACTACTGGCTTTCCGGCGTGGCCGCCCTCACTCTCAAGACCCGCTGGTCGGTGCCGGTGCTCCAGATGTTCCACACCCTGGGCCGGCTCAAGAACCGGGTGGCCCGGAGCGCGGCCGAGCTGGAGCCGGCGGTCCGGCTCGAGGAGGAGACGCGCATCGTCTCCGCGGCCGACCGCATCGTGGCCGCGAACGTCGTGGAGCGCGCCGAGCTCCTGCGCGACTACGCGGCCCACTCGTCGCGGATCGCCACGATCCCGTGCGGCGTCGACACGGACCTGTTCACGCCGGGCGACCGCGCCGAGGCGCGGCGTCGGCTCGACCTCGACGGCCGCCCGGTCCTGCTGTGGGTCGGCCGCATCGCGCCGATCAAGGGGCTCGACACGCTGCTCGACGCGGTCGCGCGGCTCTCCGAAAGCGGTCAGGACATGCGACTGCTCGTCGTGGGCGGTGACGCCGACGAGCGAACGAGCGGCCACGAGACCTCGCTCCGGCAGCGCATCGAGCGGCTGGGGCTTGGCGACTCGGTGCGCTTCCTCGGGCCCCGGCCCCAGGGCGTGCTGCCGCTCTACTACGCCGCGTCCGACGTCACCGTGCTGCCCTCGTACTACGAATCGTTCGGGATGGTCGCGCTCGAAGCGATGGCGTGTGGGAGCCCGGTCATCGCCTCTCGCGTCGGGGGGCTGGTCACGACCGTCCGCGACGGAGTCACCGGGTTCCTCGTCCCGGACGGCGACGTCGAGGCCCTGGCCGAACGTATCGAGACCCTCGTCGCCGACCCGGAGCTTCGCTGGCGCCTCGGGCGCGAGGGGGTGCGCTGGGCAGCCCAGCACCGCTGGCCGTGCGTGGCCGAGGCGGTATGCAAGGAATACGCGTCGCTCGAGGCGCGGGCGACGGCCCACCTGGACGCCGGGCGCTGCCACGATTAGGCCCTTGGCGGCGTGCTAAACTGCCGCCGCCGTGGGCACTCTCCTCGAGGTCAGGAACCTCCAGACGCAGTTCGTGACCCGTAGCGGCGTGGTGCGCGCCGTCGACGACGTCTCGTGGGACGTCGACGAGGGCGAGACCGTCGCGCTCGTGGGAGAGTCGGGCTGCGGCAAGAGCGTGAGCGCGCTCAGCATCATGCGGCTCGTGGCCGGCCCCGCCGGCCGGATCGCCGGTGGCCCGATCCTCTTCAAGGGACGGGATCTCCTGCGGCTGTCCGAGGAAGAGATGCGCCACGTCCGGGGCCGCGAGATCGCCATGGTCTTCCAGGAGCCGATGACCTCGCTCAATCCGGTGCTCACGATCGCGCGCCAGCTCACCGAGGGCCTCGAGATCCACCTGAAGATGTCGCCCCCCGACGCGCGACGCCGCTCGATCGAGCTGCTCGGAATGGTCGGCATCCCGGACCCGGAGCGGCGCCTCGGCCAGTATCCGCACCAGTTCAGCGGCGGGATGCGGCAGCGGATGATGATCGCCATGGCGCTCGCGTGCAACCCGTCCTTGATCCTCGCCGACGAGCCCACCACGGCGCTCGACGTGACGATCCAGGCGCAGATCCTCGAGCTCATGAAGGATCTGTCGCGGCGCTTCGGCGTCGCGATGCTGATCATCACCCACAACCTCGGCGTCGTCGCCCGGTATGCCGATCGCGTCAACGTCATGTACGCCGGGCGGATCATCGAGCGTGGCACGGCGCGCGAGATCTACGCCGATCCCCGCCACCCCTACACGCTCGGCCTTCTCCGCTCGGTGCCGCGCCTCGACGAGCCGCGGCGCGCGCGCCTGGACCCGATCGAGGGCCAGCCGCCGGACCTCACGCGGCTCGCGCCCGGCTGCGCCTTCGCGCCCCGGTGCACGTTCCGCGTCGAGCGGTGCGTCCGTGAGACGCCGCCGCTGCGTCCGCTCGGCGACGGCGGCCACGTGAGCGCGTGCTGGGAGGCCGCGAACCTCGACCGCGCCCGGGCGCGGAGCGCCGCCGGGACGTGAACGCCGCCGCGCCCCTCCTGGAAGTCAGGAATCTGGTGAAGCACTTCCGGGTCGCGGGCGGGCTCTTCGGCGGCCGCTCCGGTCTGATTCGCGCCGTGGACGGCGTGAGCTTCGAGCTGCGGCGGGGCGAGACGCTCGGGCTCGTGGGCGAGTCGGGATGCGGCAAGACCACCACCGGCCGCTGCATTCTCCAGCTCGAGCGCCCGACGAGCGGCGAGGTGATCTTCGAGGGCCGCGACCTCACGCGGCTGGGCGAGGACGAGCTGCGGGCAGTCCGGCGCAAGATGCAGGTGATCTTCCAGGATCCGTACAGCTCGCTCAATCCACGCATGACCGTGGGGCAGATCATCGCCGAGCCGCTGGCGGTGCACGGGATCGTGACCGAGCGTCGCGGTCGCGCCCAGCGGATGCGCGACCTGCTGAGCCACGTGGGGCTCCTGCCCCAGCACGCCGACCGCTATCCGCATCAGCTCTCGGGCGGACAGCGCCAGCGGGTGGGGATCGCCCGCGCGCTGGCGGTCGAGCCCGCCTTGATCATCTGCGACGAGCCCGTCTCCGCGCTCGACGTCTCGATCCAGGCGCAGATCATCAATCTCCTGGAGGACCTCCAGGCGCAGTTCGGGCTGACCTATCTCTTCGTCGCCCACGACCTCTCGGTCGTGCGGCACATCTCCGACCGCGTGGCGGTCATGTATCTCGGCAAGATCGTCGAGATCACCGACCGCAAGTCGCTCTACGACGTGCCGCTGCACCCGTATACGAAGGCCCTCTTGTCGGCGGTGCCCATTCCGGATCCGGTGCTGGAGGCGCAGCGCGAGCGGGTGGTGCTGGGCGGCGAGGTGCCGAGCCCGCTCAACCCGCCGCCGGGGTGTGTCTTCCATCCGCGCTGCCCGATCGCCGTCGACCGCTGCCGGCGGGAGGTGCCAGAATTGCGTGAGATCCGCGCCGGTCACCGGGCCGCCTGCATCCTGGCTTGACTGGGGGCCGCCACGTGCTTAAATGCTGCAACCTTTCGTGTCCAATGCAGGTTTTTTTGACGGGATCCGCTGTGCTCGACAACCTCTGGAGGGACTGATGCGACGTTCCTGGCGCGTCCATATCGCCATGATCGCGACCTTCGCCGCGGCGCTCGCCCCGGCGGCGGCGCAAGATAAGCCTCGGTACGGGGGAGAGCTGCTGTTCGCGGTGCCGTCCGAGCCGCCGTCCTATGACGCCCACCGCGAGGAGACCTTCGGGGTCATGCACCCGATGGCCCCGCACTACAACACCCTGCTGCGCGTCGACCCCACCGACAAGACAGGCACCAAGCCCGTCGGCGACCTCGCCGAGTCGTGGACGGCGGCGAAGGACGGCCGTACCTACACCTTCAAGCTCCGGCGCGGCGTGAAGTTCCACGACGGCAGCGAGATGACCTCGAAGGACGTCAAGGCGTCCTACGACAAGATCATCTTCCCGACGGCCGGCGTCGCGTCCGACCGCCAGGGTCAGTACGTCGCCGTCGAAGCGGTGCAGGCGCCCGACCCGTACACCGTCGTGTTCCGCCTGAAGTGGCCGTCGGCCTCGTTCCTGGCCTCGGTGGCGTCACCGTGGAACTGGATCTACAAGGCCGACATCCTGGCCAAGGACATGCGGTGGTACGAGACGAACGTGATGGGCACCGGCCCGTTCCTGTTCGTGGAGCACCAGAAGGGCTCGCACTGGGTCGGCAAGAAGAACCCGAACTACTGGGACAAGGGCAAGCCCTACCTGGACAGCTACCGCGCGATCTTCATCAAGGACTCGGCTGCCCAGGTGGCCGCGGTGCGGGCGGAGCGCGCGCACATCCAGTTCCGCGGCTTCTCGCCCGCCGAGCGCGACAGCCTCGTCGCGGCACTGGGCCCCAAGATCACCGTCCAGGAGAGCCCGTGGGACTGCGCGCTCCTGGTGGCCATCAACCACGAGAAGAAGCCGTTCGACGACAAGCGGGTGCGGCGCGCGCTCACGCTCGCGCTCGATCGTTACCAGGGCTCGCAGGCGCTGTCGAAGATCGCCGTCGTGAAGGAGGTCGCGGGCGTGCAAGTGCCGGGCACGCCGTACGCGACGCCGCCCGCCGAGCTCGAGAAGCTGGCCGGCTACGGCCGCGACATCGTCAAGGCGCGCGCCGAATCCAAGCGGCTGCTCAAGGAGGCCGGCGTCCCCGACGGCTTCTCGTTCACGTTCAAGAACCGCGGCATCCCGATGCCGTACGAGCCGGTCGGCGTCTGGCTCATCGACCAGTGGCGGCAGATCGGGCTCAACGTGAAACAAGAGGTGGTCGAGGCGGCCGCCTACTACGGGCAGGTCCTGCGGCCGGGCAACTTCGACGTAGCCATGGACTTCCAGTGCGGCTACATCGTGGAGCCCGACCTCGACCTCTACAAGTTCCAGTCCAAGGACCTCAGCCCCGCCAACTACAGCCGCTACACCGACAAGGCGCTCGACGAGCTCTTCATCAAGCAGGGGCGGTCGAGCGACATGGAAGAGCGCAAGCGCTACGTCCGGGAGTTCGAGAAGCGGCTCCTGGACGAAGAGGTGCACTACCTCTACACGCTGCAATGGAACCGAATAATCCCTCACAACGCGAAGGTGAGAAATTGGACTATCACGCCGAGCCACTATCTGAACGATCAGCTCGACGCGGTGTGGCTGGCCGAGTAGGCCGCCGCCTCGGTCTGCTGGGCGCGCTGCTGGCGCTCGCGGTCGCCGCGACGCCGGTCGCCGCCCAGGACAAGACGCGGTACGGCGGAGAGCTCATCTTCGCCGTGCCGTCGGAAATGCCGTCCTACGACGGTCACCGCGAGGGGACCTTCGGGATGGTGCATCCCCTCGCGCCGCACTACAACACGCTGCTCAAGACCGACCCGAACGACCGCTCCGGGACGAAGATCGTCACCGACCTTGCCGAGTCGTGGACGATCTCGCCCGACGGCCGCGTCTACACGGTCAAGCTCCGGCGCGGCGTGAAGTTCCACGACGGTAGCGAGATGACCGCGAAGGACGTCAAGGCGTCCTACGACAAGATCGTCTTTCCGCCGCCGAACGTCGGGTCGCAGCGCAAGGGTCAGTACACCAACATCGAGGTGATCGAGACGCCCGACGCGTCGACGATCGTGTTCCGCCTCAAGTGGCCGCAGGCATCGTTCCTGATGTCTTTGGCCTCGCCGTACAACTGGATCTACAAGGCCGACATCCTGGCCAAGGACGTGCGGTGGTACGAGACGCACGTGATGGGCACGGGCCCGTTCGTGTTCGTCGAGCACGTCAAGGGCTCGCACTGGGTCGGCAAGAAGAATCCGAGCTACTGGGACAAGGGCAAGCCCTACCTCGACGGCTACCGGGCGATCTTCATGAAGGACTCGGCGTCCCAGGTGGCGGCGGTCCGCGCGGAGCGGGCGCACATCCAGTTCCGCGGCTTCTCGCCCGCCGAGCGCGACAGCCTCGTCAACGCCCTCGGCAAGAAGATCACGGTGCAGGAGAGCCCCTGGGATTGCGCGGCGTGGGTGGCCATCAACCAGGACAAGAAGCCGTTCGACGACAAGCGCGTCCGGCGCGCGCTGACGCTCGCCCTGGATCGATATCAGGCTTCGCAGGCCCTGTCGAGGATCGCGGTCGTGAAAGAGGTCGCCGGCGTGCAGGTGCCGGGCACGCCGTACGCGACGCCGCCGGACGAGCTGGAGAAGCTCGCCGGGTACTGGCGCGACATCAAGAAATCGCGAGCGGAGGCCCGGCGGCTGCTCCGGGAGGCCGGCGTCGCCGATGGCTACGCCTTCACCTTCATGAACCGCGGGGTGGCCATGCCCTACGAGCCGGTCGGGATCTGGCTCATCGACCAGTGGCGCCAGGTCGGGCTGAACGCGACGATGGTCACCATCGAGGCCTCGCAGCACGTCACCGAGCTGCGCGCCGGCAACTTCACGGTGTCGAGCGACGCGCAGTGCGGCTACGCGGTCGAGCCCGACCTCGACCTGGCGAAGTTCCAGTCGAAGGACATCAGCCACAGCAACTACGGGCGCTACACCGACCGGACGCTCGACGACCTCTACCAGAAGCAGAGCCGGACCCTCGATCCCGAGGAGCGCAAGCGGTACGTCCGGGAGTTCGAGCGGCGCCTGCTGGACGAGGAAGCGCACACGTTCATCACGCTGCAGTGGCACCGGATCGTCCCGTACAACGCGAAGGTTCGTGGCTGGACGGTCACGCCGAGTCACTACCTGAACCAGCAGCTCGACACGGTGTGGCTCGCCGAGTGATGGGGGACGCGCGGGCGTGATCAAGTACATCGTCAAGCGGATCCTCCTGATGATCCCGACGCTCCTGGGCGTCGCGGTCCTCATCTTCTTTCTGATGCGGGTCGTGCCCGGGGACATCGTGGAGCTGCGCTTCATGGGTGACAGCGCCTTCGCGTCGAAGGACAACCTCGACAAGGAGCGGGCGCGGCTCGGCCTCGACCAGCCCCTCTGGCAGCAGTTCGTCACGTGGATGACGGGTATCATCCGGCTCGACTTCGGCACGTCGATGTGGACGGGCGCGCCCATCATCGAGGAGATCAAGCTCCGGGCCGCGCTGAGCTTTCAATTGGCGGTGATGGCGACGCTCATCGCCGTCGTGCTGGCCATTCCCATGGGCGTGGTGGCGGCGCTCAAGCAGGACACCTGGGTAGACTATGCCGTGCGCATCTTCTCCATCGCCGGCCTCGCCACGCCCTCGTTCTGGCTCGGCATCGTGTTCATTCTCGGTCTGCTCATCATCTTCAAATGGCTTCCGCCCATGGTGTACACGCCCTTCTGGGTCGACCCGTGGCAGAACATGCTGCAGCTCATCTGGCCGGCCCTCGCCGTCGGCTATCGCTACTCCGCGGTGGCGACGCGGATGACGCGCTCGGCCATGCTCGAGGTGCTGCGCGAGGACTACATCCGCACCGCGCGCGCCAAGGGCCTCTGGCAGAAGCTGATCCTGTCCCGCCACGCGCTCAAGAACGCGATGCTGCCGGTGCTCACCGTGATCGCGCTCGAATTCGCGTTCCTGATGGGCGGGCTGGTGGTGACCGAGCAGGTCTTCAACCTGAACGGCCTGGGGATGCTCTTCGTCGAATCCGTCGCGCGGCGCGACTACACGCTGACGCAGGCGCTGGTCATGCTGGTGGCATTCGTCTTCATCTTCGTCAACTTCGCGGTCGACCTGATGTACGCGTGGCTCGACCCGCGGATCCGCTTCAGGTAGCCATGGCCATCCAGCGAGCCGCCGCCAGCGACATCCCCGACGTCTCCGGGCGCCGGCGCTGGCTCACCGAGGTCGGCGACTTCTGCCGCCATCGCCCCCTGGGCGCCATCGGCGCGGCCGTGGTGGTCCTCAACCTCCTGGTGGGCGTCGGCGCCGACGTGATCGCTCCCTACGATCCGCTGGCGACGGACTACGGCGCGATGCTGGCGGCGCCGTCCGCCGCTCACTGGCTCGGCACCGACGCGTTCGGCCGCGACGTGCTCTCGCGCATCGTGTACGGCTCCCGCACCGCGATGCTGGTCGGCTTCGCGTGCGCGTTCTTCGGCGCCACGATCGGGGCGGTGATCGGCGTCACGAGCGCCTACTTCGCCGGCCGGGTCGATCTCTTGATCCAGCGGGTCATGGACATCTTCCTCGCGTTCCCGCTGATCATCCTGGCCCTCGCGGTCGTCTCGATCCTCGGCACCGGCGTCACCAACGTGATCATGGCGATCACCATTCCCATGATCCCGCGCGCCGCGCTGGTGGCGCGGTCGAGCGCCCTGGCCATCCGCGAGCTCCCGTACGTCGACGCCGCGCGCGCCGCGGGCTTCCGCCACCGGCGCATCATTCTTCGCCACATGCTGCCCAACGTGATGGCGCCGTACCTCATCATGCTCACCGCCTATCTCGGCCAGGCGATCCTGCTCGAGGCGTCGCTGTCGTTTCTCGGGCTCGGCGTGTCGGAGCCGACCCCGGCGTGGGGCCTGATGCTGCGCGGCGCGGCCGTCCAGTTCGCCGAGGCCGCACCGTGGATGGCGATCTTCCCGGGCCTGGCCATCAGCCTCGCCGTCTTCGCGTTCAATCTGTTCGGCGATTCGCTCCGCGACGCCCTCGATCCGCGGCTCAAGACCCAGTAGGCGGTCGTGGGCGAGTCCGGACCCCGGTACAAATGCGTGGAATGCTTGACACATTGCGCGGATTCGGGTACAACTCCGGTGGCTTTGCCGGGACTGAATTCTTGAAAGCTCCCACGAGAGCGGAGGTCTAGATGCCGTATATCATCGCGGAGCCGTGCATCAACGTGAAGGACAAGGCCTGTGTCGAGGTCTGTCCGGTGGATTGCATCTATGAAGGCGACACGATGCTGTTCATCCATCCGGACGAATGCATCGACTGCGGGGCCTGTGAGCCGGTGTGCCCGGTGAAGGCGATCTTCGCGGAAGACGAGACCCCCGATCAGTGGAAGAAGTTCATCGAGATGAACAAGCAGTTCTTCAAGGACCATCCCGGAGTCAAGCCGGCGACCAAGGCGTAGCTGCACACGCCTCGCGGCAACACGCCAGGCCCGCTGGGCATGCTCCGGAGTGCAGCGGGCCTGTTTCTTTTGCAAAGACGGCTCTTCGAGGCTGGCATGCGGGTTGCGGCTCTGCCGGGCATGACTGCGATACCCGGACCGACGCAAGCCCCTCCGCCATCGATCCCCGGCTATCACGGCGCCGTCTCCGACTTCAAGCGACGGCTCATCGAGGCGACGCTGCACCAGGCCCGCGGCAACCGAACCCACGCGGCGCGCGCGCTCGGGCTGCAGCGGACGTACCTCCTGAGGCTCATTCGCGATCTCGGCGTGGCGGCGCCCCCACCGCCTCCGCGCCGCCGGAGCTCGGCCGCGTAGAAAGTTGACCTTTCCCGACCCGCCCGGCAATCTGGACTGACCATGCATGACGTCTGGGTCGCGGGCGCGGACATGACGCGCATCGGTCGGCTCGCGGAGCCGCTCCCGGACCTGATGGCGGTGGCGGCGCACGGGGCGCTCCGCGCGGCGGACCGCGATCGCCCCGACGCCATCGTCATCGCGACGATGAACCCCGAGGAGTTCGTGGGCGACGCGAACTTCGCGTCCAACGTCGCCACGCACATGGGGTTCGCCGACGTGCCGGTCATCCGGGTCGAGACGGCCAGCTCGTCCGGCGCGGCGGCCTTCTACGCCGGCTTCGCCCAGGTCGCCTCGGGCCTGGCGCGCACGGTCGTGGTCGTGGGTGGCGAGAAGATGACCCATCTGCCGACGCCGAAAGTGTCGGAGCTGATCGGACGCTCGCTCGATCCGTACGAGCGCTCGTACGGCACGACGATGCCGGCCTTCGCGGCCCTCGTCACCCGCGCCCTCATGAGCCGTCACGGCGTCAGCGAGCGCGAGATCGCGCAGGTGGCGGTCAAGAACCACGCGAACGGCACGCGCAACCCGCTGGCGCACTTCCGCGAGGCGATCACCATCGACGTGGTCCTCGAGAGCCGCATGGTCGCCGATCCGCTGCGGCTCTATCACTGCTGTCCGATCTCCGACGGCGCGGCCGCGGTCGTGCTGACGGCCGACCGCGCGAGCGTGCGCGTGGCCGGCATCGGGCAGGGAACCGATTCGCTCGCTCTCCGTCATCGCGCCGCGCTCACGAGCTTTCGCGCCACCCAGAGCGCGGCGGCCGCGGCCTTCGCGATGGCGGGCTTCGGTCCGGATCGCGTCGACGTCGCCGAGATCCACGACGCCTTCGCTCCGTTCGAGCTGATCTCGCTGGAGGACACCGGGCTCTTTCCGCACGGCAAGGCCGGACCGGCCACGCTCGACGGCCAGACCGCGCTGGACGGACGGCTGCCGATCAATCCCTCCGGCGGCCTCAAGGCGCGCGGCCACCCGCTGGCGGCCACCGGGATCGCGCAGATCGTCGAGTGCGTGTGGCAATTAACCGGCTCGGTGCCGAGGCGCCAGGTGTCGTGCAACGTGGCCCTCGCCCAGTCCATCGGCGGCCCCGGCACGAACAACTGGGTGACCCTGCTGGAAGCCAGATGAGAGACGCCGAAGCCCAAAACGGGCCACGCAGGGCCGACTCACGCTTCGGAACATGGCAGGCGTATCGGCGGGTCGCCGCGGTCTCGAGAAGATCGGCCATGCGGGGCCAGGTCACCACGAGGGATGAGTCGGGCGTGCGGAGCCAGGTCGCGCCTATCTCGGGCCACCCTCGGTCCAAGCCGGCCTCACGGTCCCCGCTACCATGATCGAAAGACTCGCCGCCTCCCGGTGTCCGGTGTGCGGGCTCGTCGCCGCGCCGCCCTCGCGGTGGTGCCCGCGTCATCCGGTCGAGATGGCGCACACCTCGGTCGCGGGCGCCGGCGACATCATCTCCTTCACCACGCTGCACTCGCCGCCCGGAGGCTTTCGATCGCCGCTGCACATCGCGCTGGTCGAGCTGGTCGGGGGTGCCCGGTTCATCTGCCACGGCGCCGAGACGGTGGGGCTCAAAATCGGCTCCCGGGTTGCAATCGAGGCCGTGGGTAACGTTTACTACTTCTCGCATCTCAGCGCGATGGACCGGGTGCGGCTCTTCTGGAGCCGCGCCGGCCACGCCGGCGAGCGTGTCAACGCGATCGCGCAAAGCCTGGCCAAGCGCATCTGGAGAGGACGACTACGTGACGAAGAGTAAGGCGCCGCTCGCGGGGATCCGCGTTCTCGACCTCACCCGTGTTCTCGCCGGCCCCTTCTGCGCGATGATGCTCGGCGACATGGGCGCCGAGGTCATCAAGGTCGAGGAGCCCGGCAAGGGCGACGACACCCGCAGCTGGCCGCCGTTCGTCGAGGGTGAGTCGACGTACTTCATGTCGGTCAACCGCAACAAGCAGAGCGTCACCCTGAACCTCAAGGCGCCCGAGGGACGCAAGATCTTTCAGGCGCTCGCGCGCAAGAGCGACGTGCTCCTCGAGAACTTCCGGCCGGGAACGATGGACAAGCTCGGCTTCGGATACAAGGCGCTCGCCCGGCTGAACCCGCGGCTCGTGTACTGTTCGGTTTCCGGCTTCGGCGAGTCGGGCCCCGAGGCGCACCGGGCGGGCTACGACCTCGTCATCCAGGCCGAGTCCGGCGTGATGGACCTCACCGGCTTCTCGGACGGCCCCCCGGTGAAGGTCGGCAACTCGGTGGGCGATCTCGTCGCCGGCATGTCCGCGGCCCACGGCGTCGTCCTGGCGCTGCTCGCGCGAACGCGCACCCGCCGCGGCCAGAAGGTCGAGATCTCCATGCTCGACGTCATGGCGGCGCTCCTCACCTATCAGGCCGGGATCTACTTCGGCACGGGGCAGCGCCCGACGCGCCGCGGGAACGCGCATCCGTCGATCGTGCCCTACGAGGTGTTCCGCGCTGCCGACGCGTTCGTCGTGCTCGGCGTCGCCAACAACTCGCTGTGGATCAAGTGCTGCGGCGCGCTCGGACGTCCCGAGCTCGCGCAGGACCCGCGCTTCGACACCGAGGCCAAGCGGGTGCAGAGCCGAGCGACGCTCGTTCCGCTCCTGAACGAGATCCTCGGCACGCGGGCGGCCGCCGACTGGGTCAAGCAGTTCGAGGCGGTCGGCATCCCGGCGGGGCTCATCAAGTCGGTGGCCGAGGTGTGCGAGAGCGAGCACCTGAAGGCGCGAGGCATGATCGTGACGCTGCCGCACCCCCGCGCGCGCAAGGTGACGGTGATGGGCGTGCCGGTTCGTCTGCACGCGACGCCCGGAAAGGCCGCGACGGCGCCGCCGCTGATCGGGCAGCACACCGACGCGGTCCTTCGCCGGCTCGTCGGACTCGGCAAGCCCGCGATCGCGCGTCTGCGCGCGCAAGGGGTAGTCTGACCCGCGCGATTCTTGACACTGCCTCGCGCGCGGGCGCATCATCGGGGGCATTCCGATGCGCCGCCTGATCAAGATCTACGACACCACGCTCCGCGACGGCACCCAGGGCGAAGGGGTGTCGTTCTCCATGGAAGATAAGGTCCGGCTCGCGACCCGGCTCGACGCGCTGGGGATCCACTACATCGAGGGCGGGTGGCCGGGCTCGAATCCAAAGGATTTGCGCTTCTTCGCGCGCATGCAGGACGTCTCGCTCAAGCACGCCAAGCTCGCCGCGTTCAGCATGACCCGCCGTGCCGGCGGCGTCGCCGAGTCGGACGCCAACATGCGGGCGCTCCTGGACGCCGGCGCGCCGGTGGCGACGATCGTCGGGAAGTCGTGGGACTTTCACGTCACCGAGGCCCTCGGCACGACGCTGGCCGAGAACCTCGCGATGATCGGTGACACGATCGCGTTTCTCCGACCCCGGATGCAGGAAGTGCTCTTCGACGCCGAGCACTTCTTCGACGGCTTCCGCGCCAACCGCGACTACGCGCTGGCCACCCTGAAGGCCGCCGAGGCGGCGGGCGCCAGCTGGCTGGTCCTGTGCGACACCAACGGCGGTACGCTGCCGGTCGAGCTCGTCGAGATGATCAGGGCCGTCAAATCGCACGTGCGGGCGCCGATCGGCATCCACGTGCACAACGACGCCGAGTGCGCCGTGGCGAACTCGCTCGCGGCGGTCGCCGAAGGCGTCGGCCAGGTGCAGGGCACGTTCAACGGCTTCGGCGAGCGGTGTGGCAACGCGAACCTCGTGTCGATCATCCCGAGCCTGGTGCTGAAGATGAGGCTCGACTGCATCCCGGAGCCCAACCTCCGCGAGTTGCGCGACGTCTCGCGCTTCGTGTCGGAGCTGGCGAACCGCAAGCCCTGGTCCTCGCAGCCATACGTCGGCGACTCGGCGTTCGCCCACAAGGGTGGCATGCACGTGTCGGCCGTCCTCAAGCACCCGGAGACGTACGAGCACGTCGACCCGGAGTCGGTCGGCAACCGCCGGCGGGTGCTCGTGTCGGAGCTGGCGGGCAAGTCGAACATTCTCTGGAAGGCGCGGGAATACGGGATCGACCTCGACCACGACACCCCGGACTCGCGCCGGATCCTCGAGCAGCTCAAGACGCTCGAGGACCAGGGATTCCAGTTCGAGGGCGCCGAGGCGTCGTTCGAGCTCCTGATGGAGCGCGCCCTCGGACGCCATCGGCCCTACTTCGCGCTCGAGGCGTACCGGGTCATCGTCGAGGAGCAGCATTCGGAACAGGAGCCGGTGGCCGAGGCGACCGTGAGGGTGCGGGTGAAGGGGATCCTGGAGCACACGGCGGCGTCGGGCAACGGTCCCGTCAACGCCCTCGACCACGCTCTGCGCAAGGCCCTGGAAGAGTTCTATCCGAACCTCCGCAGCATGCAGCTCCTCGACTACAAGGTGCGCATCCTCGAGGAGGCCAAGGGCACGGCGGCCAAGACGCGCGTGCTCATCACCTCGGGGGACGGCGACGAGACCTGGGGCACGGTCGGCGTGGCCGACAACATCATCGAGGCCTCCTGGCAGGCTCTGGTGGACTCGGTCGAGTACAAGCTGCGCCGCGACGAGTCTTCCCGGGCTTGAGAAGGCCCGGCGGGGGCCGCCCCGTCGGTCAATCAGTGGCTGGATCGAGAGTGATCTACCTGGTCAATAACTCACCAGGTGCCCACGCCCTCTGATATCGTAAGTATCTGTAATTCCACAATGAATGCCACATCGAGCCTTTCGGTACCGGATTTGCTCTTTCCGGTATGCCATGGAGGGCTTACATATGGCGGTCAATGGAACGGAGGTCAACGGTTCGGTAAACGGGGGGACGCCTCGCCCGTGGCTTCAGCACCGGGGTGTCGGGCGGCCATCGACGGTAGCTCCGTTCGCGCCCCAGATCGAGGCGTGGCTGCGTGAAACGCCTGCGCTGTCAGGGGCTGATGTGCTTCGACGCGCGCGTGAGGTCGGCTATCAGGGCGGCAAGAGCGCTCTTTACGAGCTCGTGCGCCGGCTCCGTATGCCGCTCTCGGCGAGCCATTCGAACGGTCACGGCAACGGTAACGGGGCGTAGCAGGCTCTTGGCTCTTCTCTGAAGGGCGCACGCTGAGGCCACGGCACTCGGCGGCGCGTCCCTTTTTGTCGGCCCCGCGTCATCTGCCCGAGTCCTCGGGATGCCTCCCGAGGAACAGCGCTTACCTTCCCGCGCGATGTCGGAAAAAAGTCAGCATCGCCGCGTGATCGTCGGTCAACGCCCCCGGCAGTGATTGGCATACCGCCGGCCCGCCGCGCCCGCTAGGGCGCGAGAAACGCCGCGAGCTCGCGTCGCACCAGGGGATGGTCGCCCAGAAGAATCGTGTAGTGGTTCGTCCCCGGCACGACGACGAGGCGACAGTCCGGAATGGCGTGAGCCATCGCCTCCGCTTCCTCCTGGGTCATGAGGCAGTCGTCGGCGGTGAGGAGCCCGTCGGGCGCTCGCAAGAGGAGCGTCGGCGCGGCGATGCGACGGTGCCAGGCCCAGAGTCTCGTGCGCTGCAGATTCGTGACCTCTTCCTCGATCGAGTGCCGGGCGACCTTCGAGCGCACACCGCCTCCGGGCCCCGGCTCGACGTCGTACGTGAAGTGGCGCGCCAGGTGGTCGTTCCAGCGTCCGGCGAACATCGGAAGCGTCTGAACGATCGCCAGGAACATCTCCACCGAGGGAAACTCGACGCCGAGCCGGTTCACGGAGGGCGCGATCGAGTCGAACACCTCGGCCCGGACGTCCAGTCCTCCGTCGACCAGGACCAGCTTCGCCACACGATCGGCATGGTGGGATGCGAAGTGCACCCCGATGTGAGCCCCGAGCGAGTGGCCCATGACGATCGCTCGCTCGAGGCCGAAGTGGTCCAGGAGTCCGAGCAGGTCCGCGCTGTGCTCGGCCAGGCTATAGCCCTTGTCCGGCTTCTCGCTGTCGCCGCGTCCCCGGAGGTCGTGGGCGATCAGCCGGTGACGACCCGCGAGGATGTCGGCGATCGGGTACCAGGCGGTGTGGTTGGAGGTGAGCCCGTGGATAGCGACGACCGCCGGCCCGCCGCCCGGCCACTCGTAGGCTGCGAGCCCGACTCCGTTGGACTTCACGACGTGACGGCGGGGCGTCGGCGCGCCCGCCGCGTGGGCAGCCATCGGGTGCCGCCTAGTACGTGCCCGGCCGGATCTGCTTGTAGAGCTGCTTGAGCGCCTCGGCCGTGAAGGTCGGCGACTGGCAGACCGAGATGATCTTCCGCTCGTCGGCCTCGACCTTGGCCACGGCTTCCGGGATCCGGGCCGCGATCTCGGTCGGGATCGTCACGGCGCCGTGCTGGTCGGCGTGGATCAGGTCGCCGGGCTTCACCCAGAGTCCGCCGACCTTGATCGGCAAGCCGAAGTCCACCATGTGCACGTAGGCGTGAGAGACCGAGATGTGCGCGGCGGCGAACTGAAAGCCGAGCGACTTCACCTCGTCCAGGTCGCGCACCGACCCGTCGGTGATGACGCCCGCGCAGCCGAGGGCCCGATGGATGTTCGCCTGCACCTCGCCCCACTGGGCGCCCTGGCCCCGCGGCTCGTCGAGGTCGTGAACGACGATGACGCGCGGCGCCGGGATCGAGAGGACGTAGTCCCACCATCCGAACGTGGTGGCGCGATGGCCCTCCAGGGGCTGCGGCTCGGCCCGGATTACTGCGGTCACGGCATAGCCGACCAGCGGCCCGAGCTCGGGGAAGAGAGTCCGAATCTCGGACGACATGTTGCCCTGGTTGCGGGGGCGGACGTTGAAGGTTTCGATCGCGTTGGCCACGCTGGGGCTCGAGATCTTCTTGAGGGCGTCGATCATCAGATGGTGTCCTTTCGGCGCTGGATCAGCAGCGGTTTGAGCATCTCGACGGTCTGGTGGATCGATTCGAGGTTCGGGTTGACCTGCAGCGCCTGCTGGAAGTAGTCGAGCGCCTTCGCCGGCTGATCGAGCTGCAGGTAGATCATTCCGTAGCCGCTCAGCGCGCCGAAGTGATACGGGTTGCGCTTCATGACCTCGTCGCAATCGGCGAGCGATTTCTGGTACTCCCCCATGAGGTAGTACACCGTCGCCCGCTTGTTCCATCCCTCCGCGAAATCCGGCCGGCGACGGATGACCTCGGTGAACGTCTGCGCGGCGAGCTCGCCCTCCCGGGCACTCATCTGTTCGACGCCGGTGGCCAGGAGACGGTCGACCGCCGCGTCGCCGGATCGGCTCCAGACTTCCCACATCGCGCGCTCCGCGAGCTGTCGCACCAGCGGATCGTCGTCGCGGAGGGCGGCGGCGAGCTTGGGCACGTCGGCGATCACTCCGGTCTCGGCCAGCGCCATGGCGCCGCGACGGCGAGTGTCGACGTCGCGGGCGTCGGCCAGCGCCGTGAGCGCCTCCTCCCGCGTGGGTCCCGCCGCGGAGACCAGGCGGGCGCCCGGTGTGATGAGGACGGCGGCGAGCGCGATCAGGAAAAGCCCGCGGCGGATCACGGCGTGTACGCCTCGTTGATGTTCGTGGGGTCGAGGCCGGGCTGGGTGGCTCCGCCGGGGACGTAGATCCGGTTGCCGATCACCGCGGCGCCGATACCGTGACGGGGCGTACGCATCGGGTCCTTCCCGATCCATCGCTGGCCGGCCACCTCGTACATCTCGTTTGCGCTGAAGATGCGGAACGGCGCCTCGCCGCCGAAGACGAAGAGCCGATCGCCCAGCACGGCCGCGGCCAGCCCGCCGCGGCCGACGGGCAGGGGCAGGCCGGCGGACCACGCGTCGGTCGCCGGATCGTAGACCTCGACGGTCGTGTACTGCGTGCCCATGAACGACGTACGCCCGCCGATTGCCCAGAGCCGCCCCTGGAAGGCCGCCGCCGTGAGGTGATCGCGCGCGGTCGGCATAGGCGGCCCGTCGCTCCAGCGATCGGCGGCCGGATCGTACACCTCGTGCGCGTTGCTCGCGCCGTCCCCGGCGCCGCCCACGGCGTGCAGGCGGCCGCCGAGGGCGACCATCGCGAGTCCGCCGCGCGCCATGCGCAGCGGCGCGCGTGTCGCCCACGAGCTTCGCGCCTCGTCGTACTCGTACACCGTGCGCAGCGCCGTCCAGCTCAGGCGGCCGCCGCCGTAGCCGCCGGCCACGAAGAGCCGGCCGTCCACGACGGCCGCAGCGGCATGATGCGTCGGCGCCGGCAGGGGCGTGCGGGTTTCCCAGCGGTCGGTCGCGGGATCGTAGACCTCGACGGTGTCGGCCGGGTCCCCGCCGGACTTGAAGCCGCCGATGACGAACACCTGACCCTTGAGCTCCGCGACGGCGACCTCTTGCCGCGCGCTCGGCATCGGCGCCAGAGATGTCCAGGCGCCCGGCGTCTGGATGTCGATCGGCGCCGGCGAGTCGGTCGTGCGGCCCACACATCCGGCGAGGACGAGTGCAAAGGCGAGCGCGGCGAGCCGGATTCCGGGCTTCACGAGCGCACCAGCGCCAGCAAGCCGGCCTCGTCGAGCGTCGCCACGCCCAGGCGCCGCGCGTCATCCGCCTTGCTGCCGGCCGCCTCGCCGACGACGACGTAGTCGGTCTTCTTCGACACCGAGGTCGTGACGCGGCCGCCGTACCGCTCGATCAGCTCGCGCGCGGCCTCGCGGGAGAGCGTGGGCAGCGTGCCGGTCACGACGATTGTCTTTCCAGCGAGCGGCTTCGGCCCCGCCGGCGCGATCGGCGCGCTCGTCTCGACGCCGGCCGCCTCGAGCTTCCGGATCAGTGCGATGTTGTCGGGCTCCTGGAAGAAGGCCACGATCGCCCGCGCGATCTCGTCGCCGATGCCGTGCACCTCGGCGAGCTCCGCCTCCGACCTGGCGGCGATGACGTCGAGACCGCCGAACTTCGCCGCCAGGAGCTGCGCCACGCGCTCGCCGACGAGCCGGATGCCGAGGGCGTTGAGCAAACGGGCCAGACCGCGCTTGCGCGAGGCATCGATCGCCCGGATGAGGTTCTCCGCCGACTTGTCCGCGAAGCGATCGAGCTCGGCGACGTGCTCCACCGTGAGCTCGTAGAGATCGGCGAAGTCCTTGACCTTCCCGCTGTCGACCAGCTGCTCGATCGTGCTGTCGCCCAGGTGCTCGACGTCCATCGCCCGTCGCGACCCGAAGTGCCGCAACCGCTCCTTGAACTGGGCCGGGCAGGCGCTGTTGGTGCACCGCCAGTACGCCTCGCCCTCCGCGCGTTCGGCGGCGGCGCCGCACGCCGGGCACGTGGACGGGAAGACGAACGGCCGGCTGTCGGCGGGCCGCCGGGCGAGCACGACCTGGACGACGTACGGGATGACGTCGCCCGCGCGCTCGATCAGGACGGTGTCGCCCTCGCGGATGTCCTTGCGGCGGATCTCATCCTCGTTGTGCAGGCTGACGTTCCGGATCGTCACGCCCGCCAGCTCCACCGGCGTGAGCTTCGCGGTGGGCGTGAGGGCGCCCGTCTTGCCCACGTTCACCTCGATCTTCTCGATCACGGTTGTGGCCTGGCGCGCCGCGAACTTGAACGCGATCGCCCAGCGCGGATGGTGGGTCGTGGAGCCGAGCCGGCGCTGCTG
>Ga0137403_10000738_pt1 | contig 41986 bp, 39 predicted proteins | sample CZOMad2_1_16fung_FD_122057 | JGI IMG/M metagenome (GOLD analysis project Ga0137403, IMG submission 122057) | Vadose zone soil fungal communities from Angelo Coast Range Reserve, California, USA - CZOMad2_1_16fungal (Hybrid Assembly) | ecosystem: Environmental > Terrestrial > Soil > Vadose zone...
GATATGAACCACCTTACAGAGAACCGACTCGCCCAGCGCGCCGAACATGTCCGCTGGGGCGGCCGCCTGCTCATCGCGACGGCCGTGGCATGTAGCTTTTCACTCGGTGCTCCGCAAGCATCGGCCGCCGAAGGTCCTCTTGTGCTGGAAAAATCGATTGTGATCCCGGGCGTTCCAGTGGGGCCTTATTCAGACTCTCTGTCCCTCGATTTAGTTGCCGGAAGGCTATTCGCCACACCCCAAGCTGCGAAGGCGGTTGCCGTCCTCGATTTGAAGGATGGGCACGTGCTGAAGATGATAACCGGCGTCGGCAATCCACACGGAATCTACTATAGCTCAACATTGAAGCGTTTGTTCGTGGTAGACGGCGGCAGCGGCGATGTGAAGGTATTCGTCGCCCTCGGCGGCAACTTCGCGCTCGCAACCCCCGATCTCCCGTACACGGCCGAGGCGCTGCGGAACTGCGAGTTGACCGTGCAGGTGAGCACCAAGCTCAACCGCAGCCACGTCGTGCACGGCAAGCAAGCGCTGATCCTCCCCTGCCTGGGCCGCACCGACAAGGACCACCAGGCGAACGGCGAGCAGGGGATCACCGTCGAGGACGCGATGTCGATGGTGCACATCTCCTACGGGATGAAGGAGCCCGGCTCGCCGCACCTCCGCTCGGAGTGCGCGATTCTCACGGGGATGGCCCAGGCCACGCTGCCGGAAAGCAAGACGCCCTGGCAGGACTACGCCGACGACTACGACCGCATTCGCGACACAATGGCGCAGGTGCTCGAGGGCTTCGAGGACTTCAACAACCGCGCCCGTCACCCGCACGGATTCCGCATCGCGCAGCCGGCCCGGCAACGTGTCTTCCAGACTGCCTCGGGCCGTGCCGAATTTTCGTCGGCGCGGCTTCCGGACGACGTCGATCCAGGGCAGGGCCGTCTGATGCTGGCGACGATCCGCTCGCACGACCAGTTCAACACCAGCATCTACTCGAACGACGACCGCTACCGCGGCCTGAAGGGCCTGCGCACGGTCGTCTTCATGAACGAGGACGACATGCGCGAGCGGGGCCTTGGGGAATTCGACCTCGTCGACCTCACGAGCTTCTCGAAGGACGGAACGCAGCGGACGGTGCACGGCTACCGGGCAGTCCGCTACGAGATTCCGCCCGGCTGCGTCGCCGGCTACATGCCCGAGCTGAACGTTCTCTGCGGGATCGCCGACTTCAGCACCCAGAGCGAGCAGCCGGTGACGAAGCACCTCGTCGTCGAGGTGACGCCGAGTGACGAGCACAGGGCTGTCAGCTGAGCCAATCGCCCGGCTCTCGTAGCGAGTGACATGTCGTTCGCTGCCCCGCATTGCAGTTAGCACGAACCCGCAGGGTTCAGCTAGCCACGCTCCAAGATCATGGCTCAAGACCACCCAGCTGGGAACGACCGGCCTCGAGATCACCCGCGTCGGCTTGGGCGCCTGGGCGATCGGGGGCGGCGGCTACGACTGGGGCTGGGGCACCCAGGAAGACGACGAATCGATCGCGGCGATCCACCACGCGCTCGAGCTCGGCATCAACTGGATCGACACGGCCGCGCAGTACGGCTTCGGCCACTCCGAGGAGGTCGTGGGCCGCGCACTGGCGGGTCTCGACCAGCGTCCCTACGTGTTCACGAAGGGCGGCCAGCCGGAGGGCCCGAACCGCACGACGCTGCAGAGCCTGCGGCGCGACTCTCTCAGGCGTGAGCTCGAGGGGAGCCTCCAACGGCTCGGCCTCGAGGCGATCGACCTCTACCAGATCCATTGGCCCATCCCCGACGAGGAGATCGAGGAAGGTTGGACGACCTTCGCCGAGCTCAAGGAGGAGGGACTCATCCGCCACATCGGCGTCTCCAACTTCGACGTCGCCCAGCTTCGTCGCGCAAAGGCGATCGCGCCGGTGGAGACGCTGCAGCCGCCGTACTCGCTCGTCGACCGCGAGGCCGAGAAGGAGATCCTGCCCTTCTCCGAGCTGGAGGGGATCGGCGTGATTGTCTACTCGCCGATGGGCTCCGGCCTGCTGACGGGCGCGATGACGCGTGAGCGAATCGCAAGCCTGCCCGAGGACGACTGGCGCAAGCACGACCCGCGTTTCCAGGAGCCGCAGCTCAGCGAGCAGCTTGCGCTCGTCGAGCGGATCGAGGCCGTGGCGCAGCGCCACGGCGTGGCGCCAGGTGCGGTCGCGGTCGCCTGGACGCTCCACAATTCGGCCGTCGACGGCGCGATTGTCGGCTTCCGTCGACCGGATCAAGTTGATCCGATCGTCGGCGCGGCCAACCTGGAGCTCGGCAACGATGACATCGTGATGATCGAAGGGAGGGCATGAGATGGCCACTACGACAGCGAAGATCGGCTTTGTCGGCCTGGGACACATGGGCGGAAACATGGCCGCCCGATTCCTCGCGGCCGGATACACCGTCTACGGCGAGTCGCGCGACCGCGATGAGGCAGACGATCTCGTCCACCAGGGGCTGGAGTGGCGTGACACGCCGCGCGAAGTCGCCGAGGCCGCGGACGTCTTGATTACGTCGGTTCCGAACGACGACGTCCTCGAAAGCGTCGCGTCAGGGTCCGATGGGATCCTCGCCGGCCTCACCGAATCGAAGATCTGGATCGACATGAGCACGGTCAGCCCGCGCGCAAGCCGTCAGGTCGCGAAGCGGGTGCAAGACCAAGGGGCGGCGATGCTCGACGCTCCCGTGTCGGGAAGCGTTCCCCAGGTGCAAACGGGAACGCTGACGATCATGGTCGGCGGCGACGAGCAGGCGTACACGAAGGTCGAGCCGATCCTGCGCGAGCTCGGCACGCCGACCCACATCGGCGAGAACGGACAGGGGCTGGTGTTGAAGCTGGCGATCAACATCAGCCTCGCCGTGCAGATGCTCGCCTTCGCCGAGGGCCTCGTCCTGGCCGAGCGGTCCGGCATCGACCCCAAGCTCGCGGTCGAGGTCATGACCGGGAGCCCGATCGGCTCGCCGATGCTGAAGGCACGCGCCGACCTTGTTCTCGACCTGCCGGACGAGGCCTGGTTCGACGTCAGCCTGATGCAGAAGGACGTGGCACTCGCGCTCGACACAGGACGAGAGCTCCATATCCCGCTGCCGTCTGCGGCAACGGCCGATCAGCTGCTCACGCTGGCGAGCGCGCTCGGATACGAGCACCGCGACCTCGCGGCGCTCTACGAGGTACTCGCACACTTGACAAGCGACCCGCAGCCGACGTGAGCTGCTCCTGTCCTAAGCGGCGAGCCGCTCGTCCTCGTAGCGCACGGTGCTGAACGACGCGTACGCGTACGGGTGGTAGAAGACGTCGAGCGCCTGGTGCGGCTCGGGCCGGATCTCGAAGTACGACCCGCGGCGCTGGTCGCAGACGCAGACGGTCAAGCCGTCGGTGACCGGGTGCCAGAAAAGGGTGACCTCGAAACCGTCGCTCTGGCGGTAGGCCAGCTCTTGCGAGTGGTGTTGTCTGAGTCGGGCGACTGTCATCTCGTGGCTCCTTCCGGATCGTTCTCGAAGCCACGACGATCGCATCCCCGCACCTCCGTGTCTCTACGGCCAGCCCCCGAGCGATGGGCCCGCTGGCATCCCACTTCGGATTGAAGCCAGCCTCACCACCGCCGGGCTAACCCGCGCTCGTTGTGGCGCCCGGTTGAACGAGGCCGCTCTCGTAGGCGAGGACGACCGCCTGGGCGCGGTCGTGGAGGTAGAGCTTATGGAGATGCGGGCGCAGGTCGCGGCGCAGCAAACCGGCTGAGCCTGTCGTAATCCTCAGCTCGAGTTCATAGCCGCGCAGCCGTGCCGGCCTCGCCGCCGTCACGCTATGCCCGACTGGCGACCGATTCGGTTCGACGCGGCAGGACCCAGCCCGGACGCGGAAAGTGGCAGGTGTATCCGTTCGGGTACCGCTGGAGATAGTCCTGGTGCTCCGGCTCGGCTTCCCAGAACGGCCCCGCCGGAGCCACCTCGGTGACGACCTTCCCGGGCCAAAGCCCCGACGCTTCGACATCAGCGATCGTCTCCTCGGCGACGCGGCGCTGTTCGTCGTCGAGATAGAAGATCGCCGAGCGATAGCTCATCCCGACGTCGTTACCCTGGCGGTTGAGCGTCGTCGGGTCGTGGATCTGAAAGAAGAGCTCGAGCAGGTCCCGGTACGAGGTCTGCTCAGGATCGAACGTGATCTCGATCGCTTCGGCGTGCGTCCCGTGGTTGCGGTAAGTCGCGTTCGGGACATCGCCGCCGCTGTAACCGACCCTCGTCGAGAGAACCCCCGGTCGCCTCCGGATGAGATCCTGCATCCCCCAGAAACATCCTCCCGCAAGGATCGCCCTCTCGACTGCTCCGTTCACGTTAGCCGTCACCTCCCGGTTCGAACCGCCGCGGTCACTGTAGCCGTGAGGGTCGGCCCCGGCGAGCGTTACGCAGGCGGATCGTCGAGGCGTCGGACGAGGGTCGCCGCCGGATCGAGCGAGACCTCCATGCCGGCGGCCGGACGCTGCTCATCGTCACGCTTCCGCTCGAGGGCGAGCCTGCGGCGTCCCGGATCGAATACTGCAGGGTCGGCCGCCGAGCTGGCGGAAGGCCTGCAGCACCCTCCAACGGCTACGGCTGCGGCTGGGCCAGGAAGACCTTGGCGTCTTCGTAGGTGGCATCGGCGGTCGACTCGGCCAGCCCGTACACGAGGTTGAGGACTCCGGTCTTGAAGCTCGCGGCCGAGATCAGCCTCAGCGGGATCGGGGTCTCGCCCTCGTCGAACAGGCGCATGCCCTTGCGGACGGCGATCGGGTGAACGAGCAGGTGCAGCTCGTCCAGCAGTCCTGCAGCCAGCAACTGGCGGACGACCGAGACCGAGCCGCTCAGCGCGATGTTGCGACCCGGCTCGTTCTTCAGGGCGGTCACGGTCTCGACGAGGTCGCCCTCGAGCTGTTCGGAGTTCCGCCACGTGAACTCGAGCTTCTGGCTCGACACGACGATCTTGCGGGCGTCACCGAGGGACTTGGCAAAGGGAGCGTCCTCCCCACCGGCCGCTTCCCGCTCGGGCCACGCCCCGGCGAAGCTGTCGTAGGTCTTGCGGCCGAAGAGGATCGTGTCGGCGGCGCCGAGGGTCGCGTCGACGGCAGCGCCCATCTCCTCGTTGAAGTAGGGGAAGTGCCACTGATCGGGCGCCTCGACGACACCGTCGAGCGAGATGAACAGGTCTGCGGTGATCTTTCTCATGGTTTTCCTCCACGGACGGTCGGTGACCTAGTCATCCCATCAGACGGTGACGGCCGACCGAAATCATCGGTCTTCAAACAGTCGCCATCGGCTCCTTGATCCCGTGCCGCAGCAGCCAGCGGTTGACCGGCCAGCTGGTCGCGAAGCCAAGGATCATCCCGATCTGCATCAAGAACCAGTGGCTGGAGCTGTCGATCGGTGGCGGCGACTCCCAGATCGCGTACTCCGCGAACGCCATCCAGCCGAACAGGCCGACCTCGAAGCTGAGCACCGAGAGCGTGTCGGACTTGATCGCGTCGCCCAGCGGCGCCAGCCGGCCCAGCTGGCCGCGTGCCGGTGCGATCGCGAAGTACTGAAAGAGGATCCCGAACGCCCAGGCGAGCGGCAGGTCGAGGATGTACTCCGGGCCGAGGGCGGTCGAAGCGATCGTCCAGCCGGTTGCCCAGACGATCCACTCGCCGCCGATGTCACCAAGTGCGCAGCCGGCGCCGCAGTGCGTATCGGAGAGGGACACCTGCCACCACGAATCGCGGGCGCCCTTGTTCATCTGGGCGCCATGCATGTGCATCCGCTTGCGCGACATCCGCCGTCCGCGCGCGAAGTACGCCCAGAGAGCGATCGGTCCCAGGTAGAGCGCGGTCAGCGGAAAGGCGACGTCCATGATCGCCATGTGCTGGCGGTTACCCAGCACGACGATGTCGGCGGCGATCACGAGCGCGGACGCGAATCCAAGTCCGAGCGCCACCCAGGCGAGGAGCTCAAACCAGCTCGGAGCCACACGCAATCCTAAGCGGACGAATCCCTGGCGCCCGACCCGGGGAACCACGGATCCCCTGAGATCCGTCTATCGGTCGATCACTGCGTCGGTGACGGCGTCGATCGCGGCGAGCCTGCCTGCGAGCTCGTCGGTGAGCCCGTATCGTGCGGCCAACTCGGCCGGTTCGGCGTAACTGAGCTTCGTCTGGTCGTCGTCGGCCCAGACGAGGACCTTGAGTGGTAGGTCGAGCGCCGCGAGCGGCGCGGCCGCCATCACCGGTGTCCCCGCGAGCGGGTTGCCGAAGATGACGAGCTTGGTATCGCGGAGCTCGAGGTCGACCGCCTCGGCCTCACCGCTGTGGTCGATGACCGCGAACAGCTTGATCCCTTTCGACTCCAACACGCCCTTCAGGCGGGAGACCGTTTCTTCGACCGGCCAGGGACTCTCTTTCGTTGTCATGCGATTGCCTCCGTTTCGATCACTGCGAACACTGTTGCAGCCAACTTCCTGGCGCCGCCGGTCCTCGCTCAAGTTCAACTTCAACTCGAGTGAGATCGAGGAGCGACCCGTTCGTGGTAGCCGCCACCCGAGAAGTGCCGCAGGCCGCCACAACGGTTGGGTGTCAGCTTCGAAGACATCGCGGATCCGGTGCGCAATGCTCTCGCCATGACTAGTTGCGGATACTGCAAACGCGAGCTCGTGTCTGTCGTCTACCTGCTCCCGCGCGCGAAGCCGGTCTGCGGAAGTGCCGCCTGCCTGGCGCTCGCCTATCGGGATTCCGAGCGCGACGAGTCGGAGGACGGGACGAGCTCGACGCAGGCTGCGTAATCCTGTTCGGATGGACGTGCCGAAGCTGAAATTGGGCGACACCGAGGTGCCGCGGATCGGTCTCGGAACGAATCGACTCACCAACACGAGCGAGCACGCCGCACTCGTGAAGGAAGCGGTCGCGCTCGGGCTCGGGCACGTCGACAGCGCACACACCTACACGGGCGGCGAAAGCGAGGAGACGATCGGCGCCGCGCTGTCGCCTGTCGCCGACGGCGTCGTTGTCGCGACCAAGGGTGGCTGGGGCGCCGGAAACGGCCGGCCCGACGTACTGCGGGCTCAGATCGAGGAGAGCCTGCGGCGGCTGCAGACGGAGACGATCGCTCTCTACTACCTGCACCGGGTCGATCCCGAGACCCCGCTCGACGACAGCCTCGGCGCGATCAAGGAGTACCGCGACAGCGGCAAGGTCCGGCACGTCGGCCTCTCCGAGGTCGGTATCGACCAGATCGAGCAGGCCCGCAATGTCGTGCCGATCGCTGCGGTTCAGAACAGGTACAGCCTCATCGACCGCACGCACGACGAGGTGGTCGACTACTGCGCCGCCGAAGGGATCGTGTTCGTGCCCTTCTTCCCGCTCCGCGGTGTGGGTAGCCAGCAGCTGTCCGAGATTGCCGACCGACACGGCGCCTCTCCGGAGCAGATTGCGCTCGCGTGGCTCCTGAGGCGCTCGCCGACGACGCTGCCGATCCCCGGCACGCTCTCGCTCGAGCACCTGAGGGAGAACCTGGCCGCGCTCGAGATCGAGCTGAGCGCCGACGAGTTCGAGGCTTTGCGTTAGGCCGGACAATTTCCTGCTAGCCGCCATGCCATTCGGGGCTCCTTCTGGCATCCTCTGGGCATGGCGTTGCGATGCCTCATCGTGGACGACAGTGCGCCCTTTCTCGAGGCCGCAAGCAAGTTCCTGGAGCGCGAGGGAATCACGATCGTCGGCGTCGCCTCGACCGGCGCCGAGGCTCTCGAACGAGCTCAGGAGTTCCGGCCGGACGTCGCGCTCGTCGACATCGATCTGGGAGAGGAGAGCGGGTTCGATCTCGCGCGACAGATCGCCGAGGGGTCTGCGCCCCTGCCGGTCATTCTCATCTCGACCCGTTCCGAGGAAGACCTGGCGGAGCTGATCGAAGCATCGCCGGCGCTCGGCTATGTCTCCAAAGCACACCTCTCGGCGCACGCGGTCGCTGACCTCCTCGGCCGGGGCAAGTGCGTGCACGAGGCTCTCGTCTACTCGACAGTCGAGGAGTTCCTGGCGGCAACGGTGCCGTTCATACGCGAGGGACTCGAAGAAGCAGAGCCACTCCTGGTGGTGACGAAGGAGGCGAATCTCAGCGCCCTACGGGAGACCCTGGAGATCGATGCCGGCGGGGTCGAACTCGTCGACCCCGCCGGCATGTATCGCAGCCCGCCGCAGAGCATCGAGGCGTACGACCGTTACGTCCGCACGCGTCTGGAGGAGGGTGCCGGGCGGGTGAGAATCATCGGCGAGCCTGTCTGGCCGACATCAGCGCGCGCAGTAGCCGAATGGAAGCGCTACGAGTCTGCACTCAACGTCGCCTGGGCGTCGACGCCCAGCTGGGTCGTCTGCCTATACGACGCCAACGAGTTGCCAGACGACATCGTCAGCGACGCGAAGCGAACTCATCCGGTCCTCCGGACCGGACGCGGGGCTCGGCCGAGCCCGCACTACACCGACCCGGAGGTCTTCGTTCGAAACCTCGGGCTCGAGCTCTCGGAAATCCTGGCCGGCGGGCTTTAGCTCCCTAAATCGGATTTGTCACCGATGAGCCAACGCAGGCAAGAAGCTCGTGGGGTGACAACGTGGTGGCGCCGGTATCGGGGGCGGCCGGCAGTGCAGGTCGGACTGGCGTTCACGGTGGGCCTCGCCGCGTTCGCGTTAGCAGCTCTCGCCAGCCCCCACCTTCGAGACCTCGACGGCGACGCGGTGTTCGTGCTTGGGATCTTCATCCTTTGGCGGTGCTGGTTACAGAGATCGCGGCGCGGGCCGGGCGTCGGGTCGATGAATCCGAGCAGGCTCAAGGCCTGCTTATCCAACTCGCAGATGCTGTCGTCGGCGCGCTCGAGCCCGTTTCGGCGCGGCTGGACTGATTTCGAAGCTTCACTGAGGCGGGCCGCTACCGAGCGTGACGGTAGCCGTGTGACTCGTGCCGGACTGGTCGACGTACACGACTTTGACCTTCGCGCCAGGTTTCTTCGTCAGCAGGAGCGAGGTGAGCGCCGTCGGCGACGAGACGCCCTGGCCGTTGATCGCCGTGATCACGTCGCCGCCCATAAGGCCTGCGGAGGCGGCCGGCCCGCCGGAGACGACGCTGACGATCAGGGCACCGGACGAGGTCGCGGCCTGACCCCCGTGGCCGAGACCAGGCACGTCCGCAGACTCGGCTTCGATGCCCAGGAAAGCCGTTGTGCCGATATGGACCGTCGCGGGCGCCTTGCCCGAGGAAATCGCGTCGGCGATCGTCTGCGCAGTGCCAATCGGGATCGCGAACGCGTCCGTGGTCGAGACGTCGTGGAAGGTGAACTGCGACGACGCCGCCGTGTCCATGCCGATGACCTGACCTTTGGTGTTGAGGAGCGGGCCGCCCGAGTCGCCCGGCTGAATCCCGGCGTTCGTCTCGATCAACCCAGTGAGGTTCTCGGAGGCACCCGTCGGGTCCGACGCCGTGATCGACTGGTCGAGGGCTGTCACCGTGCCGGTCGCCAGGGTGATCTTTCCATCGCCGCCCGCGTTGCCGCGGGCCGTCACCTTCGCGCCGACGGAAACGGTTGCCGACCCGATCGAAACGGTCTTCAGGCCAGAAGCACCCTGAAGCTGGAGGAGAGCAACGTCGGCGGTGCGGTCATAGCCGACGACCCGCGCCTTGTAGCTGTGGCCGGTATTCGGGACGACGACGTCGATCTTGGTCGCGCCGCTGATCACGTGGTTGTTCGTCAGTACCTTGCCAGACGGAGTCAACACCATCCCCGTCCCGGCGGCCGCCGCGCCTTCGAAGGCGAGATCGGTATTGATGACGACGACGCCGGCACCGATCGAGCCTGTCGACGGCGCCACGATCGATGTTGTCGTCGGCGCCCCCCCGCCGCGCGCGAGTGCGATTACGGCTCCCACCGCCGCGGCGAGGAGTCCGGCCACTACGAGCAGGACGATCCTCCGTGGATGGCTGCGAACGGTCCTCATGCCGTCAGTGGTACGCCGCGGTTGTCGAGGTTGTTCACATCTCGAACCATCGCGCGGATGAGCCTCTTAGGCATCGCAGCCAGCCGCGATCTTCACGCACGGCTAGCGGAACCTTGCGGCTTCCGGCTAGCTGCAATCGACGACCGCTTTAGCGCGCGTCGAGGTAAGCGACAACGGCGAGCACGCGGCGGTGATTGTTTTCCGTCTCGGGCAGATGCAGTGAGAAACGAGACTAGATCGCGTACTTGCGCGGGCTGTCTTGGATGGTGATCCAGCGGAGCTCGGTGAACTCCTCGAGTGCCGCGTCGCCGCCGAAGCGGCCCCATCCGCTGTCCTTGACGCCTCCGAATGGCATTGGTGGCTCATCGTTGACAGTCGCGTCGTTGATGTGGCACATGCCTGTATGTAGTCGCGCGGCGACGGACAGGGCGGCGTCGACGTTACGGCTGAAGACCGCGGCCGAGAGCCCGTATTCCGTGTCGTTCGCTACGCGAACCGCTTCGTCGACACCGTCGACGGGGACGATCGCGACGATCGGACCGAACGCTTCCTCCGAATAGACGCGCATCTCCGGCGAGACATTGGTCACGACGGTCGGCTCGAAGTAGAGGCCATGCGCTCTCCCGCCCGAGATCACCTTCGCGCCCCTGGCGACGGCGTCCTCGACGTGCCCGGTCACTCGCTCGACTGCGTCCGCGTTGACGAGCGGGCCGATCTGCGTCTCTTGCTCGCGCGGGTCGCCCACTTTCAGCGAGCCCGCGCGCTCGGCAAGCTTGTGCGCGAACTCGTCGGCGACCGAGCGGTCGATCACGATCCGCTCGGTCGACATACAGATCTGCCCCTGGTGCATGAACGCGCCAAAGTTCGCCGCCGACACCGCCCGCTCGAGATCGGCGTCGGCCAAAACAACCAGCGGCGCTTTGCCACCCAGTTCCAGCAGCACCCGCTTTAGGTGGCGCCCGGCCGTCTCGGCCACAATCCGTCCCACCCTCGTCGAGCCGGTGAAGCTGACTCGCCGGACCGCTGGATGCGCGATCAGCTCCTCGACGACCTCCGCGGCGTCGCTCGGATCGTTCGTGACAAGATTGATCGCCCCGGCCGGGATGCCCGCATCGGTTAGCGCGTTGACGACCGCGGCGTGGGTGCGCGGGCACTGCTCCGACGCCTTCAACACAACCGTGTTGCCGTACGCGAGCGGCGCAGCCACGGCGCGGACGCCGAGGATCACCGGCGCGTTCCACGGTGCGATCCCGACGACGACCCCGACCGGCTGGCGCACCGCCTTCGCGCGCTTACCCGGGATGTGCGAGGGGATCTCCTGCTCCTCCGCCGTGGCGTCGGCGTGATTGGCGTAGTAAGCGAGCATCCCGGCGCCGAGCTGCACGTTGAACATGCCCCACCCCAGAGTGCCGTTCGTCTCCTCTGTGACCAGGGCCGCGATCGCAGCCTGACGCTCCATCAAGAGCTCGGAAGCGCGCTGGAGCAGACTCCCCCGCTCGCTCGGCGCCATCGCCGACCACTGTGGAAAAGCCAGCTCCGCCGCCTCTACAGCCAGACGCGGTGTAGTGCCCTCCGCGGCGGTCGCGCCCCGGACCTCATGAGTCGTCATCCGATTCCTGACCTTTCGCTTCCGCATTCTCAGAGCCGTTGCAAGTCGCACGAGCGTAGCGCGTCCTCACGCCGAAAACCTCCGACGCGTTCGACATCGCGGCTGACGGCAGCCTCTCGAACCGCCAACTCGCGCGCGAACGCAACACCCAGCGGCAGGCGATCACCGAGGCGCTGCGGCGGATGCTCGCGAACGCAAGAGCCGAGCCTAGTCCGGGCGCTGCGTGGAGGCGTCCAGGCCCTCCCAGGCCAGCGCTTCCGGCCGCGCTCGTTCGACGAAGACGGCGAGCCAGATCGAGCCCTCGAAGAGGGCCCACATGGGCAGCAGCTCGAGTCCGGTCGTCACGGGATCCGGTCCGGGCAGCCCGAGCGCAATCACGGCGACGATGAAGTAGCCGAGCCGGCGGTTCCTGCGCAGACTCGCCGACGAGAGCACGCCGATGCTCACGAGGCCGAGCACGAACATCGGCAGCTCGAACACCAGCACGATCCCGAGCAGGACGGTGGCGGTGAACGAATAGTAGGCCTTCGCCTGGATCAGATTCGTGAAATGCGTGTCGTCGTAGTGCGTCAGCCACTGCAGGGCGCGCGGGAGGACGATCAAGTATCCGAACGCGAGCCCGGCGGCTCCGAGCGCGGTGGCGAAGGCGACGAGTCCGAGGACGTTCCGCTCGATCGACGGGTCGAAGGCGGGCGCGAGGAACGACCATGCCTGCCACAGGATCACCGGCAGCGCCAGCAGGAATCCCGCGTAGACGCTCACCGTCACCGAGACCGTGAACGGCTCGGCCACCCCCAGCGTCACCACCCGCCGCCGGTCAGCCGGTAGCGGGTGGTTCAGCCAATCGAGGATGTGGCCGTGGAACACGAATGCGACGATCGTCGTCAGCGCAAGCGCGCAGAGCACGACGATGATCCGCCAACGCAGCTCCTCCAGGTGCTCGACGAGCGTCGCGCCCTCGTCGTGCTGGAGACGCCGCGGCAGCCGGCCCATCAGAGGCTAGACGGTGGTCTCGTGCTCGTCGGGCACCGTGACGCTCGCCTCAACGGGCGCGGGCAGCTCGGCCGGCTTGTCCGAGTCGCCGCTCACGGAGTCCTTGAACTCGCGCATCCCAGAGCCGAGCGATCGCCCGATCTCCGGGAGCCGCCTCGCACCGAAGAGCAGCAGCGCGATCAGCAGCAGGGCGATGAGATGCGTTGGGCTGGTCCAACCGGTCATTTCTCCTCCTGTTCTCTCGAGGGGTCACTAGCCATGGCGCGCCGCATCTGCAGCTCTTGCCAGCCCCTTGAGGACGGCGAAGAACTCTGCTGACTGTCCGCGGAACAGCCCGTCGGCGGTCAGGGCGTTGACCGCGCCCATGGCGGCGTTCTTTGTCTGCGTAGGGCGGATGATCGAGACGATCGGGAACTTGCGCTCGAGGAAGATCGTCGGCTCGGGCATGATCAGATTCGTCTGCGTCGCCTCACCGTCGGCGTTCAGGTCGGGGAAGACCAGACCGTTCGTCGGGTCGGTGAGCGGCGGCGCGTTGCCGGCCTTGTCAGACCAGGTCTGGAAGTGCATCGCCTCAGTCGGCCCGATGCTGAGCAGGATTCGAAGCACCTCGGGATGGGTCACCCGCTGGGCGAGCTGGGGGTAGAGGCTGGTGCCGCCCTGCTCGATGAAGCAAAAGTGGAAGCCGGCCGTGTTCGCGATCGCCTGCAGGTGGTCGGGTTGGTTGAGGTCGTCGTCGCTGCGCGGAATCGCCGGAAATCGCCCGGCGGCCAGGCCTGGGACGGCCTGCGGGAGCTTGTCCCCGAAGTCGGGGTTCTGGGAGTCGCTGCGGTAGCGCGTCCAGAAGCTGGTGTCGACGGTCAGCTCCATCAGGTTCGTCAGACGTCCGATTTGCTGCGCGCCCGTCGCTTGGCTACTGGGCAGCTTTCGGAACTTGTTCAGGTTGACCGGTTCCGCACCGTGCGCCTTCAGGTAGGCGTTGATGAAGGCGGCGTGCGAGATCTCGTCGTCGGTGTTGTCGTGGATGTACTGGTCCATGTCCCCGTCCAGCACCGAGATTGCCTCGGCGTAGGCCGGACTGCCGCTGCCGCCGGGTACCTCACGGTCCTGGATGCCGGCGAGCTCGTTGTACTGCTGCCAGAGATCGGTCTCGATGAGCTCGGCCGCGGCGAGGAAGCGGAGAATCGCCGCGTCGCCCTTTGTCAGGCCGCCCTTTGGGCCACCTTTTGGGCGAGGTTTGGCAAGCGCCTCCGACGGCTCGAGCAACAGGCCTCCCGCGCCGAGGCTGGCTGCTCCAACCGCGGCGCCCTTCAGCAGGAAGGAACGGCGGCTGGTCAGATCCTGCGACTGTTCGCTTTCTTCCATCATCTTCTCCTCTCGGATCGGCTCCGTCACGGGGCGGGTCGCCCGGGCGGGCTGGTGTCGTTCCACGATCGCGACAGGCGCCGGGTCTTTCATCCCCGAGAGCGCCTAACGTCGATTGCCGCTTCCGGGAAACTCGCTGTTCCTGCTAGCGGCTATTTCCAGCCGTCACCAGCCCAGGATGACGTCCGGCCCAAAGGCCGCGTCTCGGCCTTCGGAAGGCGAAGGGCCGGCGACTGCCAGCTAGCCGGTAGTCGACTTTTCGGGGCAGTGGGGAGTGGGAACGGACGCTGACCATGAAGACACGCGCTGGTCCCACAGCGACGGTTCCTGCACGTATCCGAAGTCGAAGGGAGCCGTCCACTAAATGTCACTCGCGAAGAAGATCCGAGCAGGCGTTAGGCGCGTCTTCAGGGTTCGCTGACATGGAGCAGTCGGTGCCGAGGGAGCCGTCGACGCAGCAGCGTTTCGACCGGCGGATGTTCGTCGCGCTGGCCGGCGGAGTCGTAGTAGCTGCGATCGAGGCAAAAGTAGGCGGCGCTTTCCCGCTTCTCAGAGCTGCGGACACCGCCTGGGAATTGCCCGCACACGATCTGACCGCCACACGCCACGGCGGCCGGGTCTTGGGCACGCGGGTCAACTGGCGCGCCGACTTGGAAGGAGGAGTTGCTGGAGCGCCGGCGATCGTGGACGGCCAAGTCTTCGCCGCCTCGATTGGCGGCGTGGTTGCCTCCTTCGATCTCAGGACGGGGCGCGCGCGGTGGCGGCGGCGCTTTCCAACCGCTGTCTACGGAAGCGGCGCGGGCGCGCGCCGGCTCGGCTACTTCGGGGGGGTCGCAGTTGCGGACGGCCGCGTCGTCGCGGCCTCCGATCGGGTCGTCTGCCTCGACAAGCGCACCGGCCGAACGATCTGGGAAAGCGCGCCGCTGCGGACGAACACGAGCGACGATTACTTCTGGGGGCCGCCGGTCATAGTGCGCGGCCTCGTCCTCGTCGGCTCGGGCTCGGGTGCCGAGCTGCCGACGGCGCGGGGCCGACTCAGTGCCTATTCGCTGAGCGACGGCTCCCTCGTCTGGAGCACACCGACGGTCCCCGCCGGGGCCAACGGCGGCGGCATCATCGCTCCTGCAAGCGTCGCTCTCCGTGGGAATCTCGCGTACGTCGCCACCGGCTCGCCTTACCGCGCCGTGCCTGGACGGAACCCGGGTACCGGCTCGCTCCTCGCCCTCCGCCTGCACGACGGCGTGATCGTCTGGAGCGATCAGATCTACCCTGCCGACAGGCACGGCTTCGACTTCAACAGCGCACCGGTGATTCTCGGGCGCATCCTCGTCGCCGCGAGCAAAGACGGTTTCCAGGCCTGGGACCGGATCGCACGACGGCGCCTCTGGCACCGGCGGCTGACGCCCGCGCTGTCGAAGAAGGCGAGCGTCGCCGGCCCGATGAACGGCCCCGAGGGCGGCCCCGTGGCCACGGACGGCAGGCGCATCTACGTCCTCTCAAACGATGCCGCTCGCAACAGCTGCGTGGCGGCGGCACTCGCGCCCGCGACGGGTCGTGTGCTCTGGCGGCAGCGGTTGCCGAGCTTCTCCTTCGCCGCCCCCGCTCTCGCGGGCGACCGCCTGTTCGCGACGGGCGCCGACGGGATGCTTCGCGGGCTGGAGACCGCCACCGGCAAGGTTGTCGCGGCGGTCCCTCTTGGAGCGCCGAGCACAGGCGCGCCTGCCGTGGCCGAGGGGCGGCTCGTCGTCGGTGCCGGCGCCGAGCCCTTCCTTCCGGGACACCTACTCGTCTGTGTCGGCCCACGCGCGTCGCGCGGGTGACCCTTCAATCGTCGGCCTTCAGCAGCGGTTCAGCTGATCGCTTTTGAAAACCGGACGCAACGGGATAAGCGCCTTCTTGAGACTCTCTAGGCGCTTCTCGCCAGGGCAGGCTCGTGCTCTTCGGGTCGGATCGCGGAGCCTTCCTCGATCTCCAGGTGCGGTAGCCGCCGGTCGAGCCAGGACGGCAGGTACCAGTTCCGTTGGCCGAGGGTGTGCATGATCGCGGGGACGAGCACGGTTCGGACGATCAGCGCGTCCACGAAGATCGCCGCGGCCATCCCGAGCCCGATCATCTTGATCGTGCGATCGGTGCTGAGCGTGAACGACGCGAAGACGACGACCATGATCGTCGCGAGCGCCGTGATCGTCCGTCCGGTAATCGCCTGCCCGAGGTCGATCGCGCGTGCGTTGTCGCGCGTCCTCAGCCATTCCTCCTGGATGCGGCTGACCAGGAATACCTCGTAGTCCATCGAGAGTCCGAACAGCACAGCGAACATCAGGATTGGCACCAATGGTGAGATCGGCCCCGTGCGCGAGACGCCGAGGAGTGAGTCGAACCAGCCTTTCTGGAAGACCGCGGTGATGACGCCGAAGGCGGCGCCGGCCGACAGCAGGTTCATGACGGCCGCGGTCGCCGGGATCAGCAGGCTGCGGAAGACGACCATCAGGAGCAGGAACGACAGCGCGACGACAATGCCGACGAAGACAGGCACCTTGGAAGAAATCACGGCCGCTTCGTCGTCGGCGAGCGCCGTCTGGCCGCCGACGTAGATCGTCGCCGACCGTCCGTGCAGGGCGTTGGGGATGACCTGATGGCGCATCGTCGTGATGAGGTTGGAGGTGGATGCGTCTTGCGGACTCCCTGTCGGATAGACCTGCGCGACAGCAACTCCCGGGTGGCCGCGACGGGACGGCAGGAACTGAGGCGCGGTCGTGGCAACAACGCCGCGCGTGCGACCGGCGGCCTCGACAACATCCACGAACGCGCCGCGCCCGCCGGGTGACTGGATGGGTGCAACGAGCTCGAGCGGGCCGCTGAAGCCGGGTCCAAACCCTGAGACCAGGAGCTCGTACGCCCGGTGTGTCGTCGTGGTTGTGGTCGTCGGATCCGTGCCGAAGTCGGCTATTCCAAGCCGAAGTGAGGACGCGGGGACGGCCAGGGCAAGCATGACGGCGAGTGCGGCGACGCCGAGGCCGAGGCGATGCGTCTGGACCAGTTCGGCCCACCGTGCCCAGCGTGCCGAGGCTTCGGGCGGGTTCAAATCCCCGGCGGCGAGCACCCTGCGCTGCTTGCGGGTCAGGGTGCGATGTCCGAGGAATCCGATCAGCGCCGGCAGTAGGGTCAGCGCTGCGGTCATCGGAAACAAGACGGCGATCGACGCCGCGACCGCGGCGCCCGAGAGGACGCTGACGCCGACGACGAACATGCCGCAGAGAGCGATACACACGGTCAGGCCCGCGAAGAGCACCGCGCGGCCCGCGGTCGCCCCGGCTGTCGTCACGGCCTCTTCGACCGAAAGGCCGCGGCGTAGACCTGCGCGGGCGCGGGTGAGGATGAACAGCGAATAGTCGATTCCCACGCCGAGGCCGATGAGGAGGCACAGTTGCGAGGTGAAGTTCGCCATCGTGAACACGTTCGACAGCGCACCAACGACCGAAAGCGCGGCGAACAACGAGAGCCCGGTCGATGCGAGTGGCAGCAACGCCGATAGCAGCGAGCCGAAGACGAAGAGCAGCACGATGAACGCTGCGGCGATTCCGAACATGGTGCCGCTCGAGGACGAAGGGTTGGTCGAGGCCGCGATCTCACCGAGGACTTCCACCTGGAGACCGCGCCGGTTCGCCGCGCGCGCCGTCTTGACGAATTTGTTGGCTTCTGCGGCGCTGACCTTGTTGGCGTCCTTGCGGAAGTTCACCGTTGCGAACGCAACGTGGCCGTCTTGGCTCAACTGCTTTGCACCGGCGGCCGTGTAAGGAGAAGTGACGCCCGTCACGCCGGGCAGACGTGCGACCTTGGCCAGGGTCGCGTCGACGGCGGTGCGAACCGCCGGCTGGGTGATCTGCGCGTGTTTGGTCGCGAAGACGATCCGCTCGGTGTCGCCGGAGACGCTGGGCGCCGCCTGCTGAAGGAGGTTCTGCGCGGTTGCGCTCTCCGTGCCTGACAGCTTGGTGCCGTTGGCGTAGTTGCTGCCGGTGGTGGATCCGACGAAGAACGTCAGGACGACTACGCCGACCCATCCGGCCAGGACGAGGCGGCGATGGAGGTAGGACCAGTGGGCGAGGCGGCGCATATGAACGTCTCCTTAGCTGGCCCGCGGGGATCGCAGACCTCGCCATCGACGCTAGAGACGCGATCGCGCCATGTCTTCGGCCGGCGGAATGGACTTTGACCGGTTTTTGTCAGCCGTTCGGCGTAGGGCTCGAGCCCATGGAACGGACGGTCGTTACTCCGGGAGGACTACTGCAGAACCTCCTCGCGGCGGATGTTTGGCGGCGACTGCTTCTGTACCGTCGAACACATGCGCATACCGCGCCCGAGGCCGTGGGACGTCCTGTTCGCGCTGGCCGGGGCGGCTGCCCTGGTCGCCGAAGGGATCCATCGCGGGACCGGACCAGTAGCCGTCGCGATTCCGTTGGCGCTGCTCGCATGCCTGCCCCTGGCCTGGAGCAGCCAGGCGCCACTCACGGCGCTGCTCGGTGTCGCGGCCGGTCTCTTGATCTGCGTGCCGGTCTTCCAGCCCTACGACACGGCCGTCTTCGTGCTCGCGGTCGCGCTCTTCAACGTGGCGAGGCTCGGCGATCGGCGCCGCTCACTGATCGTCGGCGCCGGCACTGCGGTGTTTCTCGTGGCGGTGATCATGATCGTCGCCTCCGACCACATCGCGAGAAACACAGGGCTCCGCCTCGGTGTCGCGCTCGGGGCGCTCGTGCTCGGCGACGCAGTGCGGTCACGGCGCGAGCTTCGCGAGGCTAGACGCGAACAGGATTTGCGGATCTCCCACGAGCGCGAGCAGGAAAGTCGCCGCCGCGTTGCCGACGAGCGGCTGCGAATCGCTCGTGACCTCCACGACGCGGTCGCGCATGCCCTCGTGGCGATCAACGTCCGTGCCGGCGTCGCCGCCCACCTGCACCCGAGCGAAGACTCGGATGGGGCGTTGACCGACATCAGGACCGTGTCCGCCGAAGCGCTGAACGATCTGCGTGCGACCCTGAGCCTCCTGCGCGAAGCCGATGACCCAGCGCCGACCGCGCCGACCCTCGACCTCGCATCGACGACTCAGCTACTCGACCACGCCAAGGCGGCCGGGCTCGACGTCGACGTAGACGTCGAGCTGAACGGCCACACGATTCCGATCGCGGTCGAGCAAGCAGGCTTCCGGATCGTTCAGGAGTCGCTGACGAACGTCATGCGCCACGCCGCCGCCTCCTGCGCTCGCATCAGACTTCGCGTCGAGGCGAACGTCCTTCTGATCGACGTGAACGACAATGGGACGGGCGGCGCGTCCGGCGCGCCTGGCCACGGGCTGCGGGGCATGTCCGAACGCGCAGCTGCACTCGGCGGCGAGGTGTCGGCCGGTCCCGGGGAGCGCGGCGGCTGGCAAGTCCATGCCCGGCTTCCGCTCACGCACGGCAAGCGATGACGAGCGCTCCGATCCGGGTCCTCCTCGCCGAGGACCAACCGATCGTCCGCGCCGGCTTTCGGGCTCTCCTCGACGCCGAGCCTGACCTCGAGGTCGCGGGGGAGGCCGCGGACGGCCGCGAGGCCGTGACGCTCGCGCGCGAGCTTCGGCCCGACCTCGTACTGATGGACATCCGCATGCCCGAGCTGGACGGTCTCGAAGCGACGGGGCAGATCACTTCTGATCGGACGCTGAATGACACGCGAGTCCTCGTTCTGACCACGTTCGAGCTCGACGAGTACGTCTTCGGGGCGCTGCGGGCCGGAGCAAGCGGCTTCCTGCTCAAGGGCGGTGAACCCGGCGAGTTGCTCTCCGCGATCCGTCTCGTTGCCGCCGGCGAATCGCTGCTCGCACCGAGCGTCACCAGGCGCCTGATCGAGGCGTACATCGCGCAGCCCGAACACCGGACGGTCGCCCCCGACGGGCTTGACGAGCTCAGCCCTCGCGAGCTCGAAGTGTTGGAACTCGTCGCGCAAGGGAGTAACAACCGCGAAATCGCGGAAGCGCTCTATCTGAGCCCCTTGACGGTCAAGACACATGTCTCCCGGATCCTCATGAAGCTGCGCGCCCGAGACCGCGTTCAGCTCGTCGTGATCGCCTACCAGGCCGGCCTCGTCTCGCCCTGAACGCCGCTGGTGGTCGACTGCGCTACGGCGTGTCGACGTCCGGCTTCAAGATCGTGCAGACGAAGCCGAAGGTGGGATGCGGCTGGAAGGCGAGACTGTCTTGCGTCGGGCTACCGAACCACGTGCTGGGCACCGGCGCCTTCACCTTCTTACCGATCAGGCCGCCGCCGTCGATCCTCAAAACGTCGACGCCGCGGTACGCGTCGGCGGTGTAGACGATTTCGCCCTTGGGGTCGGTCGGCGACCAGTACGCAGCCCACGTCGACCCGTTGGCCGGGATGTAGTAGCCAACTTGCGCGACGTCGGTCGGCGTGCGGTAGTCGAGGAAACGCACGCCCTGCTCGTACCAGCCGACCGCGGCGACGCCGTCCTTGGCGTCGAACCAGTGCGACGAGCAGTTGACCGTCACCGGCGCCTTCGAGTCGACCGAGCCACTGGTGAACATCCCGTTCAGCTCGGTCTCCCACGTGCCGAGCGGGGTGATCGCGCCCTTGCCCAGGTTCGCGAGACTCCACGTCTCGAACTTGCCTTGGCCGCGGCAGCCGCCTGGTGGGACCTCGTTTTGGTCGATGTAGTCCTCCTCCGTAACGAGTAGCGTCTTGCCGCGCCGCTGCGAGTTGTGGAGGATGAAGTCGTTGTAGGGCGAGGGGTTGCGTCCGGCCGTGCCGGTCGTGCCGAGCAGCTTCGGCGCCAGCGGATTGGCGGTCAGCTTGTAGCCGGCCGCGCCACCGCCGCCGACGTTCCAAACGGTGCCGGTGCTATCGAGTTCGGTGTCGTGCGACACCTTGAATGCGTCGCTGAGCGATGCGGCGGACTCAAACTTGCCGAGCGACTTCGGCGCACTCGGAACGGTGAGGTCGATCACTTCTACGTGGTCGCCGCCGTCCACCCACGCCTGGGAACAGTCCGGCTTGACGAAGTTCGCGATGTGGCCGGAGCCGCGGCCGCTACCGGTCAGGCCGAGCGGCAGGATCGCGCTCACGGCGGGCGAGGTCCGATTCGCGATGTTGATCACGTACATGATCGAACCGAGGTCCTTCGCCTCGCGATCGTTGACGACGAGCAGCGTGTTACCGCAGAGGTCGACGTCTTCGTTCTCGAAGTGCGGGAGCGGAAGATTGGCGACGACCTGCGGCGAATCGGCCTTCGCGATGTCGAGCACCATGATGCCGCCCCAGCCGCTCACGTAGGCGTAGTGATCCTTGAAGTTCATCCCGGCAGCCGTTCCCGGGATGTGCGCCAAGTAGTGGACGTTGCTCGAGGTGGCGAGAGGGGGCTCGAGATCGGCGCTTCCGCCTGCAGCCGGCACCGCGCCCGCGACTAGGATCACGGCCGCTACCGCGAGGGTTCGCCTGCCCATCGAAGTCGGGCTACCCCGGACCCCCCGATTCCAAACGCAGCCCACGGAGAAAGAGATCACGCGCATCAAGATCCTCGAGATCGAGACTCCACGGGGGCCGGCCCGCGCCCAGCTGCATCCGACCGAGGCGCCGCGCGCGGCGCTCGTCCTCGGTCACGGGGCCGGTGGAGGGGTCGAGGCGCCTGATCTCGTGGCGGCGACGGAGGCGGCGCAAGCGGAGGCGATCAGCGTCGCGCTGGTCGAGCAGCCCTACCGCGTCGCAGGCCGCCGCTCCCCACCCGGCCCCGCGCAGCTCGACGAGGCTTGGATCGCGGTCGTCGAAGCCCTCCGTGCGGACGAGTTGAGCGAGCTGCAGTTGATCGTCGGCGGCCGCTCGCTCGGCGCCCGCGTCGCTTGCCGCACCGTCGAGGCGACCGGCGCTGTGGCGGTCCTCTGCCTCGCGTTCCCGCTCGAGCCGCCTCGCCGCGCGGGCAAGCCGCCGCAGAGCCGGCTGCCCGAGCTCGAAGCGGTGAAGCTCCCCACGCTGGTCGTCCAGGGCGAGCGCGATCCGTTCGGGATGCCGCCGCCCGGCCCGTCACGCGAGGTCGTGACGGTACCGGGCGATCACGGCCTCAAAAGGGATGTCGGGGCCGTCGCCGCGGCCGTCCGAGCGTGGCTTGCCAAGGTTATTGCTGGGCCAGTGAGTACCTGACCGCGACGAAATCGCCGTTTCGTGCGAGCTCGTCCAGGCGCAGCTCGATCCGCCGCGGCAGGAGAGGCGCACCGGCGCCCAGCGTGACCGGCGCGATCGAGACGATCACCTCGTCCAGCAGCCCCGCGTCGGCGAACTGGCCGGCCAGGTCTCCCCCGCCGACGATCCAGACGTTGCGGTCGCCGGCGGCTCTAACCATCTCGGCGTGCACGGCGGCGACGTCGCCGCTCGTGAACTCGACTTGTGCTTCGGGAACGACCGGCAGCTCCCGGTGGGTGAAGACCCAGCCCGGGATGTCGTACGGCCACTTCCACTCCGCGCGATCCTTGCCGGCGAACTCGTGGTCGAGGATCCATTCGTACGTGGTCGATCCCATCGCGATCGCGCCGACACCGGCGATGAAGTCGCTGTAGTTCAGCGGGCCGTCCTTCTGTTGCTTCCGGGTGAACAGCCAGTCCAGCGAGTTGTCAGGGTCGGCGATGAAGCCGTCGAGGCTGGTCGCGGTGTAGTACTGAGTGCGGCTCGTGTTGACCCGAATCCTTCCTGCTAGCGGGGGTTTCAGTTTGGAGCTGGCGGCGATGCCGAGCGCTTCTGCAGGGGCCACCGTATCTGGGACAAGTCGGGCTTTCAGAAGGAGGAAACGAGAATGAGCCCACGCTTCATCAGCAACGTCGCACTCGCCATTGCCGGCGCGATCGTCGTCGTGGCGAGCCAGACATTTACGTCCAGCATCACCGGCTGGCTGACCTTCGGAGTCAGCCTCGGTGCCCTCGCGCTCCTGGCGCTCGTCCAGCTCGACCGCAACCGCGGCCGCATGCAGCGGCTGCTCGATGCCGGGATCGGCGGGCTCGCGCTCTGGTCGGCCGTGGCTTCCGTCGTGTACACCGGCACGACGCTGACCTGGCTTTCGTTCGGCGAGGGCCTTGGTTTCGTCGGCCTCGCCCTGGTAGGGCTCGTCGCACACGAGCTGAAGACCGAGCGCGTCGTGCATGCGTTCGAGTCGATTCCGGCCGAAGCACACGACGGCGACCGAGCCGAAGAGTTTCAGGCTGCCGCCTGAACAGGCTCCCGCGCTGAGGGCGGGGCGTCCTGCCCCGCCCTTGCAGGCGGCCGAACGCGCCTCAGCTCGACATGCGAGTCGCGACGTTGTACTTCGTCACCGACGTGCGCTGACCTGGGGTGTCGCCGGCCGGCATCGCGCTCAGGATCTCGTCACCCTTCCGGTAGTCGTCCTCCGAATCGAAGAAGACGATCACGAGCGACTTCTCCGCCTCGGGGTCGTGAAGCACGACGAGCTCGCTCGAGGGGAATCCCTCCGGCGGCTGCCCCTCGCGCATCTCGCGGTCCATCTCGTCCATCCGGTCCTTGCTGACCCCGTCGAAGGTCACAACGCGTGCGAGTGCCATTCGGGCCTCCTCGTCGATTGCTCCAACCCTACGCCCTCGGCGCGCGCGGCGACCTCCCGTTGTCCCGTTCGGCCATTGTCCCGGGTCTGACCCCGGACAATGGCCAGAAAGCGCTACTGAGCTACGAGCTCCTCGTACTCGGGGTGCTTCTCGATGTAGTAGGCGATGAACGGGCAGAGGGGAACGACCTCGAGGTTCTCCTTGGCCGCGTCGGCCAGCGCGACCTCGGCCAGGCGGCTGCCGAAACCGCGGCCCTCGCATGACTCGTCGACCTCGGTGTGCGTGAAGGCGATGCGCCCGTCCCGGCGCCGGTAGACGGCGAGGCCGATCAGACGGCCGCCGAGCCGGAGCTCGTAGCGGCTCGCCTCCGGCACGTCAACGACCTCCGCCTCCGCGACCGATCCGTCAGCCGCCTCCAGCTCGTCGTCCCCGCGGAAATACTCGAGCAACTGTCCGGGGACATCCGACTCGCGTGCGTCGCGGTGAGCGGCGAACCGCCGGCGGTGCCACGCGGCGTCCCGCGAGAGTTCGCGCTCCCGCAGGTGCGCGAAGATCTCGCGCGTACCGCGGAAGAGCCGGCCGTCCTCGGTCTGCAGGACGGGAATCTGGTCCGTGTCGGCAATGGCTCTCAACTCGGTTCGATCCTTTGGCCACGGCTCGACCTGCCGGGCTACGAAGTCGAGTCCGAGCTCGGTCAGGACCTCCCGTACCGCAGACGAGAACGGGCACCACTCCGTCTGGTACAGGGTTAGCGCCGCCTCAGCCACGGTTGAGACGAGCGGTCAGACTGGTGAGACGGGCGCCGAGATAGCCGCGCAGCGGGGGTCGTGCTTTTCGGCGAGGCGGTAAAGCAGCGCGTGCAGGTTCGCACGCTCCTCGTTGCTGAGCGGCGAGAGGAACTCGTCCTCGATCTCCTTCGAAAGTGCTCGCAGCCGTCGGAGCGTCTTCTCTCCGTCAGTGGTGAGGCTGACGATGTGCCGGCGCCGGTCGTTGGGATCGCGACGACGCTCGACCAGCCCGCGCTCCTCGAGCTCGTCGAGCATCCCGACCAGCTGGCCGCGGTCGTAGCCCAGCGCGTCGGCGATCGCACCCTGGGTCTCGCTCGAGCGGTCGCCGAGCACGGTCAGGATCCCATGATGGTAGGGATGAAGGCCTGTCTGCTCGTACGCCTTCATCGTCTGCTCCTTGGCGCTGAAGCCGAGGCGCTTCAGGAGGAAGGTGGCAGACGCCACGAGCTCCTCCGGCAGCCGGGGAAGCACGGGCGAACTAGGTATGGGGGTGCTTGTCGTGCTCATGGTCGAAAGGTTAGCGCGCGCAAGCGTTGTCATGCTGTATAGTTGTCTCGGTCAACGATTTTGGAGGTCAACTAGTGAGCAGCCCCACCAAGAGTGACCGACGCTGGAGCGCACTCGCTCTGATCGTCACCGCGCAATTCATGGTGATTCTGGACGTCGCGATCGTCAACGTCGCGCTCCCTTCGATCAAGTCGGATCTCAATTTCTCCCAGACGAACCTCCAGTGGGTGGTCTCGGCCTACGCGATCATGTTCGGCGGCGCCCTGCTCCTGGGCGGGCGGCTCGCCGACCTGCTCGGACGTAGGAGGCTTTTCATGGCCGGTCTGGCGCTGTTTGCAGCCAGCTCGCTGCTCTGCGGACTCGCCTGGTCGGAGAGCTCGCTGATCGCCTTCCGCGCCGTGCAGGGGCTCGGCGGAGCGTTGCTCGCCCCGGCTGCTCTCTCGCTGCTGATGACGCGGTTCGCGGAGGGCCGGGATCGCAATCTCGCGCTCGGGATCTACGGTGCCGCATCCGGAAGCGGCGCGGCAGTCGGTGTCTTGCTCGGCGGCGTGCTCACGTCGTATCTGAGCTGGTCGTGGATCTTCTTCATCAACGTGCCGGTCGGCATCGCCGCGATCGCGCTGGCGCCGCTGCTCTTGCAGGAGAGCCGCGCCGACGTCGCGGAGCGCCACTTCGACTTCCCAGGCGCCGCTTCGATCACCGCGGGTCTGATGCTGCTCGTCTACGCGATGACGCGCGCCACCAGCGACGGCTGGGGCTCCGGCTCGACGCTGGCGTTGCTCGCCGGCGCCGCCGCCCTCGTGCTCGCGTTCGTCGCGATCGAGCTCCGGTCGCCCTCGCCGCTCTTGCCGCTGCGGATCTTCCGCTCGCGCACGCTGTCGGCCGCAAATGCGGCGATGGCGATCGTCGGCGCGGTCGCATTCTCCGAGTTCTTCGTGCTCACGCTCTATCTGCAGGATGTCCTGCACTACTCGGCGGTGATGAGCGGCGCGGCATTTGCCGGCTTCGCGCTGTCGGTCGTCGTTCTCTCGAACGTCGCGCAGGTGATCGTCGGACGCTTCGGCGTTCGCCCCACGCTCACTGCCGGCCTGCTGCTCTCCGCGATTTCGGTCGCGTGGCTGACTCGGCTGCCGGTCGACGGGCACTACTTCTGGAATCTCTTCCCGGCGTTCGTGCTCGGCGGCGCAGGCATGGGGCTCTCCTTTGTCCCGGTGACGATCGCGAGTCTCACGGGCGTCGAGCGCTCCGACGCCGGAGTCGCTTCAGGCCTGATCAACACGAGCCGCCAGATCGGCGGCGCGATCGGCATCGCCGCAGTGAGCGCCGTCGCCGCCAGCTCGACGAGCAACTACGTTCACGCGCATTCCGTTGCGGCAACGAGCGGCGTGGCGCTCGATCACGGCTTCCAAACTGCCCTCTATGCGCTGACCGGCCTGCTGATTATCGGCGCGCTGATCGCAGTGACGTTCGTCAGGTCGGCAACTGCTCCGAGCACGCAAGCCGTTCCTGTCGACGGCGAGTTGGTCGCGCTCGACGAGGCTGCCTGACCGAGCTCGCATGGATGCTGGCATAGCTATTTGAAGTTCCGGTAGCGGCTATGGCGATTTGGCGCTGACGGCGACGACACGCGGCCCTGTGGAGGCGACGGTTGGGGTGCATCACTTCCCGCCCAACTCCACCAGGAGGACAACATGCCGACAAGGCACCATTCCACCGCCGCGCGTGCCGCGGCGCCGCTAGGACTCATCGCGACCGCGGCAGCGCTCGCCGCGCTCGCAGCGGTCGCGTTCCTACTACTCCGCCCCGCGACCGGCAACGCCGCGCAGGCAAGCGGAGCCATCGTCTCGACGGCGAAGACCAGCCTCGGACGGATCCTCGTCAACTCGAGCGGACACACGCTCTACCTGTTCGGCAAGGACAAGAACGGCAAGAGCTCCTGCTCCGGGATGTGCGCGAGCTTCTGGCCGCCGCTGATCACAACCGGCAAGCCTCGCGCAGGGACGGGTGCCAAGGCGTCCCTGCTCGGGACGACGAAGCGCGCGGACGGACGCTTGCAGGTGACCTACAACCATCACCCGCTGTACACGTTCAAAAAAGACACGAAGAAGGGCCAGACGAACGGCGAGGGTCTGAGCGCCTTCGGCGCCACCTGGTACGCGGTTTCGCCGGCCGGAGCTCGGGTCGTGAAGAGCGGCGGCGGCGGAGGTTATTAGCCCCGCACCCGGCAGAAAGGACACCGGGGGACGCATCACCGCGTCCCCCGGTACGCGCCAGTCGTTAGTTACGCGGCGGCTCGCTCCAAGGCGGCGAGCAGGGTGTCGAGGTCGTACGAGTCGTCGTGTCGCGCCCCGTTGACGTAGAAGGACGGCGTCCCGTTGACGCCGCTTCGCACGCCGCTCATGAAGTCTTCGCGGACCCGGGGAGCGTGGACGTGCTCGGCCAAGTCCTTGTCGAATCGGTCGACCTCGAGTCCCAGCTGTTCGGCGTACGCGTGGAGGTCCTGGTCGCGCAGCCGCCTCTGGTTCTCGTACAAGAGGTCGTGCATCTCCCAGAACCGGCTTTGCGCCGCAGCGGCCTCGGCGGCCTCGGCGGCCTGCTCGGCATGGGGATGCGAGGTTGTGATCGGAAAGTTCCGAAAGACGAATCGGAGCCTGTCCCCCATCCGGGCCTGCAGCTCCTTGACGATCGGATAGGCGGCACCGCAATACGGACACTCGTAATCGCCGTACTCGACCAGCGTCACTGCCGCGTCTGCCGGTCCCTGGATGTGGTCGCGATCATCGTCGACCGCGACGGCGAGGACGCTGTCCCATTGGGTTGTGCTCATCAGCCCCCCTCCTCCAGGCTTTCGAGAGCGCGGAGGATCCCGTCGGCCCCAGGGTTGATCCCAACGGGGGAGACGTAGCTCCAGCGCACGATTCCGTCGGCGTCGATCACGTACAGGGCCCGCTCGCTCGTGCCATCTGTGCCCCGGTAGACCTGATACGTCCGAGACACATCACCTTTGGGCTCGAAGTCGGAGAGCAGCGGAAAATGCAGATTGCGGTCTTTCGCGAAGGCAAGGTGGGACCAGATCCCGTCCACAGAGATACCCAGAAGCTCCGCGTTGAACTTCTGGAACTCGGGGAGCAGCTCCTGGTAGAGCGCCAGCTGATCGGAGCAGACCGGGCTCCAGTCCTCCGGGTAGAAGGCGAGGATCAAGGGCTGGCCCCGAAACTCGCTGAGCGACACGGTTTGATCCGGCGTCGATGGCAGCCTGAACTCGGGCGCCTCGGTCCCGGGAGGCAGAGGCCCGGGGCGGTTGTCGACGGCCGTGTCCGTCATCAGAGACAAACCTACCTCGGAGACGGCGAGCTACGAAGGCGGCGCGAGCAGTGCGACGGTCGGATCCTCGGCGGTACCGAGGAGTTGCTCGACTTCGAGCTCGCTCTCGTCGAGGCGCTCGACGCGGGCGCCGAGCGCAGCGAGGAACTCGTCCGGTGGGTCGAGGAAGTTGACGGCCTCGGTCCGGTAGTGCATCGGTATCACGAGTCGCGGTCTTAGCGCGCGCACGATTGCCGCGGCTGACTCGCCGCCGACGGTCGGACCGCCGCCGACCGGAAGCAGGAGCATGTCGAGTTCGCCGATCGCCTGCCGTTGCTCGGGGCGTAGCTCGACCTGGCCGAAGTCGCCGAAGTGAGAGAGCCGGAGCCCGTCGAGGGTGAAGCGAAAGATCGTGTTCGGACCGCGCTCGGTGCCGGCGACCTCGTCGTGCTCGGAGGCGACGGCGATCACCTCGCCAACGGGCGACTCGAAGGTTCCGGCGGTCGAGCGCAGGATCACCGGCAAGCCGCCGATGACCTCGACCGCGTTGTGGTCGACGTGCTCGTGTGTCACGAGCAGCAGATCGGCCTCCACCCCTTCAATCGGTGGGTAGTCGAACCGCAACCCCCGCTCGGCAAGTCCGTCCATGTCGCCGAACGGGTCGATGAAGACCGTCCGCTCGCCGCTGATCAGAAACGTCGACTGCCCGAACCAACGGATATGCATCACGCGCCCCCTCGCTTCAGCTCGGCTTGCCGTTTCCGCAGGCTGCGCAGCTTCTCGGACAGCTCGCCGGCAAACTCTGAGAGCCGGTCCTGGCGTGCGCGGACGAGCTCGAGCTGCCGCTCGACGAGCGGAATCGCCGCCTCGACGATCCGTGCGCGCTCGTTGTCGGTTGCACTCTCAGCCCACTGGTTGCGCAGGGCCGCCCGGGCCTCTTCCGCCTCGGCGAGCGCCACGAGCTCCTCGAGCGTGAGCCCGAGCAGATCGCGGAGCCGGATCAGCTCCTCCAGTCGCGCGATGTCCGCCTCCGTGTAGAGGCGGTGCGCGCCCTTCGTGCGGGCCGAGGCGGTTCCGAGCAGCCCGAGCTCCTCGTAGTAGCGGATCGTCCGGGTCGTGACGCCGACGCGCTCGGCGACGTCTCCGATCCGGTAGCTGCGCTCCGGGGCCTGCGTACTCATCCGGTCTCCTCCACGGGGCGATGCGCGGGGCGGCGCGGAATCTCGGGTGCGTCAGGCTCGACCGGCTCGAGGCCAGTCGGCGCCCCCGGCGGAGAGGTCGCCTCCTCGTGGACGTACTTGCCGCCGCGCAGCAACGAGGCGAAGGCGGCAACCAGGCAGGCGCCGATCGCGAAGGCGAATGCGTAGACGAGCGCGCTGTGGAACGGCGACGAGATCAGCTGCGGGAAGAAGCTGCGGCCGGTGAGGGCGTGCACGTCCGCCGGAGGCAGACCATGCAGGACGTGCGGCCCGAGCAGCGTCTTGACCGGATTGAAGCCGAGGAACGATGCGAAGAGGGTCGCGACGGGCGGCAGGTGCGAGATGCGCGCGGCGTCGGCCGCGGGCACGTCGTGGGCGACCAACCCGCTGTGCAGCGCATTCGGCAGCCCGGAGGCCAGGCCGACGATCATCAGCGTGAAGAAGACGCCGATCGAGAGCACGCTCGCCGAGTTCATGAACGTGGCGAGCATCCCGGCCCCGGCGCCGCGCTGGCTCGCCGGCAGCGAGTTCATCACGCCGGCGCTGTTCGGTGACGAGAACAGACCCATTCCGACCCCGTTCAGGACGAGGATCAGCGCGAACCAGATGTAGCTGAAGTCGACGGGGAGCACGATCAAGAGCAGGAAGCTCGCGGCGGCGAGGATCATCCCACCGGTTGCGAACGGGCGCGCGCCGAAGCGGTCGGAGAGGTACCCGGAGGCTGGGCCGGCGACCAGGAAGCCGGCGATCAAGGGCAGCATGTAGATCCCCGCCCAGAGCGGCGTCTGGGCGAAGTTGTAGCCGTGCTCGGGCAGCCAGATCCCCTGCAGCCAGATGATCAGGATGAACTGCAGTCCGCCGCGGCCCATCGCTGCCAGCAGCGCGGCCAGATTGCCCGCCGCGAAGGCGCGGATACGGAACAGGCCGAGATGGAACATCGGTTCCTCTACGCGCAACTCGATCAGGCAGAACACGCCGAGCAAAGCGAGGCCGCCGAGCAGGGAGGCGAGCACGAGCGGCGACGTCCACCCCATCGTGTGACCACCGTAGGGCTGGATCCCGTAGGTGATCCCGACCATCACCCCGACCAACCCGATCGCAAAGGTCGCGTTGCCCCACCAGTCGATCCGGGCCGGCCGGCGCTCGCTCAGCTCCCGCAGCGAGTGGTAAGCCCAGAACGTCGCGACGACTCCGATCGGCACCGAGACGAGGAACACGAGCCGCCAGGAGATCGGCGCGAGCACGCCGCCGAGAACGAGCCCGAGGAACGAGCCTGCGATCGCGGCGATGCTGTTCACGCCGAGGGCGAGCCCCCGCTGGTCCTGCGGAAAGGCGTCGGTCAGGATCGCGCTCGAGTTCGCAAAGATCAGTGCGCCGCCGACACCCTGTCCGACCCGCATCAGGATCAGCCAGAGCGCCCCGGCGCTGCCGTGCATCCAGGTGATCGAGAGCAGAATCGAAAAGACCGTGAAGACGGCGAAGCCGAGGTTGAACATCCGCACCCGCCCGTAGATGTCGCCGAGGCGCCCCAGGCTGACCAACAGCACGGCCATCACGACGAGGAAGCTGAGGATCAGCCAGAGCAGGTAGCTCGTGTTGCCCGGGGCAAGCGGATCGATGTGGATGCCGCGAAAGATGTCCGGCAGCGCGATCAGCAGGATCGAGGCGTTGATCGTCGCCATTAGCATCCCTAGCGTCGTGTTCGTCAACGCCACCCACTTGTACTCGAGCCTTCCCACCCGCACCCGAACCTCCGTCGTCTACAATTAACGTAAACGTCAACTTAGCAGAAGGAATGCCTGGCGAATGACTGTCTGGACGATCGCGGCTCAGGAGGGGACGGGAGGCGCCCGCCTCGCTGCCGAGCTTGCCCTCGCTGCGGATGTCCCGCTGCTCGACCGAACAGCGCTCGGGGCGCTCGCCCACCAGCTCGATCCCGCGTGCCCCGAGGACAACGAGCTCGAGCGACACCTGGGCGGCCGGCTCAACACGCTCGCCCTCAGCACGGCGATCACAGCCGGCTCGCCCGAGGCGTTCCGCGAGATCGAGCTGCGTCATAAGCTTCCCGCCCTCGGACGCGCGGTCGTCGCCGAGGCGGCTCGTAGACCCTGTGTGATCTACGCCCCGGCTGCGTTCGCCGCCTTGGTGGAGCATCCGGCCGCAGTTCACGTGCGCCTTTGGGCGCCGCTCGAGTGGCGGATCTCGGCCTACCAGCGCGAGCAACTCGTCGACCGCCGCTGCGCGGAGAAGGCGCTCAAGCGCGACGATCACGGCAAGCGCGCGTGGGTGAAGTCGCTCTACCACGTGGACATCGACGACCTGCGGCTCTTCTCGCTCGTCGTCGACGCGAGCCGCTTCTCGCCCGACCGGCTCGTCGAAGCCATGCTCGCGGCGGGCGGTGTCGAAGCCGCCCGCCTGGCCACCGAGCTGGCGGGCTAGGACGCCGTGATCGTGGCGCGCGCGCCGGCCGTGACCACGGCCTTGCTGAGGGTGTCGATGTCGTAGGCGCCGTAGTGGCGTTGACCGTTGATGAAGAAGGTGGGCGTGCCCGAGACGCCGCTGACGTCGGCGCTGTCGACGTCCTCCGCGATCTGGGCCGCGCCCTCGTGTTCGCGGACGTCGTTCGAGAATCGTTCGGCATCGAGCCCGAGCTGCTCCGCGTATCCCATCAGGTCGCCAGGGTCGAGCGCGTCCTGGTGCCCGAGCAGCAGGTCGTGCATCTGCCAGAAGGCGCCCTGCCTTGCCGCCGCTTCCGCCGCCTCTGCGGCGAGCTGGGCGTTCGGGTGAACGTCGCTCAAGGGCAGGTGCCGCCAGACGTAGCGGACGTCGCCGAAGTCGCCGAGCAGCTCGCGAACGACCGGTTCGGCCCGGCCGCAGTACGGGCACTCGAAGTCGCCGTACTCGACCACGGTCACCGGCGCCTCCATTGGTCCCCGCACGTGATCCCGCTCCGGATCGACATCCCGGTCGAGGTCGACAAGCGGTTGCGCGGTTCCGAGCACTGCGAGGGTTCGCAACGGTCTGGGGAGGCGCGCCGTCGCCCGGAACAGCAGCCAGGTGAGGAGCGACGCGCCGAGGAGGGCGCTGAAGATTCCCACCTTGGCCTCCTCGAGCCGAGGCCCGTCGAAGGCGAGGGTTGCAACCAGCAAGGCGACCGTGAAGCCGGCGCCTGCGATCGTGCCGGCGCCGCCGACCGCCGCCCAGCCGACCGGCGGTCGGAGGCGCCGGCCGCTCAGCCGGGTGACGAGCCAGGAGCCGCCGACGATGCCGACCGGCTTGCCGAGGACATAGCCGAGGAAGATGCCGAGCGTGATGCGCGAGCTGAAGGCTCGTTCCAGCAAGCCGCCGTTGACCACGATGCCGGTGTTCGCGAGGGCGAACACCGGCACGATCGCGTAGCTCGTCCACGGGTGATAGAGCTGCTGCAACCGCTCGTTGATCGACGTGGCCGACCTGATTGTGACGCCGACGGAACGCGCCAGCTCCGCGGTCGGCTGCTCCCGGAATTCTCGGAACCGCTCCGTCGCGCGTTCGAGGCTCGACCGTTCGGCGGGAAATGCGAACGGCAGGATGCCCATGGCGAGGCCGATCACAACCGGGTCGACCCCGGATTTGAGCAGGCCGACCCAAGCGCCCACCCCGAGCACGAAGTAGACGAGGCCGATGCGTACGGAGATGTTTCTCAAGATGAGGATGACCGCGTAGAAGCCGACAGCCGCGAGCAGCGGCGCGACCTTCAGGCTCTCCGTGTACACCGTTGCGATGACGACGAGCGAAGCGACGTCGTCGACGACCAGGATGGTGAGCATGAACGCCCGCAGCCGGTCTGGGAAACGTCGTCCTATGAGTGCGAGCAACCCGAGGGCGAAGGCCGTATCGGTCGACATCGCGATGCCCCAGCCGTGGGCGGAAGAGCGGCCGCCGTTGAAGAGGAGATAAATCGAGATCGCAACCGCCATGCCGCCGAGTCCCGCCACCAGCGGCAACGCGAACCGGCGCCGCTGCCGCAACTCGCCCAGATCCCACTCCCGGCGGGCCTCCAGGCCGACCACGAAGAAGAAAAACGTCATCAGCCCGAGGTTCACCCAGTCGCGGAGATCGAGCGTCACGCCCGCGTCGCTGACGCGGATCGCCAGCTTCGTGTGCCAGAGCGACTCGTAGGACGACGCGTCGATGTTCACCCACGCGAGCGCGGCCGCCGCGGCTATGAGCAACACCGCAGCGCCGCCCGTTTCGGTTTGGAGGAACTGCCGGAGCGGCGTCTGCAGGTTCCGCGCCCACGCAGTCCGGCCTGAGAAGCGGGCTGCCTGCGCTTTGCCCGACGCGTCGTCGTCGCGGCCGGGGACGTTCGGCGTTTCTGACATTGCGAAGTAGCCTAAGCGGGCTCGCCGGCCAAGCCCGTGCCTGCTCGGGCAGATGCCGACGCGGTCGCCACGTCGCGGGGGTAGGTGCGGAGAGCCCTGAAGAGGAAGTACGCGCTTGCTGCCAGCGGCAGGAGCATGATCGCGAAAGTCCACTGCAGCCCGAAGCGGCCGCCCCCGAACACGTAGTCGGACACCGCCCCGAACAGCAAGGGCGCGAATGCCTGCGCAAGCGTACGCAGGAACGTTCGGATCGCCTCGGCGCGGCCCCAGAGGAGCGGGTGAACGATGTCGAGCCGCGCCGCGTCGATCGGCGGATTCTGCGCCGAGAGGGCAAAGGCGGCGAGCGAGATGTACGGCAGCGCCGTCAGCGGGCTCCGGGTGAAGACCGCCGGCACAAAGAGGATCACCGCGACGGTGGCGGCGATCGCGCTGACGAGAATCCGGCCGTTGAGATAACCCCGGTGCAGGAGAAAGTCGCCCAGCGCGCCCCCGGCCAGCACTCCGAGGACGCCTGCCGCGCCGATGACGAGGAGCACGAGGGTGCTGAGCGCCTGAGCGATGCCGTATTGCTTCGTCACGAACTCGACGCCGAAGGTCTGCACCCCGGAGAGGAAGTAGTAGCCGCCTGCGCTCGCGAGAATGATCGCGACGTTCGTCTTGATCGAGAGCACGTAGCGCGTCGCCGCCAGCAACCCCATTTGCCGCGGGTCCTGCGTGAGGACGAGCTGGGGATCCGGTTCGAGGCCGCGGTCGCGCGCAATGCGCTGTGCGTCGGTGGTCTGCTCGCCGTCATCGTCGGCGGGGTCGGTCACGGGCGGCCGCTCAACGCCTCCCGACAGGAGTGGACTGGTGCCGCCGCGGGCGGGCTCGGGCAGCTTGAAGATGAGCCAGGCCAGCACGAACGCCGGCAGCGCAAGGATCACGAACGCCGCTCGCCAGGACAGCGTCGCGATGCCGCCCGTGACGCTGAAACCGATCGCCGCGCCAATGAACTCTCCCGAGAGGACGTAGCTGTAGATACGCCCCCGCTCCGAGGCGGCGAACCAATCGCCGACGAGCGAGGCCACGATCGGCCCGGCCGCCGCCGTCACGGCGCCAAGGAAGAGGCGGGCGAGCAGCAGCTGACCGAAGGTCGGTGCGGTGGCGCTCCAGATCATCGCCGCGCCCCAGAGCACGATCGTTCCCCCTAGGACACGCGTTCGCGTCACGCGATCGGCGAGCACGCCGAAGGGAAGGCTCGCCGCCGCCGCAATCAGCGACGTGACGGTGACGAGCAAGCCGACGTCCGTGTTGTTGATGCCGAGGTCGTGCCGGAGCTGGATCGCGGAGGCACCAACGGTGGCGGTATCGGCGCTGGCGAGTGCCAGAACCGCCGCGAGCAGCAGGATCACGCGCGTCCGCTCCCTGCCCCCGAGGGCGGTCGTCAGCGCACGGGAGCCCGCGCGCCCGAGCCGTCCGGCCGCGGAAGCTGCAACGCCGACGGCCCGACGGCCTGTGCTCTCATCCGCCATCGGCGTTCCCGCTGGAGAGGCGTGTCGAGGTTGGGCAGCCGACCACGTGCTCGCGATCGTAAGCACGGCCCATCCCTCGCCGCGCGGAGCTGATCGGTCAAACGCACTGGCGGCGGGAGTCCGGCCGCCGCTCGGTCACTTCACTTGTTGAAGCTACTATTGACCTCGTAGCTACGACAACGAAAGGTGATGAGGATTTTGAGCACGTTGCTGTTAGTTCCTCTTGACGACATCGTCGTCTTCCCGAACATGAACGTAACGATCTCCGCCGACGTGGGCGACGAGGAACGGGTGTTGCTCGTGCCGCGACACGAAGGGGACTACGCAAAGGTCGGCACGGTCGCCGAGGTCTCCGAGCGGGTGCGCCTGCCCGGTGGCGTCGCGGCCGTCAGTCTCGTTGGTTTGCACCGCGGAATCGCCGGCGCCGCTCACACCGACGCCCAGGGCAATCTCCGGGTCGAGGTCGACGAGCGGCCCGACGTCGCGCCGCCGGGCGTCCAGACCCGCGAGCTCGAGCGCGAGTACCGCGCCGTGGTCGAAGAGATCCTGGAGCTCCGCGGTGACGACGGGCGCGTTTCGTCCTTCGTGCGCTCGATCGCCGAGGCCGGCACGCTGGCCGATACCGCCGCCTACGCCCCTGAGGCCTCCTTCGAGCAGCGGATAGAGCTGCTCGAGGCGGTCGACGTCGTCGAGCGGCTCGAGCTCGCTGTGCGGCTTCAGCGTGAGCGCCTGGCCGAGTTGCAGATCCGCCACCGGATCCGCGAGGACGTCGAAGAGGGCGCCCAGAAGCAGCAGCGCGAGTACATCCTGCGCAAGCAGCTGGAGTCGATTCGCAAGGAACTGGGCGAGGACGAGGGCTCGGTCTCCGAGGACTACCGCAAGAAGATCGCCGAGGCGGATCTCCCCGACGAGGTTCGCGAGCAGGCCGAGCGCGAAGCTGGTCGGCTCGAGCGCATGGGCGACCAGAGCGGCGAGTCCTCGATGATCCGCACCTACCTCGACTGGCTGCTCTCGGTGCCGTGGGGGAAGCGCTCCGAGGAGCGCCTTGATCCCGTGCACGCGCGCGAGGTCCTGGACAGTGACCACGCCGGTCTCGACGACGTCAAGGAACGGATCGTCGAGTACCTGGCCGTGCGCAAGCTGCGGCAGGAGCGCGGCATCGCCGAGGACAAGCGCTCCGGCGCGATCCTGACCCTGATCGGGCCTCCCGGAACGGGCAAGACCTCCGTCGGCGAGTCGATCGCTCGCGCACTCAACCGCGAGTTCGTCCGCATGTCGCTCGGCGGCGTGCGCGACGAAGCCGAGATCCGCGGCCACCGCCGAACCTACATCGGCGCGCTGCCCGGGCGGCTCGTGCGCGCGTTGCGAGACGCCGGGACGATGAACCCGGTGATCCTGCTCGACGAGGTCGACAAAGTCGGCGCCGACTGGCGCGGCGATCCCTCTGCCGCGCTGCTCGAGGTGCTCGACCCGGCCCAGAACCACTCGTTCCGCGACCACTACCTCGACGTCGAGCTCGACTTGTCGGAGGTCGTCTTCATCGCCACGGCGAACGTGGCGGAGACGATCCCGGGTCCGCTGCTCGACCGCATGGAAGTGATCCGCTTCGACGGCTACACGGTCGACGAGAAGGTCGCGATCGCACGCGGCTATCTCTGGCCGCGCCAGCTCGAGCGGGCGGGCCTGCGCGAGGACGAGGTGTCGATCGACGACATCACCCTCGAGCTGATCGTCAGCCAGTACACACGCGAGGCCGGCGTTCGCCAGCTCGAGCGCGAGCTCGGCAAGCTGCTGCGGAAGACGGCCACGACCGTCGCTTCCGGCACTGCGGAGCCGCCGATCACGATCGACGAGGCGGTAGTGCGCGACGCCCTCGGGCGCCAGCGCTTCTACCAGGAGTCGGCCGAGCGAACGGCGGTCCCCGGTGTTGCAACCGGCCTGGCGGTCACCGGAACGGGCGGCGATGTGCTGTTCGTCGAGGCGACCAAGATGCCGGGCAAGGACGGGCTCGTCCTGACCGGCCAGCTCGGTGACGTGATGAAGGAGTCCGCGCGGATCGCGCTCTCCTACGTGCGCTCGCACGCGGACAAGCTCGGCCTCGACGAGAACGACTTCGAGGACGCGAGCTTCCACGTGCACGTGCCCGCGGGGGCGATCCCGAAGGACGGTCCGAGCGCCGGGATCACGATGACGACCGCGCTCGCCTCGCTGCTCACGGGCCGGCCGGTGAAGCACACTGTCGGCATGACCGGCGAGGTCACGCTGCAGGGTCGAGTCCTGCCGATCGGCGGCCTCAAGCAGAAGGCGCTCGCCGCCCACGCTGCGGGCCTGACCGACGTGATCATCCCCGAGCGAAACCGGGCCGATCTCGACGACATCCCGGAGGACGTTCGCAACGAGATGAGCTTCCACCCGGTGATGAGCTTGGACGAGGTGCTCGAGTTGTCGCTCGAGCCTCACTCGGCGCATGCGCTGTCGTAGTTGCGCCCCGCTCCCAGAGGAGGTCCGCCGAGCGGCGGACCTCCTCGAGCGGCGCTGGACGGTCTCGATCCTCTACGTCTCGCACGAGGGAGCCGTCCGTTTCAATGAGTTCCAGCAGGCGCTCGGCACGATTCCGCCCGCGACCCTCGCGCAGCGACTCACCGACCTCGAGAAGGCCGGCATCCTGGAGCGAGCGGTGATCAATGCGCGCCCGCCCCACGTCGAATACCGCCTCACGCCCCGCGGCCGCCAGCTGCGCGCGCTCGTGAACGCGCTCTCGCGCTTCGCCGAGACGGGCGCAGGAACCGCCTAGGTTTCGCGCGCGACGCGGGCCTGACCGGCTCTGCGAGGATCGGAGCCGATGAGCGCCCAAGCTGAGGTTCCTGCGGAGGTGGGCCAGAGGCAGCGGGCGCGCCTGATCTTCGGGTCGCTGCTGTTGGTGCTCCTGCTCGCCTCGCTCGATCAGACAATCGTCTCGACCGCGCTGCCGACGATCGTCGGCGACCTCGGCGGCGTCTCGGACCTCTCGTGGGTGGTCACCGCCTATTTGCTCAGCTCGACGGTCGTCGGGCCGGTGTACGGAAAGCTCGGGGACCAGTACGGGCGCAAGATCGTGCTGCAGGTAGCGATCGTCATCTTCCTGGTCGGCTCGGCGCTCTGCGGGATCAGCCAGAACATGACCGAGCTGATCGTCTTTCGAGGGATCCAGGGGCTCGGCGGCGGCGGCTTGTTCGTGATCACGATCGCCGTGGTCGGCGACATCTTTCCGCCGCGCCAACGCGGGCGTTACCAGGGCTATTTCGGCGGCGTCTTCGGCGTCTCGACGGTGCTCGGACCGCTGCTCGGCGGCTTCTTCGTCGACAACCTCTCGTGGCGCTGGATCTTCTACGTCAACCTGCCGATCGGAGTGATCGCGCTCGCCGTGATCGCCACCGCCTTCCAGCCCCGAATCGATCACGTCAAGCACACGATCGACTACCTCGGATCGTCCCTCCTCGCAGGCGGCCTCGCGGCGATCGTGCTGTACACGAGCCTCGGCGGCACCACCTACTCATGGACCTCACCGTGGATGCTCGCGCTGATCGTCGGGGGCGTCCTCCTGCTTGTGGCCTTCGTCTACGCGGAAAGCCGGGCGGCGGAGCCGGTCTTGCCGCTCGAGCTCTTTCGCAACCGCGTGTTCAGCGTCACGAGCGCGATGGGTTTCATCGTCGGCCTCGCACTGTTCGGCGCCATCACCTACCTGCCCCTGTACCTCCAGGACGTCAAGGGACACAGTCCGACCAGCTCGGGCCTGCTGATTTTGCCGCTGATGGTCGGTCTGCTGACCGCCTCGATCGGAAGCGGGCAGCTGATCACCCGCTTCGGACGCTACAAACCGTTCCCGGTCGCCGGCACGGCAATCATGGTGGTCGGGCTTTTGCTGCTCTCACGCCTGCAGGTCGACACGTCGACCGTTGTCACCGGCGCCTACATGCTCGTCCTCGGTTTCGGTCTCGGGAACGTCATTCAGGTCCTCGTCCTTGCAGCCCAGAACGCCGTTGACTACAAGTACCTCGGCGTCGCCAGCTCGGGCTCGACACTCTTTCGCCAGATCGGAGGCTCGATCGGCGTCTCCGTGTTCGGGGCCATCTTCGCCAACCAGCTCGCCGGCAACCTCGTGGGCAAGCTCCCGCCCGGCGCACGCGTACCGTCGTCGGCGGCGAACCCCGCGGTGGTCAAGCAGCTCCCAGCAGTCCTACGCGATCCTTTCCGCATCGCCATCACCGATGCGCTGACGACCGTGTTTTTGGTCGCTGCGGGGATTGCGGTGCTCGCTTTTCTCCTGTCGTGGCTCTTGCCCGAGGTGCCGCTGAAGACAACGGCCGGGGCACCCGACCCGGGCGACGGTCTCCACCCCGCGCGCGACGACGACGCCTTGCGCGAGATCGAGCGCGCCCTCTCGAGGCTCGCGCGCCGGGAGGAGCGCTGGCAGCTGTACGAGCGGCTTGCGGCCCGGGCCGGCCTCGACCTCGCTCCGCCGGAGCTGTGGCTGCTCGCCCGCCTGGGCGAGCGCACTCCGTTGACTGAAGCCCAGCTCGGGCAAGAACTCCCAGTCGATCCGCTTCAGATCTCCGCGGCGCTCGAGGAGTTGGAGAGGGGGTCGTTGGTCGAGAGAGACGATGGCGGCCCAATCGAGCTGACGAAATCCGGCCGAGAGGACTACGAGCGGCTCGTCACCGCGAGACGGGACGGACTCCGGGACCTGCTCGACGGCTGGGACCCCGACGAGCACCCACCGCTGCGAGAGCTGATGGACAAGCTCGGACGCGACCTCGTTAGCGAGATACCCACGCCCACGTCGGCCGGCTGAGGGCTCTCCTTCGCAGGCCCTTGCAGTAGGCGGCGCACGCGCAGGGTCGGTCGCTGCTGCTAGCGTAAAAACGCGGCGTCCACGACGATGCCGCTGGGGCCACGGTCGCCTCTTTCCCCGCCGAGCCAACGGGCTCGCGCGACTCGAGAGGGAGAGGCGACGACCGAACGCTCGACGATCTCTCTGAGCCGCGCCGGCGGGGTGTCCGCGGGAGCGGTCTGCGCTCTCGTTACCGCAAAAGAAAGGAAGAACCATGAGAGTACGGAGCTTTGTCGTCACACTCGCGGCGTTTGCCGCGGTGTCGGCAGCGATTGTTTCCTCGGGGATCGTCACGCCCGCTTCGGCCGGCCGTAGCGCGATCGCGACCCGGTCATACGCCCAGACAAACCTGGTCTCGGATATTCCGGGGCTGGCCGCACACACGGACGCGAACCTGAAGAACCCCTGGGGCACGTCGGTCGGGCCGGGGAGCCCGATCTGGGTGTCCGACAACCATGCCGGGGTGACGACGCTGTACGACGGGGCCGGCAACCCCCAGCCACGCGTGGTCGGCATCCCTGCACCGCCGTCGGCCGGGCAAGGCGCCGTCGGGGCACCGACGGGTCAAGCGTTCAACACCTTCGACCCGGCTTCGCCGGACTTCGTGATCTCGAAGAACGGCAGCTCCGGCCCCGCCTTCTTCCTCTTCGCAACCGAAGACGGAACCATCGCCGGCTGGAACCCGAACGTCGACCCGGCACACGCTGTCATCGCGGTCGACCGATCGACGGCGACCGACAGCGCCGGCGATGTCGGCGCCCTCTACAAGGGCCTGGCCTTGGTGACCACGCCGGGCGGCAAGTTCATCTACGCGAGCAACTTCCGCTTCGGGACCGTGGACGTGTTCGACAGCCACTTCAACCTGGTCAACAGCTTCTCGGATCCGACCGTCCCCACCGGGTTTGCCCCCTTCGGAATCCACAACATCGGCGGCAAGCTCTATGTGACGAACGCGAAGCAGGGGCCAGGCAAGGAGGATGACGCCGCCCGGCCCGGTAACGGATTCGTCGACGTGTTCGCTCCGAACGGCGACCTGCTCCAGCGGCTCGTTAGCCGAGGAAAGCTCGACTCCCCGTGGGCCGTGACGCTTGCCCCGGCGACCTTCGGCGCCTTCGGCGGGGACATCCTGGTCGGCAACTTCGGCAACGGCCGGATCAACGCCTATGAACCGACGACCGGCGAGTTCCAAGGCGAGCTCAGCAGCCCGGGCGGCGGCCCGATCACGATCGATGGGCTGTGGGGATTGCGCTTTGCCCCCGCGACCCCGGGCGCGACCGCAAATACGCTGTTCTTCACGGCGGGCCTCAACGACGAGGCCGATGGGCTCTTCGGAACGATCGTCCCGAACGGATAGCACGCACCGAAACGTCCAAACGGGAGAGGCGTCTCAGGGCGCCTCTCCCTCTTTCTTCGAATCCCGCGGGCGGCGCAGACGGCGCCGGAGAAACGTGATCAGGTAGACGAGCACGGCGACGGCGACTCCGATGAAACCGATCGCTCCCAGCGACCCGGAAGCGGTGCTCCCCAGAACGTAGGCGAGCGAGCCGATCGTGCATGCCCAGGCGATGCCGCCGAGGGCGTTCCAGAACAGGAAGCGCGGCCAGGGCATCCGGTTGGCGCCGGCCAGCCACGACGTCACCACCCGGAGGCCCGGCAACCAACGGCCGAAAAAGACGGCGGCCGCGCCCCAGCGTGCGAAGAACTCTTCACCGCGTTCGATCAGGCGCCGTCTACGCGCTGCAAACCGACCGGGGCGGCTGACCACCCACCTGAGTCCTCTGCGCCCGATCAGGTAGCCGACGTTGTCGCCGATGATCGCCGCGCCCGCCGCGACCCCCAACACGACCGGGAGTGAGAGGTTGCCCCGCGAGGCCAGCGCCGC
>Ga0137403_10000739_pt1 | contig 41966 bp, 27 predicted proteins | sample CZOMad2_1_16fung_FD_122057 | JGI IMG/M metagenome (GOLD analysis project Ga0137403, IMG submission 122057) | Vadose zone soil fungal communities from Angelo Coast Range Reserve, California, USA - CZOMad2_1_16fungal (Hybrid Assembly) | ecosystem: Environmental > Terrestrial > Soil > Vadose zone...
CTCGCCGCCTACGCGCACCAGGAGCTGCCGTTCGAGAAGCTGGTCGAGGCGCTCTCGCCCGAGCGCCACCTGGGGAGGACCCCGCTCTTCCAGGTGCTCCTGGCGCTCCAGAACACCCCACCCGCGGAGCTCGTGCTCGCCGGCCTGCGGCTCGCGTGGCGCGAGGTCGAGACCGGGACCGCGAAGCTCGACCTGACGCTGGCGCTCGCCGAGTCGCCGGCCGGAATCGCCGGGACGATCGAGTACGACACCGACCTCTTCGACCGGACGACGATCGTCCGTCTGGGCGGGCACCTGACGCGGCTCCTGCGGGCGGCGGTCGACGACTCGGAGAGCCGCCTCTCCGACCTACCGCTCCTCTCCGCGGCGGAGCACGCCCAACTCCTCGCGGAGTGGGTGGGAGCCGTGCCTATCCCGCGGCCCTGGACCCCGCTCCACGAGCGGGTGGATGGCTGGGCGCGGCGGAATCCCGGAGCGACGGTGGTCGAGCAGGCGGGCCGGCGTATGACCTACGGCGAGCTGGTGGAACGGGCGGACCGCCTCGCCCGCCGGCTCCGCGCCCTGGGCGTGGGGCCGGAGGTGCCGGTCGCGCTCCTTGTCCGCCGCTCGCCCGAGATGGTGATCGGGCTTTTGGCCGGCTGGAAGGCCGGCGGCGCCTTAGCACCGCTCGATCCCGGCTCGCCGCCCGAGCGGCTGGCGGTCCTCCTCGAAGACATCCGGCCGGCGGTGGTCCTCACCCAGGAGCAGCTGGTGGACCGCCTGCCCGCGGGTACCGCCGACAGCGCGACGATCTTGATTCTGCGCGAGACAGAGCCGGAGTTGCCGGCCGCTCTCCCGGAGGCTGGCGTTTTTCCCGCGACTTCACCTGGCCAACTCGCCTACATCCTCTACACCTCGGGCTCGACGGGGAAGCCGAAGGGGGTCGAGCTGGAGCACGGGCCGCTCACCAATTTCATCGACTGGCACCACCGCGCGGTCGGTCTCCGGCCGGAGGACCGCGTCTCCTGGCTCTCCGGTGTCGCCTTCGACGCCGCGGTGCTCGACCTCTGGCCCACCCTGACCGCGGGCGCCTCGGTCCACATGGCGGACGAGGCGATCCGCACCGCGCCCGTGGCCCTGCGCGACTGGATCGTCGAGCGCCGGCTGACCAAGGTCTTCATCACCACCGTCCTCGCCGAGGCCCTGATCCGCCTCGACTGGCCGGCCGGGACCGCTCTCCGCATCCTGGAAACCGGCGGCGAGCGCCTGAGCGCCCCGCCGCCCCACGGCCTGCCGTTCGGACTGCTCAACGTCTACGGCCCCACCGAGTGCTCGCTCATCACCACCACGAGCCTCGTCTCGCCTGACGCCCCGCCTGGACCGCCGGTTATCGGGCGGGTGGTCGACGGCGCGGAGGTGAGGCTCGTCGACCGGGACTTCCATCTCGTCCCGCTCGGCCTGCCGGGCGAGGTCTGCATCGCCGGGCGGGGGCTCGGGCGCGGTTATCGCGCCCGCCCCGAGCAGACGGCCCTGATCTACGCGCCGGACCCGTTCGGAGCCCCAGGCGAGCGCATGTACCGGACCGGCGACCTGGCGCGCTGGCGCTCGACCGGCGAGCTGGAGTTCATCGGCCGCATCGACTTCCAGGTCAAGGTGCGCGGCCATCGCATCGAGCCGGGGGAGATCGAGGCGGTGCTCAAGGGCCATGGGGCGGTGCGCGAGGCGGTGGTCCTCGCTGTGGGCACGGGGGCCGACCGGCGGCTGGTGGCGGCGGTCGTCGTCCGCGGCGGAGTCCAAGGAGGAGGGACCGATGATGGCCTGCCGGCCGAGCTGCGGGCGCGCCTGCGCGCGGCGCTCCCCGAGACCATGGTCCCCGCCGCCTTCGCTCTCACCACCGAGCTGCCGCTCACCCAGAACGGCAAGGTCGATCGCCGGGCCTTGGCGCGGCTCGCCGCGGAGGCGGCGCCGGAGGAGAGCGCCGAGGCGCCGCGGACGGCGGTCGAGGAGACCCTGGCCGCGCTGTGGAGCGACCTCCTGCCGGAGGCGGGCGGGATCGGCCGCGACTCCGACTTCTTCGCCCTGGGAGGGCACTCGCTCCTCGCCACCCGCATGGTGGCGCGGGTCGAGCAGGTGTTCGGAGTGGACCTCCCCCTGGCGGACGTCTTCACGGAACCGACGCTCGAAGGGCTCGCGGCGCGGATCGAGGCCCTGCGCGGCGAGGCGCAGTCGGCCGCTCCTCCTCTTGTACCCATATTGCGCACCGCCGACCTGCCGGCCTCCTTCGCCCAGGAGCGCCTCTGGTTCCTCGACCGCCTGCAACCGGAGAGCGCGTTCTACAACGTCCCGGCGGCGCTGCGGTTGGACGGCGGGCTCGACCCGACAGACCTGGCGCGTGCCCTGGGCGGCCTGGTCATCCGCCACGAGGCGCTCCGCACCACCTTCGCGGAGGGCGCTGGGCGACCGGTCCAGGTGATCCATCCGGCGGGCGAAAGATGGGAGATTCCGCTCGTCGACCTCGGCGGCCCGGCCGACCGCGAGCGAGAGCTCGCCCGCCTGATCCGCGCGGAGTCGCGGCGGCCGTTCGAGCTGTCTCGGGGTCCGCTCCTCCGCGCCACGCTGGTCCGGCTCGGTTCCCGCGACCACACCCTCCTGGTGAACCTGCATCACATCATCGCGGACGGCTGGTCGGTCGCCATCCTCGTCCGCGAGATCGGGGCGCTCTACCGGACAGCCCGCCAGGGGTTCCCCCCATCTGCTGCGTCGCTGCCGCCGCTCCCGGTACAGTACGCCGACTTCGCGGCCTGGCAGCGCAACTGGCTTTCCGGCGCGCTCCTGGACGCCGAAATCGCTTGGTGGCGGGAGCGCCTCTCGGGGCTGCCGCCCGAGCTCCCTCTGCCCTTCGATCGTCCGCGGCCGCCCGCTGCCCGCTACCGGGGGTTCTCGCTCGGCCAGTCCCTGACCGGGATGCTCGCTCCTCTGGCGGCGCTCGCCCAGCGGGAGGGGGCGACCCTCTTCATGGTCGTCCTCGCCGCTTTCCAGGTCCTCCTCTCCCGCTACTGCGGCGAAGAGGACGTGCCGGTCGGCACGCCGATCGCCAACCGCGCGCGGGCCGGGACCGAGGGGGTGATCGGTCTCTTCGTCAACACCCTGGTGCTGCGTGGCGACCTCGCCGGGGAGCCGGGGTTCACCGCCTTCCTCGGGCGGGTGCGGGAGAGGGCGCTCGGCGCCTACGCGCATCAGGATCTGCCGTTCGACAAGGTGGTCGAGGCGCTGGCTCCCGAGCGCCGCGCCGCGCGGGCACCGCTCTTCCAGGTGATGTTCGCCCTCCAGGAGCCACCGCTCGCCGGGCTCGACTTGGCGGGCCTGACGCTCACCTCGCTGCCGGTCGACTTTGGAGTCGCCAAGTTCGACCTCAGCCTGGAGGTCACCCGGGAGCCCTCGGGCCTCTCGGCCTCCCTGGAACTCGACTCCGATCTCTTCGACCGGGCGACCGGCGAGCGCCTGCTCGGGAGCTTCCGGACGCTCTTGGACGGGCTCCTCGCCGACCCGGAGCAAAGGGTGACCGACCTCCCGCTCCTCTCGCCGGCCGAACGCCGGCAGCTGCTCACGGCGTGGAACGAGACCGACCGGCCGCGGGGCGCCGCGGATGTCGTCTGCCTGCACGAGCTGTTCGAGGCGCAGGTCGACCGCACCCCCGACGCGGTGGCGCTCTCGACCCCCTCCGGCGCGGCGCTCACCTATGCCGGGCTCGACCGGCAGGCGAACCGGCTGGCGCGACGGCTGCGCCAGCTGGGGATCGGGACCGACGGGCGGGTGGGCCTCTGTGGCGAGCGCTCGTTCGAGCTGATCGTCGGGATGCTCGCCGCGCTCAAGGCGGGGGCGGCCTACGTGCCGCTCGACCCCGACCAGCCGGCGGAACGGCTCGCCTACATGCTGGGGGAGGTCCGGCCGCCGGTCGTGCTGGTCCATGGCGCCGCCGGTGCGCGCCTCCCTGCCGGCACCCCAGTGCTGGATATCGAGAAGACCCTGCAGGAAGCGGAGAGCGCGGAGCGCCCGCCGCGCCTGCCGGCTACCGCTCTCCCCGCCTCGCTCGCCTACGTGATCTACACCTCGGGCTCGACGGGGCAGCCCAAGGGGGTGATGATCCCCCACGCCGGGATCGTCAACCATGCGCGTTTCTTCCACGATCACCATCCGTTCTCGGGAAGCGACGTCCTCCTGCAGATCACCCCGTACTTCTTCGACGCCGCGGTCTGGGAGATCTTCGCGCCTCTCTCCAGGGGAGCGCGTCTGGTCGTGCCGCCGCCGCTCGCACAACAGGATCCGTCCTACCTGACGCGGGCCGTGGCCGAAGAGGGAGTGACGGTGCTCCAGCTCGTCCCCTCGATGCTCGGCCCCTTCCTCGATGACCCGGGGTTGACCGGCTGCGGCAGCCTGCGCTTTCTCCTCTCCGGCGGCGAGGCGCTGCCGGGGCCGCTCGCCGAGCGCGCCCTGGCGCGGCTCAATACCGGCGATACCGGCGATACTGGCGATACTGGCGATGCTGGCGACTTCACGCTGGGCAACTTCTACGGCCCGAGCGAGTGCTCGATCGACGCGACCTGCCGGAGGTGCTGGCCGGGCGAGCGGCGGAGCATCGTGCCGATCGGTCTGCCGCTCGACAACGTGCGGGTCCACGTGCTCGACGCCACCCTGGAGCCTCTGCCGCTGGGCGCCCCGGGCGAGCTGTTCGTGGGCGGCGCCGGCCTCGCGCGCGGCTATCTCGACCGGCCCGACCTGACCGCCGAGCGCTTCCTGCCGGACCCCTGGCCCGATCGCCGCGCGGTTCCGGGAGAGCGTCTCTACCGCACCGGCGACCGGGTGCGGCGCCTGCCCGGCGGCGAGATCGAGTACCTGGGCCGCCTGGACCAGCAGGTGAAGGTGCGCGGCCTACGCATCGAGCTGGGCGAGATCGAGGCCGCCCTCTCGACCGCACCGGGTGTGCGGGAGGGGGTGGTGGCGGCGGTGGGGCAGGGCACCGAGCGGCGCCTGGTGGCGTACGTCGTGCCGAGCCATGCCGGCGACGCCGACGCGACCGGGTCCGTCGACGTCGCCGCCCTGCGCCGGCACTGTCAGCGCCACCTGCCGGCCTACATGGTGCCCTCCGCCTTCTTCGTCCTGGCGCGGCTGCCGCTCCTGCCCAGCGGCAAGCTCGACCGGCGGGCTTTGGCAGAGATCCCTGAGATCGACGGCGGCGCCGAGCCGGCCGACCGTTTCGTCGCTCCGGCGACCCCGCTCCAGGAGATCCTGGCCGGGATCTGGGCCGAGGTGCTGGGGAGGGAACGCGTCTCGGTCGAGGACGACTTCTTCACCATCCTGGGTGGCCATTCGCTCCTCGCCACCCAGGTCGTGGCGCGGGTACGCGAGCGGCTGGGGCTGGATCTCCCCCTGCGCTCGCTGTTCGAAGCTCCCACGGTGCGCGGCTGGGCCGCGGTAGTGGAGGCGGGCGGCCCCGGTCTCTCCGGTCGCGAGAGCGCGCTTCGGCGCCGGCCCCGGGCCGGCGCTCCGCCGCTGTCTTTCGCGCAGGAGCGGCTGTGGTTCCTGGATCAGCTCACGCCCGGCCTCGTGGCCTACAACATGCCGCTCTGGGTCGATCTAGAAGGCCGCCTCGACCGGGCGGCGCTCGACCGGGCGCTTGCGACGCTTCTTTCCCGGCACGAGGTGCTGCGCACTGCCTTCCGGACCGAGGGCGGGCGGCCGGTCCAGGTGATCGAGGAGGAGACGGTGTTGCCGCTCCCGGTCGTCGATCTCGGTGGAATTCCGGGCGAGCGCGCCGCGGCCGAATCGGCTCGCCTTGCCGGCGACGAGGCCCGGCGGCCCTTCGACCTCTCCCGGGCGCCGCTCCTGAGGGCGTGGCTCCTCCGCCGGGGTGACTGCGAGCACCGGCTGCTCCTCACCCTCCACCACATCGCCTGCGACGGCTGGTCGCTCGGCGTGCTGGTCGCCGAGGTGGGGGCGTTCTACGCCGGTGAGACCCTCCCGGCGCTGCCGATCCAGTACGCCGACTACGCGGCCTGGCAGCGGGAGGAGCTGCAAGGCGAGGTTCTAGAGGAGCAGCTGGAGCACTGGCGCCGGCAGCTCGAAGGTCTCCCGGTGCTCGACCTCCCGACCGACCGGCCGCGGCCGGCCGTCGAGAGCTACCGCGGCGGCTGGGTGGCGATCGACGTTCCAGGGGAGCTCGCCGACCGCCTGCGCCGGCAGAGCCGCGCCGCGGGGGTGACGCTCTTCATGACCCTCTTGGCCGGCTTCCAGGCGCTGCTCGCCCGCTGGAGCGGGCAGGACGACGTCGCCGTGGGGACGGCGGTCGCCAACCGCCGACACCGCGAGTTGGAGGGGCTGATCGGCTTTTTCGTCAACACCCTCGTCCTGCGCGCCGACCTCTCCGGCGAGCCCTCCTTCCTCGCCCTTCTCACGCGGGTGCGCGAGGTGGCGCTCGGCGCCTACGCCCATCAGGACCTGCCGTTCGAGAAGCTGGTCGAGGAGCTCCACCCGGCCCGCGACGCGAGCCGGGCGCCGCTGGTCTCGGTCACTTTCATGCTCCAGAACACGCCGCTCCCCGCGCTCGTCCTTCCCGGGCTTGCAGCGCGCTCCGGGGCGGTCTCGAACCAGACCGCGAAGTTCGACCTCTCGGTATCGTTCGAAGAGCGGCTCGAAGAGCGGGCCGGCGGCCTCGCCGGATCGTTCGAGTACGGCGCCGACCTCTTCGAGCCGGCCACAGTGGCGCGGCTCGGCCGGCACTTCCTGCGGCTGCTCGACGCCGCGGTGACGAGCCCGGAGGAGCGGGTGGCGGAGCTGCCGCTCCTCGACTCTGAGGAGCAGCGGCAGGTGATCGAGGAGCCGAACCGCACCGCGGTCGACTTCGGGCCGGCGCGCGCGGTACATGAGATCTTCGCGACAGAGGCCCGAGCGACGCCGGACGCCATCGCGGTGATCTCTCACGAGCGGGCGCTCACCTATGCCGAGCTCGACCGCCGGGCCGACCGGCTGGCCCATCGTCTGCGCGCGCTCGGCGTGGTGCCGGAGGCGCGGGTGGGCCTCTGCCTCGCGCGCGATCCGGATCTCCTGGTCGGCGTGCTCGGTGTGTGGAAGGCCGGCGGCGCCTACCTGCCGCTTGACCCGGCCTATCCGGCCGAGCGCCTGGCCGCGATGATCGAGGACGCGGCGCCGGTCGTGGTGCTCACCGCCCCACGCTATCGCGATCTCCTCCGGGGAGCGCCGGTCCTCGGTATCGACCAGTGGATGGAATCGACGCTGCCGTCGGATCTCCCGCCGTCCCCGGTGGCGCCGGAGAACCCCGCCTATGTGATCTTCACCTCCGGCTCGACCGGCCGGCCTAAGGGGGTCGTGGTCGAGCACCGGAGCCTGTCGAACTTCCTGCTTTCCCTGCGCTCCCTGGGTCTCCTGGACCATGGCCGGGCGCTCCTCTCGGTGACCACGCTCGCCTTCGACATCGCCGGCCTGGAGCTTCTCCTCCCGCTGATTTCCGGCGGGACGGTCGCCCTGGCGACGCGCGAGGAGAGCGCCGATGGCGAACGGTTGGCCGCGCTCCTCGCCGATCCGCGGGTGCAGACGCTCCAGGCGACCCCTGCCACCTGGCGACTGTTGCTCGATGCCGGGTGGAAAGCGGGGGAGGGCTTCCGGGCTCTCTGTGGGGGAGAGGCTCTACCAAGAGAGCTCGCCGCGCGCCTTCTCCGGTCCGCGTCCTCCCTCTGGAACCTTTACGGTCCCACGGAGACGACGATCTGGTCGTCCGTTCTGGCGGTCGAGAATCGCCATCTGAGCGAGACCCTCGTCCCGCTTGGACAGCCGATCGGAAATACCCGCCTGTACGTGCTGGAGCGGGGGTTCGCGCCGGCGCCGGTCGGCGTGCCGGGCGAGCTGTGCTTCGCCGGCGCCGGCCTGGCGCGCGGTTATCTGGGGCGGCCCGATCTGACGGCCGAGCGCTTCGTGCCCGATCCGTTCGGCGCGGGCGACCGACTCTACCGGACCGGCGACCGGGCGCGCTTCCGCGCCGACGGGGAGCTGGAATACCTGGGGCGGCTCGACCAGCAGGTCAAGCTCCGCGGCTTCCGCATCGAGCCGGGGGAGATCGAGACTGTTCTGACCACGAGCCCGGAGGTGCGCCAGGCGGTGGTGATGCTGCGCGAGGGCCAGCGGCTGGTAGCCTATGTCGTGCCGGCGCGGGAGGACGGCGCCGTGCCGGTCGAGCTGCGCCGGCTCTGCGAGCAGCGCCTGCCGGCCTACATGGTGCCGTCCGCCTTCGTCGTGCTTCCCGAGCTGCCGCTCCTGCCGAACGGCAAGCTCGACCGCCGGGCGCTCCCCGCTCCCGAGCTTTCCCGCCTGCCGTCCGGCGCCCCTGCCGTTCCGGGGAGCCCGTTCGAGGAGATCGTCGCCACCCTCTGGGCCGAGGTGCTGGGAGCCGGGATGATCGGCCTCGACGACGACTTCTTCGCCGACCTGGGGGGCCACTCGCTCCTCGCCGCCCAGGTGATGGCGCGCGCCCGCGATCTGGGGATCGACCTGCCGCTGCGCTCACTGTTCGAGGCGCCCACGGCGCGCCGCTGGGCGGCGCTCGCAGCTGGGGCGCGCGCGCCGGAGGCGCCGGAATCCCTGGTGCGGAGGGCGCGCACCGGTCCGCCGCCACTCTCCTATGCCCAGGAGCGGCTCTGGTTCCTCGACCGGATGATCCCGGACCTCGCGGCCTACAACCTGCCGTTCGCCGTGCGCCTGACTGGCCGGCTCGACCGGGCGGCGCTCGGGCGGGCGTGGGCGGCGGTGGTCGCGCGGCAGGAGGCCCTGCGCACCGTCTTTCGGCTCGAGCAGGGCCGCCCCGTCCAGGTGATCGCGCCGGCGGGGGAGAGGGGAGAGGGGCTGCCGATTCTCGATCTTCGGGGTACGGATCGACAAGGCGAAATCGACCGGCTGGTGGGCGACGAGGCGCGCCGACCCTTCGATCTGCAACGGGGTCCGCTCTACCGGGCGCGGCTGCTCGCGCTGGCCGAGGACGAGCATCTGCTCCTCCTGACCCTCCATCACATCGTGAGCGACGGCTGGTCGTTCGGAGTGCTGGTGGGCGAGCTCTCCGCGCTCTACGCCGGCGAGACATTGCCCCTGCTGCCGGTCCAGTACACCGACTACGCGGTCTGGCAGCGGGAATGGCTGGCGGGTGAGCGGCTGGAACGGCAGATGGCCTACTGGCGAGGGCAGCTCGATGCGGTGCCGGCGCTCCAGCTGCCGGCCGACCGGCCACGGCCAGCCGTGCAGAGCCACCGCGGTGGGGAGGTCTGGCTGGAGCTGCCGGGCGATCTCGTTCTCGCTCTCAAAGATCTCTGCCGGAGCCATGGAGTGACCCTCTTCATGGCGCTCCTCGCCGGCTTCGACATCCTGCTCTCGCGTTCGAGTGGGCAGGAGGATTTCACCGTGGGAACGGCGGTCGCCAACCGCGGGCGCCGGGAGCTGGAGGGGCTGATCGGCTTCTTCGTCAACACCCTGGCCCTCCGCGCGCGGCTCGATGGAACTTCGAGCGGCGGCGATCTCCTTGATCAGGTCCGCGAGACCACCCTGGGCGCCTACGCCCACCAGGACCTGCCGTTCGGCAAGCTGGTCGAGGAACTGCGCCCGGTCCGCGACACGAGCCAGAGCCCGCTCGTCCAGGTGATGCTGGTGCTGCAGAACACGCCGCTCCCCGTCCCTCGGCTGGGCGACCTCGTGGCTGTGCCGCTCGCCGCCGACGCCGGGTCGGCCATCTTCGACCTGACTCTCGCCACGCGCGAGGTGGACGGCCGCGTCGCCTGCCGCTTCGAATATGCCGCCGACCTCTTCGAGCGGACGACGATCCTGCGTTTTGCCGGGCATTTTCGGCGGCTCCTTGGTGCGATGACCGCCGATTCGGGGATGCGGACCGCGGACCTCCCGATGCTCGACGACGGCGAAAGACAGCAGCTGCTCGCCGAGTGGAACGCGACCGCGGCACCGCGCAAGCCGATCGAGACCGTGCACGCTCTCTTCGAGGCCCAGGCGGCGCGCACGCCCGGAGCCCTCGCTCTCCTCCACGGCGAACGGCGCCTCACCTATGGCGATCTCGACGCGCGGGCGGACGCGCTGGCCCGCCGTCTCCGCGCGCGGGGCGTGGGGCCGGAGACGCGGGTCGGCCTCTGCTGCGACCGGTCGGTCGAGATGGTGATCGCCCTGCTCGGCATCCTCAAATCCGGCGGGGCCTACGTGCCGCTCGATCCGGAGTACCCGGCCGAGCGTCTGTCCTTCCTGCTGGCGGACGCAGCCATCTCGCTCGTCGTCACCACCGATCGCATGGCCGCGCGGCTGGATCTGACGCGAGACGGCGTGAATGTCCTTACGGTCGGAGCCGACGACCCCACCGGTCCGGCGGCACCGATCGCACCCCGCCTCGGAGGCGAGGCGCTCGCCTATGTCATCTACACTTCCGGTTCGACCGGTGCTCCCAAGGGGGTCGCGGTCCGCCATGCCAATTCGGTGGCCTTCCTCTCCTGGTGCCTGCGGACCTTCCCGCCCGCGCTCTTCGCCGGCACGCTCGCGAGCACCTCGGTGACCTTCGACGTTTCGGTCTTCGAAATCTTCGGCACCTTGGCCCAGGGCGGCACGATCGTCCTCGCCGAGAACCTGCTCGACGAGGCGGCGCTCACCGCCGGCGACCGGCCGGTCACGCTGGTCGCCGCGGTGCCCTCGGTGCTGGAGAAGCTCCTCGGGAGCCGTCGGCTGCCCGACACAGTCGAGATGGTGGCCCTGGCCGGCGAGGCAGTGCCGCGCATCCTGGTCACCGCGCTCCACGAGCGCCATCCGGCCACGGCCGTCCTGAACCTCTATGGCCCGACCGAGGCCACGACCTACACGACGCTCGCGGCGCTGGAGCCGTCCGCCGTCTGGCCACCGATCGGCCGGCCGATCGCCAACGCGGCGACCTACGTGCTGGATGGAGAGATGAAGCCCACGGCGGTGGGGGTGCCGAGCGAGCTCTACATCGGCGGCGCCGGAGTGGCGCGGGGCTATCTCGGCCGCCCCGCGCTCACCGCCGAGCGCTTCCTCCCCGATCCCTGGGGATCGCCGGGCAGCCGGATGTACCGGAGCGGCGACCGGGTGCGGTGGCTCTCCGACGGCGAGCTTCTCTACCTCGGGCGGCTCGACCAGCAGGTCAAGCTGCGCGGTTTCCGCATCGAGCCCGGAGAGGTCGAGGCGGTGCTCAAGGAGAGCCCCGAGGTCCGCGAGGCGGTGGTCCTGGTGCGCGAGGACGCGCCCGGCGACCGGCGGCTCGTCGCCTACCTGGTCTTCGCAAGCTCCGAAGCGGACGTCTCCGACCTCCGGCGACGCTGCCGGGAGCGCCTGCCCGCCTACATGGTCCCCTCCGCCTTCGTCGTCCTCCCGCGCTTGCCGCTCCTCGCGAGCGGCAAGCTCGACCGCGCGGCCCTCCCGGCGCCCGAGGCGGCGCGCCCCGATCTCGCCGAGCGCTTCGTCGCCCCAGAGAATGAGCTGGAGCAGACGGTCGCCGCGGCCTGGCAGGAGGTGCTCGGGGTCGAGCGGGTCGGCATCCGCGACAACTTCTTCGACCTGGGCGGGCACTCGCTCCTCCTCGTTTCCCTGCATGAGAAGCTCGAAGCGCGGCTCTCCCGGAAGCTCTCGATCGTCGACCTCTTCCAGCATCCGACCGTCGAGAGCTTCGCGCTCTTCCTCGCGGCGGGGGCCAAGGCACCGCCGGTCGCGGCTCTCGCCGAGCGGGCGGCCCAGCGTGACGAGGCCCTGCGCGCCAGAAAACCATTCCGCCCGCGGAGCACGAGATGATCGCCCCGGAGAGTACCGGCATCGCGGTCGTCGGCATGAGCGGCCGCTTTCCCGGCGCCGCAGACGTCGAGACGCTCTGGCGGAACCTGTGTGCCGGCACCTGCTCGATCACCTTCTGGAGCGAAGAGGAGCTGCGGGCCGCGGGGGTCTCCGCGGCGGACCTCGCCGACCCGCGCTACGTGCGGGCCGCCGGAGTGCTGGGGGATGCGGACCTCTTCGACGCTCCCCTCTTCGGCATGACGCCGCGCGAGGCCGAGGTGATGGACCCGCAGCAGCGGGTCTTCCTGGAGTGCGCCTGGGCGGCGCTGGAGGACGCCGGCTACGACCCGGAGCGCTACCCGGGCTGGATCGGCGTCTACGCCGGCTCGGCGCTCGGCAGCTATCTCTGGATGAACGTGGCCCAGAACCCGGAGGCCCTGGCCGCGGTCGGCGCCTTCCAGGCCATGATCACCAACGACAAGGACTACCTTTCGACCCAGGCGAGCTACCGGTTGAACCTGCGCGGCCCGAGCGTCGGCGTGCAGACCGCCTGCTCGACCTCGCTTGTCGCCGTCCACCTCGCCTGCCAGGGGCTGGTGAGCGGCGAGTGCGACCTGGCGCTCGCCGGCGGCGTCGCCCTCGGCCTGCCGGAGGAGCGGGGCTATCTCTACCGCGAGGGCGGCATCGCCTCGCCGGACGGGTTCTGCCGGCCGTTCGACGCGGCCGCGGCGGGCACGGTGCGCGGCAGCGGGGTGGGGATCGTGGTGCTGAAGCGCCTCGCCGACGCGCTGGCCGATGGCGACCGGGTGCTCGCGGTGATCCAGGGCTCGGCGATCAACAACGACGGCGCGGGCAAGGTCGGCTACACCGCCCCGAGCGTTTCCGGCCAGGCCGAGGTGATCGCGGCGGCGCAGGCGGTCGCCGGGGTGGCGCCGGAGACGATCTCCTACGTCGAGGCGCACGGCACGGCGACGAGCCTGGGCGATCCGATCGAGGTGGCGGCGCTCACCCAGGCGTTCGGGGAGGCGGGCGGCCGGCGCGGCTTCTGCGCCCTGGGGTCGATCAAGGGGAACGTCGGCCACCTCGACTCGGCGGCAGGAGTCACCGGGTTGATCAAGACGGTCCTCGCGCTCCAGCACGGCGAGCTGCCGCCGAGCCTCCACTACGAGAGCCCCAACCCGAAGATCGACTTCACGGCGAGCCCGTTCTACGTCAACGCGCGTCACCAGGCCTGGCCGGAAGGGGAGCGGCCACGGCGGACCGGGGTCAGCTCCTTCGGCATCGGCGGCACCAACGCGCACATGGTGTTGGAGGAGGCTCCTTTTTCCCTGGGAGCGCCGGCGTCCTCGCCGGCAACGCTGCTCCGGAGCTGGCACCTGCTGCCGCTCTCGGCGCGGACCGATACCGCCCTCGCGGCCATGGCGGAGAGGCTCGCGGCTCACCTCTCGGCGCACGAGGAGCTGGACCTGGCCGACGCCGCCTTCACGCTTCAGGTGGGAAGGCGGGAGCTGGGCTTCCGGCGCGTTATCCTGGCGCGCGACCGCGAGGAGGCTTCTGCACGTCTGGAAGCCCTAGCGCGGGAACCTCACGCTGCATCCCAGTCGCCGCTCGAGCGACCGGCCGTCGCCTTCGTCTTCTCCGGCCAGGGAGCCCAGTACCCGGGGATGGGCGCCGGGCTCTACCGCGAGGAGCCCGCTTTCCAGGCGGCGGTCGAAGAATGCTGCGCGCTGCTCGATCCAACCCTGAGCGATGCGGTCCGGCAGTGGATCACTGCGGAAGGAGACGACGGCGATCCGAACGCGACCTGGCGAGCCCAGCCGGCGCTCTTCGTCTGCGAGTACGCGCTCGCCCGGCTGTGGCAGAGCTGGGGCATCGAGCCCGCCGCGGTCCTCGGGCACAGCGTGGGGGAGTATGTGGCAGCCTGCCTCGCCGGCGTCCTGCCCCTCGACGCGGCGCTCTCCCTGGTGGCCTTGCGCGGGCGGCTGATGCAGACGCTGCCGCCAGGCGCCATGCTGGCGGTGGGCCTTCCGGAAGCGGATCTCCTGCCGCGGCTTGGTGCCGGCCTCGCGCTCGCCGCCGTGAACGGTCCCGTGCGGTGCGTGGTCTCTGGACCGGAGCCGGCGGTCGCGGCGTTGGAAGCGGCGCTGGTCGCCGAAGGGCTCCCGGTCCGTCGCCTGCGCACCTCACACGCCTTCCATTCCGCGATGATCGATCCGATGCTCGACGATTTCCGGCGCGCGGTCGAGCGGGTGCCGCTCGCGCCGCCGCGGATTCCCTACGTGTCGAGCCTCCTCGGGACCTGGGTCGAGGAGGAGCCGACCACCGCAGACTACTGGGTGCGCCACGCGCGCGAGACCGTCCGCTTCGGGGCCGCTCTCGAACGCCTCCTGGAGGAGCCGGAACGGGTGTTCCTGGAGGTCGGCCCGCGGCAGGGGCTCCTCGGTTCGCTCGCCGGTCCCGCGCGGGTGGTCGAGGGGCTCCGCGCCGGTGACATGGACGAGGCGGAGCAGCTCCTGGGCGCTCTGAGCCAGCTCTGGGTGCACGGCGTGTCCGTGGATTGGAGCGGGTTCCACGCCGGGGAGCCCCGGCGGCGGGTGAGCCTGCCGGCCTATCCCTTCGAGCGCAAGCGCTACTGGCTGGAAGGTGCGCCGGGGGAGACAGGCCGCGTGGTCCTCGGCCGCCGGTCGTTCGACGACTGGTTCTACCTGCCCTCCTGGCGGCGGACCTTGCCACCGCGCGGTCTCGACGAGTCGGCCGGAACGGAGGAAGCGCGGCGCTGCCTGATCTTCCTCGACGACTGCGGTCTCGGCGAGGCGCTCGGCGCGGCGCTAAGGGAGCGGGGCTGGGAGATCGTCTCGGCGGTGGCCGGCGAGGCCTGGGAGGAACTGGGCGTCGGCCGCTACCGGATACGGCCGGGAGACGCCGCCGACCACGCCCGTCTCTGGGAGGCGATGGCCGCCGGTCCCGGCCTGCCGCGCCGGGTGCTCCACTTGTGGAACGTCACTGCCGTACCGTCCGGCGATCTGACACAAGCGCTCGATCGCAGCTTCTACAGCCTGTTCCATCTGGCGCAGGCCCTCGCCCGGTATGCTCCTGCGCTGCCCGAGCCGGTCTCGCTCCTGGTGCTCGCCAACCGCCTGCATGCGGTCGAGAGCGGCGATCGTCCCGAGCCCCTGAAGGCGGCGCTCCTGGGGATCTGCCGGGTGCTGCCGCAGGAGCAGGACGGGATCCGCGTCCGGAGCCTCGATCTGGATTTCGTGCCGGGTGGTCCGGTGGACCCGCGATGGAGCGAACGCATTCTGGCCGAGATGGCCGAGCTGGAAGCCGGGGACGCCGCGGGCACGGTCGCCTGGCGAGGGTCCTACCGCTACGTCCCGGGATGGGACGAAGTGGCGCTGGAAGCACCAACGGCGCCAGGCCTACGGCCGGGAGGGGTCTACGTGATCACCGGCGGCCTTGGAGGCCTGGGTCTGGAGATCGCGCAGCTCCTCGCCGAGACCGTCCAGGCGCGGCTGGTGCTGGTGGGGCGGAGCGCTCCGGCCGGCCGGAAGCTCCAGCGCCTGCGCGCACTCGAAGCGCTGGGGGCCGAGCTGCTGATCCTCTCCGCCGACGTCGCCGACGAGGCTCAGGTGGCGAGAGTGCGCGAGCAGGCGCTCGCCCGGTTCGGCGCGGTGCACGGAGTCTTCCATGCGGCCGGTATCGCTGGCGGCGGGCTCCTCGCAACGCGCCCGGCGGAGGCAGCCGCGGCGGTCCTCGCCCCCAAGGTGCAGGGGACGCTGGCCCTTTCCCGGGTCTTCGCCGACGCCGATCTCCTGGTGCTCTGCTCCTCGCTCGTCTCTCTCGTGGGCGGGATCGGCCAGGCGGATTACGCGGCGGCCAACGCCTTCCTGGACAGCTTCGCCGCCGCCGACACGACCCGCGGCCGGCGTGCGGTCGCGATCGATTGGGATGCCTGGCAGCAGGTCGGAATGGCGGCCGAGACGGAGATCCCGGACGAGCTCCAGGCCTGGCGCTCCCGCCAGCTCACCGAGGCGATCGATCCCGCGGAGGGGCGCGCGGCGTTCGCGCGCATCGTGTCGGCCGCCCCGACTCACATCGCGGTTTCACCCCACGCCCTCGCCGAGCGCCTCCGGTCGGCCGCCACCCTCCGCCTCTCGGCGGTCCTTGCGAGCACGGAGGAGACGCCGCGCCGCGCCCGCCGTCCGCGCCCGGCCGGGGCGCCCCCCTACGAGGCGCCGGAGACTCCGCTCGAAGCGCGCCTCGCGGAGATCTGGCAGAGCCTCCTGGGTATCGAGCTGGTCGGCCGCCACGACGACTTCTTCGACTTGGGCGGCCATTCGCTCCTCGCCATCCAGCTCGCCTCCCGCTTACGCGAGGATCTCGGTGCCGAGCTCCCGCTGAACGCCGTGATCGCCGGGAGGGCGGGCGCGACCCCCGCCCGTCTCGCCCAGGCGCTCACGGAGAAAAAGAGCGAGCCCCTGCCCGAGTCGGCGGCGGGCCGTCTGGTCGCCCTCCAGCCCGACGGTCCACGACTGCCCTTCTTCTGCATCCATCCGGCCGGCGGCGGCGCCTTCAGCTATACCGACCTGGTGCAGTGCCTGGGACCCGAGCAGCCGTTCTACGCCCTCCAGTCGGACGGGCTCGACACCCCGTTCATCCCCGGCCTGACGCTCGAACAGATGGCCGCCTCCTACGTCGCCGCGATCCGCCAGGCGCGGCCCCAGGGGCCCTACCACGTGGGCGGCTGGTCGATGGGCGGGCTCGTCGCCTACGAGGTCGCGCAGCAGCTCCACGCGGCGGGGGAGGAGGTCGGCCTCCTCGTCCTCTTCGACACCCGCGCCGACACCCGCCCCGAGGGCGTCACCGAGCTGCCCGAGGACGAGGCCGAGCTCCTCTACATCCTCTTCCACGACGAGGTCGACCTCTCCCACGAGCACATGCGCGCCCTGCCGCCCGGCGGAGCGCTCGCCTACCTGGTCGAGCAGGCGGAGCGGTCCAGCCTGCTCGCCCCCGGCTTCGGCGTCGAGCAGGCGCGGCGCCTGATGGACGTCTACATGAGAAACCGCCGTCTGATGTGGAGCTACACGCCGCGCCCCTACCCCGACTCCATGGTCCTCTTTCAGGCGCAGGAGCGCCGGCCGGGCGAGGAGCAGCCCGAGGGGCTGCGCTGGGACGGGCTGGTCAAGGGCGGCGTCCGCGTCTACATGATGCCCGGCGACCACAACCACCAGCTGGTGCCGCCGTACGTCGCCCAAGTGGCTGAGCGGCTGACCCGGCTGTTCACGGAGTTCGAGGAGCGGGTCCTGACCTCCGGCACGGCGCTGGGGCGGGGGTGAAGGAGGCTCCCTGCTCTGGAGAGGTCTGCGTCGGTCTTCGAGCTCCCTATCGAGCGCCTCGGATACTCTATCCAGCGCCCGGATAGTCTATCCGGCGCCCCGATAGTCTATTTTCCGCCAGAAGACCTCTATCCTGGCGCCCAGCTCTCTATTTCTGGCCCCAAGCTCTCTATCCTGCCCCTGGCTTCGGCTTCGAGCAGGCGCGGCGCCTGATTTGAAGATGCGGGGAATTGAGATAGTCCTGTTCCGTTTGTGAGCCGTTGGTCATGGGGCCTCCTATGCCACTTGTGCATGCAGGCGGACACCCAATGCGCGAGCAACCTTCAACACCGTGGCAAAGCTCGGATTGCCGTTCTCGCCAAGTGCCTTGTACAAGCTCTCTCGGCTCAGCCCGGCATCGCGCGCGACCTGCGTCATGCCGCGCGCTCGCGCGATATCGCCGAGAGCACGAGCGATCCCCACGGCATCATCGGGAGCTTCTTGGAGCCAGGCATCAAGATACGCGGCCATCTCTTCGGGCGTACGAAGCTGTTCGGCTACGTCATAGGCAACGGTCTTGGTTTTGGCCCTGGAGGTCGGTTTCTCAGTGGTCTTAGCCATGATGTGGCACTCCTATAGATTCTTGGCGAGAGCGATGGCGGTCTTGATGTCCTGGGCTTGCGTTGACTTGTCTCCTCCGGCAAGCAGCACGATCAGGATTCCGCCACGCTCCGTGTAGTAGACCCTGTACCCAGGACCGAAGTCGATCTTTAGCTCGCGGACGCCGTCAGTGAGGACGCGATGCTGGCCGGGATTGCCATGGACAAGACGATCAACGCGGACTTGAATACGTGCGCGACCGACCAAGTCTTTCAGCGAGTTGATCCAATTTCGGTAGACCTCGGTGGCCTTGACGAGCATAGCCGATTGTAGCCTATAGGCTACGAATGTCAAGAGGTGAGCGCGCTCCTCAGGGCGAAGCGAGAATTGTCCTGGTTCTCGGCGCCCGCGTACCTGCACGCAGCGCCCGTGTACCTGCACGCGACGATCGCGCGCCCGTACTCGGTGTCCGGGTGCAGGCACGCAATCACCGCGCGCCTGTACGCGGTGACCCCGCGCAGAGTCGCAAGGACCGTGCACCTGCACGCGATGCCTGTGCGCCTGCACGCCATGACGGTGTACAGGGACGCAGGGACTGCGCGCCTGTACGCAAGATCCGCGTGCCTGTACACGATCACCGTGTGCCTGCACGCGATGGCCGCGCGCCTGTACGCAGAGGCCGTGTGCAGGGCTCCTGCCAGGGTCCAGTAACCCGGAGAGTTTCCGCTGTAGTACCATCCCCGCGAACCGCGCTCCCGGTCGCCCAGAGGCCAAGCTCCCCATGCTCGCACTCCGTTCCCGCCGTGTTGTCACTCCCGAGGATACTCGCGCCGCCACGATCACTGTGGAGGGCGGGATTGTGACCGCCGTGCTGCCCTACGGCGAGGTTCCCGCCGGCGCCGTGTTCGTCGACTGCGGCGAAGCGACGATCCTCCCGGGCGGGGTGGACTCCCACGTCCACGTCAACGAACCGGGGCGGGCGGATTGGGAGGGGTTCCCGACCGCCACCCGGGCTGCGGCGGCCGGCGGGATCACCACCCTCGTGGACATGCCGCTCAACAGTATTCCGGCGACGACCACGGTGGAAGCGCTGCGCCAGAAGCGAGCGGCGGCCGCCGGTCGCTCCTTCGTGGACGTCGCCTTCTGGGGCGGCGTGGTGCCGGGCAACGCGGCCGACCTGCCAGAGCTGGCGGCGGCGGGGGTGCGTGGCTGCAAGGCTTTCCTCGTCCCCTCCGGGGTCGACGAGTTCCCCGCGGTCGGCGAGCCTGAGCTACGCCTTGCGCTGCCGATCCTCGCCGGGCTCGGCCTCCCCCTCTTGGTCCATGCCGAGTTGCCGGGACCGATCGCGGCAGCAAGCCTCGGCTGGAACGAGCCGGCGAGCTACCGCGCCTATCTCGCCTCCCGCCCGGAGGCCGCCGAGGTCGAGGCCATCCGCCTCGTCCTGCGCCTCGCCGAGGAGACCGGCGCCCGGGTCCACGTCGTCCATCTCTCGGCGGCCGCGGCTCTGCCCCTCCTCGCGGCGGCGCGGTCGCGCGGCCTGCCGGTGACCGTCGAGACCTGCCCGCACTACCTGACCTTCGCCGCCGAAGAGATCCCGGACGGTGCGACCGAGTGGAAGTGCGCGCCGCCGATCCGCGGGCGGGAGAACCGGGAGCGGCTGTGGGCGGCCCTGGCGGCGGGGGAGATCGACCTCGTGGCCTCGGACCACTCGCCGAGCCCGCCGGCCCTGAAGCACCGCGAGAGCGGCGACTTCTCCCGGGCCTGGGGGGGCATCGCCTCGCTCCAGCTCTCCCTTTCCGCCACCTGGACGGAGGCCCGGCAACGCGGCTTCACCCTGGACGACCTCGTCCGTCTGATGAGCCGCGCGCCCGCCGTGCTCGCCGGCCTGGGCGACCGGAAGGGTGCGATCGCCCCCGGATACGACGCCGATCTCGTGATCTTCGACCCCGAGGCGAGCTTCCGAGTCGAGCCGGAACGGCTGGAGCACCGCCACAAGCTCACCCCCTACGCCGGCCGCGTCCTCCACGGCGTCGTCCGGACGACCTTCCTCCGCGGCGAGACGGTATACGATCATGGGCAGTTCTCCGAGATTCCCCGAGGGAGGGTGCTGTGACCGACTGGAGCCAGGGACTGGACCTCGTGAGCGAACGCCTGGGCGGCGCCGTGCTCGTTGCCAACGACGAATTCTTTGCCCCCAAGGAGAACCTGCTCAAGGTCTCGCGGCCGGTCTTCCGCGAGGGCGAGTACACCGAGCGCGGCAAGTGGATGGACGGCTGGGAGACCCGCCGCCGCCGCGAGCCCGGCCACGACTGGTGCATCGTGCGGCTGGGTCTGCCGGGGGTGCCGCGGGGGATCGTGGTCGACACCTCTCATTTCCTCGGCAACTACCCCGAGTCCTGCTCGCTCGACGGCGTCGCCCTTCCCGGTCATCCCACGATCGCCGAGCTGACCGCCGAGACGACGCCCTGGTTCGAGCTCCTCCCGCTCTCGCCGCTCCAGGGCAATTCCGAGAACCGGTTCTCCCTCTCCCGGCATCTGCCGGCGGGGGAGGGGCGGTGCACTCACCTGCGCTTCCATATCTATCCCGACGGCGGGGTGGCGCGCCTCAGAGTGCACGGGGAGGTGGTGCCGGACCGCGAACGGCTCGCCCGCGCCGCCCGCTCCGGCTGGGAGGTCGACCTCGCCGCCGCCGAGCTCGGCGGCCTGGTGATCGCCGCGAGCGACATGTTCTTCGGCTCCCGGAACCATCTCATCCTGCCCGGTCCGCCGCTCGGCATGCACGATGGCTGGGAGACCCGGCGGCGCCGGGGGCCCGGCCACGATTGGGTCCTGCTCCAGCTCGGCGCCCGCGGCACCGTGCACGGAGTGGAGGTCGACACCAGCCACTTCAAGGGCAACGCTCCGGAGAGCTGCTCTCTGGAAATTGCGGACGCCGCGGGGATCGCCGGGATGGCGGTCGCCGAGCTTTCGGAGGCAACCGGACCGTGGCGCGAGCTGTTGCCGCGAACCGCGCTCCTGCCGCACACCCGGCACCGCTTCGAGGCGGAGCTGCTCCCTTCCGGCCCGGCCACCCATGCGCGCTTCCGCATCTTCCCGGATGGCGGGGTCGGCCGCCTGCGCCTCCTGGGGACCCTGGCGTGAGCGTGACGACGGCCGGGCTCGACCGGCTGAACGGCCTTGCCGCGGAAGCGGCGGCGGCGGAGCTTGCCGCCTGCTGCGGCTCGACGGCTTGGGCGCGGGCGCTCGCCGCCTCCCGTCCCTTCGCCGGAACGGAGGATCTCCTCGCCGCCGCGGAGCGGATCTGGTGGACGCTGTATCCGGACGATTGGCACCAGGCGTTCGCCGCCCATCCGCGGATCGGCGAGACGTCTGCCGGGTGGTCCGCCGCCGAGCAGGCGGGCGCACGCGGGGCGGCCGCTCCGCTCCTCGCCGAGCTCGCCGCCGCCAATCGCGCCTACGAGGCCCGCTTCGGTCACGTCTTCCTGATCTGCGCCACGGGGAAGAGCGCCGAAGAGATGCTCGCGGCGCTCCGCGTCCGGATGGCGAACGATCCGGCGGCAGAGCTGCGCGTCGCGGCGGCCGAGCAGGCCAAAATCACCCCTCTCCGGCTCCGGAGGCTCCTGACATGAGCGGCATCACCACCCACGTCCTCGACACCTCCCTGGGCCAGCCGGCGAGCGGCGTTCCCGTGCGGCTCGAGATCCGCACCGGGAACAGCTGGCGGAGCCTCGCCCGCGCCCAGACCGACGCCGACGGCCGCGTCCGCCAGCTCCTCGCCGAGGGCCAGGCGCTCGCCGTGAGCACCTACCGGCTGACTTTCGATACCGGGAGCTACTTCCGGTCCCGGGAGAGCGAGCCCTTCTTCCCGGAGGTGTCCGTGGTCTTCGCGGTGAGCGATCCGGCCCAGCACCACCACGTGCCGCTCCTCCTCTCTCCCTTCGGCTACTCCACCTACCGCGGGAGCTGAAACCATGCCCATCGAGCTGGCCCTGAACCGCTACGGGAAGTCCTCCGTCCGTCTCCTGAAGGTGCTGCGCCACGCCGACCGCCACGACATTTTCGAGGTGACGGTGGACCTCGCCTGCACCGGCGACCTGGCGGCCGCCTATACCGAGGGCGACAACCGCCAGGTCCTGCCTACCGACACTCTCAAGAACACGGTGTACGCCCTGGCCCGGGAGCGCTCGTTCGCCGAGCTGGAGGAATTCGGCCTCCTCCTCGGCCGCCACCTCCTGGCCGAAAACCCCCAGTTCCACCAGGTCGAGGTGGCGCTCGCCGCCCGTCCCTGGTCGCGGGTCGAGGTGGCGGGCCGGCCGCATCCGCACGCCTTCATGGAATCGGGGGCGTCCCGGCGCCGGACGCTCGTCCAGGTTGGCCGGGAAGGGATCGCGGTCCGCGCCGGGATCGAGGACCTCCTGGTCCTGAAGACGGCCGACTCGGCCTTCGAGGACTTCCCGCGCGACCGCTTCACCACCCTACAGCCGGCGCGGGACCGCGTCCTCGCGACCCGGATCGGCGCCGACTGGGCCTACGCGGGGGTCGAGGTCGAATACGGCGCCGCCTTCTCAGGGGTAGAGCGTCAGCTCGTCGAGACCTTCGCCGCGCACGACAGCCGCTCGCTCCAGCACACCCTCTACGCCATGGGCGAGGCGGTGCTCGCGGCTTTCCCGGAGGTACTGGAGATCCACCTCCGGCTGCCCAACCAGCACTACCTCCTGGCGAACCTCGCGCCCTTCGGCCTCGACAACGACAACCAGATCTTCGTCGGCACCGCCGAGCCCTACGGCCTGATCGAGGGGACACTGCGGCGGACGTAGACCGCGCGGTCTTGCTTGCCTTTCCGGGTCGTCGAGCGGCCGTGGCTACGCAGCATGGGATCTTCGGCCAGCGCTCTTTGAGCCCTTGGCTGCAGTCTGCGACTTCCCGGTCGCCCTCTTCGGCCGAGTCGAGTGTGCAATGGCCTTGGCGAGATCCTGCCGCGTGGCTCCGAGCACCAGCATGCAACGGAAGAGCGTATCGAGCGATGTCGACTCGGAGGATCTCTCCAGCTTCGAGACGCGGGCCTGCCCGGTGCCGATCAGGCGCGCGAGGTCAGCCTGACTGAGCGAGTGCACCTCGCGCAGCTCGCGAATCGCCTCCGAGATCGCGACCTTCATCTCGACCAGCTCTTCTTCTGCCTGGGTAAGACCGAACAATTCACCCACGGTGCCAAACTTGAAGCCGGCAGCCTCAAGGCGGCTCTTGCGATCTGGGTCCATACCTATTCCCCCTTAGCGCCAGGATTCTCTGAACAGGCGCAGGCGTTTCCGGCAGATCTGGAGCCATCGCTGCGGCGTTGCCTGCGTCTTCTTGTGAAACACCCCAAGCACCAGTACCCATTCGTCTGCGACGTGATAGATGACTCGCCATTCCGATTTGTCAGCGGTCAGTCGTAGCTCGTGGCAACCGGGACCGATGTCCGGCATCGGCTTGGAGAGCGGAGGACTGAGCCTATGACCCTTCTGAACGAGCCGGATAAGGTACCCTGCATCGATCCTGGCTTGAGCCGGCATCGGCGGACTGCGGAGCGGCTCCGCCCCACTCGCCCAGCCCAACAGTTTCTCCGGCCCCATAGATGCAGAATATGACGTATTCGTCATGGAGTCAAGTCAAATCTAGCACATGAGAAGGCCATGCCTCGTCGACATCGGGCGGCTCCCGACGGGGACGCAGCCGACTGCTACAAGCTGGCGATCATGTCTAGTCGCCTGCAGCTTCGAGCAGCTTACACAGCTCCGTCCGCACGGTGTCGGTGGAAGCCTTCTGCATTCCTGCCGTGCCGAAGTTTGCCTCGACCCGAACCGGTCCGCCGCTCTTTTGCTTCACGATTACATTTAGTGGGGCCACTGAGCCTTCACCCATTGTGACAGCCTGACCTGCAGTGATAATTCCCAGGTCTTTGTTGGCGTTGACAGTCCCCCAGCCGTTTGTAGCTACAGCTTGAGCTACATTCTGAAAGACGGCAGCCTTGTCGGCCCCTGTGAACTCCTGCCAAGTCTTGTACGTCTTACCTTTGAAGAAGCTACCCTCTTCTGTGAAGTGGGCGACGCAGGGCTTCTGGTCCTTCGATGTGTCCTCCGCTTTCGGCTTATCGCTTGCCTGAGCACCCAAAGGTAACAACAGGGCTGCCGCCACCACCGCGAGTTTTCTCATAATTCCTCCTTACGTGCTGCGGCACGCGATATGCGGCCGCACAGAGTTGGGCGCCCTAACCCGGCCGAGCTATCATCCATCTGCTGAATGGTGCCCTTGCCTTGGCCTAGGCCGCCCGAACGAGGTATCGGCACAGCGTAGCTCCAGGCTCTAATGGCGTCAACGACATGAGCGCATACCAATATGGGTTCGGCGGTTGCCGTTCTCCGGGAGTGGGAAGATCTCGCCGCCGGAGACCGGCCCGTCGCCAGGCTGGTGGCTCTTGACCGTCCTCTTGCCAGCCCTCGACCGGGAGCCGCTCCTCTATACAGAGTAAGGGGAGACCCGGACGGCTATCCAGTTGTGGCCACCTATGGCGAGCAGGGTCCCCAGATCGCCGGCAGGTTCGACCGATACGAGCCGCGATGGACCGAGGGATTGCACCTGTTGGAGTCAGTGGTCCGCTCGCCCCTCGCCCTTGCCAGCCTACTCGAAGTCGAGCCGGAGGCATTCGGCGACTTTTCGGAGACCCGCGTGGCAGACGACCCACCCCGCGCCCATGGTAGGCTCCCGCGAAGGCTGCCCCGCGGTAGGGCCGGCGGGGAACCTCTTGGAATGGAATGCTGGCAGACTTGGGAGGAGGGATACGGAGCGATGGCCGGAAGGAGAGGACGGATCGCGGGCACGGGCAGGGCGGTACCGGAGCGGGTGTTGACCAACGCCGAGCTCGAGAGCATGGTCGACACCCATGACGAGTGGATCGTCACCCGGACCGGGATCCGGGAGCGCCGGATCGCGGGGCCGGACGAGTCGCTCTCGACCTTCGCCGTTCCCGCCGCCAAGGCCGCCCTGGAGATGGCGGGGGTCGAGGGCCGGGAGGTCGACCTCGTGCTCTGCGCCACGGTCACCCCCGATACGCCTTTCCCTGCCACCGCCAACGTGATCCAGGACAAGATCGGCGCCACCCGCGCCGGCTCCTTTGACCTCTCCGCCGGATGCAGCGGCTTCATCTACGCCCTGGCCGTCGGCGAGCAGTTCATCGAGAGCGGGATGGCGAAGAACGTCCTCGTCGTCGGGGGGGAGATCCTGTCGAAGATCACCGACTGGACCGACCGCGCCACCTGCGTCCTCTTCGGGGACGGCGCCGGGGCGGTGCTGCTCCAGGCGACCGAGGAGGCGGGCCGGGGCGTCCTGGGGAGCGCCATGCACAGCGACGGCTCGTTGGGCGAGCTGATCTTCATGCCCGGCGGGGGGAGCCGCAACCCGCCGTCGCGCATCCTCTACGAGAGCGGCCTGGCTTTCCTGAAGATGCGGGGGAACGAGACCTTCAAGATCGCCGTCCGCTCGCTCGCCGAGGTCAGCCAGGAGGTGCTGGCGCAGGCCGGGCTTGCCGAGAAGGACGTCGACTGGTTCATTCCCCACCAGGCGAACCTGCGGATCATCGAGGCGGTGGGGAAGCGGCTGGAGATCCCCGAAGGGCACACCTACGTCAACATCGAGCGTTATGGGAACACCTCGTCCGCCTCGATCCCCATCGCGCTCGACGAGCTCAACCGGGCAGGCCGGATCGCCGCGGACGACATCGTCCTGCTCGCCGCCTTCGGCGCCGGCCTCACCTGGGGCTCGGCCGTCCTGCGCTGGTAAGAGAACGAGATCGCCTCGCCATGAACGTCAACGAAGCGCAAGCCGTGGTGACCGGGGCCGCCCGTGGGCTCGGCCGTTCCTTCACCCTCGCCCTGCTGCGCGAGGGGGCGCGGGTGGTGGCCGGCGACGTCAACGGGGCAGGCCTGCGGAGCCTCAAAGCGGAGGCGGGGGAGCAGGCCGGAGCCCTGACCGTCGCGACCGTCGACGTGGCGAACGAGGCGGCGGTCGCCACCTTCGTCGACCTCGCGGCCAAAGAGCTCCCGGGGCTGAACGTCCTCCTCAACAACGCCGGCGTGCTGCGCGACGGCGTGCTCGCCCTGCAGGAAGAGGGGGCGGTCCGCAAGCTCCCTCTGCTGCAGTGGAACAAGGTCCTGGAGGTCAACCTCACCGGGCAGTTCCTCCTCGCCCGGGAGGTGGCGGCGCGGATGATCGAGCGCGGCACCCGCGGGGTGATTGTCAACCTCTCGTCGCTCGCCCGCGCCGGCAACGTGGGGCAGTCGAGCTACGCCGCCTCGAAGGCCGGGCTCGACGCCTGCACCCGCACCTGGGCGCTGGAGCTGGCGGCCAACGGCATCCGGGTGGGCGGCGTGGCGCCCGGGGTGATCGACACCCCGATCCTCGAAGGGATCTCCGGCCCCGCCCTGGAGGCGCTGCTGCACGACATCCCCCTGGGCCGGATCGGCACCCCCGACGAGGTCTGGCAGGCCGTCCGCTTCATTCTCACCTGCGAGTTCTTCACCGGGCGCACCGTCGAGGTGGACGGCGGCGCCAGCATGGGGTAGAGCCCTCACCCTCGGTTCACCCCGACCGTACAGTGGACGCGCCGCCCGCCTCCCGGATAGACTCCGGGGCGACCGCCGAGCGCGCCCGATGCTCTTCGACTCCAACCTCACCCACGAGCAGGAGCTTGCCGAGTTCGAGATCCTCAAGCCGCGCCTGCACGAAGTCTGGGAGGCGCTGACCCTCCAGGACGAAACCCCCCATACCTCGGTCGTCGTCCCCTCGCTCACCCTGGACCAGAGCGGGCTCCAGAAGCTCGCCGGGGCGAGCTTCTACGAGGAGCGGCTGCTCTTCCTCCTCATCCGTCTGCGGAATCCCAAGGCGCGGGTGGTCTACGTCACCTCGCAGCCGGTCCACCCGCTCATCCTCGACTACTACTTCCAGTTCCTCGCCGGCATTCCGGCGAGCCACGCCCGGCAGCGGCTGACCCTGCTCTGCGCCTACGACGCCTCGCCGCGCTCGCTGACCGAGAAGATCCTCGAGCGGCCGCGGCTGATCGACCGCATCCGGGCCGGCATCGCCGACATCGACCGCGCCTACCTCACGGTCTTCAACTCGACCCCCTTGGAACGCCGGCTGGCCGTCCTCCTCGGCGTTCCGTTGAACGGCCTCGATCCGGCGCTCAGCCACCTGGGGACCAAGTCGGGGAGCCGCAAGGTGTTCCAGGAGGCCGGCGTGCCCTACCCGGCCGGCCGCGAGGACCTGCGCGACGAGGCGGACGTGCTCGACGCCCTGCTCGACCTCAAGGCCGAGCGTCCGGACCTCCCCCGCGCCGTGGTCAAGCTCGACGACAGCTTCTCGGGCGAGGGCAACGCCCTCTTCCACTACCCCGAGGACCCCAGCCGGGAGGCGGTACGGGGCGCTCTCCACCAGCTCGAGTACTCGCTCCCCACCGACACCGAGGACAGCTACTTCGAGAAATTCGTCAAGACCCGGGGGATCGTCGAGGAGTACATCGTCGGGCTGGAGAAGCAGTCGCCCTCCGTCCAGCTGCGGAGCAGCCCCAAGGGCGAGGTGCTGACGCTTTCGACCCACGACCAGATCCTCGGCGGCCCCACCGGCCAGGTCTTTCTGGGCTGCAGCTTCCCGGCGCGCGAGGACTACCGCCAGCAGATCCACCACGATGCGGTGAAGATCGGCCAGGTCCTCGCCCGGCACGGCGCGGTCTCCCGCTTCGGCATCGACTTCCTCACCTGGCGCGAGACGCCGGGTGGGGAGTGGAAGAGCTCCGCCCTGGAGATCAACCTGCGGATGGGAGGGACCACCCACCCCTTCCTCGCCCTCCAGTTCCTGACCGGTGGCCGCCTCGACCCGGACACCGGCCTCTTCCTCTCCTGGAGCGGGCAGCCCAAGTACTACCGGGCGACCGACAACCTGAAGTCGGACCTCTACCAGGGCCTCCTGCCCGAGGACCTGATCGACATCCTGACCGAGCACAAGCTCCACTACAGCCACGGCACGGAGAGCGGGGTGCTCTTCCACCTGATCGGCGCCCTCTCCGAGTTCGGCAAGCTGGGGATGACCGCCATCGCCAACAGCCGCGAGGCGGTCGACCGCCTCTACCGCCACACCCTCGAAGTGCTCGACCGCGAAGCGGCGTATGGGACGTAGGACCCAAGGAGAAAAAATGCGTTCGAAACTCTGGCTCGCCGCCGTCCTGCTTGCGGCGCTGGCAAGCTCGCTCGCCGGCTGCCGCCGTCCGGCTTTCCTCGGCGGCACCGACGACTCGGCACGCGGGGTGGTGTGCGAGGGCCGCTACGCCCTCTGTGCCTCGGCCTCCTGCACGCCGATCCCGGTGTACGACGCGAAGAGCGGCAAGATCGTCGTCGGCAAGGCCCTCTGTGACTGCCTGGTGGCGAACGGCCCCTCGCTGGGCGACCGCTCCTGTTCCGACCGGGCGCCGCAGGGCGACGGGCGCTACCTGGTCGCCGCCTTCTCCTTCGGCGAGACCGCCATCCATCCGGCAATGGGCTGCCCCACCGGCGGCGCCTGGGCGTCCTGCGACGACCAGCCCTGCGTCGTCGACCCCAAGGATGCGACCAAGGCGCAGTGCACCTGCCCGGTGCGGACGGACGGCGAGTATCAGACCCAGGGCGGCAACTGCGACAAGGCGAAGTGCGGCACCACCCTCTGGGCAGGGGCGACCCCCGACGCCTGGAAGGAGGCGGGGACGAAGCTGGCGGCGGGGGAGGGGCTCAAGGCGGCACCGGCGAACCGCTGTCCGTAGGACGGCTCACGCTAGAAAGGAGGAGCGATATGTCGTATAATGCATGCAAGGAGATACGACAATGTTCCTCGTTTACCACCTCCGGAGACGGAGCTCGCCGCCCCTTGCTCTTTTCGCCGCTTTTTTCGCTCTAACTCTGGTTGGAGCCGCCCACGCGGACGCCATCCCCGCCCCGGAACCGGCCGCTGCGCCGGTCCGCGTGGCGACCGCCGCCGGCCTCCCCAGTCCCACCTTCCCAGCCCCTGCCACCGGAGCGCGCCGGATCGTCCTCTATGAGGCGAGCTGGTGCGGCCACTGCCGCCAGGTGCGGCAGCTTCTCCGCGAGCTCGGCACACCCTTCGTCGAGAAGGACGTCGAGCGGAGCGAGTCGGCGTACCGGGAGTTCTGGCGCAAGGGGAAGGGTTCGCTGGCCGTCCCGCTCCTCGACGTCGGGGGGGCCCTCGTCCGCGGCTACAAAGAAGAGGAGATCCGCCGCCTGGTGGCGGACCTGTTCCCGGTTCAGCAGCCCTAAGGATAAGGTGGAAGAGGGGTGCCCGGGTGGGCACCCCCCGTCAAGGTCGTCCGCTCAGAACCGCCAGCTGTCCGTCACGCTCCCCGAGCCGGACGCCGGCACCGAGTACGAACGGTTCGCCCCGGTCTCCCAGGTCGTCGTCGCCCCCTGGCGCATCAGGTACTTGTACTGGATCCCCGTCCCCTTGCTGGTGGTGAAGAAGACCGGGCCGCTCCACTGGCTGGTGCTCACGAAGTTGAGCTTGACCGCCTTGGTGACGTCCCAGTTGCCGAGCTCGGGGACGTTGCCGGAGACGTAGAGGTCCTGCCCCGGCGAGGTGGTGAAGCCGTTGACCGTGAAGTCGACCCGCACCGAGGCGGCCGCGGTGCAGGAGCGGGCGAGGAGGACGAGCGTCGAGCGGGCCTCGACGCCGTAGGTGGTGCCGGTGATCTTCTGCAGCTGCTGCGAGTCCCAGGCGGAAACCGTGGGGTCGTAGTAGATGTTGCCCGTTCCCTCCGCCCAGTCGGCGGTGTCGGCGAGGAGCCACCAGCACTTGCTGTTGGGCGCCGTGGGGAGGGTGAAGGTCAGGTTTCCCCAGTAGGCGTTGTAGGCGACGTAGACGTCGGAGGCGCTGCTGCTGCCGCCGGTCTCCGCCGCCGAGCCGTCGAGCAGGAAGGCGAGGCTGTGCGAGGTCGAGCTCCAGTCGGGGCTGTTGGGCGTCGTGCCGTGCCAGCCGATGTCCGGGTAGCCGTCGCTGTCGTGGTCGGTGCCGGAGAGCGCCGTCGACCGCCGCAGGGCCGGGTGGGCCTTGCGGAATGCCGCGAGCTTCGCGAAGAAGTTGTAGAACTTGGCGTTGTCGGTCAGGTTCTGCCAGTTGATCCAGCCGCAGCTGTTGTCCGCCATGTAGCCGTTGTTGTTGCCGCTCTGCGAGCGGCGGAGCTCGTCGCCGGCGAGGAGCATGGGGACGCCTTGGTCCAAGAGCATCTGGGCGCCGAAGTTGCGGATCTGGCGCCGCCGCAGCACGTCGTCGCCGCCGCTGTCCCAGCTGTAGTTGGTGTCGCTGCCGGAGGTCGCGTCCGCTCCGGTCGGGTTGCAGGGGCCGACGCCGTTCTGCTTGGTGTTGTAGGTGACCAGGTCGTTCAGGGTGAAGCCGTCGTGGGCGGTGACGAAGTTGACGCTCCGCGAGGGGGTGGTGAAACCCGAGCCGCTGCCGGTGATCGAGGAGCCCAGGGTGCTCACCTGGCTGTTGTCCCCCTTCATGAACTGGCGCAGGTTGTCGCGATAGGGGCCGTTCCACTCCGACCAGCCGGAGGGGAAGGAACCGACGCCGAAGCCGCTGGTGTCCCACGGCTCGGCGACCATCTTGGCGCCGTTGGTCGAGCCCACCGAGGCGATGCCGGTCAGCATCGCGGCGTTCGAGTTGAAGACCCGGCCGTCGCTCCCCTCGCGGCCGAGCTCGTAGGCCAAGTCGAAGCGGAAGCCGTCGACGTGCATCTGGGTGATCCAGTAGGTCAGGCTGTCCTGGACCAGCTTCTGGACGTTGGCCCGGCTGCCGTTCAGGTTGTTGCCGGTGCCGGTCGAATCCCAGTAGCAGGTCTTGTCGTCGGCCAGGGTGTAGTAGCTGGCGTTGTCCAGGCCGCGCAGGTTGATGTAGCGCACGGCGTTGCCGGAGCAGGCGCCGCCCTCCCAGGTGTGGTTGAAGACGACGTCCATCCACACCTCGATCCCCTGGGCGTGGAAGGCCTTGACCATCGACTTGAACTTGGCGACCTGCTCGCCGGCCACGTAGGCGCAGCTCCCGGTGTCGGGGCAGGCGTACTCGCGGTTGGGGGCGAAGAACTGGGTGGTCATGTAGCCCCAGTAGTTGATCCGGTCCTGGGTCGCGCCGCCCACCGGGTCGTCGAACTGCGGGTACTCGTGGACCGGCATGAGCTCGACCGCGGTGACTCCCAGCCCCTTGTAATAGGCCGCCTTGGCGGCGATGCCGTCGTAGGTGCCGCGGATGGTCGTCGAGAGGCTGGTGTCCTGGGCGGTCGCGCCGCGCAGGTGGGCCTCGTAGATGATCTCGTCCTTCATCGCGCCGTTCGGTTTGACGTCCCCCGTCCAGTCGAAGGTGTCGGAGAGCACGATCGACTTCGGCATGGCGCCGGCGCTGTCGACGTTGGCGTAGGTGCCGGTGCCGCCCAGGATGGCGGTCGAGTAGTGGAAGTTGCCGCTGCCGTCGGCCACCCGCTGCGGCTCGCCGGTCACCGCCTTGGCGTAGGGGTCGGTCAGGAGCTTGTTGGGATTGAAGCGGTTGCCGTTCGTATCGACGTGGGAGACGAAGCCCAGGCTGCTGCCCGGAGTCCAGCTCGCGTTGTAGGTCCAGTTGGGTCCCCACGCCCGGTAACCGTAGAGGGCGCTGGCGCTTAAGGACGGCACGGTGACCGTCCAGTAGTGGTTGACCAGGTCGGTCTGGGTGAGAGCGTACGTGGCGGTGGGGGTCGAGGCGGTGGGCGTGGCGAAGATCCAGACCTCGATCCGGGTGGCGTTGGCGGAGAAGACCGCGAACTGTACGCTGCTGCCGGAGATCGTCGCCCCGAGGGTCGTCGCCTGGGCCGACGGCGCCAGGGCGAGGAGGAGGACGGCAAGGGTGACGGCGAGGACGGCCGAGCGGAGCAGGCGTCCAGGGGGATTCGGTTGCATGGGGAGCTCTCCTTATCTGCCTTGGGGGCGGCGCGGGATGGCGGAGGACCATCTTCGCAGGTAAGTAAGGATCGCACACTCCCCCGTGGGGTAGGTCAGTCCCAACCGTCGCGTTCGATCTCGGCCGTGTGCTCGCCCAGGGACGGAGCCGAGCGGGTGAGGCGGGCCGGGGTGCGGGCGAGGCGGAGGGGCGAGGCGACGGTCGCCACCCGGCCGAAGCTCGGCCCCTCCATCTCCCAGAGCCCGGCGCGGGCGCGGAGGACCGGATCGGCCAGGGCCTCCTGCACGCTCTGGACGGGGGAGCAGGGGACTCCCGCCGCGTCGAGTCGGGTGAGCCAGTCGGCGGCATTCCCGGTCGCGAAGAGCGCGGCGAGGAGAGCGGTGAGCGCCTCGCGGTTCTCGACCCGGAGCGGGTTGGTGGCGAAGCGCGGATCGGCTCCGAGGTCGGGGCGGCCCAAGGCGCCACAGAGGCGTTGCCACTGGGCGTCGTTGCCCACCGCGAGGACGAACGGCCGGTCGGCGGCCTCGAAGGCGGCGTAGGGGACGATCGTGGAGTGGGCGTTGCCGTGGCGGATCGGCTCGCGGCCGGTGACCAGGGCGGCCTGGGCGACGTTCAGGAGGCCGGAGAGGGCGGAGTCGAAGAGGGCGACCTCGACCCGCTGCCCGCGGCCGGAGTGGGAGCGCTCGTTTAGGGCGGCGAGAAGGGCGAGCGCCGCGTTCTGGCCGGTCAGCACGTCGACCCAGGCGACGCCGGTCTTCATCGGCGGGCCGTCGGGCTCGCCGGTCACCGCCATCCAGCCGGCCCGCGCCTGGACCGCGAAGTCGTAGCCGGGCCGGCCGGCCTCCGGGCCGTCGCCACCGTAGCCGGTGATCGAGCCGAAAACAAGACCGGGGTTGTCGGCGGCGAGGGTGTCGTAGCCCAGCCCCCAGCGCTCCAGGGTACCGGGGGCGAAGTTCTCAATCACCACGTCGGCGGTCCGGGCGAGCCGGCGGACGAGGGCCTGGCCCTCAGGCGTCGAAAGGTCGGCGGTGACCGAGCGCTTGTTGCGGTTGACGGTCAGGAAGTAGGCGCTCTCCCGGCCCGCCGGCCCCTCGACCCAGGGCGGCCCCCACTGCCGGCTCTCGTCGCCGCTCCCCGGTCGCTCGACTTTGATCACCTCCGCCCCCAGATCGCCCAGGATCATGCCGCAGAGCGGCCCGGCCAGGACGCGCGAGAGATCGAGCACGCGCAGGCCGGCGAGCGGGGGAGGGGAGAACATTCTGCTACACTCTACCGAGCCTGCCATTCGAGGAGCAAATTCATGTTTGCCCGATCCTTCCGCCGGACCCACCGCGTGCCTCTCGGCCTTGCGCTGCTGCTCGCTCTCTTCCTCCCCGGCCTGCTCACCGCCCAGGCGCAGCAGCCGCCCCAGCCACCGGAACCGGCGGTCCCCGAGACCGAGCCGGCGCGGCCGGCGGGCTACGGCGATCCGACCGCCGGGGTCAAGGCGGTGGAGCTTCAGCGCTTCGCCACCATGGTCAAGGGGGACACGGCGGTCCTCGAGCGGGTGCTGGGCGACGACCTGACCTACACGCATTCGACCGGCGCCGTCGACACCAAGGCCTCGTTCCTCGCGTCGCTCCAGTCGGGCAAGCTGCGCTACCTGGCCCTCAAGCCGGACGGCGTCGAGGCGCGGGTCTACGCCGGCGCCGCCGCGGTCGTCACCGGCCGCATCGAGATGCGGGTGGTTTCGGACGGCAAGGAGGTCACCTTCCCGGCCCGCTTCACCAGCGTCTACGCCAAACGCCACGGGCGCTGGCTGCTCGTCGCCTGGCAATCCACCCGTCTGCCCCAGCCCTAGAGCGAGGCGCCCATGGATCTCGACAAGCTCCTCCCGCCCCTCCACTTCCTGACCCCGCTCGACGGGCTCGACCGCCTGCGCGCCGCCAAGGAGGCAATGAGCCGGTTGCACCTGGGGCGCCTGGAAAAGTTGCCGCTCGGCCGGCTGGGCAGCCGCATCGCCGCCGGCCCCTCGCCGCTCCACAACGTGGTGGGGGTGGGGATCGGCGAGCGGCTGGTGGACGGCCGGCCCACCGGCACCCTGGCGATCAAGATCTTCGTGCGCATCAAGTACCCGAAGGAGCAGATCACCGACAGCGACCGGCTGCCGGCCGACGTCCTCGGCATCCCCATCGACGTCGAGCAGGTGGGGACCTTCCGCAGCCTGGCGACCCCGCCGGCGCCATCCACCGCCGCCACCGCTACCACCACCGCCGCCGCTCCGGCCGCGCTCAACCCGCGGGCCCGCCTGCGGCCGCTCCAGCCCGGCTGCTCGGTGGGTTTCGTCGACGCCGCGAACCCCGTGGTCGTCGCCGGCACCTTCGGGTTCCTGGCGACGGATGGCACCCGGAAGTACATCGTCAGCAACAACCACGTCCTGGCGGACGAGAACCGCCTCGCCATCGGCGGTCCGATCCTCCAGCCCGGCCTCCTGGACGGCGGCGATCCGAAGGCCGACCGGATCGCCACCCTCGCCGGCTTCACGCCGCTCTCCCGGACCGAGCCCAACACCGTCGACTGCGCCAAGGCGCTCCTGGACGACGGGCAGACCGCCTCGCCCGCCGTCCTCCACGTCGGCGCCCCGCGGGGGACGACGCCGGCGGCGATGGACATGGTGGTCCACAAGTTCGGCCGCACGACGAGCTACCGGGTCGGCCGGGTGACCAGCGTCGACACCGACCTCTCGGTCGACTACGGGCAGGGCGCCATCACTTTCCACGGCCAGATCCTCATCCAGGGGGTCAACGGCCAGCCCTTCTCCGACGCCGGCGACTCCGGGGCGCTGGTCGTCGAGCGGGCGACGGGGAAGGCGGTGGGGCTGCTCTTCGCCGGCTCGGCCAGCCACTCGGCCGCCAACCACATCGCGGACGTCCTCGCCGCCCTCCAGCTCCAGCTGGCTCCCGCCTAGGCGGGGACGGCTATACTTCTGCCCGAGGGGAGGACGGTGTGGCGACCGAAGACGAAATCCGCGAGCTGAAACGCCGCCACGGGGCGGACCTCCTCGGCCGGCCGGGGGTGAGCGGCGTCGGCGTCGAGCGGGACGAGGCCTTAGGCTTCGTCCTCACCCTGCACCTGGCGAGCGACGAACCGGCTCTCCGCGCCGGCCTGCCGGCGCAGATCGAGGGTCATCCCATCCGTTACTGCGCCGGCGGCCCCTACCGTTGGCTCGCCGTCGAGGATGGGGACTAGAGCGGCCATGGCGGAGCGCGGGCCGGCAGACGGCGCGATGGAGGTACGGCGGGGAGTGTATGTGCTGAGCACCGACCCGGCGCGCCTCGACCTCGACGTCATCCATGAATTCCTCGCCAACTCCTACTGGGGGGAGGGGATCACCCGCCAGACCATCGCGCGCTCGATCGCCGGCTCGATGTCCTTCGGCCTCTATCACGTCACGGCGGAAGGGGAACGACAGGTGGGCCTCGCCCGGGTGATCACCGACCGCGCCACCTTCGCCTACCTGTCCGACGTCTTCGTCCTCGAAGCGCACCGCGGCCGGGGACTGGGGGTCTGGCTGATCGAGACCATCATCGCCCATCCGGAGCTCCAGGGGCTAAGGCGTTGGGCCCTGGTCACCCGCGATGCCCACTCCCTCTACCGGCGCTTCGGCTGGACCGCCCCGGCTAATCCCTCCGGCTGGATGGAGCGCCTCCCCCCGGGGCGCTATGGGCGCGACCGGGAGCCGGCGTCCCAGGAGACGGAATGAAAGAGGTCACGCCGGTCCGCCTGGAAGGGACGACGATCCGCCTGGAGCCGCTGACGGTGGCGCATGCCCAGCCGCTCTTCCGCCACGCTTGGCCCGAGGTCTTCCGCTGGTTCCTCGACTTCCCGCGTGACGAGAGCTACGTCGCCTTCGAGGCCTTCGTCGACCGCACCCTGGCGCAGCCCGACGGCCTCAACTTCGTCATGCTCCTCAAGGCGACCGGCGAGCCGATCGGCGCCACCTCCTACCTGGAGATCCGCCCGGCTCACAAAGGCCTGGAGATCGGCCGCACCTGGATCGCGCCGCCGCACCAGGGGAGCCGGGTCAACCCGGAGAGCAAGTACCTCCTCCTCCGCCACGCCTTCGAGGTGCTGGAGGTGGAACGGGTGCAGCTCAAGACCGACCTCAACAACCTGCACAGCCAGCGCGCCATCGAGAAGCTGGGGGCGCGGCGCGAGGGGGTGCTGCGCTGCTACCAGCGCCGCGCCAACGGCACGATGCGCGACACGGTGATGTACAGCATCATCGCCACCGAGTGGCCGGATCTCAAGAACGCCCTCGAAGCGCGGCTGGAGGCCCTCTGAGGTTATAGACTCGGGGGATGAGACAGAGCCGCCCGACCCTCCTCGTCCTCCTGTTCCTCCTCGTTCTCGCCACGCTCGCGCTTCCGGGAACCGCCCAGGCCCCTCCCGGCGCCGATCCGCTGGCCGGGATCACCGTCGTCCCCGACCTCGCCGCCCGCCTCGCCCGCTGGAAGCCGGTCGAGATGCCCTTCGACGACCGCAACCTGACCACCCGCGAGCGGGAGCTCCTGGACAAGCTGGTCGAGGCCTCACGCGCCCTGGAGGACGTCTACTGGCGCCAGGGCGACCCCGCCGACATTCCGCTCTACAACGCTCTGCGCCTGTCGAAGTCGGAGCGCGACCAGACGGTCGCCCGCATGCTGTGGATTCACGGTAGCCGCTACGACCTGGTCGACGAGAACCGGCCGTTCCTGGGCACCGCGCCCATGCCGCCCGGCCGCGGCCTCTATCCGGAGGGGGTGATCCGGAAGGAGATCGACGACTACGTCGCCGCCCACCCGGCGGAGAAGGCGGCGCTCTTGGACGAGCACACGGTGGTGGTGCGGGGTGGAAACGGCTTCAAGGCGGTGCCCTACCACGTCGCCTACAAGCCGTTCCTGGAACGCGCCGCCCAGGCCCTGCGCGAGGCGGCCCAGCTCTCGGACGACCCGGGCTTCGCCAAGTTCCTCACCCTGCGCGCCGCCGCCCTGCTGACCGACGACTACTACGCGAGCGACCTCGCCTGGCTCGACCTCCAGAACCCGAAGTTCGACGTCATTTTCGCGCCCTATGAAACCTACCTCGACAACCTGATGGGGATCAAGACCTCCTACGGCGCCGCGGTCATGGTGCGCAACGAAGCGGAGAGCGCCAAGCTCGCCGTCTTCCAGAAGTACGTGCCGGAGATCCAGGACGCCCTGCCGCTTGATCCCAGGGACCGGCCTTCCAAGAAGGGCCGGGTGGCGCCGATGGAGGTGATGGACACCCCCTTCCGCGCCGGCGACCTGCGCCACGGCTACCAGGCGGTGGCCGACAACCTCCCCAACGACCCGCGGGTCCACCAGAGGAAGGGGAGCAAGCAGATCTTCTTCAAGAATTTCATGGACGCCCGGGTCAACGTGGTGGTCCTGCCGCTCGCCCAGCGGCTGATACGGGAGGACCAGGCGAAGCTCGCCTCGGCCGAGGGCTATCTCGCGGTGGTCCTGATGCACGAGATCTGTCACGGCCTGGGGCCGGCCTTCGCGCGGGTGGGGGGCAAGGAGATCGACATCCGGCAGTCGATCGGCCCTGTCTACTCCGGCCTCGAAGAGGCGAAGGCCGATGCCACCGGCCTTTTCGCCCTCGCCTGGCTGGTCGACCACAAGGCGCTGTCCAGGGAGCGCCTGCCGGAGTACTACGCCTCCTACGTGGCGGGGATCTTCCGCACCGTCCGCTTCGGCACGGGCGAAGCCCACGGCCGGGCCGAGATGATGGAATTCAACTTCCTGGCCGAGCAGGGGGCGATCACACGCGACGGAGCGACCGGCCGCTACGCGATCGATCTCCAGAAGATCCCCGGCGCCCTGGCCGCCCTCGCCAAGGAGCTCCTGGAGCAGGAAGCGACGGGCGACCGGGCGCGGACCGAGGCCTGGTTCAAGAAGTACGACACCATGCCCGCCACCCTGAAAGCCGACCTGGAGAAGGGCAAGGACCTGCCGGTCGACGTCGATCCCAAGGGATCGTTCCGGGAGGGGGTGGAGTAGGGGCAGCTTCTCGATCGCGGAGGTCCCCATCTTCGTCCGGGAGCTCCGTCATCCGGTCCTCAAATCGCCTTTCTTGGTCCTCAAGTTCCATAGCATGGTCCTCAAGCTCCCTCATTCGGTCCTCAAACTCCCTCACTCGGTCTTCAGACTCCCTACTTTCGTCCTGGAGTTCCCTCACTCCGTCCTCAAGGACCCTCACTCGGTCCTGAAGCTCCGTCATTCCGTCCTGGAGCTCCTTCGTTTGGTTCTCGATCTGCCTGCCTCAGCCGTGGAGCTCCTGATGGGGCGGTCACATGGAGGTCACGGCTGGGCCTGAAAACCTTGGGCTGGAGGGGACCTGGTTCCACAGGAGGGGATGGAGTAGGGGAGGCGCCGTTTTCGGCTATTCAACCAGAGCGGCGTCCCTATCGGACGTCGAGCGCTGTCTTGATCGCCTCGTTGAGCTCCGCCACTTTCTCGGCATCGCACGCCCCCATGAGCCGCTTCAGGCGATTGCGCGGAACCGTGACGATGTTATCGAGGTTCGCAACGCACTGCACGGGAAGGCCTTGCCGTCGGCCGAGAACGATCTCGGTCGGCAGCCCTCGCTCGGTTCGAGTTACCAGGGTTACGACGATAGAGCCGATCGTACTGAGGACGGCATCCCGGGTGAGGATCACCACCGGCCGGCTTCCGGCGGGTGAAGGCAGCTCAGCCCACCAAACTTCTGCCCGCCTCACGCATGGCCGTCCTTCCATTCGGGGAGGCCGCGGAACTCGCCCGCCAGAGCGAGCTGAGTCTCACCGACCTCTTCGACAGTGAGGTCGGTGATGGCTGCAGCCTCCAGATAGAGGCGGACGGCTTCTTCCACGAGCTCGTGGGGATCGCGTCTCTGCGTTACCGCCAGGTCCCGCAGTTCCTTCTCGACCGTGGCAGGCAGCTCGATGGACATGAATCTAGGGTACAAGAGGGCAGGAAGGATCGCAAGGTCTAGGCGGCCGCGGTAAGCCAAGATCGACGCTGTGCGACGACGGGAGTTACCTCTCCCCGGCCAAGGCGACGATCAATCGCACCAGGGCCTCGACGTCGCGCAGGTCGGCGACCTCGACGGGGGAGTGGGAGTAGCGCCCGGGCCAGGAGAGGGGGAGCATCGCCGCGCCGCTCGGCAGGAAGGGGATGCCGTCGGTGGCGCCGCCGGTGACCCCGAGCTGGACCGGGATCTTCTCCCGATCGGCCAGAGCCAGGGTGCGGTCGATCAGCTCGCGCGGGGCGAGAAAGGCGTTGTCCATGGCGCGGAGGACCGCTCCCTTGCCGAGCGGGGCATAGGCGAAGCGGCGCGATTCCAGGGGCGAGTCGGAGGAGACGAAGGTGTCGACTGCGTGGACGCGGGTGTAGCCGGGACCCGCCGCGCTTTCCGCCGCCAGAGACCGCGCCCCGTCGAGCCCGACCTCCTCGCCGACGCTCCAGGCGAAAGTGATCCGGTTGTGGAGCTTCCCGGGGTCGAGCCGCCGCAGGGCGAGGAGGAGGGCGGTCGAGCCCACCCGGTCGTCGCAGCTCCGGCCGGTCACCCGGTGGGCTCCCAGGCGGAGCATCCCCTTGGGCATGGTCACCGTGCTCCCCTCCCGCACGCCCAGGGCGCGCGCCGCGGCATCCGAGGCGACACCCAGGTTCACGGTGAGGTCGCCGGTCGGCGCCCGGTGCTCCGCCGTGGCCCACTCCGGCCGTGGCTCGAAAACGGCCGGGAGATCGCCGCGGTCGCCGTGCACCACCGCGGCCTGGGCCTCCCAGAGCCAGGGTTTGAGGCCGCCGCGGCGCGCCAGCCGCAGCCGGCCGTCGGGGAGCAGCGCCTCGACCCGGAAGCCGACTTCGTCCATATGGGCCACGAAAAGCACGCTCCCGTGCTCGGGGGCTGCGCTCCCGAACGTCACCCGGACGTTGCCGCTCTTGTCGATCTCCGGCTTGGCCCAGGCGGGGAGGTGGTGCAGCACCGTCTCGCGCACCGGCCCCTCGGCGCCGCTCACCGCGGGCCGGGCCAGGAGCTCGCCCAGGAGATCGGCGGCCTCGGTATGCTCGCGGGCGGTGGGGGCTGGTGAGGGAATGGGCGACGGCGGCAGGGGTGGGGCCGGAACCTCGGGGCCGCTGGTACCCAGGTCGGTGAGCAGGGTCTCGGCCAGGCGCTTCAGGTCGTCCGGCGCGACGGCCTCGACCGGGGTTCCGGGGTAGAGGGTGGGAAGGTCGACGTAGCGGACCCGCGTGGCGCCCCAGCCCGGCGCCGGAAGAGGCGGCGGCTCGGGATGGGGCGCGGGAGAAAGGAGCAAGACCTCGGCGAAGGAGCCGCGCTGGCGCACCAGGTGAGCGAGGCCGGAACGGCTCCAGAGATCCTGGGTGGTCCAGGCGAAGGTCACGCTCCCCTTCCCGGGCGCAGGGCGAAACCGCCGCGCCGCCTCGGCGAGCGCCAGGGCCGCCCCCTTGCTCCGCGCCGCGGGGCCGGCGACGAGGCCGTTCCGCAACTCGACCGGCCGGCGCACCAGGGCCACCGGATCGAGACGCCGGATACCCAGCGCGGCGACCTCGGCGGCGCTCTCGGCGCCGACGTCGACATAGGCCTCCCTCAGGTCGAAGGGGGGCGGCTCGCTCCCCGGCCGGCGCTCCTCCAGATGGACCGAGCGCACCGCGACCACCCCCGGCACCGGTCCCCCGCCAGATCCGATCGTCACCACCTGCCCCTCCAGGGTCTGTTCCCAGAGCGCGCCCACGGATCCGGTGCCGGCGGGGAGCAGGCGGAGATAGCCATCCTCCTGGATGTCGCTCACCACGAAACCCGGCTCGCCCAGCGAGCCGGCGACGAGCCGCTTTGGCTCTCCCGATCCCAGGGTGACGACGACGTTGCCCAGAGCGTCGCTCTCGACCGGCAGGCCGGCGAGCCGGGAGCGCACGAAGGCCGCCACCTCGTCCTCCCGCCCGGCCACGGCGGTGGTGCGCAGGAAAGCGAGGAGCTCCTGGCTGCGCCCGGCCCCGGGAATGGATGGAGCCGGCGGGGCGGCGGCCAGCAGAAAGACAAGGAGGGGGAGCAGGGAGAGATGGCGCACGATCTTCCTCCTACGAAGGCCCAGGGGTGCGGGGGTAGAATACCCCCTATGGCCACCATCCTGTCCCCCGCCGCCGCGACCGCCACCCCCCGGACCGTGCGTGCCCCTCGCGGCAGCGCGATCTCCTGCCGCGGCTGGCAGCAGGAGGCGGCGCTGCGGATGCTGATGAACAACCTGGACCCCGAGGTCGCCGAACGGCCCGAGGACCTGGTGGTCTATGGCGGCTCCGGTAAGGCGGCGCGCAACTGGGAGTGCTTCGAGGCGATCGTCGCCACCCTGAAGCGTCTGGGCAACGACGAGACCCTCCTCGTCCAGTCGGGCAAGCCGGTGGCGGTGTTCCGGACCCACGCCGAGGCGCCGCGGGTGCTGATCGCCAACTCCCTTCTCGTCCCCCACTGGGCGACCGCCGACGAGTTCCGGCGCCTGGAGGGGTTGGGGCTCACCATGTACGGCCAGATGACGGCCGGCTCCTGGATCTACATCGGCACCCAGGGCATCCTCCAGGGCACCTACGAGACCCTGGCCGAGTGCGCGCGGCAGCACTTCGGCGGCAGCCTGGCCGGGCGGCTCACCGTCACCGCGGGGCTGGGCGGCATGGGCGGCGCCCAGCCGCTCGCCGTGACCTTGAACGAAGGGGTCTGCCTGGTGGCCGAGGTCGACCGCCACCGCATCGAGCGCCGGCTCGTTACCCGCTACCTGGACGAGGTCGCCCCCGATGTGGAGGCCGGGGTGGCGCGGGCACTCGCGGCGCGCGACAAGAAGGAGGCGGTTTCGATTGCCGTCCCGGTCAACGCCGTGGACCTCCTCCAGCACCTCCTGGCTGCCGGCATCGTGCCCGACGCCCTGACCGACCAGACTTCCGCTCACGACGCCCTGGAGGGGTACGTCCCCCACGGCCTGCCCTATGGCGAGGCGCTCGCGCTGCGCACCCGTGATCCCCAGGCCTACATCGCCCGTTCCATGGCCTCGATGGCGGCGCACGTGCAGGCCATGCTCGCCCTTCAGGAGCGCGGCGCGGTGACCTTCGACTACGGCAACAACCTGCGCGGCCAGGCCCTGGCGGCAGGGGTGACCAACGCTTTCGACTTCGCCGGCTTCGTACCCCTCTTCATCCGGCCCCTCTTCTGCGAGGG
>Ga0137403_10000740_pt1 | contig 41951 bp, 42 predicted proteins | sample CZOMad2_1_16fung_FD_122057 | JGI IMG/M metagenome (GOLD analysis project Ga0137403, IMG submission 122057) | Vadose zone soil fungal communities from Angelo Coast Range Reserve, California, USA - CZOMad2_1_16fungal (Hybrid Assembly) | ecosystem: Environmental > Terrestrial > Soil > Vadose zone...
GATCAGGAGAGTCCTGGTTCGAGCCCAGGAGGGGCAACTCGAAGCGCGATGCGAGACTATCTCGTGTCGCGCTTCGTCATTTTTCGCTCCGTGTCATCGTTTCTGCATGCGTTATTTCCGGTCGAGAAGCGACACTTCGTAGCGGGCGATGTCGCTTCTTGGTAGGGTCTCCCGAAAAGGGGTCAGGAGAGTTTTGCCCTTCTAGCTAGTAGGTTACGAGGTACGCGCTGCATTTTTTTCCTACAGGCGTTCCTTCCGGCGTTCCCACGTGCATTCCTGCCCGCTGTTTCGCATGCAAAACCACGCTGAGATCCTGTACTGAATGGCGCACTGATTGGCGTACTGAACGCCGTACTGAACGCCGTACGGAATGCCGTACTGAACGCCGTACGGCACGGCGAGAAGCCCGGTAGACACCCCGGTGGACGTCCCGGTGAGCGCCCGGTGGACGTGCCGGTAGACAGGCTCAAACGCTCGGCGGATGGCTCGGCTAGATGCTCGGCTACGGGCTCGGCGCCCCGCTCGGTGAAATACCGATCGAGACGCTGGGTGAGAGCCGGTAGAGAGTCCGGTAGAGATGCTGGTAGAGATCGCGGCCCTCCGGTAGTCCCCGTAGGAAACAGCGTAGGAACTACCGGAGGAAACACCGCAGGAAATGCCCGAGGAAACGACTTAGGAAATGGCTACCGCCGCCCGGCCCCCGGCCGGCGCAACGGCTTCGGATTGTCCATCACCGTCCGGATCGTCTCCTCGTCGGACAGCTGGTAGCACTTGAGCAGCGTGCCCACGTCCTTCCAGCCGCCGGCATCGGCCACGTCCCGCAGTGGGTAGAATTTCCGCTCCGTCGCGAACTTGCGGCGGAACGGATGCCACAGCCCGCCCTTGGGCCGCTCGATCTTGGCGTACCGGTACGCCCGCTTGAGCCAATCCGCCGCGAGGTGCCGGCGGACCGCCTTGTCTGGGTCCTTCTTCATCGGGAATACCAGCGCGCTGCCGATCACGCCGTGCTTCGCGCGAAACTCGAGCAGCACCCGCTCCACTTCCTTTGGCATCGGGACCACCCAGGTCTTGCGCTTCTTGTCGTGCTCCGCCCGCCAACGGATCGTTTGGTTCTCGAAATCGAAGTCGTCCCACCGAAGGTTCAGCACACTGCCGAGCCGCCTGCCCGTCCAATTCATCAGCTTGATGAGCAGGGGCAGTAGCGGGCTGACCCGCTCCGCCACGGCGAGGAGCTTCTCGACAATCTCGTCGTCCACCACGGGGCGGTTCGGATTCGGCTCTTTCGGCACGACGAATCCGATCAGCGGGTTGCGATCTAGCAGGGGGCGGCCGTTCTCGTAGACCATCGTCGCCCAGGTCATCATCGACTTGAGGAGCTTCAGGTCCGTGTGTACGGCCGTTTGTCCAACCGGCCGGCCACTGATCTTGCCCGACCGTCGCGCCGCGGCGTACTCCGGCATCCGGTCCGGCGTCAACTGCGACACCGGCGTCTCGGCGCCGAACCACTCGATCAGGTACGTCGCGAACTGCGCGCACCCCTTCATGTATTGAGCAGTTTTCAAAGAGCCGTCGCGCGTGTGGATACTTTCCGCGAGGTAACGCGCGACCATGGTGCCCAGCTGGAGGGGTCCAGACAGATCGTCGCCCGACTCCCGCAGTCGCACGACCGCGCCTACCTCGCGTAGGGCGCGCTCGCGGTCACGGTGGCCGAGGCCGGTCTGTGTGTACTTGTGTCGCTCCGGGTCCCAGACGGCCGCGTACAGCTTGCCGCCCGGCTCACGCTCATAGACCCGGATTCTATTCCCCCGCTGGGTGCCCACGGTTCTCGACCAGCGCTTCGGGGTGGCCATTAGGCCTCCTTGCCTCTCTTGAAGAGGCGGCTGGCGAGATCGTGTACGTCCGCAGGGGGAGTATGCTTGCGGCCCGGCTTGGTGGGAAGATCGACCACGCGGACCTTGATGCGGCCGCGGGAGCCGGGGGGCCGCATGTCGGGGATCTGGCCCCTCCTGACGAGCCTCGCGAGGTGGCCCTCGACGTACCCCGAGATCCGAGCGGCCTCGGGGAGGTACACGATCCGGTCAGCTTCAGAGAGGAGTGTGGTTTCGATCTTGGTCGCCGCCCACTCGAGCGCGCGGGCGGGGCCCTCGGCGCCGAAGGACTCACGGAGCTCCGTGGCCTTGGCGCGTATGTCGGCGACTGCTTGGTGAACGGCGCTACGTTGAGGACCCAAAAGGACACACCCCCCGAAGAGTCTTGCTCTTCGGGGGGTGTTCTGCGCGTGGGGGATTATGCGCGCCCCGGTCGGGAGAAGTCAAGGCCTGGCCTTGACCGACTCCGTGCCAACTCTTCAGTGCCACCATCGTCGAACGCGGGCGTGGCTGTCGCGCGTCGTCCGCCGACGGGGAGCTGGCGCGATGGGCACGGTTGGCTAGAATTGCACCTTCGAACGCCCAGGACTGCTGCCTGTACAATGGCAGAAAGTTGCGCGGCTTGAATGTGAAGGCACTGGCCAGTTGGCACTAGCAAGAGATCCCACTGAATGAGTAACCCCATCGCTCCGATTGCACCGCCAGTGAAGCATGATCGTGTTGTGTATCTGTTCGGCGCTGGAGCGTCGCATGCGTGCGCAAAGGCAGTTGGAAGCGCCTACGGTACGTTGATGAAGGACTTGGTGGTCGATCTAGCCGAGGAATTGCGAACAGTCGTTATGGCGGCGCCCACACGGACCAAGTCTCTAGAGAGTCTTGTCAACGATGTGATGAACGATGATGCGGACATCGAACAGATCATCACGTTCTTGGATGAGTCCCCGTCTCAACAGCACCGGGACTTTGCAGGGGTTGTTCGGGCGACCTTTTCCAAGGTTCTGCGGAAGCGACTGGAGCAGATCAGGTCTGAACTAGGCGACACCCCCGATGACCTGTACTACGCGCTTCTGGACATGCATGAGGTGCCGGGCTTTCGCGAAGATCTAAAGGGCTTTCTTACCCTGAACTATGACGAGTACCTAGACCATGCAATCAAGCGCTCGACGACGCATAACCTGGATCAAGGGGTTAGCGTTGGCGTTACTCCAATGCCGAGTGGAGGTGTCAGGACGCTTAAACTGCACGGCTCTTTTGGGTGGGATGACGCCTGCCCCATCACCACAACTGGTTCTGGCGAACTGTGGATCCCGCCAGGCATTCAGAAGGCCAAGGACCGATACCCGTTCAATGTCTTGTGGGGCTTGGCCCGGGAGCTCTTGGAGTGTGACGTGCTCCGCATTGTGGGGTGTCGCCTCGGGCCCAACGATTGGGACCTGATCTCACTGTTGTTCACAACGAGGCACACGAGTTCAACCGAGCGTAGCTATCGAATCGAGGTAATCGACGCACCGAAACGCGCCTTCGACATAAACTCCGCTTTCCCCTATCTAGCCGTCCAGTCACTCCTTGAGATCGAGCCCGTCGGTCAGCAGTTCGTATCTGAACTGATCGGGGGCGACCCGCGTCCCTATCAGACGCTCACACCCATCGAGCAAGGCGAAGTCATCATGAAGGCAGGCACGGATAGGAACTGGTTTCGTCTGTGGTTGAAGCTGAAAGCGGAGGCCGCATACCGTGACTTGGGCCGGATTGAGACTCCCAAAGGTGCGTTAAAGAAGCTGATGGAGGCGCACTAATGGACAAGACCGTACTTCATTGGACAGTCCAAGACCTACGCAGGCAGCATTCCACAATCAACTTCCCTGAGTATCAACGCGAACCCAACGTCTGGTCGCGGGCGGCCAAGCAGCGGTTGATTGATTCGGTCCTTCGGCATTTTGACATCGCATCCCTATACGTGTATCGAAACGACGACGGGTCACTGGACTGTATTGACGGTCGCCAGCGCATTGCCGCAATCATGTCGTTCCTTGGGGAGAATCCCGACGATGAAGACAATGCATTCGGCGTTAGGAACTCAAACGAGATCTACCAGGAACATGAAGTGCCGTTCATCGAACTCGATGGGGTTGGTTATCGAGACATTCAAGTCCGCGCTACCGCGGGAGACAGAACGGCCCAGAGGTTTATCGAGCTGTTCAGTGGCTACGAGTTAACAATTGTCCACCTGGCAGGCCCCACCAGACCAGAGGAGTTCAATCTACAGTTCACGCGCCTGAACCTCGGTACGATCATCAACTCCGGAGAGAAGCTGCACGCCATGGTTGGAGAGATGCGGGACATCTGCTTCAATGAGCTGGGGCAGCATGCGTTTCTTGAAAGCGTCAGGATACCGACTCGCCGTTACTCCAAAGAGCAGGTCGCGGCTCAGATTCTAGCACAGATGTTCGCCTTCAATGAGACGGGACAATTCGCGCGGACTCGACATTTCGATCTCCAAAGGTTCTTCAAAGAGCAAGCTGCCTTGGACGCAGAGAAACGAGCCTGGGTGGATACGGCTCGTGAAACGCTAGACAGATTGGCCGATGCATTCCCGGACCCTGGAGTCCTTCGAAATAGGGCTATCACGGTCTCTGTCACGCTACAGGCGTGGCGCCGCCAACTAGCTGCGGGAGATGCGATTCGCGCGTACGCTGGTTTCGTGGAGGAGTTCCTGTGCCGTCTCAAGTGGCAGGTCGGAAAGGGTCTGGATGTTGATGCCGAATACCGCTACCTGATCGACTTTCAGCGCCACGTGACACAAGCATCTGTGGAGAAGCCGGCCGTCGAGGCTAGGGCTAACCGACTGGATGTGGAGTACGATAGCTGGCGGGCCAACGAGGTGTTGACCGGAGATGTTGAGTACCAGGCGAGAACAGGTGGGGATCCTGATGACGACTGTCGAGAGAATTAGGACGACGCCGACGGGCCAAGGAGTAGTGACCTGCGATCAGATGCCGCGGGAGACCGCACCGTCCCCTGCTTCATGGTGAGGTGCGTTCGCACGGTTGCTTTGCCAAACAAGTCCGCGCCACCTCCTGTGACCCGTTCGTGAGCCATCTCGAAATAATGAGGGTCCACCTCCACACCGATACTGTTCCGTCCCCACCGTAGGGCAGCGAGGTTGGTGGTCCCCGTGCCCATGAAGGGATCGAGCACCGCGTCGCCCACAAAGCTGAACATCCTCACCAATCGATCAGCGAGCTCGAGCGGATAGGGCGCCGGGTGCTCCCGTGTCGAGGCCCCCTTTACGTCTGTCCAAATCTGCTGAAACCATTTTCTGTGATTCTCGGCGGAAATGACGCTGAGGACGCGGGTCGTCAGTGAGGGGGCGCGATAGCCCCCAGGTTTCCGTTGCATCAGGATGAACTCAATGTCATTCTTAATAACGGCATTTGGCTCATACGGCTTCCCGAGAAAACCGCCGGAGCCGTTTTCCACCTCGTAAGCAGCGTTCGCGATCTTGCTCCAAATGATTGGAGCTAAGTTGTCGAAGCCGATGGCTCGGCAATGCTCCTGAATGGAGGCATGCAGAGGCACTACGGTATGGCGTCCCCGATTCTTACGACGCGAAAGGCAGACATCGCCGACGACACAGATCAACCGGCCGCCAGGAACGAGCGCGTCGAAACATTGCTTCCACACCCTGTCCAGTTCAGCCAAGAACTCATCGTAGTCCCCGATAAAGCCCATTTGACCGTCAGCGTAGCGGTACTCCTTGAGGGTCCAGTACGGGGGAGATGTGAGTACGAGGTGCACGCTCTCCTGAGTCAGGAACCGCATGTCGCGGGAATCGTGTAGGTGCAGGTCGTGCTGGGTGGGAATCCCGCGCACGGCCGTCTCAATTAGGGTCGTCAGTCTCGGATCGCGGGCGATCCTTGGGAGGTCGGTCTGAGGGTTCTGCAGCTCCCCTATCTCCGCGGGGAGGTACTCCGAAGTGGCGTTCGCAGGTGCCGTCACAGCGCGAGTATCACTTTCTGTTGAGGGGTTTCTGCTTCTCGATCCCGAAGGCCCTCAGAATCTCTGCCGCCGCCTCGTGAATTGATTCATCAAGTTCGTTTGCAAAGGCAACCACGTCTACCGCTGATTCTCCCAACCGGTTACGGATCTGGGCGTGCTGATCCTCGAAGGGAAAATACAAGACGGCCCCGAACCTTGCTCGCGGGTTGTGTTTCTTGACCTTGGTTGCCTTGTTGACAATTTCGTCAACCCGCTTGTGAAAATCGCGGCGGGCTTCCACACGCTTGATATCCACAGCGAACTGAACCTCGCCAACTGCCGGGGAGGCTGCATCGATCTCGAAGCCCTCGCCTTGAACGTCGATTCGTCGTTTGGCGAACTGTCGCTCACCCACTTTTGACAAAGCGTCAGTCACTCGCGTCTCCCAACGTCCCTTGAGGGCCCTGATCTCCTTGTCGACGTATTCCACTTGGTCGAGCTTGACGAGGGTGGGCAAGGCCACTGAGGCCGGTAGGAACGGCTTCAGGTAGCCGGCGATTGCCGCGGCCTGTTCTGGCGAGAGATCGGGGTTGTACGTATCAACGTTCGCAATTCCCAGATCGCGCTCGATGGCCCGGGCGGCAATGTTGGCAGCGATGACCAGCGGCTTTAACACCAATGGGTGCTCCTTCAAGATCTCGCCAAGCTCAAAGACCGTGATGTCAGCGAGCTGGATGACAAGGACGGGCTCCTCGTGGACATACGGGCTGAAAGCCGCCTGCAGCTCTGCTTGGACCACTGCCGCTCTCCTTGTGGCGGAGTCCCGGACCATGTCCAGGAAGTCTGCATGAGTTCCGTAGCCACGCGGGACCGATTTCATGCCGCTCCTGGTCAAAGAAATGCGCGCAAGTTGTGCCATAATAGCAGGGTGCGAGTGTGGAGCCTATAGATTCGGACGCCGCAAATCCGCCCCCTAGTGCCGCAAAATCGCCCTAGCGGCGTCTCACGGCGGCTTGCATAAGTCGATGTCGCAATCGCGGCTTGTGCTGCCCATCCCTCGTCGGAGGACGAGTCTGGCCGAAAGACCCGAACGACGCGACACTCGTCTTCGCTTTGAGCAGTGGGCCCGCAATCCCAGCTGCCGCGCGAATACGCTCTCCGCCGTCCACGGAATCAAGATGGCTGAGGTGGCTACGGCCGATGGCGTGCCCCCTTCTACGGGGCAATCTCCCTTCGCAATCGCCCGCGGGCAGACGTTCGAGCGCATCCTGTTCCGGAACAACGGAAAGACGCTTCACGAAGCTCTGGTTGAGGCCGGCGTTCTGTCCTCTCGCTCCAAGGGATTCGCCGATTTTCGGTTGAGGATGAACGGAGGGCGTCTTCGCGATCACGACCAGGCGATCGCAGGGACGTCCAAATTGCTCCAAGCGCTTGCTACAGGGAAGGAAAAGGTCGCCATCATCGCATCCGCGACAGTGCGCTTGCCCCGGCTTATCATGCTCCCCGAGACCATTCTCGTGTCGGATGTCGTCGCCGTTACCGGCGAGAGGAAGGCACCGGTCCTGGTGGTAGGTGAAATCAAGACCTATCCCGACCGCGGCGGCCACACGGATGGTGGCGAGCTGGCTCAGGCGCGCGCGCAAGCGGGCGTTTACGTGCATGGGCTTCGTACCGCGCTAACGGAGCTGGGGCTAGCGGCCAGCATCTCAGTGGCAAGCGAGGGGTTTCTGGTGCTTAGTCGCCCCGGCGTGAATCGTCCCTCCATCCGCGCAGGAGAAGACCTGCGCTTCCAGGCGTGGCGCGCTGAGCGGGGCTTCAAGCAGCTCGAGGAAGCCGCTAAGGGTCTTCCGCCCCCTGGTGACAAGGACCCGATCGCTGCCATCCGCGGCGCCGAGACTGACTATAGACAGGAATGCGTGGCTTTCTGCGACCGCGCGCCCGTGTGTTTCGCCCGGGCCGTTAGGGAGAGCAACCCGATCGTCCTCGGGGAGGATGCCGCGCGGTTCCTCGGGAAGGTTTCTCTCCATCGTGCCGTCGCTCTGATCGAGGGGGCGAAGCCGGCGGACGCTGGTGAGAGGGACGTTGTCCGCAGGATGGGGATTGCCGCAACATGACAGGGGATCAGGTCGTCAAGCGCCTGAAGGCCTGGGCTGCGGGGAAGCCGCTTCCGCGAGGCTCAACGCTTCACGTGCATATCGCCCAGAACCCCGACCTACTGATTGTCGCGTTCGTTCGGATGGGTGGAGAGTCGGCTCCCTGGGGCATCGCTTACGGCTTTCCCGGTACCAAGCCGACCATCCTGACTGTTCCTGAAGGGCGCAATCGGACGTTGGTTGCGGATATGGCCGCCGAGTTTGCACCCGCGCTCCTGCGACACTTTCGCCATAGAGATTACGACCGCGGCAGCCCGGCCGGGCCGAAGCAGATCGGCGCCTTGCGCCAGCTGTGGCTGCCGAACAGGACACATCTGGACATGCTCCACTTTATCGCCTACGCGTACACTTTCACTCGCGTCGGTGAACGTGATCGCGCCAAGACCCTAAACAAGCTGGGACGGGCGACCGGCTGGCTCTTTCGGGAGGCTATGCGTCCAGGACAGCAGACGGTCATGGTAGCAAGCGAAGCTCTTCAGACGGCGTACACCTTCCCGGCGGAGGACGTTCGTCAAGCACACCTGGGGTTCTTGCTTGCGTGGGCGGCAACAAAGGGGGGTCGCGACGCTCGCCTGAGGGCCGCGGGAGACGCTGAACGATCGGCGGTGGCAACGAGCCTGGATCCGCCGGTGGAGAGAGATGACCTGCAGCCATCCGTCGATGACTGGAACGAGGCGCACCGGAACAATGATGCCAAGGCTCAGTCGCGTCACGCCGGCGCCATCGAGGCGAAGCTCCGTCCAGAGCTCGTTCGGCGCTTCGAGCTCACAGAACGTGCAATCGAGGTGCTGCGCAAGGACCCACGGCGTGTGAACCGCGGGGTGGAGAGTTTAGTAGCCGTCTCAAGCGAGGAGTTGTGGTATCAATTCCTTCGCCAGGAACTGAAGATCGACGACAAAGAGGATGGCCCGGCGATCACACTGTCCCCCGAGACCGATCGGCACCCGGCGGTTGCGGCATCACGATACTACGTGCACGAGGCGTCAGACGAATTGTACCTCTCAGCACTCGTCCACGACGACGACGAGATGCAGGCGGAGGCTGTGGCGGAGGGGCATGCGCTTCGTGGGATCATTGCGAAGGTCGAAGACGTCGACCCAGGTCGGCGAATGGAGCCGATTTGGACTCTGATAGTCAATGACGACGCTCCCCTGAGGGTTCGAGAGGGAAGCTGGCTGTGCGTTGCGGGACTTCCGAAACGGAGCGCAAGGGTCAGAAGCATCGAGCGGGCCGGCCCCGGCAAACTAGAGGTTCAGGTCGAGATCATCGGATGGAAGAAGAAGCCCAAGGACGGTCCACGAGGAGTCCTTGCCGCAGATGATCCACGACTTGTAGGGGCTGATGTCACGCTAGTTCCGAATAGCGGTGAGGGCATGTTTCGTCGCAAGAGCCAGAAGGCATGGGAACGCGGCACTCCTGGCGAATGGCTGACCCATTCCCGGCCGGCCGGCCCCCAAACTGCATTACCGGACGACGTGGGCGAAAACATCGATGATTTGGTGAAGAGGCTCGGCAAGTGAAGGGTGACGGAGCTCGATCGGCCCTCGAGGCCGAGGCCAAGCGCCAGACTACCGCGGTGCGTCGCTACGTCACCGATGGGGGCCGGCTCGGAATCGTCAGGGCGCCGCCCGGCTCAGGTAAGACGTGGCTCCTCCTGGATGCGATCAAGGCGGGTCGGACAGCGAAGATGCGAGTAGCCGTCGCCGCTCAGACGAACTCACAGGTAGACAGCATCTGTCGCCGCTTTGCCTTGATGGAGACGGGCTTCACGATCACTAGGTTTGCGGGCGGGACCGCGCAGCCAGGGACGTTGCCCAAAGGCGTCGAATGGGTGACCGAGACAAAGGAGCTCCCGCACGGCCCGTGCGTCGTTGCCGGAACGACAGCCAAGTGGGGGCTTGTGAACATCACCGACCCCTACGACGTGATCCTGATCGACGAAGCATGGCAAATGTCTTGGGCCGACTTCATGCTCCTTGGACAGGTAGCCAAGGCGTTCCTACTGATTGGGGATCCCGGTCAGATCTCTCCGGTTGTGTCAATCGACGTCGCTCGTTGGGAGACGGCACCGCGCCCCCCCCATCGCGCCGCGCCACACGTCATTATCGAGGACTCGCAGTTGAAACGCGACGAATGGTCTCTCCCTGGCACTCGGCGCCTGCCCCACGATGCCGCTGATCTCGTCCGACCGTTCTATGACTTCGACTTCGGCGCATTCGCGCAACCTGGGGAGCGGCGGGTTTCCCTAGACCCAGGAGGGAAAGGTCCTCAAGACCGCCTACTGGACTTGCTGCGCGATGGTTCGGCTGCAGCACTCACTTTGCCCACGCCCGACCACGGACCACCGCTCGAACAGGACGTGGAATTGGCTGCGGCAGCAGTGAAGGTGGTGAAGTCACTCCTAGCTCGCGGCGCGCAGGTGGCGGATGAGGAGGGGAAGCGGAAGCTCATCGCGGGTGACATCGGCTTGTGCGCCACTCACCGTTCCATGAACAGTGCTCTCGACCTTTCGCTTCCCCGCGAGCTTCGCGGTCAGGTGCGTGTGGACACGCCAGAGCGCTGGCAGGGCCTAGAGTGCAAAGTCATGATCGTTGTGCACCCACTCTCCGGCGTGTTGAGGCCATCGGCCTTCGACCTCGAAACCGGCCGCCTCTGTGTGATGGCGTCGCGGCACCGTGCAGGGATGATTGTGCTTACTCGCGATCACCTTGGCAGCACCTTAGGCGAGTTCATCCCAACGGCTTCCCAGGCCATCGGCCGGAGGGACGTTGAGGGACGGGGTCTTCGAGACAATCTCGCGTTCTGGACCAGGCTCACGGCCGCAGGGAGAGTTGTCTCCCGGTGACGGGCCACTACAGCTCAGGGTCGTCGCTACAGCTTTCGGTGCCTGGTAGCGGTCACGGCCGCCCCGGAGTGCGGGCCAGGGCGAAACAGCTTCCGAGTGCAAACGTCAGCGCCTCAACAAAATCACCGACACAGGCCTACAGATGCGACCCACCGAGGTACGCGCAGTCATTTTGGAGCTGGGCCACGACGCCCGCCTAGACTTTCAACAAAAGGCGGGGCGCATTACCGCAGAGCTCAACACGTGCTCCACTAAAGGCGTGTTGGAGCACTTGGACAGCGCCGGTGTCATTCCGGAGGAATTCGATCACGATTCCACCGAGGAGAAGTTGTTCGCGAAGTACTGCGACGCACTCCTGGCGGGATCGTTCCGCGAGCTGGGCCTGAAGGCTGAAGCCATTATCGAGCGATCGGATGCCGCCGACGTCAGGGCTGAAGGCTCGAATTACGCTCTAGTCGGCGACGCTAAGGCTTTCCGTCTCAGCCGAACCGCCAAGAATCAAAAGGACTTCAAAGTCGAGGCCCTGAATCAGTGGCGTAAGGGTGCCGACTTCGCGGTACTCGTTTGCCCGATCTATCAGTACCCGAACACGGATAGTCAGATCTACCAGCAAGCCACCAAGTATAACGTCGCTCTACTCTCCTACACGCACCTTGCCTTCCTGATTCGTCATGCGTCAACATCTGCACGTGAACTTAAGAAACTCTGGGCGCAGCCAGCCAAGATTGGCGTGACTAAGGATGCCTCAGCCTACTGGAGCGCCATGGATGCCGTGATGCTGGCAATTTCAGGGCAAGACGCCAAACAGTGGAAGGCAGCCCTGAGCGCTGCGATGGCGCGTCTGCCGGAGCAGGCGGCTGAACAGATCAGGTACTGGGAAGGTGAGAAGGAGAGGGTACGGCGCCTTTCGCATTCGGCTGCGATAACGCGGCTCATCGAAGCGCTCAAGATAGATGCGAAGATCGATGTAATTCGTCGTACCGCTCGTAGAGGCTCATAACGAGGCCCTCCGAACAACTTTGAAATCAGGCATCCTGGCTCGAACCACGTCCTCCATAGCCATCAACGCTTCGGCATCCGACGCGCAGCCCTCGCACTGGCTCGCGTTGCAAAGCTGAGCGACGCCTTGGGCAAACAGAGCTATCCCGACGTCGTAAGCGTGCCATCCTGCCGCAAGGAGGCTGGACGCAAACCCGCTATCACTAATGTCCGAGAGCCGTTGAAGTAGCTGTGCGAGGGAGGAGGGCTCGCGTGTAGGACCTCCCTTGCGGGCGACGAATGCCAGACATGTGTTCACTGCTTCCGACGTCATGGCACGCGGCCTTTGTCTGCGCTCGATACTCAGGGGCTGGACGCTTGTGATGCAGAAGCGAGTGGCACGGAATGCTTGCAAGAGCGCTTCCCATGCCTGAAGCGAACTGTGGCTGTATATGAAACTCATAACACCGTCGGGTCTCAAGACGCGCTCTGCTTCGCGGAGTGCCTTCGCGAGGCGCGTACAGTATGCCTGATGAGCGCTCTGGGGTGACCCGTTTCGCCTTGTTGACGCGACGAGTTCATCGCGATAATCGGTGGATTCGTTGTTGAAGAGCTGTGGTTCGATGGATACGAGGAGAAGGCGCTTCCAGGTGTAAAAGAAATCGGCAAGGACACTGTAATAGATGTTGTCGTAGTACGGAGGATCCGTCACAATTGCGTCAAAATGATCGCTTTCCAGCGGTAGCTCTAGCGCCGACGCATGTGATACAGTGGCTTGTCCGGGCAACTCCCCGATCGATTTCATACCGGCGACGATTCTGTCGAGCTTTTTCCATAGGTTTGCGGGTCCCGCAAGGACTGGATCCGTTTCAGCGTAGTCCCAAATCATCGCGACGCCAGGCCCGCAAAACGCTCGTCCTACCTGCTCATTCTGAGGAATCCACATTGAGAGCCGGCAGTTCCAGTCCACCAACTGGTCGATCAGACTAGACAAGACCGCAATGGCATAGCGAGCGACGTCCGGTCCCTCAGCGATCCCTAGGCGTTTGTGCTCCTCGATGAGCGCCTTGATCAACAAGAGGAGAACCACCCTCTGTCTGGGGTTCAAGAAGTCAGAGTGTGTCTCTATACCATACAGGGCCGGGTTTACTATGCCCGACCACTTGGGAAGGGTCGTATTGGGCAGCGCTGATCCTAGACTCGCAAGAACCGTTGTCTCGAGGCGCTGCAGTTCGTTCGGGGTAGGGGAGGCGTTTGGGAGAGGCGCCTCGTATTGCTTACCCTTACTCCTCCCTCCTCCGCGAATCAGAGCCACCAGCTCATCACGAGCTGCTGAGATCTCCGCGGTAGCCTCCTCACCGCAGGCTGGGCACCGCACCCTTCGTCCGTCGCCTAACCAGACGCCCAAGGGCGCGTAGTCGACGTCCACAGATGTGATCTCCACCTTTGGGCCGGACGACGCACTAGAGACTCGAAGCGCGAGATTGCGCCCGCTTTTCTTTGAGAGCCAAGGGCGCTTCGATAGGAGGTAGCGCATTCCACATGCACGGCAGGCCTGCGAGTACGTCCAGATGTAACCGAAGACACTCTCGTCGGCGTAGGCCGCAATGGACTTCATACGTAGTGGGAACAGGGGCTCCGATTCCTGCGCTAGTTGCGCAAGGATTCTCCGTCCCGAATCCCTAACGAGCTTGCATATGTCCCTGGAGCCAAGCTGTTGAGAGTAGACGAGGTTGCAACGTTGGATGAACACTGAGAGCTGGTTACTGTCCACGCTATAGGTGGCGGCGCCGAGTCGAGCAGACTCGAGACCGATCGTTCCACCCCCGCCGAACATATCCAGCAGGCGAGGCGGGCGCCCATACTGCTGGCGTAACATTTCTCGTGCTTCGTTCACGGCCTGTGCCGAAGCCTGCGGTGACTTGCCAAGCTGCGCCAGCACGTTCGTAGCCTCTTCGTCTTGGGCCTTGCATAGAGACGCGAATACGAGCGCGCGCATCGCGCTGTGGGGACGCCTAGCCCACCATACGTGAATGGTGTGCGACGTTTCCCCGCGCCCGTACCGCTCTGCGAGCCCGGCCACCGAAGCCTCGTAGTGAAGCATGCCGGCGTCTATTAGGCGCTTCCCTGCTGACCGAGGTCTGTTCGCCAGCTGGGGACTCGGGTCACGTAAGTCGACGGTTCCCGTCATTCGATCACGACCTTGAGCGTTCCATCGCTGTTAAGATTGATGCGAAAGGTCGCCGCGCTGGAAGGCTGGGTCCGCGTTCGCGACCAGCCCAGCGAGATCCGGCGATATTCCCAATCGATTCGCTTGACGCCAAGATACGACTTGTCGAGCCAGACCCCTAACGATTTTCGTGCACCAAGTAGTCCTTTTATTTCCTCATCCAGCTCACTTGGCCAGTACAGGTAGCCGTACTTCCTGGCTCTCTGTGTGAACGGAACTCGAACCGGCACGAGGCCCTCTCCGAGACGCCACTTGGCAACCTAACTCTGGCGTCAAGCTTGATTCAATCTTGCTCCTTGTCTCGTTGGGACCCCCAGCGATCGAGCCCGTGCGAGTACCGTTCGGGGGCTGACTGATCGACAACGCTGGGGGTACGGGGTTAGGTTGTGCGGCCATAACCAAAAGGGGGTTCTGGGTGTCCACCAATGACGATATAACCATCGGACGGCTAGAAGACCAAATCGATTGGTACAACAGACGGAGCATCAAGAGTCAGCGGCTATTCAAGGCCCTGAAGCTCGCGACGATAGTGGCAGCGGCGGCTATACCGCTTTGTGCGGGCCTTCAAGTATCCGCGTGGGTAACGGGCGGTCTTGGTGCACTTATCGCGGTCCTCGAGGGGATTCAGCAACTCAACCAGTATCAACACAACTGGATCACCTACAGGTCGACGTGTGAGGCGCTCAAACACGAGAAGTACTTGTACCTTGCGGGGGCAGGGCCTTACGCCGGCGCCGCGAACGCCAAGGCATTGCTCGCCGAGCGCATCGAGTCGTTGATCTCTCAAGAACACGCCAAGTGGATATCATCGGTCGAGCAGTTGCCCAAAGCCCCGAAGTCCGCACCTGAGCGCTGACGTACCCCGTCCCTCGTCCCACTGTGTCTAAGCCCGTGTCGTCTTGGCACCTGCTTCCATGTATGAGATTCTGTGCGTATCCAGATCGACAAGGACTCGACCGCCGCGGTTTCTCTTGAGCTCCCGCCACGCGGCAAACCCCTGGAGGATGGCCTTCTCCCAGCTGCCGAGACCACGTCTCGACACTTCCAACTGCGACGTAACCTCTTTCACGGTCCGCAAGAGACTGTAGTCGAGCGCGGGCACACCGTCTAGAAAATTGTGCTTGCGGGCATACTCAAACACCATGGCCGAAAGCCCTTCTTCAATCGCAGCAGCGCGAGCCCCGTCCTCCACTTCATCTACCGTCGGGTTGCTCTTCCGTTTGCGGCCATGAAGCTTCCGTATTACTGGCGACCAGCCTAAGACTGCGGCGTACGCACAGTGGAACACATCGTGAAACCGATACCCATCGTCTGGGTCGTAAGCGTTATCTGTGAGCTCGTTACCCACCGGCTGCCCGTCCTTCAGGAGCCGCATCTTCACTCGCCCGTCAACCATCACTTCAGTGAAGTCCATTTCGAATCGTCTAGGGAAGCGCTCGGTCTCGGGGTATCCGACGTCGAAGTCAACACCGGCGGCGGCGCGACTTTCCCCCCAGCGGTCACGAACTTTCTTGAGATTTGATTCGGCGATCACATTCAAGTCTAGATCGAACTTGGTCGCGACGTTGGCAACGTACCACAGGAGGTCGCCTAGCTCCTCGCCGACTCGATCCTTGAACGTGCGATGTGCTTCGCCATCCCTGAGCCGCTTCTTGTACTCCGTCAAGAGCTCGCCGGTCTCCCCCGCCAGTCCCAACAGAGGGACCACGAGGCTGGCATCCGCTTCAGCAGGTCGGGCAGGACTCGGTACTTGGTCGGTCTTCAGCGCCTCGAGCTGGTACGCCCGCATGTCCATACGCTACTCACCGATCGAGTCGACAACAGGAAAGGCTAGTAGGAAGGTACAGTAGAGGCGTCAGAGTTGATCCTATCGTTGATTCCCCATTTGGGGGGATACCAGTAGTCGATAGGGGATCCTCCGAATTTGTACCTCTGCTTTATCCGCGTTCGCCCTGCGCTGCCGCCGATGTTCGGGTACGCCACGCGGGCATACTTCGAGATCTCACAAAACAGGTTCTGACAATCAATCAACTGGAGCCGGCGTCCCCACAATGTCGCAAATTCTAGGCCTAATCGCTCGAATTCTGACTCCTGTGCGTCGGCTGTGCGTCGGATGACTTCCGCTTCCTCGAGACCTCCCAGGTCGGCGAAACACTTGTGAATTCCGTCGAGCGCCCCGGGACCTGGCGCGACGAAATCGCCTTCTGAGAAGTCGGTCAGGTCGCTGTAATTCAGATCCGTGATGAGCTGGTAGGCGAGGAAGTCCCCTATGCACGGGTACCCTCGCAACAGGTCAAAGCCGTCCCGCATGGTGGGCGACTCCACCAAGCGTCCGGGGAAGTCATCTTGCATCATCGACTCCAGCAACAACAGGTGATTCCGGTGCTTGGCGGAATGACCGAAGATCTTGCCTCCTGGAGGCATGATATAGGCCGCTGAGTAGATACGACGGCCTGCTTGCATCGCGGCGGTCAATACCCTGTCATACGCCTTGAACGTGTAATCCTCGTAGGCGACCGTGCCGAACACAGTTTCCAACAGTTCCCAGGTTTCAACCTTGTTGAACATCTTGAACAACAGAATGCGAAAGCAGACTTCTGTTGGTGTTGATGGGAGATCTGGCCGATAGATCACCCTGCGAATCAGGTACTGGCTAACTCGGTCTGATGCTCGGTAGGCGTTTGTGAATTTGTAGGTCCCCAAAACAGGATCGTCGGTCCACGGTTGGGAAGCACCCGAAAGGCGCCGAAAGAAAATGCCTTGCCGTTCGGCAGCAAAGCGCCAATACGCGTCGTACACCTCTGTCGGGATTATCGGGGAGCGCCGGACCATGACCGTCAGAGCAGTCGGACTTGTGCTCGTCAGGGGCGCCAAAGGCTTTGGGGGTCTTCCACCAGCCGTACCGTGCGGTGGTGCCATCTATTGGAGAGCCCCTCCGTTTGGCCAGAACAAGTGGCTATGCCATAAGGTTGGAAGAGGGTCAGGGAGAGTCAAGGGTGTCGGGGCCCGAGACCAATTTGCTCGGCAACAACCCCGCGACGTAGCTTGGGCGGCGAGACCACTCCTTATGTCGCCAAACCAGGGCAGCGCTCACGCACCGCCGAATCCCCCTTGGAAGGAGCTTGGCGGCAAACCCGACCAGGCAGGTGGCTTCGCGCTCGTTTATTACAGCGACAACTTGAGTCGATTGCCGGTGCGCTTCGTCACGAAGCCGGGCGACAACAAGGCCGACCCCAATCTCGAAACCCTGACCTTCGGTTTGTTCTCAACGTGCAACCGGAGCCTCCGCTCGAGCGCCGTCACGCGCGGCTACCCGTACCTGTTCTTCATCACCAGACGGGGCGCAACTCGTGTTCTCAGCGGGTACTATCACGTGCGCTGGTACACGGAGGGTGTCTTCCGCGGCATGAAAGATTTCGCACTGGCGGCGGACGAAGCCAGATTCCTCGACCCCCCGATTGAAGTCAACGACGTTGATCGTCAGTGCGGGACGCGCCTTCGAAAGTGGTTTCGCAGCTACCGACTCTTGTCGCCAGACGAGTGCGTGACGCTTCTGAAGTTCGTCCGCCGAAGGCCGGACGCTACGGCGGCCTACCTTTCTGAGATGGACCGTCTTGAGCATCTGAACCAGCATTACGGGGGATCCCGCTACATAAGTTGGAAGCAGTCCGACAAGTTCTCGTGGCGGTTTGCGGGCGCCTACCTCAAGACCATCTCGGCCTCCAGCTCTAAGGACCGGGTGCTCAACGCGAGTCCGACCAACACGTGGAAGTGTCAGAATTGCGGCTCCAGGATTCGCAACAAGGCTTTGTTGAAGCGTTGCCCGGATTGCGGCGAGCTCGGCTCGCTGCGGGCCGTGAAGGGCTAGACGCCATTATATTTCATGTAGCGGCGCCGATGGAGGCATTGGCTCAGTTTTGCAGGGAGGCGGTCTATGGCTCGTAGAGTGTTCATCTCGTACCAACACGATGACCAAATGAAGGCGAAGGGATTCAACCTTCTTCGCTGGAACAAGAACGTCGACCTGGAGTTCGTCGGCCAGCATCTCCTCGATCCAGTCGACAGTACGAACAAGGATTACATCAAGCAGTGCGTTCGCGATGAGCTAAAGGGGACTTCTGTCACCGTCGTGCTGATCGGTAAGAAGACGCCAGATAGCGACTGGGTGCGTTGGGAGATTGAAGAGAGTGTTTCGAAACAGAGCCCCAACGGCGTCCTGGCCATCAAGCTGGAGCCGGATTGTGACCTTCCAAGCGACTCCCCTGTGGGAAAGGCCCTGCAGGACGTGGGGGCTGAGATCATGGATTGGAGCCCGCACGACTTTGCAGATGCTATAGAGCGGGCTGCGGCCGCGGCTGGGCGAATCCGGCAGGTCATGAGTGGCGTCGGAGGTACGGCTGGGCGTGGATGCGCACGTTAGTTGGTCACGCGACCTCTTGAAGGCCTCGCGGCAATTGCACGTGCTTAGTTAGGGCCGGACGGTGGCGGATGTAGCGTCTGAATCCGGTCGACGAGTGCGTTCACCTTTTCGGCGAGCGCCAGCTTCCACGTAGCAAGAAGCTTAGCGTCTGGTCTTCCAGACCCCCCGACAACGGTGGCAATAAAGTTCCCGTTGTCAAAGTACGTACGAATCGCGGCCCCGACGTCGATTACACCGTCAGCGATCGCACGGTCGCTGCCGAGCTGATGTTCGTACGCCCAGGTCTTGACCTCGTCCTCGATCGCGATGTAGTCATCGAGCGTCCGGCGTGGTGGTCGCTCGGAATGTTTCAAGAATGTATCGACAAGGGCGTAAAGCTTCGGTACAAGAGCCGCATACGGTTCTTCGGGCCCAGCGACGGATTCTCTGTTGTGGAGCTTGGCCATGGTGGCGTCAAGATGGCCACGTAGCAGCCGCTCGAACTCGAGGGAGTTGCTGTATTCGAAAGTGATTCCTTCAGGCCTCACGGACTGTTTGTAGTCAAGTAGTGCTTGGTACTGTCGCTGGTCCACATCGGAGAGGCGTACGGGAGCGCCTGAGAAGTAGAGTAAGACGGGTTTCCCCGCGCGTCGGAACTCTTGAATCTCCTCCACTGTGCCGGAGGCTGCCACCCCGGTGTCGGTTCCGAGCCGCGTCCAGAACACGCCGACCAGGAGATCGCAGATCGCAACGAGTTGCTTGTTGATGATTGCCTGCGGTCGATCACCGAGTTCGGGCACCGCGTGGCTCTCCCAAAGCACCGACTCGATTACTGCAGCAGTGCTCAAAGACATAGCCGCGTTCCACGAGGTTATTACTCGGGGAACGATTTCCCGCTCCGCAATGCAGTCCCCTGGGGAGGAGACGAGGATCCTGTAAAGCTTTACGAGCTGGGGCATGAGTGGCTCGTGTTCAGATAGACTAGAACGTGAGGCCGCATTCTCAAATAGACGCCGTCTAACGGATCACGCATTCAAGGTGCTGGCGAGTGCGGCCGCAATCAAGACGACCCCACTTCCGCGCAAGCGGCTCGCTTCGGCCCAGCGGCTTTCTGCGCTTGTTAGAGGCTCCCCACAACGGATGGCTGCCCGTACGAACTCGGTCCGCAGGGGCAGCCTCCAGACGCACCCATCTCATGTGCTACGGGACGGACGTACCGGCCTTGCCGCGCCTTAGCCCTAACCTATCGGCAAGCCGCCGCGCACTCGCGCGCGTTTCATCCTCGCCGGCCGCGGGTTGCTGTGTGGAGCCTGGCCTAGCGCCCCTCGGCTTCCTCGGCAGATCGCCGGCCCGGAAGAACACGTGCTTCCCTTTCTTGTGTCCCCGCAGCCTGCCCTCTTTGTACTGGCGCAGCAGCTGCGCTCGGCTGTAACCTGTCATCGCAGCGGCTTGGTTTGTGTTCAGCACCGCCTCGTCGTGCGAGGTCAGCACGTTCTCGAAGTCCGCGATGAACTCTTCGCACATCTTCGCACCACTCACCAACGCACCTAGCTTCTCCCACTCGGCGCGCCGAGCGGCCCACTTGGCGTGAAACTCTTCGCGTGTCATCGGCCACCTCCATTGCTGATGGTTGAGAAGTGACCTGGGTCGAACAAACTAGAACCAACTCCGACATCCAGCGCATCGACTCACGACAGACGGACGACACGATCTCGCGGTTCGTGTTGCGTTTTGTAAGTCGCTGCAGCGTAGCCTTTTTCGCGCTCTGGATCAGGAGATTCCGAGAATCCACGAGGAGTCCGCTCAGAACGTCATAGCCACAGGCATCGAGCCGGCGCAGTTTGGGGGCTAGGTCCAGCGAGCGACAGGTGAATAGAAATGCTCAAGGTGATGCTCTTGACTCCCGTGGTGCTGATTGGATGCGCTACTGCGGTGCTCGCCCAAGCGAAGCCGGGGCGGCCGCAAGCGCCGGAGCGGGTCGTGTACGAATCCCTCGCTCCGGGTATCGTCGGCGCGCACGTGTTCACGAGCGATGTCCTGAAGGATGTGACCGTCGAGGTGTCGGACGTGATCCTCGGGCCCGGAAAGTCCGCCCTGGACTTTCTCGTTCGCGGTGTGGTCATGATGGAGCTCAAGTCGGGAGAGGTCGAGACGACGATCGACGGCCAGGCCGCGCGCCGCCGGCCGGGTGCCTACTGGGTGGTGCGTTCCGGCCAGCGGTACGCGATCAAGAACCTCGGCGGACAGGTCGTCATCCAGGCGTTCAGCATTACTCGCAGGAAGTAGCGAACCGCCACGGAGGTGACATGAGGCGCTGGTTGCGGTTCGTGGAGGCGACCCCTCTCCTCGGCGCGTGCGTCTTGACCGGATGCGCATGCGGCGATTGGAGCGCATACCGGCACGATGGTCACCGTTCCGGGGACCAGCCCCGCGCCAGCGCCCTTTCCGACCCTACCCGTGTGTCGAGCCTCCACGAGATCTGGGCGTTCAAGCCGTCGAACTATGGGGACGCCGATGCCGGTGGATTCGTGGCGTCGCCCACGGTCTTCAGGAGCAAGGTGTTCATCGGCCACCGGAACGGGCGTTTCTACGCGGTGGATGCGAACACCGGGAAGCTCGTCTGGCGTTATCCCCTGCCTCCGCAACAGCCCCTCATCCAAAACTATGGCGGCAATGCCTCGTCCCCCGGCATCGCCTCCTCTGCGACGATCGCGAGAGTGTGGGTGCATTGGTTTTGGTTCTTTAAGTGGCCGGTCAAGGTCGTCATTTTCGGTGCGCCGGATCCCGCCGTCTGCGCCGGGACTCCGCCTGCCTGCGGCAGCGGCCGGTTGTGGGCGCTCAATGCGAACACCGGCCAACTCGTCTGGAAGTCCGACGTAATTGCAAACCTGACCGGTACTCACTGGGGATACACCACTGAGCTCCACGAGCGGATCGGCTATTCGTCACCCGTGGTGGCCAACGGCAAGGTGTACGTTGGTATCGCCGATAACGGCGACAGTCCCATTCAGCGCGGCAGGCTCGCCGCCGTGAGCCTGAGCACGGGAGCGATTGTCGGTACCTTCAATTTCATGAGCTCGGGTCCGCCGCGGGGCGGCGGCATCTGGAGTTCGCCCGCGGCCTACGGAGGTCAAGTCTTCGTCACCACCGGCAACGGCTGCCGACCGGTCAACGGCGGCTGCCCCACCGAGCCACCGAACAATCATGCGTTGGGCATGCTCAAGCTCGACGGCGCGAGTGGCGCCATCCTCTGGAAGCTGCAACCCGTGCCGTGGACTTTCGACGACGATCCCGACTGGGCGGGTACGCCCCTCGTGGCGGCGACCAGCTGCGGGACCCTGGCGGTCGGGACCATGAAGGACGGGTACACGCACGCGGTGAACGCGGGCAGCGGTACAGTGGCCTGGTCGTTCCCCTATGTTACAGGAGGGCTGCCCTTCACCTACGGGGTCCACGGCGACTGGGGCTGGACCAGACCGGCAGCGGTCTGGGGCGATGTGATCATCACGATCACCGGTGGGTTTCCCCTCACAACGACGGCAACCCGGTTTGACGGACTGGGGCGTGTCTACGCCCTGAACGCCTGCGCCGCCTACACTCCCGTGGACAACGGGCGCGTCCGTTGGATCGCGGACATCGCCGGACTCGCCTACACCGGCCAGCCGACCGTCACGCGGGGTGTCGTGTATGTGGGCAACGACCAGGGCAAGCTTTTCATTATCGCCGATCCCGACCGCATGCCCGCCACTACCTACCGGTGCAGCAACCCGTTGACTCCGTACGCGACGCAGAGCGCCTGCGTAGGCGCCGGGTTCGACTGGCTGCCGAACCCGAACATGTGGTCAGTGCAGCTGTGGGATGCCCCGGGGATTCCTACCGGCAGTATCCGGACCGAGCCGGTCCTGGCGCGCGGCCGGGTGTACGTGGCGTCGACCAGCGGCGTGCTGCACGCGCTGACGCCATGAACACGGATCGGTCGCGGCTGCCGGAGAGGCAATCATGAACGCGCGGCTGATCGCAGTCGCGCTCGTCTGCGGAATGGCGCTGGCCTCGGGGATCGTGGTCTCCGCACACGAGGCACAGGTGCCTCAAGCTCCCGAGCATCCCTACACGAAGTTCGCGCCGTGGTTGCAGACGTCTGTGCGTTTCGTGAGCGACGTGTCCGTTCCTGGGGGAGCGTCGTTCAAGGTCAAGGTCTATGACTGGGTCATCGGCCCACGGCGCGAGGTACCCGCGTTTCCCCTGGAAGGCTTTGCCACGATTCAGCTGCTGTCCGGCGAGTTAGAGACGACGATCGGCAGCGTGACGGTCGAGCGGCGAGCCGGCGACTTCTGGGTGGTGCCACCGGGGACCAAGTTCGGGATCAGAGTGAAGGCGGAGGCGACCTACGGAGACAATCTCGCCATCCTCCACGGCGTGATTCTGATCCGGAAGTAGCGACGCGTGATTGGTGCCGTTCCTAGGTACCAGCCGGCCTAAGTCCACGCCCAGTGACAGAAGCGGGTTACGCGGCGAGTGTCCTCGGCACGAAATAGGATAGCGGTCGCTTGTAGCGCCTCGTCGGGGCCCTCGGCATTTTCACGTGGCTACATGTCACACCAAGCGAAGACCCGCCGACGCATACAGCGTGTAGGCCAGTCCCAGCGGATTTCGTTTCGCCAGTAGGGCTCGGCGAGCATCCACGATGGCTTCGCCAGCCGTGCGGCGGGCAAGGAACTGCTTAAGAAAGGATTCCGCAAACTCCGTCGCGAAGTCCTCCCAGACTGAGATCTCGGTGCCGACAACGCCGGACGCGCCGAGGCCATTCACTAGTTTCTGGACAAAAGGAGAGAGCGCGTCCGGGCTAAAGGCAACAGTGCCGCACCCGTTGAGGAAGACCAGAGGATTGTGCGCCCAGGGCGCCTTCGAAGTGAACTCGTCAGATGTGATCTGTCGCGCCAAGCGGTTGGCGCCGGTTTCGAACTCGAGGCACGGCGGGTAGATGTCTGGATCGGCCGTACCCCCTCTGGCGTGGCAGTAAAGGTAGATCACGTCGAGCGACTCTTCGGCCAGCTTGTCCAGCAACTCATCTCCGATTGATTCCCAGAACTTCCACGACGCCGTCGCCGGTGTTCCCGCAAGGGCCGTCATTGTTGCGCGGTGCTCGCCGGCAAGCTTTAGGCCGTCGTTGAGCCCACCGCCGAGCTGTGGGAGCTTGCCCGATGGGATCTTTTCACATAGTGGGGGAGGGGCTTTGGATTCGACGCTCTGCTGCGGGGGAACCTCGATCACATGCTTGAATCCCCAGAAATGGAGCGGGCAAATCACGGTCTCGGCGACCAGCATCGGCGTGCGAGCCGCTTCACGCGCCGCCACCTGCGAGGGATGAAGCACGCATGATGCCACAGCACCGCAGGTGGTGGCCGGAAGACGCCCGTCGGCGCCGGGCAGCGCGGCGAGGCAGGTGGCTCGGGTGACGGGTTTGCCTTGGTACGTCCTTCGGTTCGGGAAGTACGGTCGGTCATAAAGTGCCGCCCACGGAATAACCTTCTCCAGCAGCACGTGAGCCACCCGAATCACCTGTCGGTCAGGCTCCAACGCGGTGGCGATCTTGTCGCGCTCACTTACCGGAATGATCTTGTCGAACAACTGCCATCCGGCCAGCGCCAGCGGGCCGAGCGCGTCTGAGAGGCTCGCGTCCGTGCCGGCGTTCTTTCCGCTGGAGGCAAACCGATAGTTCCAGAATCTTGGGTCTAGATTCCGCGCGTTGGGTGTCGCCGCCTCCTGCAACGCTGCTCGTACCGCGGTTACGTGCCTCGGCAGGTCGTCATCAGTGGTGACGCCATACGCGTCCGCACCTTTCACGGTGATCACGGATCTGCCGTTTGCATCGTTGGCGATGATGCTAAGAGCGCGCGGCTGATGAGATTTTGTCGGCGTGAGATCGGTGGACACAGCGTATTCGAGTCGGCTCAGAAACCCCACGCCACCGGTCTCGCGGAGTTTGCCGATCGGAAGGCCGAGGGCCTGCGCTAGGCGCCGTTTCCGCACAGACACTGGTGGTTCTCGTCGCTGCTCGCTATACGTTAGCGCAGCGAGGCGGAACGATTGCATGACATCCTGCTGAAAGAACAGCGCAAAGCGCAGCCGAGCGACTCCCGCCGTGCGAGGCACCACCGCAAAGTAGGCGGGTTCGCTGGCACCTCGACGCGGCAGCCATAGCTCCTGCACAGGGTACCCAACGACGTCGAAGTCGAGGCCGGTAATGCCCACCTCCACCCAGGTTCCGTTGGACATCGGTGTCCACTTGAACTTCTCTTCGATCAACGCGGTCGCGTCGATGGTCTGTACCACCACGCTGTGGGGACCGATCTGCACAGCGAGGTGATAGAGATCGCCCACTCGGAGCCGTGCACTCCGTTGAGGCAAGGCCACCAGCATCCCCTCGTCGTCTTCCGACCAGAGATCCGCATTCACGAACCGCGGCTCGTCCGGAGGCTCCGGTTTGGCCACGATCACAGTCGGCTGTGACCGAACGACTCCCGCGCGCCGCCGAACTTGCCCGAGCGCTCGAGCAAGCGGCAGGAGTCCGTCGCGTTCGTGCAGGTCAAACTTGTAGGTTTCCCACGCGGCCGACAGGTGATCCAACTCGACCCCTAGCCCGCCCAACGCCGCGCCAGCGGATCGGCGATTGCGAGCGAGCATGTTCTCGATGTCACGGTGGGCGCTCGGGCTGGTGCCGGCATTGCCAAGGCGTACAGCGCGAGCCGCCACCTGTGCTAGCCGGATCCGTGCGGCCGCGCTCCCGCTCTTCTTTCCTGTGGAGCGGCCGGGCAATTGCTCGACCTCACCGCCGTACAATCTCTTGAACTCACCAGTGTGGATGGAACGGCGGAGCTCAAGGACCTGCGCCCTCGGTCCGGCGGCTCGAGGTGGACGCATCAGCGTTTCGCGCAACCGCACCAACTGCACGCCGACCTCAGAGGCCCGCAGCAGCTCCTCTCTGCCGCTCCCCAAAACCGCGACGAGGGAGGACGACTCCCCTCGAGCCGTTTTAGGCTGCGCGAGCCAGCGCAGCGTGTCGTCCAGGGGGAAGTCATGAACCAAGCGGTCGAAGAAGGCGCCGACCCATTGCCGTCCCGGCGTACCGCGGAGCTCAACCGCGATCACCGCCGGTCCGCCACGCGCGGCCAGCTGATCAGCCAACCGCCGGGCGATAGGCCACTCCTCCCGCGATTGACAGTTGAGCAGGACCAGACGGGTCTGCCAGACATCGGTGGCTCGGATCAGCCAGCCGAGTGTTCCAGGGACCTCGGGACAAACCGTGGAAAGGAGCCGCTCGCCCGATGCGACCGAGGCGATGGCCTCGAGAAAGAGCACATCGACGGTCGGCCAGCGCGGTGGTGCTAACCACTTGGCGAATTCCTTGGATCGCGACTCCGCGACTCGCACAGCCTCGGCGACTTCGCGTGCGGGTCGTGTGCCGAAGACCTGCATGATCCTCTGACGGAGATCGAAGTCCGTCGGAGGATCGAGATGTAGAATCCGAATCGGCAGGGTCAGCGGCCGCGCCGCTACCCTCGGCCGCACCTGTGAGACCCTGGTGATGGCTGGACCGCCTACGTCACCGACGTTGAACGCCAGACCCCCCTCCCAGTCAAGCCCGGCAAGTTGCTCACCGAGCCTGAGATCCAACACCACGCGTGGAATGGGATGTTCGTCTGGTTTTTGAGGCCGGCGCGTGTAGTTTGCAAACCATTCCTCGACCTCGCGGCCAAGCCCGAGGACCCGCCGCAGGTTGAGAGTTCGGTCCTCCGGTGGAAGCTCGGCCCACTGCTCCAGGGCTCGGGGCTTGAGGCGCCGCTGTTGCTGGGCATCCTCGGGCCCAGCGGACACCAGCACCCCGCCGTCGGCCGTGCAACTGAGCACGATGCAAAAGTCATGGCGGTCGAAATCGATCCTGGGCATGGCTCGATCGTTCCTGACCTTACTACTTGAATCGTTCGGTGAGCCCGGCAATGCCTTCGAACGCGGCGCCGCCGACCTGGTGCAGGCCGAGACCCCAGAGAAGGGCCACGAACCAATCGCCGACTCCGCCCCATGACGGGTTGGGGATCCAGAGCAGGTTGAGTCCGGATGCCACCGCGATCGCGCCAATCGCTACGGCGACGGTTCTGTCCATTGTCACGAGCTTGCTGGTCACTTCCGCGAGGCCTCCTACTAGGTCGCGGCTCGATCCACGCTCCGCCTCCCGCTGCTGCGGGACGCCTGCGGGGACCGCCCCGGGGAGCGGTGTCTTTCCCGGAGCGCTTCCGACACCCGCCGTCCCCATCACAGCTCCGAGAGCCCCCGGCTCCAACGTCTCGACATCGGCAGCCGCGTCTGAGTACTTCTGGGTGGCAGCGGCCAGGTGTTTGAGTGTCAGTTCGGCTAGCGCATCGTCCAGGCCGCGGTCGGCATTCTTCCACGCGGCGATCTTAGCCTCGTCGTCAGCTGTCTTCCCCGGCTTGTCGAGCGCCTTCACGTGCGCAGCGATGAGCTCTCGCAGCGTGGCGACCAGGGCCCTGAAGTAATTCGAGAATGCGCCTTCATATGAAGCTACCTTCGCTTCGGCATTGGGGGCTCGGCTGACTTCGTCGAGTTGCGCAGTCGTCCTCGATCGGAGCGCGTCCCATGTGGCTTGGTCCATCCTATTCGGAGGCTGTGCGGCCACGCTGTTGAGCAAAGCCTTCAGTCGGTCCGCGAGTATCACTGCGTATGCGGCACGGGCAATCGCGATGAGCTCAGCCGCGTGCGCGAGGTTCTCCTTTAGCGCATCACCTGCTTCCTTGAGTGGTTCCCGAACCTCCCGTTCCAGACGAGCCTTGGTTTCGGCGTTGACCAGCGGCAATTGCTGCTGCGCCTTGACCTGGTCATCGAAGTCTGTTAAGAGCGTTCTCAGGGACTTTGCGATTGCCGGGTCGATCTCGTCCGCAATACGAGTGATATCGGTCTTAATTTTAGCTACCGCCTCAGGCGTCGAGATGTCGGCCAGGAACTGAGTGTGCAGTGCGTACACTATCGGCCGGAACGTCTCCGCTACCTCCGGGGGCTCCAGGACTTCCACCCGACGGCGCAGGTTCACCCATTCCGTAATCTGCGGGAGCTTCCCGTCGATCTCAGTCAGTACCGGGTCGGCGTTCTGATCAATCCGAAGGACTACGTCCTCGTCGAGCGCCTGGAGACGCCGGTTCAAATGGTCGAGCACGCTCGTTTCGGCCGGCGTGAGCCCGCCGGAGAGTTGGCTCAGTTCGCTGCGAATCGACGCGACGCTCCGGGCAAGCCGCCCCGTGCGCTGCCGCAGGACCAATCGTGGTCGGCCGTACTTGTTGTAGCCGCGGAGCATGTATGAGGCAAAGACGCCAAACGCGATCGCGAAGGTAGCCGCCAGGCCACAGTACTTGACCAGGATCGTGAGCTCCTTGTCAACCGGCTGCATGTTGGGGGCGGAGAGGCGAAGCACGCCGACGTACGCTCCTGGTCCGAGTTCGGGAACCCTCAGCTTGAGTCGGACCATCCTCCCATCCTCGAGCGTCAGGGAAGAGTTGATGGAATCCCCCGCCTCGGTCTCCACCGTGGTGCCATTGAAGGCCGCTTGGCCCCGGAGCTTGCCAGGTTCGCCGATTGACAGGCTCGTTAGGGTCGGCGGGAAGATCGTCACGGCCTTCCCCAGGGTATCCTGCAGCACGATCCAGAATTCCCGCCCACTGGTGTTTAAGAATGACGACTGCGTCCCGATCCCGGCGAGCCCGAGGATCTCCACTGGCAGTTTCGGGCGGGTTCGTTTGACCGTAAGCGGGACGCTCTTGCGCCGGCCATCGTAGATGAACGTGATGACTCCGCTATAGGTGTCCGCCACTGGAAGATCGGCTTCGAGCTTCAGCAGAACGGTCCCCGCTAGCGGGATGGTGAAGGGGGCGGTTGCCGCTCCGCCGGCGACCGTCGGCTGTAGGGGCCACTCGGTGCCATCCGGTGCGAGCAGGGGAGACACCGCGAGGCGGGCGTTTCTGACCTCGGCTACGGTGTCTCCCTCGAGCATGAGGACGCGGGAGAGATGGGGCACCGACGTTGTGAGGGTCAGGCCGTCAGCGGTGGCGCCGGCAATCTGGATGGGAAATGACTTGTTCGCCTGGGCCCCGAGCGCGACGACGCGCGTTAGCAGCCCGTCGGTTACGATCAGGATGACTGCAATTACTCGTCGATAGGTCATAGGACCTTCCACGTGTCCGCGCCGGGACCGTCGGCAGCTAGTCGGAGGCCGGCCGCTTCAACGTTGCCTTCCCCTTCGCAATCTGGCCAATAGTTCCCCAAACGGAATTGCAGAGAACGCCGCCAATGTTGGATTCATACCGATGACGATGGCGCAATTCATGTCGCCGCACGAGGCCCTTTTTCAACGAGTCGCGAGGGTCCGGATGCTGCTGCTACGAACAAGATGGGCGGCGCCACCGCCCGATGTTAGGGCGCTTTTGCGACAATGCAGGGCGCAAACGCGACAGCCAGGCCACGCGAGCTGCTCAAAAAGTCATAGCTGACGCGCCGTCTGCCCTGCCCCTTGTAAAGGGCGGGCCCAACCAACTCGCGAAGCACAGGCCTCTGAACGGAGCATCGATGGTCGTTCACTCGCGCATGGCTCCTCTTGTCGTCATTCTGTTCTCGGCCCCCTCCGTGGTGCGAGCACAGGCCGTGGCACCGCCGATCAATCCGGCACCGCTCGAGCATCCGCAATCGCTGATCACCCTTCAAACCAGCGACGTGCCCCGACTCTTCTCGATGATTCGGCGCGCCGTCGGCCGGGCCGGCTTCGAGATGCGGCGCGTCGATGGCGCCCGGTACGTTGTGGACGCCCACCAGCCCAAGGCCCCCGCCAAGGACTTCGACCGCATCATCGTGTGGCTCGAACGCAGCCCGCTCGACCCCACGCAGAGCGTCGACTTGTATTTGGCGTACGGCCGATATGCGGAAATCTTGACGCAAGATGGCAAGGGAACTCATCGGGTCGTCGTAGATCAGACCTTCGAAGACCAGCACGTCGGTCCTGTGCGCCAGGCCCTCCTTCAGTTGGCCGATTCCATCTGAGGTACATCATGAATCTGAAAATCGGGAGCATCCGGGCGGTCCTCGCGCTCCTCGTCGTCGGCGTGTTCATGCTGATCACGGGGGTCATGGCCCTCTTTCCCCTGTTCACGCCCGAGAACGTAAAGCTGAACGATTATGCCGACTTCTTCGCGAAGACGTCCAGCGTGTACACCGGGATCATCGGCGTCATCATCGGATTCTATTTCGGGCGTTCCACCGAGCCCGCGGCAAAGGACACCCAGCGCGACAAGCCGGCGCCATAGCAGCACAAAACGTCATAGCAAAACGTCATAGCAACTCACCACCCACTCCGTATCGTCTCCCGAGTCTGACGACACCGACTTCCGCAGGGGGACGCCATGGACGGGTACGGCATGGGATGGCTCGCCGATTATCCAGATTTTCGCGACTACGGCCCTGAGCACGAGGAGGTTGCCGTCGAGCTCAACAAGCTCAAGAAGGCGAATCTGATGGCCGGACCGCCCAAGGCCGGACTCGCTCCCAACGCGGACTTGCGCGCCTGGTGTTCGCCGATCGAGGACCAGGGTGCGCTTGGCTCGTGCACGGCGAACGCCGGCGTAGGTCTCATGGAGTACTTCGAGCGCCGCGCGTCCAACAAGCATCTCGACGCGTCGCGGCTCTTTCTTTACAAAGCCACACGCGACCTCCTCGGCTTCACCGGTGATACCGGGGCCTACCTGCGGACTACGATGGGAGCCCTGCGACTGTTCGGCATCCCGCCCGAGCGCTACTGGCGCTACGTGATCGCGGACTTCGACAAGGAGCCGTCCGCATTCTGCTACGCCTTTGCGCAGAACTATCAGGCCCTCAAGTACTATCGCCTCGACCCGCCGGGGACCACGCCCGCCGAGCTAGTTGATCGGATCAAGCAATACGTCGCCAACAACCTGCCGTCCATGTTCGGCTTCACGGTGTACAGTTCGTACGGGCAAGCCCAGACGACGGGCGCGTTCCCCTTCCCGACGCCCGGCGAGACGATTGCGGGCGGTCACGCCGTCGTCGTCGTGGGGTACGACGACGCCAAGAAGATCCGGAACAGCAACCCGGGTGGCGTGGAGACCACGGGCGCGTTCTTGATCCGTAATTCGTGGGGCACCGGCTGGGGCCAGGCCGGCTACGGGTGGCTGCCGTACGAATACGTCCTCAAGTCTTTGGCCGAGGATTGGTGGTCCTTGATCAAGGCGGAGTGGATCGACACCGGGCAGTTCGGATGAGGAATGCAGCCGGCGTGCTCAGCGGTGCCATTCATTGCGGAAGGAGAACGCGTCGCTCCGGTAGAACGCCTCGGGCGACGTGTTCGTGAGATCGACCACCGTCCCCAACGGGTCGCGCCCGATGTCGCGGTAGCACATGCGCACGAACGTGGCGCACTGTACGGCGTACTTGTCGTCGAAGACGTTCTTCTTGTCGAGACGGCGTGTCAGGGTGGCCCAGATGGTCCCGAACAGCTCCCCGACGGGATACCGCAGATGCTGCTCGTCGTAGGCATACCCTAGTGCCTTGCGCAACAACGCCGCGCTTTCGTCCGCCGTGAGGCCCATGCCGAGCACGCACGCATGCTCGATGTCATCGCGGCACCACTTGGCGAGTCGACTCTCCATTGCGCCGTTCTGCACCTGCCAGTCGGTCACGCTTACCCTGAGGTCGCTCTCGTAGATGTAAAGCTGCCCGTCGGCGCGCCGCTCCCCCAGCACGAATGAGTGGCTCCAGCGTGACGGCTTCCCATCCGACGTCATGCCGCTCTCGCCGGCGCGCACCAGCCTGCCGATCACGTCCGTCGCGCCAATCAGGCCGATGCGTCCCGGCGCATGGTTATCACCGAAGAACTGGAGTAACGCGTCATTCACAGGAGGCGACGTTATCCACTTCGCCGCCCCCCCGGCTATGACGAAATGAGCCGCCGTCGGTCCGCCACAAAACGTCATAGCCGGGTCTCGCCCGGTTTTTAGATTGGTCGACCATGACCCCATCGTCCCGTGCTTCCTCGCTCGTCGCGCTCGCAGTGCTCGCGGCACCGCTCGTCTCGCGCAGCGCTGCGCAGCACCCGCCGTTCCGCTACCAGTACGCCGCGAAGGTGGTGTGCGGAGCGGTACGGCAAGGCGTCCCGCTCGTGTCGCAGAGCTACGCGACCATCATCAACGTGAACAACGCGAGCGACTCGCTCACCGTGTTCTTCCGCAAGTGGCTGGTCGTCACCGAGCCGCCGGGAATGCAGCAGCCGCAGCCCCCGTTGGAGGTGTTAAAGGACACCCTCCCCCAACGCTTCGCGCTGGCGATCGATTGCCGTGATCTCTGGAAGCGGAACCCGAAGGCGCCGCGGCCGTTCTTCGATGGGTTCGTGATCATCCAGAGCACGCTGCCGCTCGACGTCATGGGCGTGTACTCCGTTCCGGGAGGCGTCGACGTCGTGTCCGTGGCGGAGCGCCAGATCTACGTCGGCAAGTAGCGGGTCGACTTGGGCGGCGACGGTCGCGATCGTGATGCTCGCCTGCTCGCCCAAGGTGGTGTCGTACCAGGCGGTGCCGCGGCGGCTCTGCCCGGGCGGTTCCACGCTGCTGCGTTGGTCGGTGAAGGGAACCGCCGTGCTGTCCGCCGACCCGTCCCTGCCCGGCGTCGGCCCCGTGCGATCCAACGACTCCGCGCGCTTCAGCCCCGCTCAGACGACCACGTTCACCCTTACCGCCGAGCGCCACGGCAAGAGCGCCTTCGCGCGTCAGGAGGTCAGAGTGCTCGACGCTACGACGCCGTCTACCATCGTGGACACGACCGGGGCCCTCGGTGGAGACAGCGTGCAAGCGATCGCGCACCTCGACAGCGCGGTCTGGGACGCACACGCGCGGGTGGTCGACGTGTTCGGCCGATCTGGCCGGCCACTGGTCGTCGAGCATGCCGGTGCCCGGGCCGCGCTTGCGGGTGACACGCAGGGATCGGACGCGCTCCGGGGCACGGCGATCGGAGGCGACTGGATCATGCACGCGCCGCTTCTGGCGGGCGAAGTCATCGGCGATGCGACCCGTCCCCCCCCCGATCGCCTACGAGTCTCCGTGCACTTCACCTGCACCCCCTGACAGCCATGGCGAACGGCACTCTCGTGTCCCAGGTGGAAACGATCTTGATCGTCATGCTCGAGAACCGCTCGTTCGACCACATGCTCGGCCATCTCAGCTTCGAGGGAGTCAACGACGGCGTCGACGGCCTGCGCGCGCCGCTCGAGGTCCCGCAAAACGAGAATCTGTTTGAAGGCGACCCGTACTATCCCTTCACCATGCGCGACGGGAAGCTGCCGTCCGACGTGCCGCACGAGCGACCCTCCGTCACGCGGCAGCTCGCGCACCTCGGGACCACGAATCGCGACACGATGACCGGATTCGTCGATGCGTACTACCAGTTCACCCGCGTCAATCGCACCGATCGCCCCGAGTCGATGGGGTTCTTTCGCGGCGACCAGGTCCCGGTCACGAGCTTCCTCGCGCGCAGCTTTTGCGTGTGCGACCGCTGGTTCGCGCCGGTCCCCACGAGCACGTTGCCCAATCGCCTCACGCTGCTCGCGGGTACGACCGCGGTGGACACCACGGGGGGCGTGTTACCCCCAATCGCCGGAACGTTCGTGCTCGACTGGTTGAACAATCGAGGCGTTCCGTGGCGCGTGTACCACGCGGGTGCCCTTTCCTTCCTCTTGTTGCTCGGCAAGGTAGGCGTGGTGCTCGGGAAAAGCTGTCGGGCCTTCGACGAGTTCGCGACCGATTTCGCGACCGAAGCGGACGGAGTTTTTCCCAAGGTCGTGCTGCTCGAGCCTTCGTACGGCGACGCACCGCCGTTCGGGCCGCCGCCCAACGACAACCACGCCCCCGACGCCGTCGCGCCGGGTGAAGCGTTTCTGCACGCGATCTACACAGCGGTGATCGACAACCCCGCCCGGTGGGCCAAGACCATGCTGATTGTGACGTACGACGAGCACGGCGGCTTCTTCGACCACGTCCCGCCGCTCGCCGTGCGCCAGCCACCACCACCGGGAGCGCGCTTCACGGCGCCATTCACGAGCACCGGTCCGCGCGTGCCGGGTATCGTGATCTCACCGCTCGTCGTCCCGGGCAGCGTGTGTCACGCCAACTTCGACCACACGTCGTTCCTCCAGCTCCTGGCCGAGCGGTTCGGTGCCGGCCCGACGGAGTATTCGCCCGACGTGACGGCGCGGCGGAACCAGGGGATCCGGAGTCTGTCGGAGACGCTCACCGGTCCCGTCGACCCGCGCCGACCAGCACCGCCCAATCCTCCACCTGTACCGGCCCAGCCGGCGGGCCCGTCCGACCGGCCGCTGGCGTTTACGCCACCCGTCCCACCGGGACCCCCGACGCCGCTACAGCAGGCGTTTGTAGACGCGGCCAAGGATCTGGCCGATCAGGCGGGTGCCCGTGCCGATCCGAGGTTCGAGGGGCTGGTCGAGTGGCGCCGGACGCTACCGGCGTGAGAAGGGGGCTTTCGCTGAACGGCGTCGTGGACGCTCCCGGAGAAAGCTTGGTTCCGGCCGGTGCGCGGGGCTGACGACGTCCCCGTGGCCGGACACTGTCGGAGCGCCGCACTGCGCCAGAAACCGCTCCACCACCCACGCCAGGCCCTTGAGCTTGAGCTCGTGCCAATTGAGTCCGGTGATACGCTTCACAGTTCGGTAGCACACGGCGGGATCCCGTCGCGCCCCGAACGCCAGCTGGCAGAGCGAGCATCCGGTGCGCTCGCTGAGATCCACCCAGGCGAGCACGCTGGCCCAGGCAGCGAGGTCGTGCAGCGGCGGGAGGCGCTCACGTTTGAGGAAACGAGCGAGCTCGAAGCGATTGTGGAGGCCAAGATGTGGTGCGACCTGCTTGGCCGTCCCGATGGAGCCACCACTCAGGAGGACTGCCTCGACCACCGCTCGGGAACGGAGCGACAGGTCGGGTCGAGAGACGTGAACGGTCCGCACGACCGGCGACAGAGCCACGACGACCAGAATGTGAGAGTACTCCCGTATTCTGGGTCAAGCGTACACGGGCCACAAGGGCGACGGGCCGTCTGCTCAAAACGTCATATGCGTGCGCCAAGCGCTTGGCGGAGCCTATTGCTCGCGGGCGCCATCGCGAGCTGCGGGCGGACGATCTCCACCTTCAGCCCGATCGCGTACGAGCAGGCGACCTCGCTCAAGGTGGACGCGCTGGCGCTCATGGACCAAGCCACAGCGCTTTACGCCGACCACCGCGCCGAGACGGAGTCCCTGACGGTGCGGCTCGCGAAGGCGTACGAGTTTGCAAAGGGGCGCCCCAAGAACGACATCTCGGCGGAACAATGGCGCATTCTGATCGATCCCGAGCGCCACCTGCTCGGCGGATTCTTAGCGCGCTGGAAGAGGGAATCCAGGCTCTCCGCGACGTTCATCTCTGCGGCCAAGGGACTCGTCTCTGACGGATTCGACACGATCATCGGGCTGGAGAGCGGTAAGGTCAAACCGGAGCAGGTACGGTAATGGCGGGCTTCGACGACTTTCTCAAGGCGCTGAAGGACGGATTGAAGCAGCTCGTCACTGACACGGTTCAAGACTTCAAGCAGGCGGCGACCAAGGACGGCGAGGCATTTCTCGCGAACGCCCGCACCGACCTCGAGACCTGGACCAAAGCGCTCGCCAAGGGTGAGCTCTCGAAGGAGGAGTTCGAGTGGCTGCTGAAGGGACAGAAGGACCTCGCCGAGATGGTAGCGCTGAAGCAAGCGGGCCTCGGGCTCGTGCGCGTCGATCAGTTCCGCTCGTCGCTCATCGATCTCGTCGTCGGCACGGCGTTCAAGATCTTCCGGTGATCCGCCAGGTCGTCGCAGTCGCGGCGTTCGCTGCCCTCGCAGCGATACCGTTCAGCCGGGCCACCGCGCAGCAGTGCGGCACCCATTGCGGGACCGAGCGCTGGGCCGTGAAGAGCCTGTCTGACGCAGATCGGGGCGCCGTGAGCCTTACCCCCGTTGAAAAGACCGTCTCTGCCCTGCGCGCACTCACACGTCCCCAGAGCTTGCCGACCAACGGCCGCGTCGGTCCGGTGGAGCTCACCACCTACACCGTGCACGCCGTACTGCTCGGCTGGGTGCTCGAGGACGATCGCGACATGCACTTGGTGATCGCGAATCCCGCCGACACGTCCGAGACGATGATCGCCGAAGTACCGAGCACGACGTGCCAGCGGGTCTGCTCCTCGGGACACGTCCGGCAGGTCCGGGCTGTACGCCGCGTGTTGCTCGACCGCCTCGGCTACCCGAAGAAGAATTATCGACCCATCGACCCGCCGCTGGCGGTCACGATAACCGGCGTGGGCTTCTTCGATTTCGCCCACGGCCAGACGGGGCTCGCCCCGAACGCGATCGAGCTACACCCCGTGCTGAAGATTGTGTCCGACGAGGACTGAGCGTCGACAGGCGCGGCCCGCCAGCGTGTAGCCGCGACCCGCAAGGCGCTCGCCGAAGGTGGCACCGGCGGTGTGTTCGAAACGTGAAAGAACATCAGGTACCCTGCTCTTACTCCCTCAACCACTCCGCCACGCCGCCGTGATGCGAGCAGGTCCCTTGGCGGGTTCGACTGAAGCTGAACGTCCCGTCTCGGCAGTGGGCTGTAGCCCCCGCGGGCGGCTTCCCGTCCGCCGTGCGCGTGGGCGACGGGACCCATTCCCCCTGAGAATTGATGTAGCCGCGCCCCTGCGACGTCGCGGCCTGCGGCGCCTGGGCGGTGAGAAACTCTTCGAGTAAGTATCCCGCGACCCGCGAAGCCGCGACGTTGCACCAGCCCTGGGAGCACGTGTAGAGACGACCGCGGTGCCCTGGGGCAGCACGGCCAGCGCTCGCGCCGTCGCGAACGGTTTCTCCCGCAGCCGAACGGACGCGCTGGTAAAGGCGAGTGTGTCTTGAGATGTGACCTGGGCCTGGGCCAGGACTGGCCCAGCAAGCAGAACGGCGAAGATGAGCCGAGCGACTAGGCGACGCATGGGGCCCCTCCCGTGGTGACCCTGGGCAATACGACGTCACCCCGTAATGTGATTCGGACTAGCCGACGGGAGTAGGGCGTTGGTGTAGCTTTGACATTCAACGAGTTCCCACATCGAGGTACCGTTCATGCCCCGAGCCACGGGTTGGCTGCTGCTCCTGTTCGCGCTTGCTGTGATGTCGACCGCCTCTCTGTCGGCCCAGATGGTGCAGAACCGCTTCGCCACGGTCAACGGCGTACGGTTGCACTACCTCGAGGCCGGTCATGGTTCGCCGATCATTCTGCTGCACGGATTCGGCGAGACGAGTCACATGTGGCTGCCCGTGATCCCAAAGCTCGCGGTGAACCATACGGTTATCGCACCCGACCTGCGTGGTGCTGGGGAATCGGGGGTCCCAGATTCGGGCTACAACAAGCTCACGATGGCCCGGGACATCCACGCTCTAGTCCAGCAGCGCGGCTGGACATCGGTCCGCATCGTCGGGCATGACATCGGCTTGATGGCGGCGTACGCCTACGCGGCGCTGTACCCGCAGGAAACAGAACGCGTGGTGCTGATGGACGCCTTCATTCCAGGCGTGGGGAACTGGCAAAGCGTGTGGCTCCTCCGGGATCTCTGGCATTTCCATTTTTACGGCAAGACACCGCTGGCCCTCGTGCGGGGTAGAGAGCGAACCTACCTGGAGCACTTTTGGAACGACTTCGCCGCCGATCCGACGCACTCGATCCCGGAGCGCGATCGCCGTCTCTACACGGCGACCTACGCTCGGCCAAGGCACGTCTGGGCGGGCATGGAGTGGTTTCGCGCGTTCGAGCGGGACGGGAAGGAGCTGGGGGAGCTGGCGAAGACACCGCTCACCATGCCGATGCTTGTGCTGAGCGGCGAGAAGGCGGGCGGCGAATTCCTCATCGAACAGGGTCGCCTGGTCGACACCAACGTGGAGGGCGTGGTGGTAAAGGGATCGGGCCACTGGCTGATGGAAGAGGCGCCTGATCAGGTGATTCCGGCCTTGGTGAAGTTCCTCAACAAGTAGCCCAGACACCGCGTTGTGTGACCGCTCGCGGCTTGGCCGTGAACGTCGGCCCGCCAAGGCGTTAAGCGCGTGCTACGCGGCGGCTCCTGCCAACCTCGCGAGGTCTGCCGCGTAAATGCAGAGCACGTCCTCAGCCTCCTCCGCCGTCAGTTTGTTTAAGGGTGGCGGCAGCTCCCGTGGAGAGATTGAAGTGCGATCTCGATCGAACCCCAGGGCTTCGGCGCCGTGGCGCGTGCCTGCGTGCAGGTAAACCGTTTGGGGAGAGAGGCCGAGCCTCGCGCCGATACGGAGGGCCGTGTCGTATACCGTCAGAGATCCGATGCCAGGAATTCGCGCGATAATGTCGTGGACCTGGTCAAACAGAGCCTCAAAGGAGGTCGAGTGGCCGAGGCGCCGAAGATTCCGAAGTAACGCACGTGACGCCTTGCTGAGAACGCGGCGGGGGATGCGGTATTGATGACGAAAGCGCCTGCCGTTTGGGCCTGAGGCAAGTCCAGCCAGGCGGACTGCCTCATGGATTTTCCGCTGAATACGAAACCACCGGCGTTCGTTCTCCGCCTTAGGCCTTTTCTCGGCCACGTAGTGCGCAACGACTTCCGCGAAAGACTGAAGGCCGTGGTCGCGCATGGTAGACTCGCCGCCGCGGGTCGCGCCCCCGTGGCGAGCGGCGCGAGCCGCGCCACCGCCGGCCATTCGAGCCCGGCATCGGCATCCAGACCATCGACAGGATCCAGCCGCCCGGCATCGCCACCCCTCCCGCCGTGGTGCAGAGGGGTTCACGCCCGCCGTACCGCTTCCACCGCTGCCGTCAGCACCTCCTGCAACGCGGCCCAGTCTCGTCGACCGAGCCCCGCACGGAGCCGTCGCTGTGTTCGCTCCCATGCCGGCGTTGCCCGCTCGAGGGCGCGCCGTCCCAGTCCCGCGAGCTCAATACGGCGCTCCCTGGCGTCGCTCCCCTCCACGCGTCGAATCCATTTGGCTCGCTCTAACGGTCTGAGCGTACGACTGAGCGTCGTACTATCGACGGCCAAGAAATCGCCGAGCGCGCCCTGCGTCATCGGCGCGCCGGCCGTGGCCAAGACTTGCAGGAGGGTGAACTGCGTGATCCGGAGTCCACTCGGCCGCAGGGCGGCGTCGTACAGCTGGGTTACGGCCCGAGCCGCCCGGCGCATGTTGGCGCAGGCACAGGGCAGGGAGGGCACTGGGGGAGTCGGTGCTAACGCCTTTCGAGCCATGTTCATATGCGTACGCACCTGTCCGTGCCCGGTCAAGCGGGTACCCGGGAACTGCGGTCCGTCAGAACCCGTTGTCTCTAATGACAACCACATGTATATACATCCATATGAGTAGCGGGTGGGTCGTCGCCACGGCGGTGTTGATTGGCCTGCCGCTCGCCTCCTACGCCGTCGAGTGGCTCCGACGTGCACCGGTCTCATCCGAGCGACTCTCATGGGCGCCGAATATCCCCGTCGCCTACCTCACGGTCGGCGGCGTCCGCCTGCGCTACATCACCGCAGGGCAGGGACCGGCGCTCGTGCTGTTGCATACGCTCCGAACTCAGCTCGACATGTTTCAACGGGTCGTGCCCCCACTCGCGAAGCACTTTCGCGTGTACGCCCTCGACTACCCTGGGCACGGATACTCGGCGATTCCGGGAGCCGAGTATACGCCTGACTTCTTTGTGGCGAGCGTCGCGGGATTCCTCGAGGCCTTGCAGATCAAGGATGCCGTCGTCGTGGGAGAGTCAATCGGCGGGACAATCGCGCTCCTGCTCGCCGCCCGGCATCACCCGTCGGTGCGTCGAGTCGTGGCGGTCAATCCGTACGATTACGACGGAGGGCGCGGCATACGGCGCAGCTCCGCGATCGCAAACTTCCTTTTCGCGCTCAACGACGTGCCGATCCTCGGCGCCACGTTCACGAGACTCCGCCAGTACCCGATCGTGAAACGCATCCTCCAGGGTGGCGTTTATCGGCAGGGCTCGATGCCACCGGCCCTGGTGCGAGAGATGTACGAAGTCGGTAACCGGCCGGGTCACTATCGGGCGTTCATGTCGCTGGTCCATCACTGGGCTGGATGGGAGCGAGCGCGGTCGGAATACACGTCGATCGACCGACCGGTGCTTCTCGTGTATGGCGATCATGATTGGTCGCGGGTCGACGAGCGCGAAGCGGATCGCCAAGCGATTCCCGGCGCCGAGTTGCGCACCGTGAAGGACGCCGGACATTTCCTCGCACTCGACGCACCCGACGAGTTCGTGCGAGCGGTACTGGACTTCACCAAGGTGGGCGCATGATGCGCTGGACGCGCTTGAGCTTCTTCTACCTCGTGGGCTATCTCACCTTCGGCGGACTCGGCCTGGTCTTCGCGCCGGCGCTCGCGCTGCAGCTCTTGGGCGCGACGGGAAGCTATCCGCCGGTGCTCGTGAGGTTCATGGGCGCTCTGCTGCTAGCGCTTGGCATCCTGGTCGGTCAGATCGTGCGGCATCGCGTGGAAGTGCTCTACCCGACGACACTCGTCGTGCGAGTCGTGCTGGTCGGCACGATGGTCCCACTCTATTTGGCGTCGCGCGATCCCCTGTTTCTGGTGCTAACCGCGATCGTCGGGCTCGGAATGGGTCTCACCGCCACCGGCTTGCTAGTCGATCGGCGCGCCAGCGGTCAGCCTCACCACTAGCCACGTTTTCCAGCGGAGGATCGCATGAACGGCTCCTCTCCCTCTTCGATCTTGCGGCCGGTGCTCCGACTCTTCGGTCTCATCTTCATCTTCGGCATTCCCCTATTCAATCGCATCTGGCCGAGCGGCTGGGCCTGGGCGCCAGAGCAGCCGGCCTATCTGCAAATGATTTGGGGGATCTACGCCACGCTCGGTGTGTTCCTCCTACTGGCCGCGCGAGACCCGGCCCGCAACCTGAGCGTCATCTGGTTCACCGTCTGGTCGAGTATCGTGCACGGGGCTGTCATGGCGGTCCACTCTGTGACCGACCCCGGTCAGATCGGGCACCTGTGGGGCGACGTGGCGGCGCTGTTCCTCACCGCGGTCGTGCTGACGGTACTGGTGCGCCGGGAGCTGCCAGCGGGGAGTCGCGCCTAGGGCTTGCTCAGAGCGCCACAGCCCCGAGCTTCGGGCATACGTACTGTATTGCGACCCGCTCTCCCGCCGCAGACACTCCCTAGTGTAGTCCCCGGGGATGAACAGCGAGCTCATCGGCAGTTTGAATCCGACGTGTCCGGAGATCAGTAGGCTTGATCATGGGTCACGCGATCGCGATGTAGAAACGCGTGCAAAACGCTGGCACGGCTCTTGGGAGCCCTGATCGGCAAAGTGCCAGCGCTTTGCACGCATTTCTCCGGACCTGAGCGGACACAGATGTCAAACCGACAGGGCGCCGATGCTCGTCGGGACGCCACTTCCGGTCAAATTGTCCGTTTTCAGAGCCCTGGGGCCGCCGCTCTGGATCAGGAGAGTTCGGGAATCTCCTGATGCGGAATCGGGCGGTTGCTGAACCAGAATCAGGAGAGTGCTCTGTACCTTGTTCGCCGAGGGGGGTCCGTGAGTCTAGTTTCAGCGCCGCCATGCCGGAATCCAGCCTACGTTTTCGCTTGGTGATCGCCCGCGCCTCCGACTCAACACCGGGTGATGTGAGCGGCATCGTAACGCGATTGCACACCGACACCGAGTTGTTCTGGTTGCTGAGCATCGTCCGACCTGTAGCGGCGGCGCCGAAGGTGTGTCGTCGGTCGGTTGCCACTTGTCTGGCCCTTCTCATGCTGGATGACCACCTGAGGGTCCTCAGGGTCCTACCCATGGCCTCGGTTCCCCATACACCGGGTACGGGCGTCCTGCGCAGAGACGGGGTCATCCAGACGTACCTAGGTGGCGTACTGCCTCCCCGTGCGCTCGCCGACACTAAGCGAATCGCTGAGTTGCTGATCGATGGCCACTCGTCGTACTTGGACACTCTTTGCCAGGCGCTGAGCGGCGATGAGACGTGCGATGGCTTCGAGGCCGTGCCTGCGGACCATGAGCTTTACGACCCGGAGGCGGAGCAGTACTTCGCGCCCCCGCCGCCGTTTCAGGCGGTGCGCCCATGGGGACATCGGGATCAACCGAGCGTTTGACGTTGACCGGTTGCCGCGGCCTTCTCGATCGCGTCCAACATCCGATGGCGCGTGACCGCGTCGTCGAACGTGGGGCAGAGATGCGTTCCCTCGCGATAGTCGCGGGCGAACCGCGCGTACGCCTGGGCGACGTTGGTGGACGGACCGCGCAACGTCGAGAACCGGTACTGCTGCGGCACGGGCAGGGCCTCGAGCGAGGACTGCGCGCCGTTGCCGCCACGTACGGTCAGCTCGAAGATCTG
>Ga0137403_10000741_pt1 | contig 41936 bp, 43 predicted proteins | sample CZOMad2_1_16fung_FD_122057 | JGI IMG/M metagenome (GOLD analysis project Ga0137403, IMG submission 122057) | Vadose zone soil fungal communities from Angelo Coast Range Reserve, California, USA - CZOMad2_1_16fungal (Hybrid Assembly) | ecosystem: Environmental > Terrestrial > Soil > Vadose zone...
AGCCTGACGCTGCCGCTCATGGCCGTCGGCGGTCACGGGGTCATCTCCGTCATCGCCAACATCCTGCCGAAGGACACGGCCGAGATGGTGCACGCGGCGCTCGACAACGACTGGAAGCGCGCGCGCGAGCTGCACCAGCGGCTCTTCCCGCTGGCGCGGGCGGCGTTCCTCGAGACCAACCCCATCCCCATCAAGGAAGCGATGGCGATGGCCGGAATGATCGAGCCGGAATTCCGGCTGCCGATGTGCCGCATGAGCGACGCGAACCGCGAGACGCTGCGCGGCGTCCTCAAGCCGTACGGGCTCGTGAAGTAGCGCGGCGTTCCTCGCGCCACGATGACCAGTCTTCGCCCGACCGCCGCGGCGCCCGAGCCCCGCGAAGGCGCCCCGGCGGTAAATCTAATAGTCGGCGGCGCCGCCGGACGCATGGGCTCGCGCATCGTCGCGCTGCACGGCGAGGCGCCCGGGCTGCGGATGGTGGGCGCGCTGGAGGCTCCCGGCCATCGCGCCCTGGGCCGTGACGCCGGCGAGGCGGCCGGCGGCGGCAAGCTCGGCATCCCGATCACCGCCGACGCGGGCGCCGTCATCACGCGCGACCGCGTGCTGGTCGAGTTCTCGGTGCCGGAGGCCTCGCTCGAGCACCTGCGCCTCGTCGCCCGGGCGAGCGGGCGCGCCGTGATCGGCACCACCGGCTTCTCCGGAGCGCAGCGCGAGGAGATCGCCACGCTCGCGCGCCAGGCCGCGATCCTCGTCGCGCCCAGCATGTCCGTGGCCGTGACGCTCGCCTTCACCCTGCTCGAGACGATGGCGAAGGTCCTCGGCGACGACTATGACGTCGAGATCACCGAGACCCACCATCGCTACAAGAAGGACGCGCCGAGCGGCACCGCGCTGCACATGGCCGAGATCGTCGCCCAGGCGCTGGGCCGCGACCTCAAGCAGGTCGGCGTGTACGGACGGCAGGGCCTGCCGGGCGAGCGCACGGGCAAGGAGATCGGCGTGATGTCGCTCCGCTCGGGCGACGTCGTCGGCGAGCACACGGTGTCCTTCGGCACGCTCGGTGAGCGCCTGGAGCTGACGCACAAGGCCCACAGCCGAGACATGTTCGCGCGCGGCGCGCTGCGCGCGGTCCGCTGGGTCGCCGGACGCGGCCCCGGCCTCTATTCCATGCACGACGTGCTCGGGATCGCCTGATGCGAAGCGTGCGCTTCCGCGCCGGCGACGCCACGCGCGACGGCCTGCTCGAGGACCCGATGGTGCTGAACCCGGTCGTGAAGCTGTGACCGCCGATCGCCTGCGCCTCGAGGACGTCCGCTTCTACGGCCACCACGGCGTGTCCACCGCCGAGCAGACGGTGGGCGTCTGGTTCTCGGTGGACGCAGAGCTCACGGTCGACCTCACCAGCGCCGCCGTCTCGGACGACCTCGCGTGCGCGGTGGACTACGGCCAGGTGGCGCGCCGCATCGTCGAGATCGGCACCCAGGGCCGCGTGAACCTCATCGAGCGGCTGGCCGGCCAGATCGCCCAGGCGCTGCTGCGGGAGTTTCCGGCCGAGGAAGTCCGCGTCCGCGTGCGCAAGCTCACGCCGCCGCTGCAGGGGCTGGTCGGCACGCCCTCGGTCGAGCTGACGCGGCGACGCTGATGGCGCGCGTCTACCTGAGCCTCGGCAGCAACCTCGGTGACCGGCTCGAGCTGCTGCGCTCGGCCGTGCGGAGGCTGCGCGAGAGCGCGGAGATCGCCGTCGTCGAGGCCTCGCCGCTCTACGAGTCGGAGCCATGGGAAGAGGAGCCGGGCCGCACGGAGCTCGAGCGGCGCTGGTATCTCAATTGCGTGGTAGCGATCGAGACCGCGCTGCCGCCGCGCGCGCTGCTCGGACGGCTCCAGGACATCGAGACCGCGCTCGGGCGCGTGCGGCCCGCGGGCACGCCAGAGGCCCGGCGCTTCGCGCCGCGGACGCTCGACATCGACATCCTCTTCTACGGCGACGAGGTGATCAGCGGGCCCGACGACCTGCACGTGCCGCACCTGCTGCTGGCCGAGCGCGCGTTCGTGCTGCGGCCGCTCGCCGACGTCGCGCCGGACCTCGAGCACCCGACGCTCTACGCGACCGTGCGCGAGCTGCTCGCGGACCTCGCCGACGATCACACCGTTCGCGCAGGCGGCCACCCCGCGCGCTGGTTCGAGGACTGAGGCGTGGCCGACACCGACTTCCAGCGGCAAGCGCTCCAGCACATCGACGCGCTCTACAACTTCGCCGTCTATCTGACCCGCAAGCCACCGGAAGCGGACGATCTCGTTCAAGAAACGTACCTGAGAGCCTTCCGCTTCTCGCATCGCTTCCAGCCGGGAACCCACCTGCGAGCGTGGTTGTTTCAAATCCTGAGGAACACGTTTCTCACGTTTTACCGGCTACGCGAGCGTGAGACGGCGATCGCCGAGGACGGCGTCCCCGACTGGGACGTACCGATGTTCCACGACACGTCGACGGACGAGGGCGGCGCCCTCGAGGCGCACACCGATCTCGAGCGTGCCCTGCGACGCCTGCCCGAGGAGTTCCGCACGGTGCTGCTGCTCGCGGAAGTCGAGGGGATGCCGCTCGAGGAGGTCGCCCGGGTGATGGCCTGCCCGGTCGGCACCGTGAAATCGCGCATCTTCCGCGCAAAAGAGCGGCTGCGCGGCTTGCTGAAGGACTACGAGAAGAAATGAGCGACGAGCTTCGCGGTCCAGACGACGAGGCGCTCGGCCGCCGCCTGGCGTCCGAGCTGCCTCGCTACACGGCGCCGGTGCGCTTGCGCGTCAGCATCGTGGACGCCGCAGATCGCGCGGCCCGGCGGCCGGTGTGGCTCGCCCCGCTCATCGCCGCGGCCGCCACCGCGCTGGCGCTCGTGCTCTTCCTGATCCCCGTGCTGCCGCGCATCGAGCCGGCCGACCCGGTCCAGCAGGTCGTCCGCGCCGTCGTCAACGAGCACTCGCGCGCGCTGATGTGGGGCGCGCGCCAGCCGCAGATCATTCCCACCGGGTTGCCCTGGCTCACGCAGGAAACGGGCATCGACCTCCGTCGCGCCTTCGCCGGCGACGACCGGCTGAGCCTCGTGGCCGCCGAGCCCGTCTACCTCACTCGCCAGCGCGGGCTCGCCGTGCACTACCGCGACGTCGACGGCCACCTCGTCAGCTACATCATGCTGCCCGCGGAGCACAGCTTCGTGATGAACGAGCGCGACCGCGTGCAGATCGCCGGCCGCTGGCGGCCGATGCTCAAGCGTGACGCCGGGTTCGTCACGTGGGTGTGGAAGCAGGGTGACGTCGCGTGCTTCCTCGTCTCGGACATGGTGTCGCAGGACGACCTCGAGCGGTTCAAAGACTACTTCGTCCGCGTGCGCGTCGCGACGGAACCCACGATCGCCTACTAACGGGTTCGGCGGGGGCGGGGCGGGCCCTCTTCGGCGACGCAAATCGACAATACGTTGCGCCTGTCATCGTGCCACGATCACAGCCGGCACCGACGCATTACCCAGAAGCCACGCGCCTCAGAGAGCCCGCCCCGCCCCCACCGAACCCTTCAGTTGGCGGTCGTGGGATCGAGCGGAGCGCACACACGCTGAAATGTCTCGGGTGCTCCTCGGTCCAGCCGCAGACTTGGATGGACGGGGGCGCCGATCGTCGCGGTCAGCGGGAGCGCGTGGGCTTTTTCAGGCGGGCGGAGAGGAGGAGGTCGCAGAGCTCGCGAATCGCGCCGAAGCCGGCGCGGGCGTGCGTGACGTAGACGGCCGCCTTCCGGACGGCGGGGACGGCGTCGGCGACGGCGACGGGAAAGCCGACGAGCGCCATCGCCGGCAGGTCGCCGACGTCGTCGCCCACGTAGCACGCGTCCGCCGCGCGCACGCCGTGACGCGTCAGGATCCCCTGCACGACGGCGCCCTTGTCCGTGGCGTCCTGGTGGACCTCGACGATGCCGAGCTCGCGCGCGCGGCGCTCGACGATCTCGGAGTGGCGGCGTGTGATCACGGCCGTGACCACGCCGGCCTCACGGAGCAGTACGAGGCCCTGGCCGTCACGCACATCGAAGCGCTTGAGCTCCTCGCCGCGGTCGGTATACCAGATGCCGCCGTCGGTGAGCACGCCGTCCACGTCCATCGCGACGAGGCGCACGGCGGCCAGCCGCGGTCCGGCGGGGGGGCGCTTCACGCGGCGCGCCCCGAGAGGCCGCGCTCGACGACGAACGGCAGCGCCATCACGCTGAGGATCACCAGCAGCACCTCCGTGTCGCCGAAGTTGTACTCGAAGAGGCCGGCCACGAGGAAGGCCGTCACGGCGGCCAGCGCGCCGACGACGAGCGTGCGGTCGGCGGCGGCCTGCGCGGGCACGCGACGGAGCACGCTCGCCGCGCGCGCGAAAAAGGCCACGAAGATCCAGAGCCAGAGCGCGAGCCCGACGAGCCCGCGCTCCACCGCGATCTGCAGCGGCGTGTCGTGCAGATGCCCCGTGTGGCGGCGCAGGGCCTCGGGCGGCGCGTAGGTCGGGTAGACGTGCTTCACCTGGCCCGGGCCGATGCCGGCCACGGGGTGCTCGCGCACGAGGCGGAGGCCGACATGCAGCATGACGACCCGCTCCCGCGCGGTCAGATCCGTCGGATCGATCATCGAGCGTAAACGCTCCTGGACATGCGGAAACGCGAGCGCGGCCAGGGGCAGGGCCACCAGCAACAGCGCGAGCCGCGCGCGCCGGCCGAGCAGCACGGTGACGGCGCCACCCGCGGCGAAGCCGATCCACGCGCCGCGCACCTCCGTGAGGGCGAGGGCGACCGCGCCAGCGAGCCAGGCGAACGCCGCCAGCAGGCCGCGGCGAAAACCCAGCAAGCGCGGCAGCGTGAGGGTCATGACGACGGTCAGCACGCCCGCGAGCGTCATGTAGATGCTGAAGAAGCCGTGGGCGCGCACGCACTTCTTGAAGTAGGTCGTCAGCAGCGGGATCTGCGGCGTGTCCTCGAAGCCGCCCTCGACGCATCCGGCCACCTGCACGATCGAGAGGAAGGCCACGATGGACACGGCGACGAAGAGCGCGGTCGCGAAGCGCCGCGCGGACGCGGTGTCGGGTAGCGCGGCCAGCACCACCCAGAGCGTCCCCAGCAAGAGGAGCTTCTCGGCGGCGGCGCGCAGGCTCTCGCCGGGACGGATCGCGGTCGCCGTGGTGACCAGCGTCCACGCGGCAAATGCGAGCACGGGCAAGGCCAGCGGCGCACGCAGCCAGGACGCGCGGGGACGCGCGCGCGCGAGCAGGACCAGCGCCATGACGAGCAGCGTGGTCTCGGAGAGCGTGATCGAGCAGGCGAGGCCGATCGCGAAGACCACGAGCAGGCCGTCGAGCAGACGCCGGCCACCCCACCGCTCACCTGGCAGGACGCCACGGAGGGCGTCGGCGACGAGCATCAGTACGCGTTCCGGTTGCGGAAGCCGAGCCAGAGCGTCTGGAGCAGGATCTTGATGTCGAACCCGAGCGACCACTTCTCGATGTAGTAGAGGTCGCACTCGATGCGCTTCTCGATCGACGTGTTGCCGCGCCAGCCGTTGATCTGCGCCCAGCCCGTGATCCCGGCCTTGACCTTGTGCCGCAGCATGTAGCGCGGCACGCGCCGCCGGAAATCCTCGACGAAGCTCGGCCGCTCGGGCCGCGGCCCAACCAGACTCATCTGGCCGCGCAGGACGTTGATCAGCTGCGGCAGCTCGTCGAGGCTGAGGCGCCGCAACAGCGCGCCGAATCCGGTGCGCCGCGGATCGTCGGGCACGGCCCAGCGCGGTCCGGTGGCGGCCTCGGCGTCCGGCACCATCGTACGGAACTTGAGCATCGCGAAGCGGCGCCCGTCGAGGCCCATCCGCTCCTGCCGGTAGAAGACCGGCCCGCGCGAGGTCAGACGGACGGCGACGGCAATCGCGAGCATGACCGGCGCCAGCACGAGCAGCGCGGCGCCGCCGACGATGACGTCGAAGGCGCGCTTGAGCACGACATTCCAGCCGTAGAGCGGCGACTCGCGCAGATGGATGATCGGCAGCGTCTCGAACTCCTCGATGCCGCCGCGCAGCGAGGCCAGGCTGAACACGTCGGCCACGAGGTGGATGGCGACGGGGTCGTCGCCGATCCCGTCGAGGATCGCGCCCAGCCGCGGGTAGTCGGCGTGCGGCAGCGCGATGATCACGATGTCCACCTGGTGGGCGTCGAGCACCGCGCGGATGTCCTCGGGGGCGCCGAGCCAGCGCGTCTCGCCCTCCTCCGGCTTGTCGCCGAGGCGACCCAGCACGCGCACGCCCACGTCGGGCCGCCGGCGCAGCACGCGGAAGACCTCGGCGGCCGCCTCGCCGCCGCCCACGACGACGGCGTAGCGGAGGTTGTAGCCACGGCGGCGCGCGACGCGGAGCGCCTCGCGGAACACGGCGCGCGAGAAGCTCGCCCCAGCGATGGAGAAGACCCAGAAGAGGGCGATGACGGCGCGCGAGTAATCGTAGCCGCGGAACACGAGGCTCATGATGGCGATGAGCACGAGGGCGCCGAGGCTGGAGGCCTTCGTGATGTCCCACCACTCGCCGAGGTGCGACCCGAGTCGCAGCGGACGGTAGAGGTCGAAGGCCTTGAAGGCGAACGTCCAGACGACGAGGATCGGCACGAGCTGCAGCGCATAGTCGCGGAACGGCGGGATGTCGCCGCGCCCGAAGAGGCCGGAGTGGAACCGCACCCAGTAGGCCAGCACCCAGCAGCCGGCGATGAGCGCGACGTCGGTCGCGAAGGTGAGCTGCTTGAACAGGCGCGAGTGCGCCTTCAGCACGCGCGCCTCGCGAGGAATTCGCCCCAGCGGCCGTCCACGTACTCGGCCACGCGGCGGCGGAAGATCGGCCGGTCGAACTGCTCGGCGTGCGCGCGCAGCGCGGCCGGCTCGAAGCGGCGCGCCTCCGCCTCGAAGCGGCCGATGGCGTCGGCCAGCGCGCCCGCCGTCTGCTCGGCGAAGAACACGGCCGTCGGCGGCGCGGCGGTCTGCTCGAGCCCCGTCATCGTCTCCAGCGCGCCGCCGCGCGCGAGCGCGATGGTCGGCCGTCCGGCCGCCGCCGCCTCGAGCGGCACGATGCCGTAGTCCTCGACGGCCGGGAACAGGACGGCGCGGCAGCGCGCGTAGAGATCGGCCACCTCGGCGTCGGAGCGCCAGCCCAGGAACTCGACGGTGGGCCCGGCCGCCGCCGCGAGCCGCCGCGCCTCGGGCCCGGTGCCGACGACGAGGAGCCGCCGCCCGAGCCTGGTGGCGGCGGCGACCGCGAGGTCCACCCGCTTGTACGGCACCAGCGCCGAGACGACGAGATAGAAGTCCTCCACGCGCGCGGCGGGCGAAAAGCGCGCGACGTCCACCGGCGGATGGATGACGTCGGCGCTGCGGCCGTACACGCGGCTGATGCGGTCGGCGATGTGGTGCGAGATCGCGACGAAGGCGTCCACGCCGTCGGTGCGGCGGTCCCAGGCGCGCAGCGCGGCGGCCACCGGCGGCATCACCGAGCGCACGAGCAGTCCGGCGCGCGCGCCGAAGTAATCGTCGTAGAGGTCCCAGACGTAGCGCATCGGGCTGAAGCAGTACGACAGGTGCAGGGCGCCGGGCGGCCGGCGCACGGCCTTCGCCACGCAGTGGCTGAGAGAGATCACGAGGTCGTAGCCCGCGAGGTCGAAGCCGCCGACGGCGGCGGGGAACAGCGGCAGGTAGCGCCGGTACTGCGAGGCCGCGCGCGGAAGCCGCTGGACGAACGAGGTGACGATGCGGCGGCGCTCGATCGGCGCCGACACGCTGCCCGGGACGTGGAGCAGCGTGTAGAGCGGCGCGTCCGGGAAGAGCTCGCAGAAGACCTCGAGGCAGCGCTCGCCGCCGCGCATGCCCGTGAGCCAGTCGTGGACGAGCGCCACGCGCGGCGCCCGGGCGCCGGCGGCGGTGCCGCTCAGGGCGCGGGTCGTCGGATCCGCTGTCGCCAATAGTCCAACAGGTCGGTGAGCGTCTGCTCGAGCGGGATGCGCGGCCGCCAGCCCACGGCGCGCTCGATCTTCTCGTAGCTGCCCCGCAGCACGGGGACGTCCGACGGGCGCAACCGCGCGGCGTCGGTGCGTATCTCGATGCCGGGGACGCTCGACTGCGAGATGAGGAAGGTCAGCATGCGCTCGATGGTCCAGTCGACACCCGAGCAGAGGTTGTAGACCTCGCCGGCGGTACCGTGCTCGAGCAGGTCCCAGTACCCGCGCACGATGTCGCGCACGTCGGAGAAGTCGCGCACGGGCTTGAGGTCGCCCGCGACGACGACCGGCTCGCGCAGCCCCGCCTCGATCTCGACGATCTGCCTGGCGAAGGTCGAGGTCGAAAAGTTGTCGCTCCGGCGCGGGCCGGTGTGATGGAACGCGCGCGCGCGGACGATGTCGAGGCCGTAGCTCTTGAAGTACTGGAAGCCCATGAGGTCTTGCGTGACCTTGCTCACCGCGTACGGCGAGAGAGGCCGTAGCGGGTTCGTCTCGCGGATCGGCAGCTCGTCGGGCTCCACGAGGCCGTATTCTTCGCTGGAGCCGATGACGAGGAAGCGCGCGGCCGAGCCGAGCTGGCGGATTGCCTCGAAGAGGTTCATCTGGCCGATGGCGTTCGTCATCAGCGTCTCAGCCGGCGTCTGCCAGGACGCGCCCACGAACGACTGCGCGGCGAGGTGGACGATGTAGTCGGGGCGCGCGCGCTCGACGAGGTCGCGCGCCGAGGACTGCTCGCGCAGCTCCGACTGGATGAGCGTGAGGCGGTCGCGAAGGTGCTCGATGTGCTCGGTGTTGCTGCGCCAGCGCAGGGCGCCGATGACGTCTGCGCCACGGCTCAGGGCCCACTCGGTCAGGTGGCTGCCGACGAATCCGGTGATCCCGGTGATCAGGATCCGCATCCGAGCCATACTACTACAGGCGTAGCACCTCCCCGTAGATGGCCTCCATCGTCGTCAGCATCTGCCGCGCGTCGAACTCGCTGCGCGCGCGCGTGCGCTGCTCGGCCGCCAGCGTCGCGCGCGCCTCACGGTCGGCGAGGAGCCCGCCCAGGCCTGCCGCGAACGCCTCCGGCGTGGCGGCCACGAGCCCCGGAGAGGCGGCGCCGAGCGTCTCGCGGTGCGCGGCGATGTCGCTGGCGAGGACGGGCACGCCCAGCGCCATCGCCTCCAGCACCGCGAGCGGCATCCCCTCCTTCGCTGACGGCGCCGCGTACACGTCGAAGGCGGGAAACAGCCGCGCGGCGTCGAGGATCTCGCCCGCGAAGACCACGCGCCCGCCGAGCCCGAGCGACGCCGCGAGCGCGCGCAGCCGCCGCTCCTCGGCGCCGCGGCCGATGAGCACGACCCGCAGCGTGGTGTCGGTCACGCGCGCGGCCGCGCGCAGCAAGAGATCGAGCCCCTTGACGGGATCGAAGCGCGCCGCGCAGCCCACCACCGGTGCCGACGGGGGCAGGCCGAGCTCCGCGCGCGCGTCCCAGCGCTCGAGCGCCGCCGCGCCGAGGCGGGCGACGTCCACGCCGTTGACGACGACGCGGCTCTGGCGCCGGTCGAACAGACGCAGGGCGAGGCCCTCCGCCTCCTGCGCGCGCGAGACGTTCACGACCACGCGCGTCCAGCGCGAGAGGCGACGCTCCATCGCCAGATACGCGGCGCGGGCGGCCGCGCCGTAGCCCTCGAAGTGCAGCCCGTGCAGCGTGTGCACGGCGGGCACGCCGAGCAGCCTCGCCACCAGCCGTCCGTAGAGGCCGGCTCCCTTGCCGTGCGAGTGGATGAGGCACACGCCGCGCTCGCTCACGAGGCGGCGGAGGGCGACGAGCGTCCCCGGGCGGAGCCGGTCGGTCGCGAGCTCGACCGTCTCGATGCCGCTCTCGCGGAAGCGGTCGAACAGCGCGCCGTCGCGCGGACCCGCCACGATCGGCCGCCAGCGGCGCGCGCGCAGCCACGTGGCGACCGCGAGCACGTGCTGCGGCCCGCCACCGGGCTGTGTGGAGACGAGCAGCTCCAGAATCGGCCCCGGCGGCGGCGTCATCCGCGGGAGCGTCGCAGCGCGCGCCGCCACGGCCCGGGCACGGCCAGCGCGAGCAGCGGCCGGGCCACGAACACCAGGCACCAGGCGGGATAGGCGCCGGCGCGCACCGCGCGCCAGCGCGCCCTCGCCTCGGCGCGCAACCGGTCCGCGTCGCGCGCGACGGAGACGCGCCCGGGCAGGAGCCGGCGCACGACGAGCGTGTCGGGGAGGTTGGCGAGCCGCGTCACCGAGGCCAGCCGCATCCAGAGGTCGTAGTCCTGCGCCACCGCGAAGCGCGCGTCGTAGCCGCCCACGCCCTCGACGGCGCGCCGGCGCATCGTCACCGTCGAGTGCACCATCGGGTTGCGCCGGATCAGCGCGTGGCGGAGCGCGGCGTCGTCCTCGGGGGGCCGGACCACGCGCACCTCGCGGCCGTCGCCGTTCACCTCGCGCGCGGCGCTGCCGAGCACGCCGACGTCCGGATGCGCGTCGAGGAACGCGACCTGGCGCGCCAGGCGCTCGGGCAACGCCACGTCGTCGGCGTCGAGCCGCGCGACGATCGGGGCGCGGGCGAGGCCGAGGGCCAGGTTCAGCGCGCGCGTGAGCCCCGCGCGCGGGCGGCGCTCCACGCGCAGCCGGCGGTCGGCGACGCCGGCCAGCAGGGCGGGCGTGGCATCCGCGGAGCCGTCGTCCACCACGATCAGCTCGAGGTCCGCGAGCGTCTGCGTCAGCACGCTCGCCACCGCGTCCTTCACCCAGGGCGCGCCGTCGTGCACGGCCATGAGGACCGACACGCGCGGCGCCGTCACCGCGGGGCTCCCCGGTCGCGGCGGGCCTCGACGCCGAGGACGGCAGCGAGGTGCCGTACGAGCGGCAGCCGGCCGAGGCGGCGCTCGGCGTCGAAGCGGCGCCGCGGCTCGGGCACGAGCCGCCGGGAGAACGGAATCCAGTAGCCGGTGATGCGCACGTCGCCGAAGCCGCCGTGCCGGCAGAGCGCGCGCAGCTCGCCCCGCGTGAGGAAGTCGTGCGTCGCCCAGTTGCGCTCGTCGCCCCAGAACGACGGCCGGCGATAGGTCGTCGCGTACTTGCGCAGCAGGCGCGCAACGCGGCGAAGATTGTGGTGCGGCTCCACGAGATAGAGCCGACCGCCCGGGCGAACGACGCGGCCGAGGGCGGCGAAGACCTCGGGCCGGCGATGGAAGTGGTGCAGGCTCTGCAGCACGAGCGCGGAGTCGATGGAGGCGTCGCGCACGCGGCCCGCGAGGTCGAAGGCCGTCCCGGCCAGGGTCGTCACGTTGGAGAGGCCCGCGTCGCGACACCGCGTGTCGATCACCGCGCGCATGTCGGCGACGGGCTCCACGGCGACGACCGACTGCGCGCGCCGCGCGATGGCCGTGGTGAAGTAGCCGCTGCCGGCGCCCAGCTCGAGGGCGCGGCCGTAGCCCTCCGGCGCCCAGACGCTCTCGACGAGCGCGTGCGCGGGGTATTCGTGCTGCTGCTCGGTCCCGTACGCGTGGATGCGATCGTAGTCTTCGGCGCCCTCGCCGGAATAGAGCGTGTCGTTGAACGCAAGATTGATCCGGTCCAGGCGCGCCCGCGAGCCGGGCGAGAGCAGCGCGACCTTCGCCCAGTGCGGGAGCAGCAGATAGAGGAGGTAGTGCCGGCGCGCGATCTCGATCGAGATCACCGCGTCGCCCGGCGGAACACGAGGTTCAGATAGGGCAGGCAGAGCGAGGGCGATCGGCCGACCGCGCGGAGCCCGGTCACGGCGACGGCGAAGGCCGGCAGCAGCCCCTTGCGTATGCGCGAGCGCGCGGTGTCGCGGAAGAACACCCACCCGTAACCCGCGGCCTCGGTCACGTCCTCGATGCCGCCCTTCCCCCACGACGGCCGGCACTCGCGATAGGTGGCGTTGCGCCAGCCCGTGCCGTCGGCGACGAAGTCCTCGTAGGCCACCGCGCCGAACTTGCCCGAACGGCCGAGCCGCGCGTACCGCCACGCCAGCCGGGGCGGCAGCCACTGGACCAACGGCAGGCCGATCGAGTGCGTCTCGAGCGGAAACCAGCGGTTCGGCGTGTCGAGGATCGCGAGGTGGCCGCCGGGAGCGAGGACTCGATAGTACTCGTCCACCTGGGCGCGCCGGTGGCGCGCGGGCAGGTGCTCGACGACGCCGAGCGCCAGCACGAGGTCGAAGGCGCCGTCGTCCCACGGCAGGCGCCGCGTCGCGTCGCCCGGAAGGTGCACGACCTCGCGTACCCGCCGCAGCGGCAGCTCCTCGACCTTCGCCCGGACGATCGCGACGAAGACCGGATCGGTATCGAGCGCGTGGATGGCCTCGACCTGCGACTGCTCGTCGAGGTACTCGGTGATGTGGCCGAACGAGCAGCCGACCTCGAGCACGCGGAGCCGCTCGCGCCGCTCGGTACGAAGCCAGCGGAACAGCGGCCCGAGAAAGTGGTCGCCGCGCGTGCGCTTGTAGGCGAAGTACGGCGGCGCGCGGCGCGCGCCCTTGCGCTCGACGAGCATCTGGACGACGCGCGCGCTGTAGCGCGTCTCGTACCGACGGCCGTCCACCGTGAGCACGCGACGGTCGCCGAGGTCCTCGAGCCGGTACGCGACGTCGCTCATTCGACGAGGAGCGCCACGGGTCCCCCGGGGCGCTCCGAGCGTTGGGGGATGTGGGGGGCCATGTCGGGGCCCCCCACGTCGATGATGCTCCCGCTCATTCGACGAGGAGCGCCACGGGTTCCCCGGGGCGCTCCGAGCGTTGGGGGGTGTGGGGGGCCATGTCGGGGCCCCCCACGTCGACGATGCTCCCGCTCATCGGGTGAGCCCGGCCACCCGACGCAGCAGCTCGATCTCGCGGGCGACGAGTGCGCCAAGGTCGTAGCGGACGACGACGGCCTGCCGCGCGCGCGCGCCGAGTGTCGCGCCGAGCGCGCGGTCGCGCAGCAGGCGCTCGAGGCGGTCAGCGAGCGCGCCGGCGTCGCCGGCGGGAAACAGCAGGCCGGTCACGCCGTCCTCCACGATGGCGAGGTTTCCGCCGACGGCGGAGGCGACGCACGGCCGCGCGCAGGCCATCGCCTCCAGCAGCACCTTGGGGTGGCCCTCGGTGCGCGAGGGCAGCACGAAGACGTCGGCCTCGCCCAGCACCGCGGGCACCTCGCGGTGATCGACGAACGGCCGGACGTCGAGGGCGACGCCGGCCGCGCGCGCCTGCGCCTCGAGAGCCGGGCGCACCGGGCCGTCGCCGACGAGGGTCACGCGAACGGCGTGGCGTGCCGTGAGCTTCGCGGCCGCGTCGACGAGCGAGTCCAGCTGCTTCTCCTCCGACAGCCGGCCCAGATACATCAGGTGGCCGGGCGCGGCCGCGCGCGCCGGCGGTCGGAAGGCCGTCGTGTCGACGCCGTTGGGAATCACGTGCACGCGCGCCCCCGGCGCCCGGCGGCGGGCCTCCTCGCCGAGCTCGGGCGTGGTGGCGATGACGGCGCCGGCCGCGGCCAGTCCCGCCGCGGCCACCGCACGCGACAGCCGCGCGCTCACACGCGAGCGCGCGAGGCGGCCGTACCAGAACCCGTAGGTCGTCACGAACGGAACGCCGTAGAGACGCCGGGCGACGAGGGCCGGGATCACGCCGGTGACCTGGAAGACGCGCAGCACGTCGCAGGTGGCGAGCGCGCGGCGGTGGCGGAACGGCAGCATGAGCGCGTAGAGCCACGGGTGCCACCCGCCGCCGGGAAGCACGCGCACCCGGGCGAGGAGCTCGGCGTCGGCGCTGAAGTCGGCGAGCGACTCGTCGAGATAGCTGAAGTAGCGCACCTCGTCGAAGGCGCGAGCGTACGGACGCAGGTAGCCGTCGATGAGCCGCGAGTGCTGGCCCGTCCTCGCGAGCTCGCCGAGGCCGCCGCGGATGCTCGGCAGCAGGCCCAGCACGGCCATCAGCGCTTCCTCGCCACCGCGCGGAACCCGGTGCTCTCGTCCGGCCGGCGCAGCGCCGCCTCGCGCTTCCAGCGGCTGAGACGATCGTAGAGCGCGAGCGAGAGCCCACCGACGGCGTCGATCGCCCCCGCCCACGGCGTGTCGAGCACGACGGGCATGAGCGGTCCGATCGGCTCGAAGCCGCCCGCGCGCAGCTCGATCAGGAACTCGTCGCGCGTGTACTCGACCTTGTGGTCGGGATCCGAGTAGGCGAAGAGCCCGGCCGCGCGCAGCGTCGCCCGCCAGCGCGTGTCCTTGTTCGGCCCGGAAACGAGCAGCCGGCCGTCGTCCTTGAGCACGCGGTGGATCTCGCGCAGCACCGCGACGCGCGGCTCGACGTGCTCGATCACGTCGAGGAAGAGCACGACGTCGAAAACGCGGTCGCGGAAGGGAAAGCTGCCCGCCACGTCGCCGGCGAAGACGTGGGCGTGGCCGAGCCCGCGCCGCCGGAGCTCGCGCTCGGCGTGGGCGAGCTGGACCTCGTCGTGGTCGAAGCCGACGATACCGCGGCTGCGCCGCGCGGCACGGATCAGGTGCGCGCCGTTGCTGGTGCCGACGTCGAGCACCGTCTCGGTGCCGCCGAGGTACGGCAGGTACCAGTCGTGCCCCGGCTGCTCGACGAGGTGCTTGGGATGGATCGCGTAGGGCGCCTTGCGCGTCAGCTTCACCAGCCGAACACCGACGGCCTTGCCACGACGATTCAGCGCGTCCACGCCGCGCACGGCGAGGCGGCGCAGCGGGTTCACGATCGCCCTTCCCGACGGCGCCAGGCCGCGAGGACGTCCTCGTAGACGCGCCGCGTGCGCGCGACACAGCGATCCCAGCGGAACAGGCGGTCGACGCGCTCGGCATTCGCGGCGCCGAGCTTCGCGCGCAGCGCCGAGTCGCCGAGCAAGCGGTCCAGGCGGTTCACCAGCAGCTCCGGCCGCGCCGGGTCGCAGAGGAACCCGCCCTCGCCGTCGGCGAGGACCTCGGGGATCGAGCCGCGGTCGGAGGCGACCACCGGCAGGCCGCAGGCCATCGCCTCGGCGACAGCCAGCCCGAACCCCTCCATCGCGGAGGGAAAGACGAAGAGGTCGGCGAGGCTGAAGTGATCCGCCTTCTCGGCCTCGGCGACATAACCCGTGAAGCGGACGCTGCCCGCGAGCCCGCGGCGCTCGGCGAGGGCGCGGAGCCGACCGAGGAGCGGACCGCCGCCGGCGATCAGCAGCCGCGCTTCGGGATGGAGCGGCGCCACGCGCGTCCAGACGTCGAGCAACATCGGCAGGTTCTTGCGCGGCTTGAGGCCGCCGAAGAAGAGCGCGACCGGTCCCGGCCCGAGATCGTGGCGCCCGCGCAGATCTGCGCGCGCCGGGCGCGGCACGAAGCGGCCATCCACGCCGTACGGCACGACCGAGACGTGCTCCGTCCGCACGCCGAGCTCGGAGGCGAGCTGACGTTGCGCGAACTCGCTGCCGACCACCAGGTGGTCCACGCCCTCCACGACGCGGCGCTCGAGCACGCGATTGAGCGGACTCGGGTCGAGGTGGTGGTGGTGGGCGATCACCGGCACGTCGAGACGGTGGCGACGGCGGGCCCAGAGCGCGGCGGGCCCGATGAAGCGCAGCGAATGCACGCGCAGCACGTCGAAGCGCGTGGCGCGGTGCACGCGCGCGATGGCGGGTGGCACCACGAAGGGCGCGACCCACCAGCGCAGCCCGCGGCCGATGCCGAAGCGGTGGACGGTCCAGTTCGGCGCGTCGGCCGGATGCGGCTTGCCGCGCGCCAGGATCAGTTCGATCGCCACGCCGGCACGCCCGAGACGCGTGAGGATTTCGCGCTCGTAGGTCTCTCCGCCCGAGACGGTCTCGGGCGCCACGCCGCAGTGGGGCGAGCAGACGCGCATCAGGGCTTCCGCGTGGCAACGATGAGGTAGCCGCCGACGAACGCCGCGAAGTCGGAGGACGCCAGCCGCCGCGAGCGGTCCAGGCGCGCCATGAGGTCGAGCGCGGGAAAGAGGCCGTAGCCGAGATGGCGCAATCCGGCCGGCGCGCGCAGGACGAGGAAGCGCAGGAGCCCGGCCAGGTGCGTGAAGTAGCCGCCCTGCGGCGCGATGGTGAGAGGCTCGAGCCGCGCCGCCGCCAGGAGCCGCCGCCACATCGCCTCGGTGTAGCGGCCGTAGTCCGAGGGATCGCCGTGCAGGCGCTCGAGGAACGGCGCCGAGATGACCACGTGCCCGCGCGCGCGGACCACGCGGCGGCACTCCGCGAGCGCGGCGGCCGGGTCCGGTACGTGCTCGAGCACCTCGGTGATCTTGATTGCGTCGAAGGCGCCGTCGCGGAACGGCAGGGCCGCGACGTCAGCCGCCACGTCGGGGCGCAACGCGGGGGTCAGGTCGGCCACCAGCCACCGGACGTCCGGCGGCGGACGGAAGCGCCCGCGGCGCCGCGCGCCGCCCACGTCGAGGACGCGGCCCGTGAAGAGCGCGGCCACCGATTCCAGATCTGCATCGACGCGCTTGCGCCGGTACGACGTGCCGAGGTAATAGGCGAGCCGGCTCACGCCGGCCTCGGCTGGGGCTCGGCGCGCTGCGCGAGCACGCTCTCGTAGGCGTCGAGCAGCTCGGTCACGAGCTTCTCCTCGTCGAGCTCCCTCGCCGTGAAGCTCGCGGCGGCTGCGCCGAGACGCGCGCGGCGCGCGGGATCGCGCAGGAGCGCGACGACGGCGCGGGCCAATGCGTCGGGATCCCGCGGCGCGATCAGCAGCCCCGTGACGTCGTTCTCCACGAGCTCGGGGCTGCCGCCCACCCGCGTGGCGACGACCGCGCGGCCGAAATCCATGGCCTCGATCAGCACGCGGCTCAGCGGCTCCGGCCAGATCGAGGGCACGACGACCACGTCGGCGGCGCGGTAGAGCGCGAATAGCGTCGGCTGCGGCATGCTGCCGAGCACGTGGACGTCGCCGCGTGCGGGCGGCGCGATCTCGCCCTTGCCGGCGAGCACGAAGGTGACCCCGGGCACGCTCGCACGAATCGTATCCATCGCGCGGACGAGCACGTCGGTCCCCTTCCCGAGGGATCGCTTGCCCGCGTAGAGCACCAGCGGCCCGGCGCCGACACCGAACCGCCGCCGCACGGAAGCCGGATCCTCGAGGGCGCCGGAGACGACAGGCCGCGGCGAGTAGATCACGCGCGCGCGGGCTGCGTTCACGAGCCTCGGCGGAAAGATCGAGAGAATTCCCCGGCTGACGCCGAGGACGAGGTCGGCGTCGGCGAGCGCGCGCCGCCGAACCCCCTGGTCGAGCCACGCCGCGCGTAGCGAGAGCCATTGCCGCGCGCGTCTCAGTGCTCCCGCGTCGGTGGCATAGTTGTCGAGGAAAAACGGCACGCAGCGGTCGAAGTAATCGCGCGTCGAGCAGTCGAACGCCGTCCAGTCCTCGGACAACGGTGCGCCGAGCGGGCACAGCAGGCCAACGTCACGGATCGTCACCGCGAACGGGACGCCGAGGGCGCGAGCGGCTCTCCATCCGGCCACCACCGCGCCTTTGTTCTGGGCGTGGATGAGATCCGCGCCCTCGGCGCGAGCCATGCGACGGATGTGACGCGAGAACCACGCGCGGAACGGCAGGTTTCTATGCAACAGCCAGGGCGCCTCGCGCTGCTCGCCGGCCGCATGGCGGAACAACGCGAGGGGAAACGACGGCCGCACAATGACCACGCCGTCGTGGTCCTCACGGGACGCGCCGCCGTAGTTCGGCGTGACGACCACGACGCGGTGGCCGCGTCTGGCCAGCGCCCCCGCCCAGGCCGCGTTGGTCCACTCGGCGCCGCCCGGCGCGTGCGACCCCCAGTACTCGGTCGCGAACAGAATCGTCCGCTTCATCGTGCCGCCTTCATACCTTGCGGGCCACCAGCTCGATGAAGGGCACGACGCGCGTGAGGCGATAGTAGGCGGCCGCCAGCGTCCGCAGCGGCCCCACCGACTCGCGCGGCGGATCGCCGGCGGCGAGCTCGAGGGCCGTCACGCCGGCGTGGCGGAAGGCGGCGGCGAGCCGGCGGATGGTGAGGCGCCGCAGGTGCGCGAGGTACGCGGTCGGGCGGCCGCGCGCCTTCAGATAGACGCGCGCGAGCGGCGCCGGCAGGAAGGGGATCCAGAAGATCTTGTAGTGCCCCTCGAAGAGCGACCACGCGTTGGGGGTGTGCACGTAGAGAGCGCCGCCGGGCCGTGTCACGCGCACCATCTCGCCGACGGCGCGCTCGACGGACTCGACGTGCTCGATGACGGAGAAGCAGTGGACGAGCGCGAAGGCGCCGTCGCGGAACGGCAGCGCCTCCGCGGCCGCGCGCACGTAGCGGCCGCCGCGGACGCGGCGCTTGAGCCCGCAGATCGCGATGGCATCCGGGTCGGCGTCCACGCCGACGACGCGCGCGCCCGCCTCTTCCGCCGCCACGTTGAAGCCGCCGGTGCCGCAGCCGAGGTTGAGGACGGGGCCGCGCGCGAGGGCGTCGCCGACGAGCGCTCGCAGCCGGGGCAGCCGGGTCCGCTCGTGGCGGTCTTCCGCCTCGCGGTGCGCGACGTGGGCCGCCCAGTCGGGAATGCCGAGAGTGTCTCGGTAGTACCGCGTGTAATAGTGACGCAGACGCTCGGCGAGCTCGTGCTCCGGGATCACGTCGGCGTATTTTACCGCGGCGTCGCTTGACACCGCGGAAAAGGGCGGGGTAGGCTCGTCGCCGGATGTTCGGCGCCCTTCGCTCCGCCGCGCGGCACTTCCTCGGCGTGACGCGCACTTCGACCTACTACCTGCCCTGGATCACGCGGCCGGGGCTGCGCTGCGTGCTGCTCCTCAACAACGTCGAGTCGCGCTTCACGACCGCCCGCGCCGGGGGGCCGTTCCCGGCCGCCGTCGTCCAGTACGACGCCCGCGGCACCATCGTCGCGCGCTACGACGCGGCGGTGCCCACGGCGACCGAGCCGCTCGAGCTGCCGCTCGACGCGGTGGCCGAGGGCCACGGCTTCGTGACCGTCGACGTCGCGCGCTTGCAGTCGGACCTCTACGTCACGCTCGGCGACGGCGACGCGTACACGGCGACGCACGGCCGCCACGAGTTCGTCGAGACGTATCCGCCGTGGACGCGGGCGCTGCACGCCGCGCTCGGCGCCGCGGCCGATCTGGCCGGCATGACGCTGCCGGCGTTCGTGCGCCACCAGTACGTCTACGTCGGTGCTCACGATCGCTCGCACGTGCTGTTGCTGAACCTGTCGAACGTGACCAACCGGATCCGCACCACCGCCGTGGCGGGCGGCGCCACGACGGGACGGCGCCTCGACGCGATCGCACCGCGCGGCGCGGCGTTGCTCGACGTCGCGTCGCTGGCGCCGGCGGGCTCCGCCGCCCGCGTCCTGCACCTGCGCTTCACGGGCAACGCGTGGTTCAACCTGTATCTCGTCGGCGCCGGGCCGAAGGATCTCGCGGGACCGCTCTCGCTGATGCATGTCAAGTAGCTCCGCGCTCTGCTCGGCCACCTTCGTCGATCCCGGCTACGATCACCTCGTCGAGCTGGTGCACCAGCGCGACCGCGCCGCCCACCGCCGCCTCGAGGCGCTCGAGCTCGAGCTCTACGAGCCCGGCGGCGCCTCCCTGGGGCGGATGGCCGTGGACACGCGCCAGGAGACGCTCGACCTCGCCGCCCTCGTCGCCGCGCGCGCGCCCGGCGTCGCGCGCGTCATGGTGACGTTCGACGCGCGCTACGACAGCCGCGTCTTCCCGTACCGCCCGCACCACTACGCATATCTGAAGTTGCGCGACTCGCCCGACGCCCCGCTCTACTACGCCGTCAACGCGACGCTCGGCGGCGTGCCGGAGCGGATCGAGGCGGTGACGCGGCAGAACAACTTCGAGACCTACCTGTTCCTCTCGCGTCCCGCCGGCGAGCGCTACGGCCTGCGCCTCGGCAACCTCGCGCGCTTCTCGCCGGTGGAGGCGCAGGTGATCACCTTTCACGGCGAGGCGCGCGCGGTCGTGCCGGTGACGCTGGCGCCGCACCAGCACGCGGACGTGGAGCTGCCGCTCGAGCGCGAGGGCGCGCGCCTGCGCCGGGTGGAGCTCAAGACGCTCTTCCGCCTCGCCAGCTACGTCACGGGACGCCGCGCCGACTCCGGCGGGCTCGTGCTCTTCGACCACCTCTTCACCTATTTCAAGTGACGACGCCCGGGCCGTCGCCCGAGCACGATCCGCTGCTCCTCTGCTACTGCACCGACCTCACGATCGGGCAGCTGCGCGAGGCCTGCCGAGCGGGCACCTGGCCGCTGCCGGGCAAGGAGCGCACGGGCAAGCTCTGCACGGGATGTCTCGGCGACTTCCTGCTGTGCCTCGATCGCTTCAGCGCGGCCGCCGGCAACGCGCGAGCCGATCGATGACGCGCGCGCGCTCGGCGTCGCTGATCCCCACCGACACCGGCAGCGAGACGCCTCGCGCGTGGAGGTCGTCGGCGATTTCGATGCGGTAGGCCTGCCGGTCGGCGAACACCGGCTGGCGGTGCAGCGGATACCACAGCGGGCGGAAGCCGATCCCGTCCGCGTTCGCCGCCAGGATGACCTCGCGCGCGGCGCCGAAGCGCCGCGGGTCGAGCAGCACGGAGAACATCCAGTACGTCGAGCGCGCCCACGGCTGCTCGACGAACGGCTCCACGCCCTCGAGCGCCGCCACCGCGGCGGCGTAGGCGTCGGCCGTCCGGCGCTTGGCCTCGACGAAGGCGCCGAGCTGCTCGAGCTGGGCGACGCCGAGCGCGGCCTGGAGGTTCGTGAGCCGGTAGTTGTAGCCGACCTCGCGGTGGATCCACTCCGTCGCGTCGGCGCGCGCGTGGGTCGTGAGCGAGCGGGCGCGCTCGGCCACCGCCGCGTCGTTGGTGAGGAGCATGCCGCCGCCGCCGGCGGTGACGATCTTGTTGCCGTTGAACGACAGGCAGCCGACGAGCCCGGCCACGCCGACGGGCCGGCCCTTGTAGCGAGCACCGAGCGATTCCGCGGAGTCCTCCACCAGGGCCACTGGCCACCGCGCGGCGAGGTCGAGGAAGGCGTCGAGATCCACGGGATGGCCGTAGAGATGGACGGGCAGCATGGCGCGTACGGTGCGGCCGGTCGCGCGGTTGATCACGACGCCGCCGCGCACGTCGCATTCCTTGGCGAGGAAGTCTTCGACCTTGGCCGGGTCCAGCCCCCACGTGGAGGCCTCGACGTCGACGAAGACCGGCACCGCGCCGCAGTAGCAGACGGCGTTGGCGGTGGCGATGAACGTCAGCGTCGGCACCAGCACCTCGTCGCCGGGCCGCACGCCCGCCGTCAGCAGCGCCACGTGCAGCGCCGCCGTCCCCGTCACCGCCGCCACCGCGTGCGCGGCGCCGACGGCCGCCGCCGTCTCGCGCTCGAAACGATCCACGAAGGGACCGACTGACGACACCCAGTTGGTGTCCAGACACTCCTTGAGATAGCGCCACTCGTTGCCGGCGAGGTGCGGCACCGCGTTGGGGATGGGCCGCTCGCTCATGCCGCGCTCCACGTCCGGTACCACGCGACCGTCTCGCGCACGCCGTCCTCCAGCGGGACCTTGGGCGCGAACCCCGTCAGCGTCCGCAGGCGCGTGAGATCGGGACAGCGGCGCGGCACCGACCCCGCGGGCGAGGGCAGGCGCAGCAGGCGCGGGCGGAAATCGGCGGCGCGCAGGACGAGCGCGGCCAGATCCTCGATCCGCGTCTCCTCCGCATCGTTGCCGACGTTGACGACGGCGCCCCACGCGGCGGGCGTCGCCACCAGCCGCGTCACGGCCTCCACGGCGTCGGCGACGTGGCAGAACGCGCGGCGCTGCTCGGCGCCGTACACGCGGAACGGGTCCTCGCGCCGCCAGGCGCGCAGCGCGAACTCGGGCACCACGTGGTCGGCGCCCATGCGCGGCCCGTACACGTTGTGCAAGCGCCCGATCACCGCGCGCAGCCCGCGAGCGCGCGCGGCGTGGATCACCGCGGCCTCACCGAGGAGCTTGCTCGCCGCGTAGGCGAAGCGCGGGGCGGCGACGTCGGGGATCGAGAGCGGCACGTCCTCGGGCGTCGGCACCGGCACGCTGCCCGCGAGCACGCCGCCCGCGTAGGTCTCGCTGGTGGAGGCGAAGAAGAGCACCTCCCCCGCGCCCGGCAGCCAGTCGAGCAGGTGCAGCAGCGCCAGCGTATTGACGCGGACGACGCGCGCGGGATCCTGCTCGACGTTACGGACACCGACGACCGCGGCCAGCATGTAGACGTGCGCCCACTCACGCCCCAGCCCGTCCAGCGCGTCCGCCCGCGTGAGATCGCGCGTCAGGCACGCGACGTTGGGGCGGGCGCGCAGGGCCGCCAGCGAGGCGTCGTCCCGGCCGCGTGAGAAGTCGTCCACCAGGGTCAGCTCGTGTCCCTCGTCGGCGAGACGCTGCGCGAGGTGACAGCCGATGAACCCGGCGCCGCCGAGGATCAGGGTGCGCGTCACGGCGCTCACGCGTACCCGATCGCCGCGTAGCGGATGCCCGCCGCGCGCACGGCCGCCTCGTCGAGGATTCGCCAGGAGTCGTAGACGAGCGCCGGACGGCGCAGCTGCGCCAGCGCCGCGCCAAGGTCGAGCTTGGCGTACTCGGGATGGTCGGTGACGACGAGCACGCCGTCGGCGCCGTCGAACGCGCGCTCGAGCGGCCGCGGCTCGACGCCGAGGTCGCGGATGATCTGCGGCGCCACCAGGAAGTCGTGACCGACGAGCGTCACGCCCGCCGCGCGGAAGACGTCGAGCATCGGGAGCACCGGCGCGCCGCGCATGTCGTCCGTCGGCGGCCAACCCTTGTACGCGAAGCCCAGCAGGACGACGCGGGCGCCGTCGAGGCCTCCGCGCGCCTGCCCGAGCAGCTCCAGGAACCGCCGCGCGACGTGGCCCGGCAGGTACTCGTTCAGCGCCCGCGCCCGGCCGACCAGCCAGGGCTCGTGGCCGAGCGCCTTGCCGCTCGCCAGCAAAATATAGGGGTCCTTCGACAGGCAGCCGCCGCCGACGTAGCCCGGCTTGGAGAGGTCCGGCCGCGGGTAGTCGACGTTGGCGGCGCGGATCACCTCGAGCGGGTCGAGGCCCGCGCGCTCGGCGAGCAGCGCCACCTCGTTGCCGAACGAGTAGATGAGGTCCGTGTGGCAGTTGTTGACGAGCTTCACCAGCTCGGCGGCCTCCAGCGAGGAGACGCGCACCACGTGCGGCGTGACGCGCGCGAAGAGCGCGGCCGCCGCCTCCGCGCTGGCCTCGTCGAGCCCGCCCACCACTTGCGGCAGCTGCTCGAGCTCGCGCAGCGCCTGACCCTGGATGGTGCGTTCCGGGCAGAACGCGAGCCGCGCGCGGCCCCAGCGCGCGAAGAGCTCGGGCAGCACCAGGCCGCGGCTGGCCCCCACCGGCACCGTGCTGCGCACGATCACCAGCGTCTCGGGCGCGCAGCCCTCGGCGACGGCGCGCGCGGCGGCTCGCAGCCCCTCGAGATCGGGGGCGTGCGTGGCCGACTCGACCGGCGTGGACACGCAGAGCACGACGGCCTCGAGCGGCTCGCCGGGCAGCGCGGACGCCACGTGCAGCCGCTCGCCGAGGAAGGCGCGCCACGCCTCCTCCACGCCCGGCTCGAAGAGGTGCGGCCGTCCGGCGGCGAGGGCTTCGACGACGCGCGGCACGCGGTCCACGCCGAAGACGGTGAAGCCCTTCTTCGCGAGCGTCACCGCCAGCGTGAGGCCGACGTAGCCGAGACCGACGACGCCGACGCGCGTCACTCCAGCAGCCCCTCCGCCACATCGCGATCAGCCTTGTGGAAATCGTCCGGCCGGCCGACGTCGAGCCAGTACTCGCGGATCGGGAACGCCACGACATGCCGGTCGCGACTCATGACCTGCGCGATCAGCTCGGGCATGTCCAGGACCGCACCATGCCCCATGCCAACCAGCACGAGAGGTTCGACAACGTAGATGCCGCTGTTGATCACGAAATCCAGGCTCGGCTTTTCCTTCACGCCCGCCAGCCGCGCGCCATCGACCTCGAGGATCCCGTACGGCAGGTCGACCGTGTACGGCACGGTGCCAACGGTCATGTGCGCCCGGTTCCGTGTGTGGAACGCCAGCATCTCTCTGAAATCGCACTTGGTGAGGATGTCGGCGTTGACGACCAGCAAAGGGTGATCGGTGAATCCCGGATGGTTGAGAGCTTCGTGCAGCGAACCCGCCGTGCCGCGAGGCTTGTCCTCGTAGTGGTATCTGATCCTTACGCCGAACCGCTCACCATCACCGAAGTGCTCCTCGATCACGTGCCGCTTGTAGTGCAACACGAGAAGGATCTTCTGAATGCCGGCGGCGCGCAGGCGCTCGATCATGATCTCCAGCAGCGGCTTGCCCCCCACGCGCAGCATCGGCTTGGGCGTGGACTCCGTCAGCGGACGTAGCCGCTTACCCTCGCCGCCGGCCATGATCACGGCCGCGTTGGGTAGCGACGGCGGCGCCACGAGCTCGTCGAAGAAGAGCAGGTCGACGACGCGGCGCTGCGCGTCGACCAGCGGCACCTGACGGATCGAGCGCCGGCGCATGAGGGCGAGGGCAGCGCTCGGCGAGAGCCCGGGCTCCGCCACCACGGGCGTGCGGTTCATCGCCTGCTCGACCGGCGCCTCCAGCGACACGCCGCGCAGGATGGCCTTGCGCAAATCACCGTCGGTGGCGAGACCGACTAGGCGTCCCGCGTCGTCCACGACGAGGGCCAGCCGCTTGCCGCTCTTCGTGATGCACTCGAGCGTCTCGCGCAGCGTCGCGCCCTCGCGGACGAGCACGTCGTTCAGGTTGTTCACGCCACCTCCCGCTTCACGACCAGCGGCGCGCCCAGCTCGACCTCGCGCAGGACGCGCACGATACGCTCGGCGGCGTGGCCGTCGCCGTAGGGATTGGGCGTCCCGCGCAGCCGATCGCGCGCGCCGGGCGCCAGCGCCGTCTCGAGGCCGGCGAGGATCTCGTCGGTCGCGTCGCCGACGTCGATGACGTTTGCGCCGCGCAGGCGGCTCTGCTGCCTGCGGCCGACGTTGACGACGGGCAGCGCGAACGACGGCGCCTCGATCAGGCCGCTCGAGGAGTTGCCGACCATCGCGTCGGCCGCCGCCAGCACGGACAGGTACAGGTCGTCGCCGAGGTTACGCACGAGGCGCACGCGCGCGCAGCGGGCCGCGAACTCCTCGAGGCGCTCGATGATCACGCTCCCGGCCGTGTCGGCGTTCGGGTAGGTCACGAGCAGGGTGGCGTCGGTCTTCTCCAGCGCGGCCACGAGCGCGTCCACGTGCGCGGCGGTGTCGCGGTACTCCAGCGTGACCGGGTGGTACGTCACGATCAGCCAGCGCCCCGTCGCCGACACGCCCAGGCGGCGCGCGAGCTCGTCGCGCGGCAGCATGCGCGTCGTCCGGATCCGGTCGAGCCCCGGCGCGCCGACGGTGTAGATCCGCCACCGCTCCTCGCCCATGCCCTCGACGCGGCGCGCGTGGGCGTCGGCCGAGACGAGGTGCAGGTGGGACAGCTTCGTGATGGCGTGGCGGATCTGGTTGTCGATGGCGCCCTCGGAGGCCTCGCCGCCGTGCAGGTGCGCGACGGGCAGCGCGAATGGCAGCGCGGCCATCGTCGCGGCGAGCATCTCGAACCGGTCGCCCAGCACCACGAGCAGGTCCGGCCGGTGCTCGGCATAGACGCGCGCGAAGCCGCCGACGCCGCGGCCGATCGACACGCCGATCGCCTCGGGCGCGTCGCCGGGCTCCAGCATGTCGACGCGCGCCGCGATGGGCCAGCCGTCGGCGGCGACGGTGTCCACCGTGTGGCCGAACCGCGGCGAGAGGTGCATCCCGCCGACGTACACCTGCAGGCTCACGTCGGGCGCGGCCTGGAGCGCGGCGAGGACCGGGCGGAGGTGGCCGTAGTCCGAGCGGCTCACGGTGACGACGCCGATCGCGCGCGTGCCGGCCACCGTCATTCCTCCAGCGCCGCCCATTCCAGCACCTCGTCGGCGGCGACGTCGCGGCGCAGCCGCCGGCCGACCGCGCGGTCGAGCTCGGCGGGCGGGATCCCCGTCCCCGGGCGCTTCACGGCGACGGCGTCCGCGGTCAGCCGCTCGCCGGCGCGCAGCGCGCGCGCCGCCACCAGGCTCTTGCGCGCCACACGGCGCGTGTCGAGCTCCGAGGGCGTCGGCCGCTTGTCGCCGTCGCCGAGCGCGGACTCGACGGTGCGGATGCCGCGTACCAGCGCCGCCATCTCCCCCGGATCGAGCGACGCGCGATGGTCGGGCCCGGGCATCGCCTTGTCGAGCGTCAGGTGCTTCTCGACGATCGCGGCGCCGCGCGCCACCGCGGCCAGCGCCACCTCGAGGCCGAGCGTGTGATCGGAGAGCCCGACAGGCACGCCGAAGCGCTCGCGAAGCGTGTCCATCGCGCGCAGGTTCATCTCGCCGGGCGGCGCGGGATAGGCACTCACGCAGTGCAAGAGCGCGACCGGCGGGTCTCCGGCGGCGCGGATGGCCGCCACCGCCTCCGCCACCTCGGCGAGCGTGCACATGCCCGTGGAGACGATCATCGGCCGCCGCTTGGCGGCCACGTGACGCAGGAAGGGCAGGTTCGTGATCTCGCCGGAAGGCACCTTGAAAAGCGGCGCGGCCAGCCGCTCGAGCGCGTCGGCGGTCGTCTCGTCGAAGGGCGCGGAGAAGAAGACGACGCCGCGCTTCGCGCAGCGCTCCTGGACGCGCGCGAAGTCGTCGAGCGTCAGCTCGAGCCGCGCGAGCATGTCGCGCTGGCTCTCGCCGCCGCCGGTCGTCTCCACCTGGTAGCCGGCTTTCGGCGCGGCTCGGCTCACGAGCGCGTCGGTGCGGAACGTCTGGAACTTCACGGCGTCGGCGCCGCCGTCCGCGGCCGCGTCGACCAGCGCCAACGCCAGCGCGACGTCGCCGTTGTGGTTGACGCCGGCTTCGGCGACGACGAACACCCGGGCGTCGCCGCCGACGCGGCGGTCGCCGACCGAGAAGCCGGGCGTGCTCACGAATGTCCCTCCGCGGCGCGGTCGCCCGGCGCCGGGCGGCCGCGTTCGGCCGTCAGCTCGCGGCGAATCTCGTCCACGACGTCCTGCAGCCGGTCGGCCAGCGCGCCGTCGACGGGACGCAGGTATGGCGCGGCGAAGCGGCGTCCGCGGTACACCAGCGCCGAGCGCGCAGACGGATCCTTGACGAGCCGCCGCAGCACCGTCTCCAGCGCCTTGGCGTCGCCCATGTCGACGCGCTCGACGGCGCCTTCGCTCACGTACGCCGGCATCCCGCCGCCCTCGAAATCCTTGCCCGGCGTCTGCACCGCGATCACGGGACAGCCCATGGCCATCGCCTCGATGCCGGCCATCGACGTCACCATCACCGCGGCGTCGGCCGCGCCGAACAGTCGGTGGATGTCGTACTCCTTCGTCAACCGCGCATCCGGCCAGCCCCACTCGCTGACCTGGCGGTGCAGCAGCGCCAGGTCCTCGTTGGGATGGACTTTCACCACGACATCGAGCCCGCCGACGGCGCTGACGGCGTCGTGGACGGTCCGATAGAATGCTTCCTTCTCGCCGGCGGAGAACAACAGCGAGACGTACTTCGAGATCATCACGATCAGCGGTCGGCCGGGCTCGAGCCGCAAATCGCGGCCCACGTCCGCGCGCAGACGCTCCGGCGGCAAGAGCCGCGCAGCGTTGGAGCGCGGGTCGCCGACCGTCACGAGCCGGCGCGCCTCGATGCCATGCTCGATCAGTCCGTGCCTGGCGTGCTCGCCGAGGACGAGCACACGATCGCCGACGTCGAAGAGGTTGGTGCGGTCGCGGCCCAGCAGCGCGCCACCGTAGAACAGCAGCGACGGGATTCCGTGCCGGCGCGCGGCCAGCGCCAGGGCCCGCTCGGACATCCGGCGGTCGCTCGTGATCACCACGGCGGCCGGGCGATGCGCATCGAGGGCGCGGAATGCGGCCGCGAGATAGAGCCGCGCCGTCGCGAGGCTCCAGGTGACGGCGTCGCGCGCGTACGGCGCGACGATCGTGGCCAGCGGGCCGCCGGCTTGACGATACCGGAGCCGCGCCAGCAGGCGGCGTGACACCGGCCGCAGCTCGCGCACGAGCCGGCGCGCCTCGGCGCGCGGCAGGTGGTCCATCAGGTGGCCCCCCGCGGCGCCGTCCTCCATCGCGTGCCGCAACGGCGCTCGCATCGCGGGGTTCTCGCTCGTCGCCACGAGCACGACGGACTGCCGGCTGCGGGCGGTGAGCGCGCGGACCAGCGGATCCACCACCATGAAGTGGCGCGCGTGCGAGACCGAGAACAGGACGGGCGCCGACGGTGTCGACACCAGCGCGCGCCGATGGTTCACGTGGGCGGCGAGCGCTCGGCGCTCCTCGCGTCGGCGGAGCGCGCGGCCGGCGGCCGCCAGCGTCGCCGCCGCCGGCGAGCGTCGCGCGACACGCAGAGGGATGCCGCGCTCGACGGCCAGCGCGCGCGCCACGCGCTCGACGATCGACGCGCCCGTGAGGAGCACGACCCCGCCGGGCTTCACTTCGTCGAGCGCTCGTAGAACGATCCCGAGGTATTCGACGACGTCGAGGCGGAGCAGGATGCCCTTCGTCACGGGCATCAGGTCCGGGAGCCACACGCCGTCGAACGTCAGCCCGGGCTCGTCGCGCGGCGGCCACCACTCGGCGATCAGCTCGCGCGTGAGGAAGGCGAGCGCCTCCGGATCGTTACGGAGCAGCTCGTCCTCGTAGAACCGTCGCGCGGCGGAGGCTGGCAGACGCTCGGGGTCGAGCGTCTCGCGCCCGGCGAGGACGGTGATCTCGTTAGCGGCGGCGAGGCGCCTCGCGGTGTCGGCCAGCGCCTGACGGTAGCGTCCGAGATAGTGGCGATGGAGTGTACGCACCCAGCGCCGCCGGAACTCGCCCACGCTGCGCGCCGTCGCCTCGGCCACGAGCAGCACACGGACGCGCCCCGGCGCAGCCGTGGCGCGCCTCGGGCTTGACACCGGATGTCTCATCGGTGCTCCTTGCTCCCCGAGAACTTCGTGCGCGCGGCCACGTCGGCCGCGACGCGGGCGCCGGCGGGCACGCTCGCCTCCTTGCCGATGACGACGCCCGGCACGACGATGGCGCCGGCACCGAGGAACGCGCCGGTCTCCACGCGCACGTTGCCGCACACGATCACGCCCGGCGCGAGGTAGGCGTGGTCGCCGATACGGCAATCGTGCTCCACCACCGTGCCGCTGTAGAGGACGGCGTCCTCGCCGACGACGACCTCGGCGCCCACGGCCACCTGGGGGAAGACGACGGAGCCGGCGCCGATGCGCGCCGAGGGCGACACGGCGGCCGTCGGGTGCACGAGGCTCGGCGTCGCGATCCGGAGATCGCGCAGTCGGGCAAAGAGCGTCGGGCGGCGCGCCAGTGCGGCGTTGCCGACGCCGACCACGGCGCCGTCGAACTTCTGCGAGGCCACCAGCCGCGGCAGATCGTCGTCGGAGCCCACGACGCCCTTTGCGGCGACGGGCGCGCCGGCAGCGCCGACGAAGCCGGCAATGGTCCAGCCGCACGCGAGCGCGACGTCGGCGACGGCACGCGCGTGAGCGCCCGCGCCGAGGACGAGCAGCCGCCGCTCCGCCATCTCAGCTCACCGGCGCGACGGCGGAATGGGCACGCGGCCCTGACCGAGCACGAGCTCGGCGAGCAGGAAGTCCCACTCCGTGTCGATGTTGACCGAGGCCGCAAAATCCATGACGATGCCGCGGTTGTCCTTGCCGAGCACCCGCCCCTGTCCCATGAGCACGTCGTAACGGGTGACGTAGACCGCGCCGGAGGGCTGGTACACCGCGGGCGCGTCCTGGCGGCGCACGTAGCGGTAGCCTTCCTCGAACAGCGCGTGGGTGACGTCGCCGTCGAGCGTCTTCATGAAGTACGGGTGGTACGACGCCTCGCTGAGCGTCTGCGCCGAGTCCGCGCCCGTGTCCGCCACTTTCGCGATCGTGCGGTCGATGTCCGCGCCCACGCGGAACGGCGACGTCGGCTGCAGCGTGACGATCAGGTCCGGGCGCGCGCCGGTCGACTCGAGCCAGCGCACCGCGTGCTGGAGCACGGGCACCATGCCAGCCCCGTCGCTGGCCAGGTCGGCCGGACGCAGGAACGGCACCTCGGCGCCCTGCCGCCGCGCCTCCTCGGCGATGGCGTCGCCGTCCGTGGAGACGACGAAGCGGGTCAGGCGCGTCGCCTCGCGGGCGGAGGCGATCGCGTGGCCGATGAGGGAGAGCGCGCCCAGGCGGCGCAGGTTCTTGCCGGGCAGCCCCTTGGAGCCGCCGCGGGCCGGGATCACGCCGAACGCGTACGGCGCGGCCACGCTCAGACCTTCACCCAGCGACGCTCCCGGGATGCGCGCCGCGCGGCATCGATGACCCTCATCGTGCCCAGTCCGTCCCAGCCGTCGCAGCGCGGCGGCGCGCCGCCGATCACGGCCAGGAAGTGTTTCGCCTCCTCGACGTACATGTCGTTCAGCTGGCCGGTGGAGGGGTACACTTCCCAGCGCGCGGCGCGCGGATCGTAGACGCGCACCTCGTTCTCCATCCGGCGCCACTGGATCACGCCCGCCTCACCCATCAGCTCGAAGTGGCTGTGCATGTTCCAGGCGAACAGGTTCATGTGAATGTTGCCGACCGCGCCGGAGGCGAACCGCACGGTGAGGTCGGCGACGTCGTCGGTGCCGATCTCGAGGCTGGAGACGCGGTCGACGACGGCGCTCACCTCGACGATCTCTCCGAGGAGCCAGCGCATGTAGTCGATCGCGTGACTCTCGTCGAGCAGGCAGCCCCCGCCCTGCTTGGGATCGGCCATGTAGAACTGGCGATAGTCCTTGCCGGGGTAACGGTGGAAGCCGAGATGGTACGCGTACTCGGTCCGCGCCGCGCGGACGGCGCCGATCCGGCCCTCCTTCAGGAGCTGCTCGACCAGGAGCATCGGAGGCCAATAGCGCCAGTTGTGCGCGATGAGCACGCGGCGTCCCCGAGCGTCACAGAGCTTGAGAAAGGCGTCCAGACCGTCGGCGGAGACGGCGAACGGCTTCTCGATCATGAGGTGCGCGCCGCGCTCCAGGGCGAGCCCGCCGATCGCAACGTGTGAGTCGGGGGGCGTGCAGATCACGGCGCCGTCGGCGCCGTCCAGCGCCTCCGCCGCGGTCGCGGTGGCGCGCAGGTACGGACACTGCACCGCCGCGGCCGCGCGCTGCTCCGGCGAGCTGTCATAGCCGGTGAGCGTTTCGACGCCGACGGCGTGGAAGTTCTGGAGGTGTCGGCGTCCGATGGAGCCGAGGCCGAGAATGGCGATCTTCATCAGTCCCCTGTCGTGTTGGCGTGTAAGCGGTTCCACTCGCGCTCGTACTGGTCGATGCGCCGGACGTCGCGGAGCACCATCAGCTCGCGCAGCCCGTACAGCTCGACGGCGTTGAACTTCTTGCTGATCACGGCGGTGACCTTGGTGGCATCCCCGAGGTCGAGCAGGAACTCTTCGAGATTACCGCCGTACTGCTCGAGGATCGACGCCTTGTAGGTCTGATACCACTCCGTGCCCGGATACGGCGTCGCGAAGAACGGCTTCACCTGCAACCCGAGGCGGTTCCACGCCGCGATGTTGTCGCGCAGGCTGTCGAAGTCCTCATCCGGAAACCCGATCATCTGGTTCGGGATCGGGCGAATGCCCGCCTCCATCGTCCAGCGCAGTGACCGCTCGTTGGTTGCCGGCGTCGCGCCCTTGCCGATCGTCTTCATCACGCGCGCCGAGAACGTCTCGTAACCGTAGAGCAGGTGCGAGCAGCCGGCCTCCTTGATCGCCTTGAGGACCTCGGGGCTGCAGAGGGTGGCGTGGCTGGTCCCGCCCCAGTGGATGCCCGAGCAGCGCTCGGGGTCGTGGGGCACGCCGTCGCGCACGCACTGCGGCTGCAACCCCTCCTCGATCCAGAGCCGCGCGATGTCGGTGAGCCACGTCTTCCCCGACGACTGGTGCATGGTCATGAGGTTCTCGTCGAGGAAGCTGACGAAGTCGATCTCGAACTTCGAGCGCGCGTACTTGACGAGCTCGACGACGTAGCGCGGGCTGTGGTAGCGGATCGCCCGCTTGTAGCCGAAACGCACGTCGGGCTGGCCGTCCTTCTGGACGTATTCCATGTCGCCGGCGATGCCGAGATGGAAACAGAAGCGGCAGATGAGCGAGCAGCCGTAGCTCGCGTTGATGTCGAGCCGCCGCTTGGCGGCCATGCCTTCTTCCGAGAACTCGAACGTGCTGTTGCGAAAGTAGATGTCGAGGGGGAACAGTTCCCACGCCGGGTAAGGCAGGCGATCGATGTCGTCCAGCAGCGGCTGCTCCGGGGTGAGGTGGCTCGCGCCGGCGGGGTCGCGCCAGACGAGGCCGCGCACGGACGCCCAGTCGCGATTGCCCGCGTCCACGCGGCGCAGTAGCTCGGGGAAGGACAGGAACGCCTCGCCGACGACGCCGACGTCCACCTGGGGCAGCAGCCGCATGACGTCGTGCGGCATGCTCGTGAGGAATCCGCCGCCGGCCACCACCAGCGCGCGCGGCGCCAGCGCCTTGGCCATGCCCACGATGTGCTTGATCGCGGCGTAGGCGGTGGTGATCCCTCCGAGCGCGATGACGTCCCAGTCGTCGGCCTGCAGCACCTGCGTGAGCACGTCGTCGCCCGCGCGCCAGGCGTTCGCGTCGTAGACCTGCACGAGGTGCCCCTCACGAATGATGATGGACGCCAGCAGCGCCATACCGTACGGCACGTGCTTGGGATCGTCTTCCTCGCGGATGACCGGGTTCACGAACAGGACCTTAGCCACGCTGAGCCTCGAGCGCCGCCGGGGAGGCGTCCCCGCGGCGCGGCAAGTCGTTGGTGTCCAGACGGGGCAAGGTGAGCGGCTGCGCCAGGTCGCGCGCGACGCCGACGCGCGTGGTGAGGCCGACCACGCAGCCCGCCGCGCCGACGACGTCGAGGGTCGTCGCGTCATGCGCGCCGAACGGGTAGCACATCACCCAGTCGCGAGGGCGCCCGCCGTACACCTCGCCCAGAAAATCCACCGTGCGCACGATCTCCCGCTCCTGCCCCTCGCGGGAGAGCGTGTCCAGCCAGACGTGCTCGGCGCCGTGGCCGCCGACCTCCATGCCGTGCTGCACCATGCAGCGGAGCTGCTCGAGGTCCATGTAGAGCTCGCGCGCGACGACGCGCGGATCGATGCCGACGTACTCATCGAAGAGCCGGCGGATGATCTCGCCGCGGACGCGCGGCGGCAGCCCCTTCTGGAGCACGCGCTTCACGAACGTTACCTCCGGCCCGTCGAAGCGGGAGGCGACAGCATGAGTCGCGTAGAGCGTAGCGGCCGGGGGCAGGTCGGCGTCGCCGCGCGCGTCGATCACCGCGCGCACTCGCCGGGCCAGCGCGGTCGCGTCGTCGCCGGCGACGGCGAGGATCAAGTGGATCTGGTGCGTCTCGAGGACCGTCTGCTGCGCGATGGCCGTCACCGGCGGGTAGAAGCTCGCGGTCAGCCGGCGCGCGACGAGGCGCGGGAACACGACAGTGAAGTGGTCGAGGAACCCGTCGTCGAACGTCAGCGCGCACGCGTGGTCCGGCAGCGCGCGGCGGCCGTGGACTGCGTCAACGACGTCGCGCATCGAGCACACCTCGTAGTGCTTGCTGACGTAATCGAGCTGCCCCTCGAACGCCTCGATGGTCAGCCCCTTGATCCCGGGGTAGCGGCTGTGCGCGAGGTCGCGGATGTAGTGGTACATCACGATCGTGAGCGTGCTCATCGCGTGAACGCGGCCACGAAGGAGGAGCTCCACATGAGGCTCGCCGGCGCCGTCTCGAGCGCCTCGTACACGGACGCCAGCCGGTTGTAGAAGCGCGGCGCGACGCGCTCCCACGCCGGCGGCCACGGATGCGGATGCAGCCCCATGGAGCCGGCCAGCTGGAATCCCGCCGCGCGGGCCACGGCCTCGATCTCGCGCGGGGTGTGCTGGCGCCGCTCGCCGCGAAACTCCGCGCTCCGGTCGGGCGCCTCGGCGCCGGCGGCACGATCCTGCGCCAGCGCGGTCTCGAGCTCCGGCAGCGCGTCCTTCAGCCGCCGCACGAAGTCGTCGAGGAGCGCGGGCGCGTCGCACCCGATCGGGAGTGCCGCGAGGTCGCCCAGGAGCGCCGGAGCGCCGCCGCCGTCGCACTCGCGCCGGGTGTACTCGTTGAGGCTCGCCATGTTGAACAGGCGGTTGCGGCAGGAGACGACGAGCACGCCGCCCGGACGCAGCCGGCGCGCCGCCCACGCGAAGAATTTCGCGTCGTCGGCCAGATATTCCACGAGGCCTAACGCGGTGACGGCGTCCAGCGGTCCCTCGCCGTCGTCGCCCAGCGCCAGCACGTCGGCCACGCGGAACTCGATCCTGGCGCGGACGGCCGGCGCGAGCTCCTCGGCGCGCCGGCGCGCCTCGGCGATCATCCCCTCGGCGATGTCGACGCCGAGCGTGTCGAAACCCAGCTCGGCGGCGCGGAAGCACAGGTCGCCGCCGCCGCAGCCCACGTCGACCAACCGGCCGCGCGCGGCGCCGAGGCGATCGACGGCGGCCGTGAGGGCGAGGCGAACGCGATTGGAACCGAGCGGATAGCCGGCCGGCTGCGTGCCGTCGACGTACGCCATCGCCAGCCAGCGCCGGGCTCCGTCGGAGAAGTAGCGCCGCGTGTACGCGGGATCACTCACGGCGGTCGGCCTTCGCCAGGAAGTCTTCGAGCGGTAGCAGGGGAACGGAGTCGCCGTGGAGCACGCCGCCCTCGGTGCAGTTCACCGTCTCCGCGTCCGCCTCGCGGGCCATGTCGAGGAACACCGTGCGGAACCAGTAGTATGCGGGATCCGTGAACCAGCGCTCGCCGACGAACGGGCTGTCGACGGGGATGAACGCCTCCGCGTAGCGGTCGCCGAACATCTCACGGAGCTCGGGGTAGTACTGCGTGCGCTCGTACGGCGTCCCCGGCGGATACCCGAAGTCGATGCCGACGAGCCCGATGCGGCGCTTGCCCAGCACGGCGTGCGTGATGACCCAGGCCGCTGTGCCGACGTTGCCACCGCCGTTCAGGCACGGCAGGCCGTTGTCGCCGTGCAGCCGGCGCGACACGCTGTCGGGTTTGTCGTAGTCGTCGTACATCGGGTTCCACCAGTACATGGCGATGCCCGCCGCCTCGCAGCGCGCGACGACGGCCGGCGCGGCCGACGTCGCGACGGCCGCGCGCATGGAGGGGCCGTGAGCGTCGACCAGCGCGATGAGCGCGCCGTTCGCGGCCATCTCGTCCGCGGCCAACGTGGGGTCCATCTCCTGACGCCGGAAGTAGTCGTCCGCGGGCGCCGCCGTCATCGCGGGATCGCCGAACCAGCGCACGATGCGCTCGCGGTGCGGATCGACGGAGACCACCAGGTGCGGCACCACGCCCGCGCGCAGGCACGAGCCGAGCGCGCCGTCCACGGCGACGACGGTGCCCGTGTACCCGCTCTTCCGCAGACGCGCCAGGCTGTCGCGGCGATGCAGGCTCGGGCCGGCCCCTACCACGACCGCGGAGTCGCCGTCGCCGAGCACGACGTCGCCGAGCTCGAGGATCGAGCGCTCGATCCGCGGGCGGTTAACCGCCGCGTTCTCGAGGCCGACGCCGGCGATGCGCTCGAAGGTCGCCGCCTCGAGCCGGCTAGCGATCCGTTTCCCGAGGTCCATCCGTCTTGCCGTCGTCGCCCTTCCAGAGGAAGCCCTTCTTGCTCACGAAGCAGATGCTGCCGCCGAGGCGCGAGAGCGCCTTCCTCTCGAACTCGTCGGTCGAGTCGGCCTCGCCGGCGGCCGGCTCCTTGATGACCGTCTTCACCTTGTAGTTGCCCTTCAGGAACTCTTTCACGTCGCTCCTCCTCAGTAGCGGCCGAGGGCCTCGGCCTCAGCGAACTGCAGCCGGCAGAGCTGCTGGTACGTCGGGCTGGTCGCCATCAGCTCGGCGTGGCGGCCGACGGCCTCCACCCGCCCGCGCTGCAGCACCACGATGCGGTCGGCGTGCATGACGGTCGAGAGCCGGTGCGCGATGACGACGGACGTGCGCCCGATGATGACCCGGTCGATGGCCTGCTGCACCAGCCGCTCGGACTCGCTGTCCAGGGCGCTCGTCGCCTCGTCGAGCAGCAGGATCGGCGGCTGGGCCACGATGGCGCGGGCGATGGCCACGCGCTGGCGCTGGCCGCCGGACAGCCGCACGCCGCGATCGCCGACAACGGTCGCGTAGCCGTCGGGCAGCTCGGTGATGAACTCGTGCGCGTTGGCGATGCGCGCGGCCTGCTCGATGGCCGCGTCGGTGACGTGCTCGCGTCCGTAGGTGATGTTGTCGCGGATGGAGGCGTTCATCAGCAGCGCCTCCTGCGGCACCACGCCGAACAGCCGCCGGTACGAGTCCTGGCGCAGCGTGCGGAGGTCGCGCCCGTCGATCGTCACCGTGCCGCCGCGCGGGTCGTAGAAGCGTAGCAGGAGATCGGCAAGGGTCGACTTGCCGGAGCCGCTCGGCCCCACGAGGGCCACGATCTCGCCGCGGACGATCTCGAAGCTCACGGCCTCGAGCACCGGCTCGCCGCCGTAGTCGAACGTCACGTCGCGCAGGGCGAGCCGATCGCGGAAGCCGTCGATGGTCTCGGCGCCGTCGCGCACCTCGGGCTGCTGCGCGAAGAGCTGCACGACCCGAGTGGAGGCGGCGAGGATCGTCTGCATCTGGGTGTAGGCGCCGCCGAGGAGGCCGAGCTGGGTGATGACCGCGCGGCCGACGTAGAGGAACAGGAGGAACGTCGGTACCGCGAGCCGGCCGGCCATCAGCTCCCAGGCCGCCAGCAATAGGATCGTGGCCTCCACGAAGACGTTGACCACGGCGCGGGCGGGATCCTCGGCGTGCTTGTACGCGCCGAACCGCAGGTGCAAGCGCAGCGACTCTCGCAGGAGCGAGGCGAGGCGCTTTACCTCGAAGCCCTCGGCGCCGAGGGACTTCACCACGCGGATGCTCAGGAAGGCTTCCTGGAAGCGCGTCGCGAGCTCCGCGAAGATCGAGAGCTGGGCCGCGGCGAAGCGACGGATCGGCGTCCGGATCGCCGAGGTGACGCCCCAGTGCAGCAGCGCCGCGGCGGCGGCGGCGAACACCAGCCGCGGGCTCGTACGCACCAGCAGGTAGCCGTAGAACGCGATGAGCAGCGGCGCCGTGAGCACGGTCCCGACCGTCGTCTCCAGCCCGCTCGTCGTCGAGCGCGTGTCGGTCTCGAGGCGCGAGACCAGCTCGCCCGTGCGCTGGCGCGTGAAGAAGCCCATGGAGAGACCGAGCAGGTGCTGGAAGAGATCGCGCTGCATGTCGGCGCCGGCGCGCGTCCGGACCCAGAGCGCGAAGAGATAGTTCCCGAAGTCGAGGCCGGCTTTGAGCACGCCGGTAGCGACGTAGAGCGCGCACAGTACCAGAACACCGGTGAACGGCGAGGCCACGCGCTCGACGCCGACGGCGTGGAAGAAGGCGGCGCCGAGGTTGTTGAGGCTGAGACCGCCGAGGCCGCCGGGTGCCGCTGTCTGGATGCCGCGGCCGAGCGCCAGGTCGAGGATCGGCGCCATGAGCACCGGCAGCAGGCCGGCAAGCAGCGTCGCCGCGTACGAGCCGACGATCAGCAGCGCGACCATCGGCCAGTACGGCCGCATGTAGTGGCCGAGCAGCCAGCCGAGCGTGCGCAGTCCGTCGCTCACGCCCCGCCCTCCCCGGCCACAGGCGCGGCGAGCCGGCGCAGCACCAGGCAGCGCTGGCGCGGCACGCCCAGCCGCGTCAGTGCCTCGACGTGCGGTTCGGGACGCTCGAACGTCGCGACGATCACGGCGTCCACGTCGTCCGGCGACAGCTCGGCCAGCGGCCGAACGGGCAGGCCGAGGAAACGCGCGCCCGCCTCATCGGCGAAGACGCCGACGGGCTCGAGGCCGAACTCGCGCAGCGTGAGGTACGCGAGCTCGGCGGCATCGCCGGCGCCGAACAGGGCGATGCGCTTCATCTCGGTCGCCGCCAGCAGCCCCAGCGATTCGCGCAGGGTCTCGCGCGTGCGGCGGTACAGGTTGAGCGCGTAGGCCATGTGCTCGTACGTGAGCCGGCCCTTCTCGGCGAGCCCCTTCGGCGTGACGAGGTAGCGCAGGCGCTTGCGCGCGGCTGGCTTCTTCGGAAACTCCACGATCTTGATGTAGCCCTTGTGGGCGAGCCGCTTGAGGTAGAGGTTGGTGAGGCCAAGCGCGACGCCGAGACGCTCGGACAGCGCCCGCTGCGTCAGCGGCGCTCCCTCGCCGATGGCGGTCAGAATCTCCAGGTCTCTCGCGCGGTTGGGCTTCATCGGGCTGGCGTTCAATGATTGAACAACGGGCGGCCGCTCGTCAAGGTATTTCGACGCCGCCCTGTCGGTAGACCCTGTCCGCTCTACAGAGAATGTCGAAGCGGGCGGCTAACCCACCTTGCTGCGGGCCGACCAGGTGATCGAGTCACGCATGCTCTTGCCAGAACTTGCGTCTTCTAGACGACGGCTCATCGCCGGCGGGCGCGCAATCAAAAGCTCGGGCTCGCGGTAACGCGAGGACGAGCTCCTTGCCACTGACGACGTTTCGACCCCGCCATAGGCGAGCGTTGCCGCTCAGAAACATACGCTGTTCGTGATCGTAGTATTCGATTCGGTCAGCTCGGCCTTTCACACAGTCGCTCATCGCAATCCGTACATTGCCGATCCCAGTTGCTCTAAAAATGCGGTTAGGAACTGTTTCGTCGAGGTACACCTCAATACGATCGGCGTACAGACGCCAGTCACGCTGCCACGCGACGACGACCCTTCCACTGAAAACCACGAGGCGATCTTTGTCGACACGCTCGAACGAGTCGGCCTCGATGCTCACCGACTCGCCTCGATCGCTATCGCGCACATGGGTATGCCCGCTGGATCTCGCGTGATTCAGATCGACCGGCATCGGAACCGCGGGAACGGCAGCACAACCGGCAACGAGAAGGAGTGTCAGTAGTTCAACCCATCGACGCATGTGCTCACCTGTTCCGCAGCTCCCGGCGGGGGCGCCACGGGGGCCACGTCAGAGCAACCGCGAGCGGCGACGGCGTCAGCGGGAGGCGGTGATCTTGCCGCCCGAGCGGCGGCCGACGACGACGCGATCGGGGTGAGCGGTATCGGGGCCCACGGCGGACGACGCCGTCCGCGGACGCGGCGGCACCGGGAACCCGTTCGTCGCCTGAGGCGACGGGACATTGTCCTGCGACCGCCGCCAGTCCCGAGCCACGAGCTTGCCGATGTACAGCACCTGGCCGACCATCCGGCGGATGTGGTCGCGGCCACGGAAGTCCGGCCGGCGGAACACGGTCGAGAGCAGCCGCGGCAGCGACGCCGCGAAGAAGAAGGACTCCCAGGCAAACCGGTCGACGCGCGCGGGATTCTTGACGAGCCCGTCGACGAATCGCCGGGGCAGGAAGTTCAGCCAGCCGAAGAGGAAGTTGTACCCGAGCCACTTCTTGAACTCGGGCGCGTTGCCGCCGAAGAGGTATGACGCCTCGTTACGGCCCTCTTCGATGTCCTCGAGATCCTCGGCTTTGAGAATTCCCTTGTCCAGCGCGAGATCGATGATCGGCAGCTTCGGGTAATACTTCAGCCAGAACACCGAGACGATGTCCGGCCGGTACTCATTGTAGAACTCGAGCGCCAGCCGCTGGTCGGCGTCGGTCTCGCCCGGGATGCCCAGCATGTGATCCACCTGGTAGTGGATCTTGTACTGGTTCATGAACGTGAACGCATTGTGAAGCTGTTGCCGCGACTCGGGCCGATCGATCTGCTTCTTGGACTCTTCGTTGACCGTCTGCACGCCGACCTGGACGTTGACGAGGCCCGCCTCTTTCAAGCAGCGGACGGTGTCTTCCTTGTTGAGCACGACGGCTTCCGTGATCAACGCGAACGGCATGTCGACCTCGCGCTTGTAACGCTGCGCGAACTCCTCGACCCATTTGGTGTTGGTGGCGAAGACGTCGTCCATGAAGAGGAAGTGGCGTGGATGGAAGGTCTTCTTCGCCCACGTCAGCTCCTCGATGACGTTGTCGACCGAGCGCTGCCGCAGCCACTTGCCCTGCGATCGATAGATCGGGAGCATGACGGCGTTGTAGCAGTAGGTGCACTTGTATGGGCACCCGCGGCTCGTGGTGGCCGTGTAGGTCCGCGCCAGCCCCGGCAGCCGCTGGTAGAAGAGATCCTTCGCGGGGAATGGCAGGTTGTCGAGATCCTGGATCGCTTCGCCCTTGCCGTTCTGATGCATCTCGCCGTCGCGGCGGTACCAGATCCCGGGAATCTCGACGTCCGCGCCCGCCTTCCAGTCGTCGAGCTGCTCGAGCAGCTGACCGAGCGCACGCTCGCCTTCGCCGAGCCCCAGGAGGTCGACGGCTGGATTGAGCGCGACGCGCTCCGGAACGCTGGTCACGTGCACGCCGCCGAAGATCGTCACCGCGCCCGTGGCCGCCTTCAGCGTCAGCGCGGTCTCGGAGCACCAGCGATAGTCGTCGGTCACAGTCGAGAAGCACAGGAGGTCGGGTCGGAAGTCGACGATCTCCCGGAGGAGCTGTCGGTTCACCCGGGACTGCAGACGACCCGTCATCGGGCTGTCCTTGTCCTTTTGCTTCACGTAGGTGTCCGACCATGGATCGGGATAGAGGACGAGCTGGACCTGGTGGCCGAGCGAGCGAACGTACGAGGCCAGGTATCCGACGCCAAGGCCTTCGTAGTTTCGGTAGATGAAGGTGACGCGCTTCGAGGACGGCATGTTGCGCTCCGCAAACGATACCGCGCGCGCTAAATCGCAGTCAAGAATAAGTTTTTCGCGTCGTGCGGCGCCGAGTTACGAGGCGAAGCGCTGGCGGGCGCAGAGCAGGTCGACGTAGAGCCGGCCGGCGAGATGCCGCTCCGGCCGGCGCGCGTCGAAGGCCTCGAGACCGCCGTCCTCGTGCAGCACGTGGATGACGAAGCCGCGGACGCGGAAGAACTCGATGACCGGCTCCGGCCTGAAGCCCATCTGCTCCATCGCCCACGGGGAGTACTCGATGGCGACCGCCAGCCGCGAGCTGGCCGCCACGAGGGCGGCCATGCCCTCGCACACCGGGGGCTCGTAGCCCTCGACGTCGATCTTCAGGAAGCGCACCGCGCTCGCGATCCCGCGCTGGCGCACGAACCCGTCGAGGCTCAGCAGCGGCACCGTGTCGCTCGGGGCCACGCCCCGGCCGGCGCGGAACGCGTCGGTGGTGATGCGGTGCCCCGCGTGGTGGCGAACGTCGCGCCAAAGGCCGACCGTGCCCTCGGAGGCGCCCACCGCCGCGTGGACGGCCTCGACGCGGTCGGCGAGCCCGCGCCGTCGCATGGTGCGCACGAGGCGCTCGAAGTTCTGCCGCTCGGGCTCGAAGGCGAAGACCTTGAAGCCCGGCGCGAGCGCGCGCGCGAAGACGCTGGCCGTGTAGCCGATGTTGGCGCCCACGTCCAGGACGTGGCCGCCGCGGAAGAGGTCGGGCTGCCGGCGCGTGAGCGCCGCGAACGGGTCGCCCAGCCGCTTGTACGTGAAGTACGTCCGGACGAACAGGTCGCCGAGCACGGCGTTGTCGAAGACGCCGAGCCGGTTGGCGAGGCCGTAGACGGAGTGCAGGCCCTCGACGACGCGCCCGCGGAGGCTCACGAGCGTGTGCTCAGTTCGAAGAACGGCTCACGCCGCTCCCCGAAGAGATAGAGCGGCGCCTTGCTCTCCTCCCAGTACGTGAAGAGCGGGCGCA
>Ga0137403_10000743_pt1 | contig 41889 bp, 34 predicted proteins | sample CZOMad2_1_16fung_FD_122057 | JGI IMG/M metagenome (GOLD analysis project Ga0137403, IMG submission 122057) | Vadose zone soil fungal communities from Angelo Coast Range Reserve, California, USA - CZOMad2_1_16fungal (Hybrid Assembly) | ecosystem: Environmental > Terrestrial > Soil > Vadose zone...
AAAACTGTAGCTGCGTCACCGCTGATCTGTTCGCCCGTCAGGTCCACCTTGTCGGGTATGGCCGCGGCCATCGCCTCAAAGTCGGGACGGAGATCATTAAACTCTTCCGGTTTCAAGCCGTCGATCGCGGGTTTGTAAATTGAAAGATCAAACGCCTCGCGAAATCTTTTCTCGCGCATGGCTTTGTAGAATTCACGCACCGTGTCGGAAGGAGAGCGTGCAGCGTTCTGCCATGCACCGACGGGAACATTGGCTAAGATCAGCACGACCGCAAGCAGAAAGAGAATCCGAGTGTGACGAGTTGAAGTTTTGTACAGCATGCCTTGTGTCTTCGTTATAAGTAGGCGCGCTCCCGAAATTAGCAGCGCGCCTAATAGTACCATTTTTAACTTGGGGTCAGATTATCTTACCTGGAACAGAGACTCACTCGTTGCTGCGGACATAAGCCTTGGGCTTCAACAGCAATTCCCTTCCCACCAGGTAAAGCATTACCGTCAGAAGCAGAAATGGAATCAGGCCCAGCAGATCAGAATTCGGCCCTTCGAAGAAGGGATTATGATGTGTTGCCCACTCTTCATAAACCTTGAGTTTGTTCACTATCCCTTCCCTGAGATTCAAAAACGCGTAGATCACACCAGCCAGCGTTCCTCCGGCAATGTAGCCCGAGGCGAGGAGCACACCCGGACTCTTGTCTGTTTCCGCAGCCATTTTCTCTTCACTCAACTGGATATTCTCCGGCTTTTTGCGAAGGTATTTATCGACCAACCAGCGCACAGCTCCGCCCACAAAAATAGGAGCAGAAGTGGAGATTGGTAAATACACCCCCACCGCAAAGGCTAATGAAGGAACTCCACTAAGCTCCAAAACAATGGTAATCATCACCCCCAGAAGGACAAGTCCCCAAGGTAGTTCCCGGCTCAGAATCCCTTTGATGATGTAGGACATCAGCGTCGCCTTGGGCGCAGTGAATTTGGCAACGGTGTTGGAAGTGCCCGGTAATCTGTCGTAGATGCCGTTAATGCCGGGATCGGCCAGGTACACCGGCACGCCCTGGTCATTAACAAAATAGCGGCCGGCGGGACCATATTCTGTAGTGGTCTTGTGGACCACATAATATGAATTACTGTCGGAACTTGCCTGACCACCCTGCAAGCTCTCGCGCTTTGGCTGATCTCCGCTCATTACGTACTGATCAGGGTTAAAGTGGAATCCGGCTGGAAAGCTAAAGTCCTTGCTTTGAGCGACGGGGACATAAATGCTGCCGGATTGATTCATCGCCAGCAGTATTGGTCCGAGCGCGATAGCAGAAGTCAGGGCCCCTACCAGGATGGCGATTTGCTGATATTTGGGTGTCGAACCTACAAGAAAACCGGTTTTTAGATCCTGCGAGGTGGTGCCGCCATTTGAAGCGGCGATACAAACTATGCCTCCGATTGAAAGCGCAGTGACAAAGTAAGGCGGTGCGGTCCAACCGATGATCAAAAACACCAGGCAGGTAAGCAACAGGGTGGCTACCGTCATACCTGAAATAGGATTTGATGAAGAGCCAACTTCACCGGTTAACCGAGAGGACACTGTTACGAAAAGGAATCCAAAAGCGATTATCAGAATTGCACCTAACAAGTTCCAGCGCAGGTTCAACTGAGGCACAACCATGATTACGACCAGCAGCGCTATGATTCCGCCCAGCACAAACTTCATCGACAGATCCTGATCGGTGCGCGGCGCATTATTGGTCGGGCCGCCGCTCCTTCTTAAATCTGCCAGGCCCCCTTTCAATCCGCTCCAGATGACCGGCAGTGAACGGAAAAGACTGATGATCCCTCCGGCAGCCACAGCGCCGGCCCCGATGTAAAGAATGTAGCCCTTCTGAATCTGCGTGACCGTCATGTCCTTGATCAGGTGCGTGGTCTCCGGAGCAAGCGGGGTCATCCAGCCGCCGCCGAAGTACTTAATTGCGGGAATCAGCACCAGATAAGCGAGCACTCCGCCGGCAACCATGATCGAGGCGATCCGCGGACCAATGATATAGCCAACGCCGAGCAGCGCCGGGTTGTTTTCGATTGAAATCGAACCGCCCTCGAATGGTTTACCGAAAACCTTCGTTGGATACTCTTTCCAAGTCTTCCATATCTGTTCGATCCCGTAATAAATAAACCCAATGCCGAAACCTGAAATGATCGTCTTGCCGCCGGTAGTGGCTTCATCAATTAACGCCGTGTCGCGCGCACCTGCCCTGGCTGCGGCACGCGACTCGTCGGATGCGCCAGCCTTCAACACCTCAGCACAGGCAGTACCTTCGGGATACTTCAAGTAGCCATGTTGAGCAACAATCAGAGCCCGGCGCAGAGGAATCATCATCAATATGCCGAGTAATCCGCCGAGCGTAGCTACCAGCATGACCCGAGATAACTCCAGATCGAATCCCAGAATCAAGATCGCGGGCATGGTCACACCAATGCCAAAGGCAATGGATTCACCCGCCGAACCAGCCGTCTGAACGATGTTGTTTTCGAGAATTGTCGCATCGCGAAGACCAAGTTTTGAGAGGACGCGGAAGAGAGTGATCGAGATCACTGCCACGGGGATAGAGGCACTAACCGTCAGACCAACCTTCAACACCAGATAGAGCGATGAGGCGCCAAAGATGATACCCAGCACGGTCCCCATGATGAGCGGAATTGGAGTGAGCTCGCGGAGCGTAACTCCCGCCGGGATGTAGGGTTGGAAATTCTCCAGATATGGGTTGTCTGGTTTAAAACCTACTCTATCCGGGTACTCGTTTACAGGGATGGTTTCACTGGACATCCAGGTTGAACCTCCGACTCAGAGTTAATAAAGCGGGGAGTGCGCGGGGATGAAACGCCGTTACTTTACACGGCCCAGACGCGCTTGAGCAAGAAGATTTGCCGAAGAAAGCGCGTGATTTTGCAGTTTGGAGATCAACGGGCAGCTGAAGGTTGCCCGTTTCGCGGCCTTGCACAAAAAGATGGGATGGTCTGTACGGTACCGCGAGCGAAGCGACCGGATGTTACACTCGACTATCCTGATGTGATTCTCATAGTTGGGCAGCCAGTCAATCAGTTAGTTGAAGCGCAACATCCGGTCGCTTCGCTCGCGGTACTGTACTGATCGCGCTCCAACCGGGCGTTAGTCAGGAACTTTTTGTGCAAAGCCCGTTTCGTGTTATTTCGTGGTTAGGCTTTTAAAGAACGCCGCCATCACACGCGCAGCCCTGACAGTTCGCTACCTTTTCGTCTAAACTTCATCCGACTTTCAATCACTGTCTATTCATGATTCCAAGAGCCAGCATGCGCCTACGGATAATTTCCTTTCTCCTTCTGCTCGCTTCAATTCTCTTCCTAAACTTAACGATTTCGGACAGCGCTCCGCGATCGATCAATCGAGCGGCACAACGAAGCGCCGGAATTCCAACGCCGCAGGACGTTCTCGGTTTCACACCCGGTGACGATCGCAAACTCGCAAGCTGGAACCAGGTGCTGACCTACTTCGGCAAGCTGGCTCAGGCAAGCGACCGGGTGAAGTTTGAAGCGCTCGGCAAGTCGACAATGGATAAGCCGTTTGTAATGGCCACGATTAGTGCCCCGGAGAACCTCGCGAGGCTGGATGAGTACAAGCGAATACAGGAGCAGCTGGCCGATCCTCGCAAGCTGGGACCAAACCCCGACCGGAAAGCTGCACAGCTTATCGCCCGCGGCAAGACAATCGTCCTCATCACCTGCGGTATCCACTCAACCGAAGTTGGCTCGTATCTTTCGAGCATGTTGATTGCATATCGACTGGCCTCGTCAAACGAGCCCGAGATTCAAAACATTCTGAAGCACACAATCGTTCTGCTGGTGCCTTCGCTCAATCCCGACGGTGTAGACATCGTGAAGAACTGGTACGACAAGACACTGGGAACACCTTACGAGGGAACTGAGCCGCCGGAGCTTTACCACAAATACACCGGTCACGATAACAATCGAGACTGGTATGCATTCACGCAGGTCGAGACAAAGATCACAGTAGATAAGATTCACAACGTTTGGCATCCGCAGATCGTCCATGACATTCACCAGCAGGGCGCGTACGGTTCGCGTTTGTTCCTGCCGCCTTACATGCAACCGGTCGAACCGAATGTGCCGAAGCAGATCGTTGCGGGCTACACGGAACTGGGCAACTGGATGGCGAAGGAGATGCGGGCACAAGGCTTCCAGGGAATCACGACGAATTCAACCTATGACGCGTGGTCGCCGTCGCGTGCATATTCGCACTATCACGGTGGGGTGCGCGTGCTATCAGAAACCGCGTCCTGCAAAATCGCTACACCAATCAAGGTTAAGTTCGACGAGTTGCGTTCGCGTGAAGGCTACGACCCGCAGAAACAGTCGGCGAACTTTGGCCCGGTGTGGCGTGGCGGCGAATGGGGTTTACGTGACATCACGAAGTACATGACGACGGGAGCTTTTCTGCTACTGAAGCATGCCGCAGAAAACCGCGAGCAGTGGTTGAGAAGGTTTTATGAGATTGGAAAAGAAGCAGTGCGGCCGCGACAAAAGACGGAGCTTTTTGCGTTCGTTATCCCAAAGTCGCAACATAGCGCCGATCTACTAGAAGTATTTTACAGAGCTGGCATTGAAGTGGATTTTCCTTTGCCTTTTACTGCAGGCGGTGTGCGCTATCCTGAAGGTACCGCTGTTATCAAGGTCAACCAACCCTATGCCGGGTTGGCCAAAGCCCTTTTAGAGAAACAGCATTACCCGGATTTGCGAGATTCGTCAGGGAACCCAATCTCTCCCTATGACGTGACCGCGCACACGCTTTCTCTGTTGATGGGAGTGGAATTCAAATCAGTCAACACGCCTTTCAGGTACCAATTACCAAAAGACGGGGGTATGAACAGCTGCACAGGTTTTGGCCCCGAAAGCGGGATTGGTCTTTATCAATCGCGAATGCCGTCTATTGATGAAGGCTGGACGCGCTGGGTCTTGGAGCAAAATCATTTTGGTTACTCTTCTATTTCTGATGCGGCGCGCCTGTCAACGATTCTGGAAACAAAGTATCGCGCGATTGTAATTCCAGACCAAAGTCCGGCCTCCCTGTTGAATGGATATAGTCGTGGCACGATGCCGCCCGAATACGCTGGTGGACTCGGTCAGCAAGGTGTGAAGGCGTTAACTAGTTTTGTGGTGGATGGCGGCACGCTCGTGTTCCTTAATCGCGCTTCAGGCTTCGCCATTGAACAGTTCAAACTGCCGTTGAAAAACGTCGTCGCCGGATTGCCGCGAACAGATTTCTACGTACCAGGATCGATTCTGCGCATCGAGCTTGATACGTCGAACCCTATTGCCGCCGGAATGCCGAAAGAGTCGATTGCCTGGGCTGAGGATTCACCAGTCTTTGAAGTAGTCGAGCACAAAGAGGGCGCAACGGTTTCTGCTTCAGCCGTTAAGGTAATCGCTCGCTACCCGACTAACGCAAACCCTCTTCTTTCCGGTTGGTTGCTTGGTGCCGATCGAATCAAAGGCAAGGCTGCATTAGTCGAAGTTACTTTGGGCAACGGCCGAATCATTCTCTTCGGCTTCCGCCCCCAATACCGCGGCCAATCGCTGGCCACCTATCCGCTGTTCTTTAACTCGCTTAGCTTAAGATGACCTGGGACCACGTACATCCTGTCCGCCCCCTCCCGGGAACGCGGACATCCTGTCCGCAACGAGCGCGGCACTAGGTCTCACTCTGCGCTCGAAACCAGGCGCTCCCAAACTCCCAGTCGGCAGCGTGTTTGCACAATCCAGCCTTTACCGGATTGTTTTTGATGTAAGCAACCGCGGCATCAAAGTGCTTTTGGTTCCTGATGTACCTATCAAAATAGTCAGGCATCCAAAACGTACCGCGCCGGCATAACACCTTATTCGCCTCATTTGCTGTGAACGATTTTAAAGAATGCATGATTCGGGTGAGGCTAAATGGCGGTAATGGTGTCGCAATCAAGTGAACGTGATTCGGCATGATTGTCCAACACGACAACTTGTATCTTTGATTGTCAAAATGCAGAAGCGCATTCTGAACAAGCTTGGCAATTTGAGCATCTGCTAACCAGCAACTCCCAATTCCCATGTCCAGATGGGCCTCGATCCGGCGTCGAAGTTCAGCTTCACGCTGTTCGGGTCTGTTGAACGAAAGCTCGTACGACCATCTGTCGAGCAGAATGTCAGGCAGCGAATCGAACAGGCGGATCGTAATGGATTGAGGAATCGAACCACCATCAAAGTGCGGTAGGTAACCACGGCTGTGCCAGCCAAATTTGTCGAGTGCATGAGGTTGAGTCATGAGTGTGAGGCACTCCTTAAGATCGAATTTGAAATGTTTGAGGATGATACTGCTTGGGGATAGGGGGGCGGCAAGCCGCGTTACCGACAAGATGTCCGCGTTCCCAAGACTTTCATTAACATTGCTTGCACCGCGCCGAGGCGGACAAGATGTCCGCGTTCCCAGGAGTTCTTGAACCTTACTGAGGTAGCAGGCGTATAATACATTGCAGACGGCGCCCGGAGATAATTGGTAGTTGGCCAGGCGCCGAGGCCTAAATGGTCACCATTCTAATAACTTCCGCAATAGTCTTAAGTATCCTGGTTGTTGCTGTTTATTTCTGGCAAAAACCCACTAGTCAAGCCGAGCCGCCTTTGCTACCGGTACACCGAGAACCGCGCGGATTGTTTAGTAGTGAGCAACTAACCCCTCTGCAACCCCCCGACGGTTCCGACGAAGAAAGGCAAAAAGTTGAAATAATCCAGCGGGCAGAAGGCGGCGACAAGAAAACCCTGCAAGACGCTCATACGCGTGGCGACCAGAAACTTTACGCTGAAGCACTAACTCTCTTAACTACCGCGGCGGATACAGATCCAAAATTGCTTTCCTTGATCTCCTACGTAACGCGAGCTGAATTGCCCGTGAACAAGCAACTTGCGGAGCGAATGCTCGAGTCCTGGAAGAAGGCACCCGACCGCAGTGGCACTGCAAAGACTTTACACATAGTCGCTCTGTCAAATGATGCCTCGTTGTACAACTCTGCCGTTGAGGCCGCGATGCAATTCTGGCGCGCACGGCGATTGCCGGAAGTTTCCGCGCAGGAGCTGACAGCCTTGTTTGATGGCGAGTTTTGGCTGCTCTCGAAGCAGGTTAGAGGGTCGGGAGCGGGATTTGTGCTTAAACGCACTCTAGCCAGTGCCCGTCGCGAATTGAATGTACAGGCACCGGTCAATCAATGAACTCACTTGATCCATTTCGACGAATGGAGAAGGATCTTTTCTATGAATAACAACGATATAGCCTCGCTGATTCCCACAATCTTTGTTGCCGTATTTCTCCTGATAGTCGTGCTCATAATTCTGAGCAAGATTCTCGTCAATGTCGGCGCGCGCGAAATTGCCATTAAGGAGCGAAGGTATCTAGGCGCCAAGATGCCTCCCGGCAGAGTGGTCGCAACCGAAGGCGAGGTGGGAATTCAGGCGGACGTACTAAAACCTGGTCTTCACATAATCAAGTATCCGTTTGAGCGCGTTGTCAGAAAGGTGCCGCTAATTGAGATTGGCGCGGATGAGCTGGGTATTGTTGAGGCAGTGGATGGTGAACCAATGCTGCCCGGACGAATTTTTGCGCCGGACCGCGCGCAGAACGCCCACAATAATTTTCAGGATCCGATTGCGTTCATTAAGCAGGGTGGAGTTAAGGGCATTCAACTTCGGACCTTGCCTCCGGGTTTGTGGCCCATCCATCCTTACCTGTTTCGTGTGTCCATAGGCAAGACGACCGTGATCCCACAAGGCAAGGTTGGAGTTGTAATCGCCGCCGATGGCGCCCCGCTGGACCACGGCCGACTGCTTGCCAAAGCAATTGACGGGCACTTGAGTTTTCAGAACGCCGAACTCTTCGTCGCCTCGGGCGGACAGAGAGGGCCACAGGTAGATATTCTTACACCTGGCACATACCGTATCTTGACGCAATCAGTCCCGCTCGAAGGTGGCTCGGACGTAAAACCGGGACTGTTCAGCATCAAACCCTACGATGCTACTGTGATCAACGAAAACCAGATTGGTCTGGTCGAAGCGTTGGACGGCGCGCCGCTGAATCCCGGTGATTACGTTGCGGAGTCGATTCCCGGCCATGACAATTTTCAGGATGGCCATGAGTTCATCGACAGTACCGGTCAGCGTGGGCCCCAAAAGGACATTCTGCTGCCAGGTACCTACTACATTAACCCGCTGCTCTTTAAGGTGATTCCTGAAACCGCGAAAGAGATTAAGCCTGGCGAAGTTGCGGTGATTGTTTCGAACACAGGCAAGGACCCCTCGGATGAGATTCGCCGCCAAATGGCCGCGAAAGTGCGCGAACGCATGGAGCGCGAAGAGAAGGAACAGGCAAAACAAACCGCTGCTCGCCTGGACAAGATCGACGACGGTCGGACCGCTGAGGAGATAAAGACCGAATTAATGACCGGTGATCCCGCCGACCGGCGGCTTGATGAAGGTGCCCACGAAGCCTACGTTGTTCCTGAAGGATACCGGGGCATCCAGGAAACGGTTGTTGGTCCAGGACGTTATTACGTTAATACGCTGGCCATCACTCCGATCGTGATCCCCACCACTAACCAAACGGTTGAATGGACCTCCGGCGAAGTAGTTAATACCTTCAATCCCTTTGAAGTGATCTCCAAAGACGGCTTCACGATGCAACTGGAAGTGCGCGTCGTGTTTCGTGTAAAGCCTGAGGATGCGCCATTCATGGTGGCAAAGATCGGCGGCATTGATCGCCTGATTCAAAATGTGATGCATCCGCTCATCGATTCGATCTTTCGCAACCAGGCTTCCGAGTCTTCGGCGATGGCTTACTTGCAGAATCGCCACGAAGAACAGGAACGCGCTGAAGCTCGGGTGCGGGCTCACCTGCTGAAATATCACGTCGACGTCGTTAACGTTCTGATCTGTCACATTCATCTTCCTGAGGAGCTGATGAAGACGCAGACGGAAAAGATCCTTGCGGAACAGAAGCAGAACATGTTCAACGCGCAGCGCGAGGCGGAAGAGAAACGCATCCAGCTCGAGAAAACCAAATCGCAGGCTGACAATCAGAAAGATTTAATGGCCGCAACAGTCGGCGTCGAGATTGCCGGCAAGCGGGCCGAGCAGCGCAAAGCCGAGGCGGACGGCGAGGCCCATTACATTCTACAGACCGGTAAGGCCGAGGCTGAGAAAGTCCGCTTAATGGGCGAAGCCCAGGGCGTGGCTTATCACGAGCAGGTAAACGCGCTCGGCGCACAGGGTGTGGCTCTGGTTGAAACGTTGAAGGTCATCGGAGAGAAGGGCGTGCGCATCACTCCCGATGTGATGGCTACCGGCGGCGGTGCTGAGGGTGGCGGCGGTATCGGAACGTTGTTACTCCTGAATCTGTTCAAGGAACGGCTGAACCTGCAACCCAACGGCGAGCCCACGCGTTCGAAGTAATGGCTGCAGCTTTTATTCGTGTGATTTCGTGGATCCTTTTTCTGCTCGAACATAAATACCAATCCACGAAATCACACGAAACCTTGACGAGTATATTCGCCGACGACCAGACAAACTTACCTTTTTGCTCCGTCGAAGTACATCTGGGCGGCCATCTTGGTGAGCTTCCAGACCTTGGCCCATTCTATTCGCCCGTCTGCACTCTCCTTGCCTGTTAGCTTATCGAAGAGCAGCTGCCGAAAACGCCGCCCCTCCCGGCGCAGCATGAACTCCTTCGCATAAGGCTTGGCAGTCTCAAAGAAGCTGAACTCCGGATCCGTGACGATGCCGATGCCCTCGAGAGTCATCAGTGCCCGCATCATGTAAGTGAAATTCGCGGGCAACCGGAACGGATACTCGTAAATCACTTCCGCCAGATCGTAGGTGAGCTCTTTGAAGTTCACTTCGCCCAACCTGAGGTTCAGGTAGTGTTTGAAGAGAGCCTCTACTACAGGACGAACCGTTTCCACATCCACACCCGGCTTGAGAAAATTCAGGTTGATGATGTCCTGCCCAAGTCCCTGCACGTCTCGCCCAACAACGTGAAAGAAGGCATCGATCATCTGCGACTGCAACTTGGGAGTGATGCGGCCGACCATTCCGAAGTCAAGAAATGCCAGGTGCCCAGAGTCCATCACCAGTAAATTGCCCGGGTGCGGATCAGCGTGAAAGAACCCATCTTCCAGCAGTTGTTTCAGATAAGTGCGCACCAATAACCGGTTAACTTTTACCGCCGAAACGCGCCGCGCACGCAGAGCTTCGAGGTCTACAACCTTTGTTCCCCGAATGAATCCAAGCGTGAGGACCCGGTGATTGGTATGTGACCAGTAGACTTTTGGGACGCGAACCGCCCGCCAGGTGCGAAAGTTGTAGCGAAAGCGATCGGCATTGCGACCCTCTTTCACGTAATCCATCTCTTCAAATATCGTCGAGTGAAACTCGCGCAACATTCCTTCCCAATCCGCGTTTTCGTTTGCGCGGGGAAAGAAGCGGTTTGTGAGCTTCACCAGTCGATAAAGAATGCCGATATCAAAGCTGACAATCTGTTGAAGATTCGGCCGCTGAACTTTTACCGCCACCTCTTCTCCGGAAGTCAGTCGTGCCCGGTAAACCTGACCGAGAGATGCTGACGCAACTGGCTCGTGGTCAATTTCCGAATAACACTCATGTAAGGGATGGCCCAGTTCTGATTCTATGCGCGAAAAGGCGTCAGCAGTCGGGAATGCCGGCACCTGGTCCTGAAGAGTCGAAAGTTCTTTAACGTAGGCAAGGGGAAGCAGATCGGCGCGTGTGCCAAGCGCCTGGCCAATCTTGATGAAGGTTGGTCCCAGACCAATCAGACTGTCGCGCAACCAAACAGCCTGTTTCTCTAACCGCGCAGCTTTTCCGCTCGACCCTTCAGCCCCGCGGAACACCAGCAAGCGCAGAACGCGGATTACCTTGTCGAGCATGCTGCCGGCGATATTGCGGGTCCGCTCTCGCAGCACTGCAAGTCGCCCACTGCCGCGAGCCGTATCCCGCCGGGTAATCGCCAGGCGACGGTTGAAGTTTGCGCGAATGTCGTAGCTGTCCAGAAAAAGATAGAGTGAAAGCAAGCCAAGCACCTGGGTGACTCTAGCGGCTCTCAGCCAGCTGCGAAGGCCGTGCCCTTTAAGGATTCGCTCAACCAGCTCGTCCGAGAGCACAGCAGGGGTGTGCGCCGAGTTGCCGTTTCTTGCGGCCGCTCTCGGAAGTGTAGGAACCGACACGATCGTTTCGCTGCCGTTATTGCCACGACTGTTAGCGTTCACTTCGGAATACTTGATTAACGATTTTGCTGTACTCATCACTCGATATCTTACACAAGAGTGGCACAGACTTTCGCCTGTGCCTGTCGTAGAATCCAAAGACTGAAAGCCCCGCCCGTCAGGTCAACGACAACATGTGACGCGTTCCACCCCGCTCAAAATAACTTTCGGCCCGCCGAACATCCCGGTGAATTTGCGTCTTCAACTCTTCCATTGAACCAAACCGCTTTTCGTCGCGCAACCGGTAAAGAAAACGAACGCGCACAACGTCGCCGTAGAGATCCCCAGACCAATTGAGTACGAACGTCTCAACCGAAGGTTCCGTTTCTGTCCCAAACGTTGGTCGCACCCCCACATTCGTGAGGCTGCGCCGCCAGGCGCCATCGACAAGAATTCCAGTAACGTAAACACCATTCCGGGGTATGACGCGGTTCTGTGGGTGCAGGTTGGCCGTGGGAAAGCCCAATTGATGTCCTCGCTCAACCCCATGTTCGACGCGGCCTTCGACCCCGTAGGGCCGGCCCAGCATGCGCCGCGCGAGGTTAACCTTACCCTCCGCCAAAAGCTGTCGAATCCGGCTGGAACTCACGCGCTGGCCGCGAAAGCGGACTTCGGGGACTTCGCCGGCCACAAAGGCCAGTTCCTTGCTCACTCGCCGCAAGAGATCAATGTTTCCCTCACGATTATGGCCAAACGCAAAGCCGCGTCCGAGGTAGACTTCCTTTGCCTGTAGTCGTTCTTTAACGGTGTCTCGAAGGAAATCCTCGGCACGCAAGAGTGAGAACTCTTCTGTGAAACGGATCACGATTGTTTGTTGAATGCCCAGCATACCAAAAGCCTCGACCTTTTGGTCAAGAGTCTGGAGTAGCGGCGGCGATGACTGAGGGTGCAGAACAGCACGCGGATGTGGATCGAAGGTAATTACGGTCGGCACAGCGCCCGTCGCTCGAGCACGTTCTACTACTGTTTTCATGATCAGTTGATGGCCGAGGTGAAGGCCGTCAAAGACACCCAGAGTCAAGACAGTCGGTCTTTGAATCTCAGCGTTGTCGGTTCCGTGAAATAAGCGCATGTTTTAAGAGGTTACCAGGTTAGGCTGCGGGAGAAGCGGGGGAAGGGGGAAGGGGGGAAGCGGCGACACGGAGAAGGGGGGACGCGGGGATGTGATGATGCCAGAACGTCTCCTCATCGCGTGTTTGTCCCCGCGTCCACGTGTCCCCATCCCCGCTTCTCCCCTTCTCCCCATCCCCGCGTCAGCCTTCCAGCTCCAGACCGTCATATGCCCATTGCACACCGGAAGGGAGTCGCATTGAATCCCGCTCGTGCTTTACGTCATGGGCAATGTGGGTAAGAAAAGTGCGTCGCGGTTTCAGTTTCTCGATGTATGTCAAAGCCTTGTCCACCCATAGATGCGTTGGGTGTTCGCGAAAGCGTAAACAGTCGAGCACCAGTACATCCAAGCCGCTGAGAGCCTCCATGGTTTGCGGCGGAATCTCGCTCAAATCGGTGGCATAGGCAAAGTCGTTGAGCCGATACGCCATCACCGGAAGACGCCCATGAATTACCTCGAGGGGCGTAATCTCCAGCCCCCTGCCAAGACAGAACTGCGCGCCCGGTTCGACAGTATGAGCGAGCACCTGCGGCAGACCACCGCCAAAATGCGACGGCTCGAAGATGTATTTGAAAATTCGCCGAATGTCGTTCCAGGCCCTTTCGTTAGCATAGACACCCAAAGCGCCGAAACGAAAATTCAATGGTCGAATATCGTCAAGCCCAAAAATGTGATCGGCGTGGCAGTGTGTAATCAGCACTGCGTCAAGCCGCTTCAGGCCAAAGCGCAGAGCCTGTTGGCGAAAGTCAGACGAAGTATCTATCAGGACAGTTTGTCCCGCGTGTTCGATGATCACCGAAACTCGCAAACGTTTATCGCGCGGGTCGTCTGAAGTGCAGGTTTCGCAGTTACAGCCGATTGAGGGAACGCCGGTAGAGGTGCCTGTGCCTAGAAAGGTTAATCTCATAACAAGTGCGAAGTCTCGAGTCAGGAGTTATAGACCATCGACCGCACGACTCGAGATTCGACTCTGGCAGTGTTTCCTTACTTTCCCCCGGTGATATCACGTCCTGAGAAGGGGCGCGCCGCCTTTGCCTGGGGCGAACTGGTGAGCGAGACATATTGCATCCGCAAGTCCGCGAGCAGGCCTTCCAGAATTTGTTGCTCCTGGGAATTGAGATTCCCCCTTGTCTTCTGGTGCAGCATGCCGAGCACATCAATCCAATGCTTTGCCAACTCCAGGTCGACATCTCGCTGTTGAGTGACCGGATGTTCGATCATCCCCAACGCTGAGGCTGCGTTGGAAGCGATGGACATCAGGAAATTGATGAAGCTCGCCGGATCCCGATCGTCGGGCATCACAAACTCTTCGTCTGCTTCCTCCTGGTTTACCGAAGTGGCAGCAGCCTTAGGCTCTTGTTCTTTTTGATCCAAGCCGGGCGACAAGATGCTGGCCGTGTTCGCAGGAGATTCTGTTGGTGAAGGTGTCGTGGGAGCCGCCGGCGCTGAGGCGGTGGCTATTTGCTGTTGCTCTTCCGGCGTCAATTCGCGCGGCGTTCCATCAGGATTGAACAAACGCCTATCGGTTACCTTGAAACTGTTTTGCTCTTCACTCATGAGGGTTCCTCATCAGCCTCCGGTCAAAAAGTGCGCATTCTCTCAGTTTGCTTTTGTTTTGCGATGGTAGCATCCCAATTGAGCCTCTGCAAGACGGGGAAGAATTGGGAATTCTAAGTCTTGGTTCGTGTGCTTTGGTGGACTATTTCTTATATTGCACAAGAATTAATCCACGAAAGCACACGAATAAATCTGCAATTCACATTTGCAAATTCGCATTTCTGTCCTCGGGACTTTAGACTAATTCCATGCCTGCCACATTCGATGATTTAGTCGCCCTGATAACCCGTCTGAGGTCGCCGGAGGGTTGTCCCTGGGATCGCGAACAAACTTATGGCACTTTGGCGCCCATGCTCCTGGAAGAAGCTTACGAAGCATTCGAGGCTTCGGAGGAGGCCCGCACTGGACTCCCCACAGACCTCCGTGATGAACTCGGAGACTTACTTTTCCAGATTGTTTTCTATGCACAAATAGCCAAAGAGCTTGGTGACTTCACGATTGACAATGTTATCGACGCTATCCATGCAAAGATGGTGCGGCGCCATCCGCACGTATTTGCCGAAACCCAGGCGGAAACTACTGCCGACGTCCTGCGGAACTGGGAAGCGATCAAAGCTGGAGAGAAGCGTGACAAAAAACCCGGCGCAAACGCTTCGATCCTTGATGGTGTCTCGTCCAAAGCTCCGGCTCTGATGGAAGCACATCAGCTTTCGACAAAGGCCGCACGGGTCGGGTTTGACTGGAAAAACCTCGAGGACATCTTTGACAAGTTACAGGAGGAGTTATCGGAACTGCGAAGCGCCATCAAAACTCATCAGTCCACCAACGAAGAGGCTGACCACCAGCGCGTACGGCAGGAGCTTGGCGATCTGGTTTTCGCCATTACAAACATCGCCCGGCATTTACAGGTCGAGCCCGAAGCGGCTCTGAAGTTAACTAATCGCAAGTTCCGTCGGCGCTTCGGTTATATCGAACAGAAGCTGCGTAAACAGGAACGGCCGATTGAGGACACGACACTCGAAGAGCTGGAAGCAATTTGGCAGGAGGCGAAAACGCTTCCGGAAACCGAGGCTTGAAGGGTGAACTACTTTTCTTTTGGCTTTAGTTCCCAAAGCACATTCACGATTACCCAGCGCCCGTTGAACTTCGCCATGTGCAAAAAATCTATCCAGTCACTGGCCACAACTTTATGCGAACAATCCGCTTTGCCAATTCGGGATGCAGTGCCCGCTCCATTCGCTCGGTATTCCCTTCATACCACCCTTCAATATAGTCCAGGGCCGTCTGCTTGATCGCTGCGGCATCGGTTGCGCTTTGCGCCTGGACTGCGGCGCCTGTGAATACGAGAAACACGCATGCCAGTACAAGAGTTCGCATTGGTAATCTCCAGCTCAGGAAAGTCTGCTTTAGCCTTTGGTACGATAAAGGGCAATCCAAGGTTTCTCCGAGAAACAAAAGGCCCGCACCCGGCGGGCCCTTGCGATAGTTTGCACGGAGTGCCCTTAGTCATTGAGTCTTATGGACCGCAGGATGTTGTTGAAGGCGTTATCAAACACCCTTGCGTCCGCACTGGGTTCAACGAATACAAGGTAGAGCAGTTGACCATTTCTCAACTGCGTTGTCATTAGCCTGATAATTTCGGGCCTTCCCGTAGCCTCATTGACGTTGCTCAGCGTGGTCAGGAGGGCAGAATGTCCGTCCAGGGTCGTCCGTTGTGTTCCTCCACTGCGCAAGTTTCTATTGCCCTGCATGAGGCTGTTAATAAGCTCATTCGTGGCGCTGGATAAACTCGTACTCTGAGTTTGGGCAAAACCAATATTTACTCCGTGAGTGAAACCAGCCTGTCCGTAACCGCCTTCCGGCGCATACCAGACAGAATTGTCCTGCCTTAACTCGACCCAATTATCCGGTATGCTCACTTGCACAGCACCAACGTTGTAGCTGCGATAGCGACTTGACGGATAGTCAACACGGCCAGTGGGATTGCTGGGATAATTGTTGCTTGGATAGTTTCGTCCCTCCTGGGTCGGATAACGTTGACCACTGCGCAAGATCTCAGCGGTGCTTTGCGCGGAAGGATAGCTGCGTAAGCGCGCCTGTATTTGGCTGAACTCTCCGCTGTCTCGAAAGGAATTGCGAACGCGCAGTAACTGGGCCTCGCGCGCAATGCGATTGTAGCGATCTGCCGGGCTCGGGTGATCGCTTAAGAAGCCGCCACCACCGCCCCCCTGGCGTTCAATGGTTCGAAACATGTTTGCGAGATCCATCGGATCATACCCTGCATTCGCCATTATTCTGGCGCCCAGAAGATCGGCTTCAGTCTCGTACTCGCGGCTAAACTTCAAGAAATAAACGCCGAATGGCATCTGCGCCAGTTGACCCACAGCTGGTCCTCCCAGGATGCTGCCGGCGATACCGGCGATTCCCGAAAGGATTGAGTATTTTTGAGCCTTAGTTGCCTGGGCCGTGCCGTGTCGTAGTGCGACGTGACTGAGTTCATGCGCCATGACTCCGGCCATCTCGCCTTCTCGGTGGGCAGCCTCAATCATTCCCCGGTTGATATACATGGGACCACCAGGTAACGCAAAGGCGTTTATGTCGCTCGCATTTACCACCTTGAAGTAGTAGCGAAATTCGGGATGTTGAAACTCTGGAGGGATTGCCGCAACCAGACGTTGGCCCACACGTTCGACATAATCTCTAACCTGCGGATCCTGCAACAAAGGAAACTGTTGCTCAGCTTCCGCAGCTGCCTGCCGGCCTAATTTCACATCGTCCGAAGGCTTGTATCTGTTGCTGTGATATGAGATCTGAGTCTGCGCCAACATCGATACCGGCATGGCCAGCAGCGCGATCAGCACCAGCCAGGCGGTCACTTGCTGCCTGTTGCGCCAATAATTTCGCATCATTTTTACCTCCGACAATCGAGCTCTGATATGGGTCACGTTGACTGTGACCCAGCCTGCGAGCGAATTCTTACAAAACCGTTGCGGTGAGCCTGACTCTGCACCAAATCGCAACAACAATACACGTTACGGGACGATTTCCCTGCGAGATCTCTGGCGATTATAAGGGTCGCCCTGACATTTGGAATCAACAAGCAATGAAGGTGCCAAAGCAGCTAGCTTTTTGTGCGGGGCTCAATATGGTCGTTAAACCAGTGAGCCGGTTCCGTGAGCGGCGCGATTCTGTGCGGTTCGCCTTTCGAGATTCGCACCATGGAAATGATAAGGAAAATAAAGCTGGCAAAACGGAACAGAGAGCCACCAAACGAGCTGCCAGTTAAGAGTCCGACAATCCAAAAGAGCCTCTCAATGATGACGATGGCCAGTTGTAAGGCTAAACCCTGAGCAGCATAAAACCTGACGCGCGTCTCTTTTCGCGGGACCAGCAGGAGCTCAAGGATTGAGGCGACGATTCCCACATAAGGCGCATACGGAAGAATCATGGCCCATTTTTCCGGAAAGCCAATGCCGGCGACGGTCCTGGATGTGGGACGCTCCGACGCCTGACCCGCGCGCGCGTTTGGCGGTGGCTGATAAACTGACGGAGGAGCATACGTGGGAGGAATGAAGACCGAAGGATAAGGCGTATCGGCTCGAACGTCGTCGAAACTGCGGGTAGGGGCTTCCGAGTAGATATTCCCTCTTGGACTGTCCGCCGCGGGCCCGACTTCGCCGGTTGCGCCCTTCACCTTTTGCGTGTCGCCTCCGCCCCCACTTTCGCCCCAAACCTCTTCGGTTTTTTTGACAACTGCGGGGTCCAGCGGATTTGTGTCGTATTTAGTCTTCTTCTGCTCCATCTGGCGAGTTTTACGTTGGATTCAACAATGCAGTTTCAATCTTACTCGTCTGCAATCGCATACTCAACCGGCTGCCAACTCGTATCGCGCTCAGAAATCAGGAACGCGCGCATAGTTGGCGGTGTCGCTGCAAGACCAACAATCAGGTAGGTAGCAGATGGATAGAATGCCTGGCGGACATCTGTTTCTGAGGGGTGAGGTTCAGCTGAGCGAGGATGGGAATGATAAATGGCTATGAGTTGCTCGTTGCGCTGGCGCATTATGCGCTGGGCCCCGAACAACTCTTCGGGCGCCGCCTCGTACGTTATCTGTCGTTCTCTGGCGACGTTGCGCAAACGGTAGATAGAGGTGGCCAGACCTTCGCTCGTGCCGCCGATCAGCCCGCAACATTCGGCCGGGTTGGTCTCGAGCGCATGCGAGAAGATCTCTTCGACTTGTGCGCGCAAAAGCCGAATCATAGGAAGAAGATTTAGAATTTAGAATTTAGAATTTAGAATTGCGAATTGCGAATTTTGTCTAATTGGTGTTGAACAATTTCCCTACGATCAATCGAAGTGCCTGAAGATTTAGAATGTAAGCGATGCCGTCTCGTGAAAACGCCTCCTAATAAGTGCGATAAGAAAATTAGCCGAGCATGCGCAAACCTTCAACCAATCACCACTAGAGAGTCTTTCAGCAGTCAGACGAAATTCTAAATTCTAATTTCTAAATTCTAAATCTTTATTTGAAGATGCAACTCCTCTAATTGCTTTGGATCTACTTCTCCCGGGGCATCGATCATCAGATCGGATGCCGAGGCGGTTTTCGGAAACGCGATCACGTCCCGCATGTTATCCGTGCCGGCCAGGACCATCATGAGTCGATCGATCCCCGGAGCTATTCCGCCGTGCGGCGGCGTTCCGTATTCAAGCGCGTCCAGAAAGAAACCAAAACGCGACCGCGCCTCTTCGTTGGTCATTCCTAAAGCCTTGAACACCAAACGCTGAATGTCGCGGCGATGAATACGAATTGAACCACTGGCCAGCTCAACTCCGTTGATAACCGGATCGTAGGCCTTGGTGCGAATCTCTCTCAGCAACTCGGTTTCGCCCCCTTCCACTGCGCGTTGCAGCAACGGCAAATCTTCGTCCAGCGGTGAGGTGAAGGGATGGTGCATCGAGTAGTAGCGACCGTCTTCTTCGTGGTACTCAAACATTGGAAACTCGGTTACCCATAGCGGCGCGTAGACGTCAGCAGGGATCAACTTCTCGCGTTTGGCAACTTCGTTGCGTAACGCACCCAGGCTGGCGGCCACAGTCTTTTTCTTGCCGGCAACAATCAGAACGGCATCCCCTTGTTTGGCACCTGCAACGCTGGTCAATTTCGTGACGGTCTCTTCCCCGAGTGCCTTCAGGAGTGAAGAGGTAATGCCGTCACCAAGCTTGATCCAGGCCAAAGCCGTCGCTCCATAGCGTTTGACGAACTCTTGTAACTCATCCAGCGTCTTGCGAGAGAAACCCGCGCCTCCCTCCACTACTATTCCCTTCACGGCTCCTCCGCCGTCAAGCACCGACGCGTAAGGGGCAAAACTGGCGCCCTCAAGCGCAGTTGAAAGATCCTTGAGTTCCATTCCTTTGATTCGCAGATCGGGCTTGTCCGAGCCGTAGTCGCGCATTACCTTCGTGTAGGTAAATCGCGGAAACGGCAGTTGCAGTTCGACCCCGATCAGCTTGAACACCCGCGCGAACAGACCTTCAATCAGCGTGTAGATCTGCTCAGGTGTGGCAAAACTCATTTCCACGTCGAGTTGCGTGAATTCCGGTTGGCGATCTGCGCGCAAATCTTCGTCACGAAAGCAGTGGGCGATCTGGAAGTATTTGTCAAAGCCCGCGATCATACACAGTTGTTTGAAGAGTTGCGGCGATTGCGGCAGGGCGAAGAACTTCCCAGGTTGTACCCGAGCAGGCACGATGTAGTCGCGAGCCCCTTCGGGCGTCGATTTGATCAGAATTGGTGTTTCAATCTCGGTGAAACCCTGTTGATCCATGTACTGCCGGATCTCGGCCAGCACCCGATGTCTCAAATGCAGGTTCGACTGGAGCTGGGGCCGCCGCAAATCAAGGTAGCGATACTTGAGACGCAGATCCTCGCTGGCCAGTCCTTCTGAGCTCAGTGAATCAAGTTGAAACGGGAGGGTCCGCGCATCGTTGAGGACGTACAGCTCTCGCGCATGGACTTCAACTTCGCCGGTGTTAATCCTGGGATTGCGCTGAGACTCGTCACGCAAGGTTACTTCGCCCACCACGGCAATAACGTATTCACCGCGGACTTCTTTCGCTTTGGCGTGAGCCGTGGGAGCATCGTCCGCATTAAAGACCACCTGCGTGATGCCCTCGCGGTCGCGCAAGTCCATAAAAGTAAGCACACCAAAATCACGGCGGCGCGCCACCCAGCCCATCAGCGTCACAGATTTGCCAACGTCTTCTTTGCGCAGCGCCCCGCACGAGTGAGTACGCTGAAGATTTCCCAGGTTATCGAGCATAAACAGAATTTAGAATTTAGAATTTTGTTCGGCGTCAGGGCTTTGCACAAAAAGATGCGATGGTCTGTACAGTACCGCGAGCGAAGCGACCGGATGTTACCCTCGACTTCCCCATGTGATTTTCATAATTAGCAGCCAGTCAATTAGTTAGTTGAAGCGCAACATCCGGTCGCTTCGCTCGCGGTACTGTACTGATCGCGCTCCGCGTGTCGGTAGTCAGGATTTTTTGTGCAAGGCCCGCGTCAGTAATATTGGTTCTCACTAATATTGGTTCAATGAATAGTGTCTGTTTCGCGGTACTGGATAAACTCTAATTTCTAAATTCTAAATTCTAATTTTTCTGGGGTTGCGCGATTTCGATGCGATTGCCGCCAGGGTCGCGCACGTAGAATCGAGGCCAGCCGGGAGTAGGAATGTCATCCGGAAATATCTCGACTCCGTTCTCAATCAGGTGCTTTTTCGTGTTCGCGAGATCTTCAACTATCAGACAAAAATGCCTGCGGCTGGTGTGATTCTCCACCGAGTCTTCCATTGAGAGATGTAATTGTACCTGACCGAGCTGATACCACGCCCCACCTCGTCCGCGCGACGCTTCCGGCTTTGGCACCTCCTCGAGTCCGAGCACCAGACCATAAAAGTGCTTCGCCGCCGCCTCAACGCTGCGCGGCACGGTAACATTGACGTGATCTACTCTCGTGAACAACTCGACGGTCCTTTATTTGTGGCCGGTTCCCCTTAGCCAAATACGCAGCCACCCAATCGGACTTAATTTCCTGTAAGTTCGTGGATTCGTTTTGGATCAGAATGATAGTAAATCTCTTCGCGAAATCCTACCTTCGAATTTCTAAACTTTCTTTCTGGCAAAATCGGCCACTCTTTCAAACTGTTCTTCCTTGTTAGCTTTGCCTGGTGTTTGGGAAAGAAAAGCATTGAACTCCGCCGATCGATTTCTCGGGATGCTCAAAGAATTCCACGCGTCAGAGCGAAAGTGCTTTGCCAGAAAGACAATCTGACCAATGTGATATGCATAATGCGTCATCTGCCGGTTGATCGCCTGGACTACCGTATGTTGTTCAGCGCGAATGAAGACGGCGCGCTCCATATCCTCAGGTTGCAATGGCTCGAGCGCCCCGAACAAACATTGCCAGCCCTGCTCCCAATATGCGAGCAGGTTATCTTTGCTCGCATCTGGCGAAATCACAAACTCCAGATTCCGATTCCGATCCGGCTTTTCGCCATCGGTAGTCAGGAAGTCGGTCCATCGGGAAAGCATGTTGCCGGCGATATGTTTCATGATTACCGCCACGCTGTTAGCTTCCTGATCCAGGGTCACAAAAAACTCTTCATCCTTGAGCTGCGCCAGCGCTTTGTCGGCAAGCTTTTTGTACGTCCGGAATGTTGCCAGCGAGTCTTCAAGATAATGTGCAGCGAGCTCATCGTTCATGATCGTGTACTCTTTGGAGTGCGCTGCCTTGTCAGCGCTTTTGTGATTGAGTTCATACCCAAACTCCGAAAGTAGTCGCAAAGTGCTGATTCAACTCTCAGCCAATAACTGTCGGACCTCCGAAGCAATATTTTCTCGCTTCACGCTTTTCTGATCACCTGAGCGCATGTCCTTGAGCGCAACCTCGCCGCGAGCGCGTTCTTCATCACCCAGAATAACCACAAAGGGAATACCGCGCGCCGAAGCATGTTTGAATTGCTTGCCCAACTTGTCCGCTTCAGGATAGAGATCTACTCGCAGAGATTCACGCCGCAACTCGGAGGCAAGAACGACAGAATCCTCGATCGTATCTTCATTCCAGATCGTCACCATCAGATCCGCGGGCGCCGAGAGCAGCGCCGGCGGAAACATCCCGCGTTCCGCCATAACCACTATAATTCGTTCCAGGCCGAGCGAGAATCCACAAGCCGGCACATCCCGACCCAGAAACATTCCGACCAACCCGTCGTAACGCCCGCCCCCACCTAAACTGCCCGCCAGGTCCTTTACATGGATCTCAATGATTGCGCCGGTATAGTAACTGAGCCCGCGGGCGAGGCCGGGATCGATCCGGATGCGACTCGCCGACCCATTCGCTGCACAGAGCTGCAAAATCGACTGCAGTTCGTCGATTCCTCTGGCGCCGATTTCATCACTGCCGACGAATTCCACGAGGCGCCCAAGTATTGCCGAATTCAGAGCCAACTGCTGCGCCTCGTGGCTTTCTTCGATAGCAATTTGCGCTGCATCGTCCAATGAAGCCAGGTCAGCAAAGAAATCAAGCAGGGTGTTCGCCGGCGCGTTGGCAATCCCGCGCTCAGTCAGTTCCGTTTGTACCTTGTCTCGGCCAATCTTATCCAGCTTATCAAGCCCAACCAGGGCGGCATCGTGGATCTCCAACGGCACACCGGCCGCTGTCAGGATGCCAGTCAAAGCCTGGCGATGATTCAGCCGAATCGTAAAGTCATCAAAGCCCAGTTTCATCAGCGCCTCGCCGGCGGCTGCAATTATTTCGGCTTCGACCACCATCGAACGCGATCCGAGTACATCGACATCGCACTGATAGAATTCGCGAAACCTACCGCGCGCGGGGCGATCGGCACGCCAGACCGGTTGAATCTGATAGCGCTTAAAGAACTTTGGCAGTTTGTCGCGATACTCTGCCACAACGCGGGCCAGCGGCACCGTCAAATCGTAACGCAGCGCCAGGTCAGCTTCTCCAGTGCTCTCATGCACACCACGCTTCAGGATCTTGAAAATGAGCTGATTCCCTTCCTCACCGTACTTTCCCAGTAGCGTTTCAATGTTCTCGACGGCGGGCGTCTCCAGCGGCTCGAACCCAAAGCGTTCGTACACTTCTTTGACCACACCGATGACGTATTCGCGCTTGCGAACGTCTGCGGGCAGGAAGTCGCGCATGCCGCGCGCTGGTTGAGTTTTTTCTGAGCCCATTACTTGAAGATGGAAAATCCGGCGTAAACAACAAACTGATTGAGGCCGCGATTCGAGCCAGACCGACCACCATTTGAGATATGGTGAAATCTCACGCCGAGGGTCATCGCTCGGCGTCCGGAAGTGAAGATGCGCACTCCGGTTCCCGCTTCTCCAACAAACGCGAAGTGGCCGGCGTCGGGGAGAGGAACGGACTTATTGAAAATCAAGCCACCACCGTTCACGTGCAGAAAGGGGTGTACGCGAGAGCCGTTGGCAAAATCAAGCTGGAGACCAAGCGGCGTAACACCTGCTCCGTAAGCTGTTTCACGTCTGAAAACGCTCGCCGTTCCCACAGTCGTGCTCGAGACGATATCTCCTGTCGCAACCGCCAGCGGGATTGCGTCAAGAGTATATTGCAGCGCTACACTGTCATTGGCCGCGAGGGTTCGGCCATAGCGAAATGCGGCTATGACAAACTTGCGGTCGGCGGCTTCATCCTCGTGCAAACCGCCAAAAATGGTAGTCGCTTTGAACGAAATTCCGCCCCAGAAACCAAATTCGTTGTCACTTTTCTCCAGGCTATAGTCGGAAGCTTGAGCATTCTGAGTCGACCTGGAACCAGTATTCATCACTAGATCCTGCGGTGCGACTTGAGCATCGGTCGAGATTGAGGTGGTGAAACAAATGACCAGGGCCATCAACGCATTTATTGTTACTCTTCGCATTTAATACCTCCTTTGCGGAGGTTGTTTGATTTTCATTCCAATTACGATCGACAGAAGCCAGGGCGGACCATTTAGTGTTGTTTTGTGGATCGTGATGCAGTCTCTACACATTAGGCGAACGTGTTCAGAACGCCTCTGCTTTGTAAGTCTTTGTGTACTCGACATAGTTTTTCCAGAACACGCTCAAGTCTCGGACTTCGGCATCAGTCAGTTCCCTTTTAACCTTGCCTGGCAGACCCATCACCAGCGAGCGAGGTGGAATCACGGTGCCGGGCGATACAACTGCACCGGCCGCCACAATCGACAGCGCACCTACTCGTACATCGTCGAGTACCACTGAACCAATGCCGATCAGAGATCCTTTTTCCACGTAGCATCCGTGCAGCGTAACACTGTGGCCCACGGTGACCTCGTCTTCCAGGATCGTCGGATGGGTACCGTTCCGCACGTGGATTACGGAATTGTCCTGGACATTTGTGCGGTCGCCAATGCGAATGTAATGCACGTCGCCGCGCACGACAGCGTTGAACCAGATTGACGACTCCTCCCCAAGGTGCACATCTCCGACGACCTGCGCACTCTCTTCAACGAACGCCGTCGGATGAATGCGCGGGTGAATGCCCCGAAATGGCTTAATCATTTTGGCAATAGTAGCACAGACCCAGTCTGTGAAGGTTGAGTGGCCTTGAACCCAGAAAGGGATCATTTTCCATTCATCATTTTTCATTTTCCATTTTCCATTTTTCATTCGCTTATTTTTCTTTTTTTCTTTTGTGTAATTTCGTGGATCGTATTTCTTCCTTGTGAGTCAATACAATCCACTAAATCACACGAAAGAAAAACAAAATGGAAAATGGAAAATGATTGCTTTTCTCGATTGAATGCCATTCCAGCCTCACTAGTTGACAGTTGCCGCACTAGCGTGAGAGATTGCGCCCGTCATGATCAGGCTGCCTAAATGGCTCCCCCACAGCGGATTACTCTTCGTCGCCTTAGTTTCCACTCTTTTCACCCTTCACGGATGCGGCGGAACCCTGTTTAAGGTAAAGCCGGTTGTTGAGTTGCCACCCTTACCGGAATCAGCCAGGAGCGCCTCCGGCAACGGCATTACATTTCGAGTCGCTCCACTGTTAGCGGACGAAGAGAGCCAGGAACTGTTTGAGGCAAACCTTCCGGTGGCGGGCCTCTTACCGGTTAGACTGGAACTGGTTTACGACGGCGGGCAACCAGTAGAAATCAAACGGGCGCGGTTGCGTTTGCGCGACAGTGAGGACCGCGAGTGGACACCGGTGTCCGCAAAACAAGCATGCTCACGAATACTGAAGTCGAATGGGATATACGCTTACAATCCAAACTCGCGGAAGCAATTTGAGAAAGGGCTTGCCTCGTACGAGATTGATCTGAAAACTCCGCTAACGGCGAACGAGCGCCGCCAGGGATTTCTCTTTTTCCAGGCGCCTGACAAAGAGCCTGTTAAAACAAGTCAAGGCCTCACTCTAATAGTTGAGCGCCTGCCCCAGCCCATCGTAATCAAAATCAATTGAGTTCCAAGGTCGCGCCATGAGTGTTTTGCGCCAGGAACCGGATCCACAAACTTACACGAAAAATTTTGTGTTACTTCGTGGATCGTATTTGAGAAATGATCTCTTTCTGCTATAGCCTCGAATACGTTAATCCTGTCTGTCCTTGATACTTTCCACCGCGGTCTTGATAAGAAACATCACAATCTTCGTCGGATTGCAGAAACACAACCTGGCCAATGCCTTCGTTCACGTAAATCCGCAGTGGCAAATCGGCCAGGTTTGCGAGCTCAACCACCAGCCGGCCAACCCAACCAGCTTCGAGCGGTGTCGTGTTCACCAGCAAACCGGCACGCGCGTAGGTTGACTTTCCCATCGCGATGCCGGTTACGTTGCGCGGCATTTGAAAAGTCTCGACCGTTACGCCAAGCGCATAGGAATGCGGCGCCAGAAGGTAATAATTCGATCCATCGTCGGCGGTTCTAAGCGGAGGTTCCACCAGCGACGCTTCATCGAAGTTCTTGGGGTCAATCTCGCGTCCATGAATTGGCGAAAAAACGCGAAAGCCATCGTCGGCCAACCGCATGTCGTAGCCATAGCTTGATGAGCCTGCCGAGATAATGCGACGCCCATCGAGTTGACGCACCAGCTTTGGCTCAAACGGAGAGATTAGGTTATTTTCTTCGGCCATCTGCCGAATCCAGCGATCAGATTTTACTGCCATGATTTAACCAGTACGGACGGAATTAAAGAGCGTGACTGAAATTGAGCGGCACAGAATACAGCCAGGGATGCATGGACACAAGAGCAACAGAAGGGATCCACGAACTCACACGAAGTTTAGTGTAATTTCGTGGATTCTATTTTTTGCCTGGTTCGATTTTCCTGATCGAAACAGTCCCTACGCCCACCGTAAACTTGAAAAACGGCCCACCCACGCCGGCGCGAGCACGCATTACCGTTTGAGTCAGGCCAGGCCTCTCACGAGACTCAAGACTGCCGTAGTTGTCCTCAATCCTTCCCGCTTTAAGAATGTCGGCATCAATGTCGCCGTTAAAGCCTGGCGGCAACTCGAGGGTCAACGTGCCGGCAGCAACCCGGATGTCAGCACCAGTACCACGCCAACTGCGCGCGGGTACGTTTACCACTACGTTGCCCGCGGCGACGGTTGCTGAGACCACGCCCCCAGTCAAAACCAGGTTGGTTTCGCCCTCTACTGAGCTAAGCCGGATCGCGCCTTCAACACCACTCAGTTTGATCGCCCCTCTTCCACCATTGATCTCGAGATCAGTCACTGCCGGAAGCCGAATTCGATAGTCGATCTTCCAGGGCAAACTCAAAAGGTTCTTGGGAAAGTTTTTCGTTGACCGGCGCATGAAAGCTTTGTCATGTACACCCGTAGTCAGAATACTGACGTGATTGGAATCACTGTCAAACAGAAAATTATTAACCGCTGCAAGGCGGTTCAGATCGTCTTCATTTGCCCCTTTTAACTCGATGTCCGCGACGACCTCAACCTCGGAACGCGGCCAGCCTTCAATTGTGATTGAACCGGCTGGTGCGCCAACGATGGTTACGGTTCCGCCGTAACCAAGACGCTGGCTTTCGCGACGTGTCGTTGTGCGTTTAAGTAGTGTTTCGGGAACGGGTGGTGGCGTTTTGCTCTTCTGCGCGGATCTTCCACGAGTAACAAAGACTTCCGGCAATGCTAACAGAACGCTGATAACAAGGACCAACCAGGCCTTTGACGCCAAGCCTTTGTAGTTCATCTCTCCCGGAAGTTTCCTTTCCCCACGTAAGGTGCGGCGGGATAGTAACACGAGTCGCGATTTTGATTTCGGATCTTCACGAAGGAGTTCAACGCAAAGTTCGCAAAGATCCTCGCAAAGTACGCAAAGATATACCTTAGCGTTACTTTGCGTCTTCCGCTTGGCGTCCTTTGCGTTTTGATGTGCTCAAGCTCTTCACTTGGGGAACTAAAACTAATGGGCGCCTTTCGTCATTTAAAAGGCGCCCGCGATCCGAAGTCAGTGAATGTTCGGAAGTTTACTTTCGCAGAAACGTGATACTGCCGCTGAAGTTAGTCACGGAAACCGAAGACCGCCCATCACCAACATCGCCAACAAACTTGCGGCCATCATGCGTTTTGAAGTTGCTGTTCCAAAACTGGCCCAGCTCGATTTTCCTGGTTGGCGAGGCAGCCACCAGACTGAAGGCCGAGTTACCGGGAATTCGAATCGTGATGTCTCCCTTGGCTGAGCGAAACTCGTAATTGCCTCCGCGCGCAAACTCACCGTCGAAAAAGATATTGCCGATCGTGTTCTGCGCAATCACTTGTGAAGCGGTAATGCCGGTCAACTCGATGTCACCTTCTGATGAAACGTGGGCGCGAACGGAATCGCCCCGGATGTTGCTAACACTGATATTGCCGCGGCGGGTTTCAAGATCAACGGAAGTGTTTACCGGAACCTGCAGTTTGAAATTTACGTCGCCGATATCCGGCCGGCCGCGATTATCGCTCATGACATCGATGATCAGGCCCTGCTCCATCTGTTTTGGATACAAGTGAGCGGACGGCGACTCAATGGTGGCGGAGAGCTTAATCTCGTCGCGATCCCATGATTCCACCGTAATTGTGCCGGAAATATTTTTCAGTTCAATGCGGACGTTCTTGCCGGCCGGGTATCGTTTGGACATGCGCTGCTGGGCGCAAACTCCGGCGACGCCGAAACCGGCTACCGCCAGGAGGAGCAGCGACAGCAAAAGAAGACGAGCCCGCGCCACACTATTGCGCACGGGTATCGATCGAATATTCATTTCAGTGGGGCTCTTCAGTAGCAAAAATTTCCCGATTTCTGGGAGGACGATCCAGATCTTCGCATCGAACTGCCGATCATAAGTCAGCAAACTCTTTCAGCAGTGACAGCTTTTCGTTCAGGGCCGCGTTCAGCATCTCTTCAGAAACTTCATCGTGCGGGTTGCGGTTCAATTCCGTCATTGAATCGTTCACCGCCTGATCGATGACCTTGAGATTGCGCTCAAAAGTATCGCGCATGTCCTGACTCCACCGTACTTTGTTTACCTCCACGCGCTGGTTCCAGTAGCTGATGGCCTGCCGCTGTTGCCACATCCGGCTGCTGACATTCGTGCTATCGATGGCCGCGGTGGTGTTAACAACAGTCGCGGGACTCAAGCCCCCGCCGCTTTCGCCGCGTCGCAAAGCGACAATCGTTGTGAGTGAAACTACGAGCACGATTCCAATTACGGAAGCAGCAAGCTGCGGCAGCGACAATTCCCAGCTCCGGCTAAGCCAGCCACCGAAAGAGCCCTTTTGCGGCAAGATCGCCAGCGGGGCCGTTAAGACGCCCGCCAGGTTCTCACTTTCGATCACGTTGCGAATACGCAGCCACATCGCTCGTTCATTCGGGATTGGCGGGTATTCGCCGCGCTGTGCGCGGCAGAAGCCGACGATCGATTCCAGATCGCTTCGAACCTCTGCGCACTGAAGACATTCTTCTAAATGCTGATTAAGAACCAGCTCATCCTGACGGCTCAGACCGCCATCGAGCAGGTCGCTTACCAGTTCCTGACACTTTTCGCAGTTCATTGTCTTAAAACCTCTGTGGTGCCACCGGATTCAACTCGCATTACCCCCGGGGATTACGGCACGACATCTTCCGGTCTTTGCTCAATCAAGGGGAGACTGCGTTCAATTTTTGCTTTCAAACGTTTGGGGACTACCTGGCAGCTATCGGTTCGACCGAGCGAACCGGAAAGCATACCTTCGAAGCTATTCCTTCGTGTTCTGTTGCCTGAGCAACCCACGTAATTTCATCCGCGCTTTGTGCAGTTGTGATTTTGAGGTGCCTACCGAACACCCCAGCATCCGGGCAATTTCCTCGTGTTCGTGCCCTTCAATGTCGTGAAGAGTAAAAACCGTCCGATACCCGGGAGGCAACTGCGCAATAGCCTTATCGAGGGCGATCCGGTCGACCACGGGCATGGCGTTGGGGTTCTCGGTGCCTTTAACGATCTGCACCGGGGTTTCACCATCTTCGGTGGTCTGTTCCATCCGCACTCCGCGTTTGCGGAAGTGCATAAGCACCTGGTTAACCGTTAGCCGATGAAGCCAGGTGGTAAAGGCCGACTCACCCCGAAAACTACCGATTTTTCGAAAGAGCTGGATAAAGACCTCTTGGGCGAGGTCTTCAGCCTCCGAGACATTTCCCGTCATTCGCAGGCAAAGCGAATAGACCCTCCGATTATGTCTCTGGTAAAGCTGCTCAAAGGCTCCCATGTCTCCCTGAGCAGCGCTTTGTGCCAGAGCGTAGTCGGTGGTCTGTGGTGTCTCGGTTTCGGCTGCGGTCACGTGTGTCTTTTCGGGCAAGCAACTCAGGAGCCGAAACCCCTGGATACCTACTAACCACGACCATCACGTGTCCGCTATTTTCAATGAATTGGTACCGATCGCCTCGAACCACCCCATGATAATTGGTGCGAGGCTTACAGATACCCTCAACCGCGGGTGTGATGCCGCGCTTTGAGCGCGTCGTTGCCTTGCCCGACCCTAAAAGTTAGCCATTTTCCCCGGCCGCATCAACCCCGAGCCTGCTAAGGCGCCTGGGTGTTAGCGCTGAGCAACGAACGATTCCGAACGCTTAGGCATCATCCTCGACACGTCCTGCCGGACACCCGTCAAATCTGGATTGGCGACTGGAGCTAAAGATACGGTCATCTGCTCGTACTGACAAGCGGCAGATGGCTCAGCAGCACGTAGTAACACGAATCGGTTCGTGCGTTTTCATTCGAAGCCATGAGCGCCTCTGCCGGTCGGGCTTCAACTTCAATCCAATATATGGCAATTGCAAGCTGACGCTGATCGGGACTTACCTTCAGGAGCTCTGGTGAAGCGGCATCCGGTAATCTGAATCTTAGTGTGTTCTGCTGCCGGAGCAAGCTTGAAGGCAAGTCGACACTCAGTTGGGTATCTCGATTACTGTTCAGGACGAGTGAATCAATCAGAACACCATTGAGATATAAATAAATTCTTTGCTGATCCTGGATTCCTTCGCGTATGAATGGCAAGACTTTCATCTTGAACTTCAGATCTGCCGGCTTGTCCAACCCGAATATGAAAGTCGCCTCCTTTCCGTCGGTCCAGCGAAAGCCCGCTTCGGGCCAGCTCCATCCATACCATAGATACTTGTTGGAACTTTCAGGGTTAGCGAATTCGATTTCGCTTCCAATTACGAGGGGCGAATAGTCCTGGTCTAGCGGTGGTGTAATCAGACCGGCCAAAAACTGAGGTTGTCTCCAATCCCAAAGCTTGTTGCCCAACCCGATATTGTTCCAGCGCCATGTTTCGACAGCGAGAGCCCCGCGGGCATTAATGAACACACTAACTGCCAGGAGCAACGCTCCAAAGGCCAACTGGATAACCCACGCGAGATCCCATTCACGGCGCTGTTGCCGCCACGTCAACGCTGCCTTAATGGTTACCACTGTCAGCATTACGAACCATGGAACAAGGTCGGTGGTGAAGCGCGGTCCAAAACCATCACCACCCCACCAGTTCGAAAATCCCGAAATCGTTAGGACCATACCGGAAGTAACAAAGAACGCTAGCCACATCAGTCGTGGAAGCGGTCGATATTTCCAATGCCGAATCAGCAAAAGCGCCGGAAAGATCAGAACAGGGACAAAGACGAACAGACCTCGAGAGGGACTAATAAGGGTGCCTTGAAGACCAACCGGGAAGGTGCCGAAATCTAAACGATCGGCGCGATAATAGTTAGGGAGCAACTGGCCGAAATTGTGCCACGAATAATAGAGAAAGATCGCCAGCCAACCCATTCCTGTCAGCATAAACACAGCGAACTGGCGCCGGTAGAATAGAAACACAAAACCAGTAACACCAAGGATGACCACGCTGTTAGTTGGTCGCACGAAATACATCCATGCGAGCAAGGTTGCGAGCAGAACAGGAGGTAATTTTCGGATCTTTAGCTCCGCCATCATCAGAAGGTAAATCACAACTCCGGCCAGCATGACGCTCCACGTATGCGACCAAAGACCGCGTGAAGCAGTGCTCCAAATCTGGGTACCCAGACTTTCTCCCAGTGCGATTAGCAGACTCCAGCCGAAAGGCAACAGCATTCGGCTCAGCATGAAGAAAAGGCTGGAGAGTACGGCCATGAGCAAGGCCGCCAAAAAGAGTTCAAGTGTCATCTCGGCCAGCCAGTTAAAAGACCCGTCCGGATTTCGCGGAGATACACCGAAAACGCTTGCTACTGCAACATACGGAACTGAAAGGATCGAACTGCCCACAGGGAAAAAGTAGAAGATGTGATTTCCCACGACTTCCAACTGGTAAATGATTCCATTTGTCAGGTAATTATCGCGCGGCTTCGGCTCCAACACTGGAATGCCGCACGAATCCAAGCGGAAGGTCTGCTTTCGAAGCAAGCAATCGCTCAGGACCATCGAATAATTCGAATCGGTTACCTGATGGACTGGAGAAAACCAGAAGAGTGTAAAGGTGGTGAGGAAGATGAAGCAGATGGCGACTAGGTCACGCGCTCGCGTTTCAGCTTTCCAGATGTTCCATCTGCGACTGTGTTGGCTCATTCGCACATCTGTTTTTTCTGATCAACCCAAGTTTATTAATTGCAGTTGACCAGACTATACAGCATCCAGACTAAGCGCAATTCTGTGACATTTGCTGGCTGGACCAGTTGATCTAGCGTTACGGAATGAAGAAAAAAACGTGGGTTACTTAAACAACTTCGATGCTTTGTCCTGATCCGCGTTTATCTGCGTAAATCTGCGGCTAATTTCTTGCTCTCTCTGCTACGTCCAGTAAGTCCTATCTCAGGCTTTGACACCTTGCCTGCCAGAGGTTCAAGGTTAGATTTCGATTAGAGACTCAGAACAACTGAAATCGAAAGGAGAAAACCATGGCTATTTTCTTGGGTCTTGACAAGTCATCCTACCCTGGAGATAAAGTGATGAAGCTTGCACGTACGCAAGCTAACATTGTCTTCACAGGCTTGTATCTCGGCCCAGCTCCATCCCACCCAGATACCAGCTGGATGACGAAGCGGTCATTTTTGAGTGGACTGGGTTTCGGGTTTGCGCCCATTTACGTCGGCCAACAGCAGTCCGGCGGCCCAGGCTCTCACATTCTGTCAACCAAGCAAGGGAGGATTGACGGCAAGAATGCCACCGCATTAGCTCAGCAGGCAGGCTTCCCTCAATCATCGGTCATTTATCTAGACGTAGAGACCGGCCCACCGGCCGTGCCCGCATTCTTCGATTACTATACGGCGTGGATTCAGGCTCTGAGCAAAGGCGGCTTTTCGCCGGGCCTGTACTGTTCACACCTGCTCGCGTCTCAATTCCTTGCCCACGACAGTAGCGCCGTCCCCTGGGTGTTTCAACTTCAGTTCTCAGGAGGCCACGTCTTTAACCCACCTGTGCCAACGCCCAATCCGTCTAAATCAAAGTTCTCCGGCGCTAAGGTCTTACAGTTCGCGCAAAACTGCACGCTCAATTTAGGCACTACCCAGTTGGCGCCGGTCGACCTTGACACAGCACTCGTCCCCGATCCTTCGGTTGGGCCATCCGCCGTTCCTCCAAGCCCCGTGTAAAATTCTCTTGTCCCGGCGTCAGATCACTGCGGGGTGTATGTGCGCGTACTGTTTCCAGCGTTCATGCTGTTGATGGCTTTGACCTGTTCGAAGGTCAGCTTGTCTGCGCCCGCATTGATCTTGGCTATCGCCTTATCCAGGTTCGTCTTGATTGCCTCTTGTTGCTTTTTGTCAATCTTGTCCGAGATGTTCACCTTGAGCTTTTTCCCAAGGAGTTTAGTTTCATATTCATACAATCCATCCGGATCGACATACTTCACGGGATTGTTTAGCGCGTAAGAATAATGGTTCCAATGCTGAGGTTCGTTTTTGTAATTTCTAAACACAGCATCAGCTTCGTCGGGATCAGACGTTTCCTGGCGCTCAAAGTTGATGTCGTGAGGATCAGCCCCGGTGAACCGGCCCTGCATGCTGCGAAGTAGCGTGCCCCGAAGTAATCAAGTCCGGTTTCGTTGTCCCGTTCTTTTGAGGTTAAGAACGGGTAATTCCGTTCCGCGCACCCGCCCGCACGAGAGCGATTTGCCAAAGAACCGTCAGCATTTTTGAAGGGCGAATTGGGTCCTCGGCCTAGATAACTAGTAGCCAACGAGCCTTGATATTCAAAAAGAAATCGGCTTGTTAACGCTCAAGGATCCATCCACCAGATCGTCTAACTTGGAAAGAAAATCACCCCACTGAGTCGCGTCCCCGCTAGCTTCGACCACCTTTCTCAATCGCGCCACTTCATCTCTCAAGCGGATCACGTCCTCACCCGCAAGGAAGTCTCCGGAATGAGATCCGCTATAGACTACTTTCGACGCTAGAATAGGATATTCCGTTGAGGGGTTCTCTGATAACTGTCCGAGCTTCTGTCTGATCTCTCCAACAGAGGCAACATTGCCGAGCCAATGTTCGACCAGATGAAAATGCTCGTGCAAACAGGGGTTCTGTGCCTCCCATTGGTCATGTAACGCCTCGTCGAGCGGATCGTCCGATCTGATGTCGGGATAACCTGTGTCGTCAATGAAGAGAAGCTGAGGCCGCGGATGCGGCACGCTCAACCGCTGACTTTCGACACAATCACAGTACACAATCGCATTTAAGCTCATAGAGAAGTTGCCGGTGATGACCGGCCCTCTGTCGATCGATATGCTCGCCTCGAACCTAGAACTGTGCCCGTTGTGGACCTCTCCGTAAGGTGATATCGAAGTCCTCACCAATGATGCGAACGACCTTCAGTCTTCTGTCTGCATTGAAAACGCGAATAGCTCCACGCTGCGCTTCCTGCAACGTCAACTTAACTCCGCTCGCATCAATAAGCACGTTGCCTGATTGTCCGAGTGCTCGTCCGATTGCATTCTTCACTGTACCACTCGAGGCAACGCCACTCACTCCCTCCAAGATTTTTGCTTCGACCTTTACGCCATTGATAGCGATATCCGCCGTTCTTACTCCTTGGATACCTTTAGAAGCTGCCGCAGCGAGGACGTCGACATTTTTCCCCTCGGATGCCAGTCTTTGGAAAAGTGAGAGCTCGGTCTTTGAAGCGCTCCCTACGGCGCCCGTAACAGCGCCAGGCGGTCCACCAGAAGCCTCCAAGGCAAGAGCCGCAACCGCTTCAGTAATTCCTGGATTGCGTCCCAGGAATCCTAAGACAAACGCGCCCACTTCAGGACCAGCGATAGCCATGCCTACAAGGCTCAGGCCTGCTATCGCGGCGATGTTGCCGGGCGCTTGCACCTGACGGTACACCTGCACAATCTCCTTTGCCTGTTGTTGAGTGAATCCTTGGTTGATTAAGTCATTGTAGAATCTCGTAGTGCCATTGAGCGCTATCGAGTCCTGTTGACCATCCGGATCTGTGCGAGTGAGAGGATTGTTAACACAGTATTGGTACTGGTTCCATGCTTGGGGTTCTACGATATTCCTCTTGAAGTCGATCAGAGGATCAACGCTAGTCCATCGTCCTAACGTGGATCCGTAGAAACGATATCCAAAGTAATCCAGCCCCGTTTCAATGTCCCGTTCTTTTGAGGTGAACTGCTGGCGAATACCATCAGACACATTGTAACCCTGCCCCGTTGTGCGACCGCCAAACGCCGAGATCTCCTCGCCAAACGGTAGATAGTCATGCCGCTTCATGTTGGCCAGACTGCCCGTCTTGTCGAAGACCATCCGCGGCGTCCCTAACTGGTCCGTCACCAGCCATTGAATATTTGCCGCCGACGCGCCAACGTACATCACCACATTCGTAAGCGTCGCGTTCGTGCTGTAGAGCGATGTGTCAACCAGCAGCGGATACGTCGGAGTGACCGTACTCGTGTAAAGCAGTGTTCCGTTCCTCCGGTATTTCACCACGCCACCCTCGACAGCGACTCGGAGCACATCGCCTGCTGCATAACTGCCAAAACTTCCTCTGCTTGTCGCTCCTTCGTTGATGTCTACCGTGCCGTTATTCTGAAGATAGATGCAGAAATCAATGTCGTCCCAACTCTGGTTCGAGTTGCCATAGCTTAAACCCAATCGACGATGTGTGTTTGTTTCCGTGGCCGTGAATTGCACATAACCGTCGCCTGAGGCAATCGTCCGTGTCGACACCGCGCCGGCATCCCAGCCATTACTTCCAGGCTTGCTCAAGCTGTTTCCGGAAACTGTCACCCCCACCGCACTGGTCCAGGCGACATTGCCGCCAAGAACCAGCCTCACGTTTGTCAGTGTCGCTCCAGGGCTGTAGAGCGATGTGTCAACGAGCAGTGGATAAGTAGGCGTCACCGTACTGGTGTAGAGCAGGGTTCCGTTCTTTCGGTACTTCACCACGCCACCTTCCACGGCTACGCGGAACACGTCTCCTGCCGCATAACTGCCAAAGCTGCCCCGGCTTGATGCTCCTTCGTTGATGTCTAATGTGCCGTTATTCTGAAGATAGATACAAAAATCAATGTCGTCCCAGCTCTGGTTCGTGTTGCCATAGCTTAAACCCAGCCGGCGATGCGTGTTCGTCTCGGTCGCAGTGAATTCCACATAGCCATCACCCGAACTGATCGTCTGCGTCGAAACCGCACCAGCATCCCAACCATTGCTACCGGGTTTGGTTAGATTATTAGCCGCAACAGAAACGCCGACCGCGCTGGTCCACGTGACCGCTCCAGCAGAACCTTCTGAGGTCACCAACAACTGCCCGTTCCGGTAACCATACTCCTTCAGTGGAGCACTCGCTGGACCACTGGCCGGATACTCAGCCACCAGCTCGCCACCAATGCCGTAAACCTGCCATGTCTCGCTGCCGTCAACCTTGCGCCGCACTCGCTGGCCGTCGCCATTGTAGGTGTAATACTGCCACTGGCTGTTTCCACCCCAGGCCGCCGTTATCCGGTTCTCGGCGTCGTAAGTCCGGTTGCCTGCTCCCGTGTAAGTGTCGTTTGTCAGGTTTCCGGCATTGTCATAGGACATCGAACCCGATTGGCCACCGGGCACACCCAACCGATTGGTCGACGTACTTACCGTGAAGCCCATATTGTTGATGCCGCTGCCGTAGGTGTTGCTCGCATTCGTATCGATGATGCGATTGCCGTAACGGTCGTAGATGAACGTTTGCTTCCACTGATTGTTCACTACATTGCCGTTACTGGCATACCGCTCACCGTTTGAGTATTGCAAGCGGTTTAAAGAATCGTAGGCAAACCAGGTGGTGTAATCCACATAGCTCGACCCCGCCTCATTGTCGGGAACATAGTGCTCCTGTTTCTTCACATTGCCGTTGTTGTCAGTGCCGTTGCACGCGCCCCAGCACTGATCGCTGTAGTGGTTGATGATCGCTCCCCGATTCCAGCTTGTATCCGTTGGACCGGTGTAACTGCTGCTCTCGCGAATCTCCGACAACTGGCCGCGGCTGTTGTAAAACAGCTTGTTGTAGATCGCCGTGTCGGTGCCGAATTGCTCTTTACTCATGCCGCCAAGGGCGGAATAAATGATCCCGGTCGAATAGGTACGATTGACGCCATCGCCAAGATAGCCTGTGAACCCGCTGGTCCTCCCAGCCTGGTCGTAGTCATAACTGACCGTGCGCCCTGAAGGATAGTTCTCAGACGTGATTGCGCTGCCACGATTGTAGACTGCATCCACCTCGTAATTGATTGTTCCGGTACGTTGAATCTGCCGCAGCGGCCGGCCCAGCGCGTCATAACCGAGATAGGTTCCCTCACTGCCGCCGCTGTAAGTTGTTGCTACGAGTCTGCCGGTTGAATAGCCGCGCGAATATGAAGGCGCCCCGCTCGGCAGTGTCTGCGCGTCGTACCAGTAATTCACCGTCGGCGTCTGCGGATTGTCGTTATAGCTCTTCTGTATCGGCCGGTTCAGTGCATCATATGTGATCGTCATCGTGATGGTTCTTGCATCGAGCCTACTGGTCAAATTTCCATTGTTGTCATAGCCGTAAGTGACTGTGCCGCTCTCCGGATTTGTCGCTGAGGTCAACCTCTTCAGTGAGTCATACGCAAAAGTGCGACTCTGCGAGCCCTGCGTCACACCCGTAAGATCATCAAGCACATCGTATGCATAACTCGTCGCCTGATTTGGCGACGAAACTGTTCCTAGACTTCCGATACCGCTGCTGCTGTCCGGTTCATCCAGTCGCGTCAGCCTACCCAGACCATCAGTAATACTCCGGCGCAACTTGCCGATTTGATCGGTTACCGTGACCGCATTGCCGCTGTAAGCAGTCGTAACCACGGAGCTGTCAGGAGTAGTCACGCTGGTGATGCGGCTCAGTGCATCATAGGCAGTCGTGGTCCAGACAATGGTCTCGCCCGAGCGGAAAGGATTCGACACCTGATACTTCCGGCCCAGCGCGTCATAACTCTGTCGCACGGTAATGTACGCACTCGAAGTCTCGTAGGTGCGACTGTCATAAGTTCTACCTAGGCCGTCGTAAACAATCTCACTCTTCAATAACTGATCGTTGAAAGATACCTGATCTGAGATACTGGAGATTTTCTTGTTCGCGTCGTCGTAAGAAAAGAGTTTCTGCGTTTTAGCACTCAGGTTGTTGTAATCAAGAATCACTTTTGTCGGGCGATCCAGATAATCATCATAATATCCGCTTGCCACCGCTCCATTTGCATCCTGTCCGTCGACAGGCCTCCCGAGATAGTAATCATATTGTGAATAGGCTGTCTGGTTCAGGGCATTCGTGACGCTGGTTACAAACGCAAAGCTCGACTGCGACGCACTCGAGAGTTCTGAGGGCGCAGTGTTCGAGGTGGCATTGCCGTCGGGCGCGCCAAAGCAATCGCTGTAATTGAGGTTGGTGCTGTTACCGCGAGGATCAATTGTCTTGACGATGTTGCCGGCGACGTCGTACTGCGAATAAGCGGAGACGGTAGCCAAACCCGGCAAAAGATAGCGCGTTAACCCGGTCACGTTTCCGCGCGTCGTATAGCTTGTCGTGAAGGAGGAGTCGAGGCCACTGATCTCCGCACGACTGAAAAGCCCGGTGTGATTTGCATCAGTGGTGTAATTATCAAATTCAAATGTCGTGCGCGCTCTTTCGGTTCCGCCGCCGTCATAGATCGAAACCTGACTGGCCAAATTGCGCAAATGCACGTTAGTGTCAGTGTACGTTGAACTCGTGACAAAGGTGGTTCGCGTCTCACGCACGAGGGCGCCAGGCGCACCGCTCCCGAAGTCGTATTCCTTCATATTGTTCTGATTGTTGAAAGCAACTGAGTCGTCATAACCGAAGAGCTTTTTTGAAATCAGGTTGGGAGTTACATCGCTTATCGAGCTGGTGGTATCTGCGACACGAGGATCGTTTGGTGGCTCATCAGCCGCGCCAGGATTTGACCACCAACTTACAGGCGCACGATTCGCCCAAGTCATCTGTTCCGACCGAAGCAGCGTCAAGCCATCGGCAGCGTAGGTCTCTGTTTTGTACTCACGCCCATCGAACCTCGCCGCGTAGTCAATCCCTCGTTGGTACAAGGAGTTATTTGGATCACCGTAGAAATAATGCTTGGTTCGCGACACTAACGTTCCCCCTCCGTTCAGTTGATCCAGAGTGGCAACTCCGCCGCTTAGGTCACTGAATGTGGTGTAGCCCTCAAGATTGATGCCATCGGAGTAAACACGCCGCTCGATGACGCGTCGCATGATCTCAGGGTTAATCCCAAGAACGACCCCGGACCCTGCTGTGTAGTCGTACTCGAGAGCGCCACCAGTGGGCAAGGTCACGCGGGCCAACTCAGCATAACAGTTGTAGAAGAACTGATACTGCTGCCCATTTGGAAGCGTGACGGAGGAAACTACATTCGGATTATAGTCGGTGCTGCTACTGGCATTGTTCAGCTCGGGGAAAAGGCCCTTGTACTTCTGAATCTGGTATCGAGATGCAGGTTCGTTGCGCGGATTCGTCGTGCGAAGTACCCCACTGAGGTTTGCATAGTTGATCAGAATTGTGCGGCTTGCCCCTTCGAATCCTTTGAAAGTGACCTGATCGGAAAATGTGGTTGTGAAGTCTGCATATGTGTAGGTGACTTGCCTATTGAGCGCATCGGTGATTGTTAGCACGCGGTGGCTTGCGTCGTAAGTAAAACTAAGACGACTTCCGTTCCGATCACGCATCCAGGTTACGTTACCACCATCGATGCGGAAGCGTGTGCCATCGCGCAGCATTAGATAACCTGAAGGAAAGATCTGAACCACGCCAGCTACTGCGTCATAGATAACCGTGTCGGAAAGGAAAGTTGCGGCGGTACCATCCGCGGTGATGAACACAGTCCCCCGTGAAGCCCCTGAGGATGCGCACTGTGGCTCGGGAGCGGGTTGCCCGTTCGTGAGTTGATCCCGAAACTCGTATTCTGTACCGTCCCCCGCTATAAACGTCAGACGCGTGAGAGTCTGCATATGGTGTGGTTGGCCGCCGCAAGTCCAACTGTCAGCACCAGACTGCCTACCTACCAACACGCCGGGCCCATAGCCTGGTTTCTGCGTCCACCTATTGGGGCCGGGCGTATCGACAATATCTCCCCCCGAGACAGGCCTGTGTTTGACGGTCCAGTCCTTGTTGTCAAGTTCCAAGAACGAGCCAGTTTGTGCCCCGCCACGTCCGCCGATCCCAAGGACTTGTAAATGGAAATTGAGGTTGCCGTTGTATGAATTGATGCTTTCAAAGCCACTGACTGGATACGACCCGATTGGCGCGCCTGGCGAAATCGCCAGAGGCGTCGAACCGTCCGTCGCACTTGTGGTTTGGGCGCTGCCTATGTTCCCAAACAGAGCGACTAACGAAGCAACTAACAAGATCTGTCGCAGTTTCTTCTCGAAAATACTTCGCACTACGATTGAGATGAAAGCCATTTGCCGCACTCCTTGGGGAACGAAAGCGTCCAATCACTAGGGGAAAATCACACCTCCCGCGGGTTACGCAATTCTTTACTGCGCCGTAATCGTTATAAGGCAAATCCAATTGGGGTGGCCGGCTTCGCTAAGGATGTAGCGGCCCGGCTGGAGTTCAATCACGTCACTCCAGTTGGGTTCTTCGCGCCGCACAATTAAATCGAGGAGCCGCCCGCCCACTTCACGGGTAAGCTGCGGAGTGTTGGTTGTAAGACCGCTGCGATTATCGATCATCAAAAGGAAGCGGCCCTGCGGTCGATTGATCGCTTGCGGCTCGAAACCATGCGGGGTGATAGTGATTACTTCAGATTCAATGTTGGAACGGTTTCTTTGCGACATCGGATGAGTAAACGAAGTCCCAATTCTTTCTGATGAGGGTTTGTTCAGTGAATTCGCATGCAACCACGCGCGAGCACTTAATGCAAGAACACCGCTGACGCAAGCTATGCCGATTGCGCAAATTGCGGCGCCGTTAACGATCCGCTTCACCGTTTGATTAGTATTCCTGGCAGCAAACATATTTATAGCTCCTTGCAAAGTAAGAAACACGATGTTACTGCGGGGGTGCGTTATGTCGTCGAGTTAACTTCGTCACGCGAGGCTTTCTGGGTGAGTCGCACGTGAACGAGGAACCGTGGGGAACTGAGATGGAGCGGAATTTACTCCTGAGCCAAAAGGCTGTCAATGAAAATCTTTGTTAAAGAAAATCTTGGTTGATAGAAATCTCGTTGTAGGATGCGTGGTGATCCTCTGGCTTTGAGTCGTACCGTGGGTGGGAGAGGTCAACGGGAAACAATATGGAACCGCAGACGAACGCAGATTCACGTAGATAAAAACCAAGTGCAGAACCGTAAACACCTTCAATGCTTTGTTCTGATCCGCGTTTATCTGCGTAAATCTGCGGCTGATTCACCTCCTTTTCTCACGTCCAGTAAGTCCGATCCAGCGAGCGATACCCGACAGCTTCAGATACATGCGTTGGACCAATTGATGCGCAGCCTTCCAGGTCCGCGATCGTGCGGCTGACCTTCAGAATGCGATCATAAGCCCGCGCCGACAATCCCAGTCGAGTCATGGCCCGCTCCAGCATCTGTTCACTCTCAGAATTTATCCCGCAATGACGGCGAATCATTCGCGGCGTCATCGCGGAGTTGGAAAAGATCTTTTCACCGGCAAAACGGTCGCGCTGCCGCTGCCGAGCGCTGAGTACCCGGTCGCGTATCGCGGTCGAGCTTTCCGCGTCCGGTGAAGTATTCCCGGTGAGCTCGCGAAACTTTACCGCCGGCACATCAATATGAATGTCGATGCGATCAAGCAGCGGACCCGAGATCCGGCCCACGTAACGCTGGATCTGCAATGGCGTGCAGCGACACTCGCGCGTCGGATC
>Ga0137403_10000744_pt1 | contig 41889 bp, 36 predicted proteins | sample CZOMad2_1_16fung_FD_122057 | JGI IMG/M metagenome (GOLD analysis project Ga0137403, IMG submission 122057) | Vadose zone soil fungal communities from Angelo Coast Range Reserve, California, USA - CZOMad2_1_16fungal (Hybrid Assembly) | ecosystem: Environmental > Terrestrial > Soil > Vadose zone...
GACAACAAGAGTAATCCCACCGAAGCCGCGGCGGTCGCGGAGAAGCTGATCACCGCCGATAAAGTCCCGGTGATGATGGGCGCCTGGGGGTCCAGCCTGACGCTCGCCGTGATGCCAAAACTGATGGAATACAAGGTGCCGATGGTGGTGGAGACTTCCTCATCGGGCAAGATTACGACGAGCGGAAACCCCTACATTTTCCGCATCTCGCCGCCGTCGGCGGTGGAGGCAGCGGCGTTCAAGAACATCCTTCCCAAGATGACCGTCAAGAAGGCCGATTTCCTTGTCATCAACAATGACTGGGGACGCGGCTCGGCGGAAGATTTTGGCAAGACCCTCAAGGCAGACAACGTTCAGGTCGGTCTGGTCGAGACGATGGACCAGTCCGCTCAAGACATGAGCGCACAACTGTCCAAGATCAAAGCCACGGATTCCGATACCATCATGGTAACCACCGCGGTCGAGCAGCTCACTTTGTTGCTGAAGCAGGCAACTGCGCTCGGGATCAAGAAGCAGATTATCACGACAGGCGGGTCGCAAAATCCGGATCAACTGATCGATCAGGCCGGCGTTGCCGCCAACGGCACGTTCCACCTGACCACGTTCGCGCCCTGGTACCCGGACGATACGCCCAATCCGGCCGTCACCAAATATTTCCTTGGTGAGTGGAAGAAGCGCGGGTTCAATTTTGCCGGCGCGACCGAGAGTTTCCGCGGCTATGACGGCATTCGCACCATCGCTGCCGCGATCGAGAAGGCAGGCAAGGCCGAGCCCGAGGCGATCACGAACGCCCTTTGGCAGACGGAGTTGATGGGCCTCAATGGCAAGATCAAGTTCGAGAAACAGGGGCCGGCCGGAAAAGAGAGCGGCCAAAGCATGCCCGATGTCTATCTGATAAAGATCGACAACGCGAAGGTCATTCTTCCGAAACTGTAAGCAGACAAGCCATGGGCATCGCTTCATTAAAAGCGATGCCCACGGTCTTTCTTTGCAGCGCTCCCGGCCATCCTTACCGGACGGTGAGGGTTGATCTGGACAAGGCTCGATGACTGAGTTTTTTCAGCACATGATCAATATGCTGATCCTCGGCAGCACCTATGCGCTGCTCGGAATCGGTCTGACCTTGATCTTTGGCATTATGCGGGTGGTGAATTTTGCTCACGGCGAGCTTTATGCATTTGGAGCTTATTTCGTCTACTTCATTGCCGTGCTGCTCGGTTTCAACTTCTTTCTCTCGCTGCTGGTCTCGATCGTGGCCGGCTGCGTTCTTGGTGCACTGATCGAAGTCGTTCTGCTGCGCCCGATGCGCGGAGCCGATATCGACACGACCATGCTGATCATGATCGGCGCGATGATCGTGATGCAGAATACCGAGCAGTATGTCTGGGGAGGCGTGGCCAAGTCGGTCTCTACACCGTTTCCGGAAACGCCGCTGGTAATGGGCCCCTTCTCGGTTTCCTGGCTGCGACTGTTCGTGTTCTTCGCGGCGCTCGCGCTGATTGCGGCGGCCTATTTCCTGATCAATCGGACCAAACTCGGGATGGCGATGCGCGCCACCTTTCAAGATCGCGATACCGCCTCGCTGATGGGCGTCAACATTCAGGCGATCTACATGGCAACATTCGCGATCGGCTCGAGCCTTGCGGCGGCAGCCGGGGCGCTGCTTGGGCCGGTCTATGTGATTTCCCCGCAGATGGGCAACATCGCATCGCTCAAGGCATTTGCGATCGTCATCCTTGGCGGCCTGGGCAGCATTGGCGGGGCCACCATCGGCGGGTTCATTCTCGCATTCGCGGAAGAAATGGGCGCGGGATACGTTTCGTCCGGCTACCGTGACGCGATGGGCTTCCTGCTCATCATCGCTGTCTTGCTGTTCAAACCGACCGGCCTATTTGCGCGATCGGAGCGAATTGGATGAGGCGGCTTCTCCCCTGGATCGCGCTGCTCGCGCTCGCCTCCGTTCCCTTATGGCTCAAAGATCCTTATCTCCTGAATGCTTTTGTCACCACCGGAATTTTCATCGTTGCGGCGATGAGTCTCAATCTGTTGTTGGGCTACACCGGGCAGCTCAGTCTTGGTCACGTGGCCTTCTTTGGAATCGGCGCTTATACGAGTGCGCTGGTGTCACTCGGGTTCGATGTCGAATTGGTCGGTGGCTTTCGCGTGATCCACGATCCGTGGCCGGTATGGCTTGGATTTGTCATGGCCATTCTGGTGTCGGGCCTGTGTGGCTATCTCGTCGGAAAACTTTCCTTCCGCGTTCGCGGCGCATATTTCGTGATCGTGACGATCAGCTTCGCCGAAGTCGTACGACTGGTGGCGTTGAATTGGGTGGAATTAACCCAGGGGCCGTTGGCGCTAACCTCTATTCCACCTATGGCGCTCGGGTTGCCCGGCCTCGGCCATTTCGAGTTCTTCAGCAAGCAGTCGAATTTCTATTTGGTGCTCGGTGTCGTGGCGCTCTCCTACGTCATCATCGGCCGCCTGGTGAATTCGCGCATCGGCCGCGCCATGGTAGCGCTCAAGGAAAATGAATCGCTGGCGGTTTCCGTCGGTATCGATGTCACCCGCTACCTTGTGCTTGCCGCCGTCGTTTCCGCCGGCATCGCCGGCGCCGCAGGCAGTCTTTACGCGCACTACCTGAAGATCATCGATCCGGATGTTTTCTTGTTTCTTTACACGGTTACGATGGTGATCATGGTGATTACCGGCGGCAAAGGCACGCTTGCGGGTCCTATCGTCGGCGGCCTGATCTTCGGATTCATTCCGGTGATAGCGCGATCGTTTGCGGCTCCGGAAATCCAATGGATTCTCTATGGGCTCTTCATGATCCTCATCGTCTTCGTGTTGCCGCAGGGCATCGTCCCAGCGATCGAGAAATGGTTTGGCCCCGGTGAGGAACCCGGTGTTGGCGGCGCGGCGGATGCCACCATGCAGGACGCGCAGTGATGGACGCCCGTTCAACCCAAGGTCAGCCTGCGCTGTCGATCGAACATATCGCAGTTCATTTTGGCGGCCTTGTCGCGATCTCCGACATGAATTTTGTCGTGAACGAAGGCGAGGTGGTTAGCCTGATCGGCCCGAACGGCGCCGGCAAGACGACGGCGTTCAACGTATTCACGGGGTTCCTGCGGCCGTCTCAAGGCGAGGTCCGCTACCGCGGAACGTCTTTGAAGAATTTGAAGCCGCACGAGGTCACGTCGCTGGGTTTGGCGCGAACCTTTCAGCGCACCAGTGTGTTCCAAAGCGTCAGCGTGTTCGAAAACGTGATGATTGGACTGCACCGCCGCGGCCGTTCACGGCTGTGGGACACGCTTCTGGCGCTGCCGCGTGAGCGGGAGTCCGAGCGCGAGCTGAGAGCGAGGGCCGCCGAAATTCTGGCGCTGGTGGGAATAGAGCGCCGATCGAGGGAGCTGGCGGGGTCGCTCGCTTACGGTGATCAGCGGTTGTTGGGTGTGGCGCTGGCGCTCGCGTCGGACCCGTCGATGCTGCTGCTGGACGAGCCGGTGTCGGGGATGAATGCGACGGAGACTGCAAGGTTTATGCGCCTTCTCGACGGCTTGCGCGGACTTGGTGTCACAATTTTGTTGGTCGAACACGACATGCCGATGGTGATGGGTGTTTCGGACCGGATCGTTGTTTTGAATTACGGCCGGATCATTGCCGAAGGACCGCCAGCGGCAATCCAGGGCAATCCGGAAGTCATCCGCGCCTATCTCGGGCAGGGAGCGAAGAAACGTGCTGGAGATTAACGATCTCGTCTGCTGTTACGGCAAAGTCCAGGCCATCAAGGGCATTTCGCTTTCGATCAAGCAGGGGCAACTCGTTGCGCTGATCGGTGCGAACGGCGCCGGCAAGAGCACGACCTTGCGTTCCATTTCTGGAATTCTGTCGTCATCGTCTGGCCGCGTGGTGTTCGAGGGTGAGGACATCACGCGCTGCTCGGCGCGCGAAATCTTGTCGCGCGGAATTGCGCATTGTCCGGAAGGGCGGCGGGTTTTTCCTGATATGACCGTTGAGGAAAACCTTGCTATGGGTGCTTATCTGCGGCGCGATGGCGCGGAGGTCGCCCAGGACCGTGACCGGGTATTGACGCAGTTTCCGCGGCTTGCGGAACGCCGCCGTCAGGTTGCGGGAACGCTTTCCGGCGGTGAGCAGCAGATGCTGGCAATCGGCCGTGCCATCATGTCCAAACCCAGGCTGATGATGTTCGACGAGCCGTCGCTCGGCCTTGCGCCCAATATCGTCGAGCAGGTCTTCGAGATCGTTGATGGTATCCGCAAGTCGGGCACGACCATCCTGATGGTGGAACAGAACGCCTATGCCGCGCTGGAGATGTGCGATTATGCTTATCTCATGGAGGCGGGATCGATCGTTCTGTCGGGCCGCGGCAGCGAACTCATCGATGACAAGCACATCAGAGAAGCCTATCTCGGTGGTTAGGGCGCGTACTCATAAATTTCGGTCATGTCCGCTTCGCTCTACTAACGACCACTTTTGTGCGGGCGCAGCAAATGACGCGACGGGCCAGATTCGGACGTCTGGTGAGTGAGCCTCACTCCTTCATAGAAACGAATAAGCAGCACGAGAAACGAATGAGCAGAACCCTGACAGGGAGGACGTTTCCAAAGGGTATTTCCATACAAGATTCGCTTGCGTGCAGATTGGATCGCCGTCATCCTGCCGTTGTCGGCACTGCCGGCAATGGATGACCGGCGCGCCACAGAAGCTCGCCGGAACCGGAAATAGGCCGGTAATACCGGCCCTTACCGAAAAGGGAGGAAGACTATGAGAGAGCAGTTGCGGCATTTGCGGCTTGGCGTAATCGGCGCGATGAGCGTCGCTTGCATCCTAGCTACCGCGCCAGCGTCGAATGCGGTCGAGCTGACGGCCCCTGTCGTCACGACGACCGGTACCTATCGGGGCCTAGCGAATTTCGTGGAATTTCCGGGAGATCCGACGAGCGGAGTCAACGTCTTCTTCGGTATCCGCTACGGCCAGGCGCCGGTAGACACATTGCGCTGGAAGCCGCCCCAGGCGCCCAATCCTGGCCAGGGATCGATCGTCGCGGCAACCCCAGGTCACACCTGCACGCAGGGACGGGCAACCGATTCCGAGGATTGCTTGTTCCTCAATGTCTATACTCCCTCCACCGCCACCGCGAAGTCCAAGCTGCCGGTTTTCATATGGATTCACGGCGGCGCGCTGGTCAACGGCGCCGGGTCTGACTACGATCCGTCGGTGATGGTGGCCGACAACAACATCATCGTCGTCACGATCAACTACCGCCTCGGGAGCCTTGGCTTCCTCGCAGCCAGCGTGCTGAAGGCTACCGTGGCCAACGCCTTTGAGAACGTCGGCGACGCCGGCAACTACGGTCTCATGGACCAACAATTCGCGATGGCCTGGGTCCACGACAACATCGCGGCTTTCGGCGGTGATCCGAGGACGGTGACGATCGGCGGCGAATCAGCCGGCGGTCTTTCCGTCTCGACGCATCTTGCCTCCACGAACACTTTCAGGGGCCTCACCGGCCGCGATCTGTTCGGCGGCGCGATCATCGAGAGCGGCGCGTACATGTATCATGACCTGCCATCGCTCGCCACTTACCAGACCCTTAGCGACAAATTCGTTAACGCAGACGCCGCCAATAACGTCTGCCCGAACAGCACCGCGACCCTGGCCTGCCTCCAGGGACTGTCTGTCGCGCAAGTCTTCCACAGTGAACCCCTCTTCGGCGGCTTCGGCATCGCGCCGAATTTCGGCACGAAAATCCTGCCGCTTGGCCTCCATACGGCCTTCTCGACCGGCCAGTTCAACCGCGTCCCGGTGCTCCAGGGCACCAACGCCAATGAGGGCCGACTGTTCGAGCCGAGCTTCTTTCCCAAGGCGGTCACCGCTCCCAAGGGCACCGGTCCGACAATCTTCGCCGCCGGCGGCCCGGCGAGCTTCGACCTTCAGGTCCAGAACATTCTGTGCGCGACGCCGCAGTTTGCCGGCCCGCCGGCGGTCTGCTCCTACCTGCAGGAGATCCAGTTCTTTCTCCAAACCCTCGTGACGGCCACGCCGTCCACACAGGGGCCGACCTCGGCCTTCACCGAGGCGGTCGTTGCCGCCGCGGCGACGGCGGCAAGCGAATACCCGATCGCCAATTTCCACAACTTCGTTCCGCAGACAACCTCGTCGATCGCGGGCCTCAACAACAACTTTGGCGGCGGCAACGTCGACGAAGCGCTCTCGCAGATCTTCACCGATTTTGTGTTCACCTGTAACGGCTTTGATTCAAACAGCGACCTGTCCAGGCGAACGAAGGTCTTTGCTTACGAGTTCAACGATCCAAATGCCCCGAACAAGGCCGGCGTCCCAGGTCCGGGGTCGAATGGCTCAGGCTTCACGACGGCTTCGCAGCACGCAGCCGAACTCCAGTACATCTTCAACTTCGGCTCGGCGTTCACCTCGGCGCAAGCGACGCTGGCGACCGATATGAAGACCTACTGGGCCAATTTCGTGAAGACCGGCGATCCTAACAGGAGCAGCAAGGATGATGATCTTGCCACGTTGGTCAGCCTAAGGGGGCCGCGCGACCAGCTGCCGCACTGGCCGCACTTCAATGCGCGGAGCGATCATGACGATGATGGCGCTGATCACGATCATGGCGATCAGAAGGTCCAGTCGCTCATACCGCCAGCGCTGCTCACACCGCAGGGGCCGCATCCGTTCGACACCTTCAGGACCGACCATTTCTGTGGTACCTGGGAGCCGCTGCTCACCTTCAACAACGGCAACGAGCCGGAGCAACCCTGATCTAAACTCCAATCGGCGATCGACCGCGCAAAGCAATCGATTGCAAGAGCCTCGGAAGCCCTGCCTCACGGCAGGGCTTCTTTTTTGGGGGGGCGCCCGGCATGGGGCGGAGGTGGCTACGATATCGGTTGGATTAGAGAGCTTACAATGAAGAAAGGCGCACGGGCCAACATCCCGCCAAGATGCTATCGCAACGATCCGATCTGCTTCGGCCCTTATCTCTACCGCGCCCGCAACCGGGTCGAGCGGTTCTTCAATCGGATCAAGCAATGTCGTCGGGTCGCGGCGCGTTACGATAAGCTTGCCGCCAATTACCTCGCCTTCGTCCAACTTGCATCGATCCGGTTATGGTTGCGCGTTAATGAGTCCGCGCCCTAGTCTAGTCTAGCCATCCACGAAGACCAGCAGCGCCTGCGCCCGGGCATTGCCACGCAGCGCCAGAGGCCTCAGCGCGTTGACGGCGCCAATGTAGTCGCCCCTTGTATAGGCATTCGTCGCGCGTCCTACGCCATCGGCATGGGCTGGGGTGGAGCATGCCGGCGCCCACCAGCCAAACCACCGATAACATCGTCCATACGGCACGGTAGACGGCGCTCAAACCAACCCCCTGAGATGCTTCGACTGTCCCAGCCGCGGGATCTCGTCAGGCCACGCGTTGCCTTTGTGGTCTCAGCGCGGACCCCGTGTATCGTTTGCCAGGCTTGTTCCGATGTTGCCGCGCAATTTCGACCGAAGTTCTTCGGCGACGAAATGCGCATCGTTGCCGTCGCGGATAATCTGGGGACGGATGAAGATGATCAGCTCGGTACGGGTGTTCTTTTTGTCCTGATGGGAAAAGGCGTCACCGAGGCCCTGAATCTGGTCGAGCAGAGGAATCCCGTTTCGGTCCTTGTTTTGCTGTTCGCTGATCAATCCGGCCAGCAGGACCGTCTGGCCGGTCGCCACGGAAACCGAACTCTTGACCCTTCGTTCGGAGACAGTCGGGGTCAGACTCTGGACCGTTTGCGGCGAGACGTTGCTGATTTCCTGCTCGACGTCGAGCCGGACGTTTCCGTTGACGTTAATGCGGGGCGAAACCCGCAGAATGATACCTGTGTTGCGATAGTCGATGGTGTTGACAACGGTGTTGTTGGTGGTCAGCACCGTGGCGCTGCCGGTTGAAACCGGCACAACATCGCCGGCCTGCAGCGTGGCGACCTGGTTGTTGATGACGACCAGCGACGGGTTGGGGGCGGATCGGCCCAGAGCCTGCCGGCCAAACGCAAGCAGACGACGCCATCGAGCGTCATGGTGCTCGAATCGATCTCGCGGGCATTGCCCGATGGCACCTATGTGACGGAATTGCGGATCGAAGGCGACAAGGTTCAGGTGGTTGGTATTTCCCAGGACGCGCCGTCGCTCATTCGATTGATTGAACGTGCGCAGAACGATCCAGGAGAGCGTTTCCACATCGAGGTTCACCTCACGCCGTATTTCAGATCGAGCACATGAATTTGGTCGCCATGTTGAGAAAGGTATTCGTCACGTCACCGCTTCTGGCGGCGGTCGCCTATGGCGGCCTCGTGTTCGCGTTGTTGTTTACGGTGACCACCTCCGTTGGTGTCATGTTCGCGGTGGCGTCGGCGCACGCGCTCGCCGCAACCGCTGGCGCGGCCAGGGACCGGCCGGATATCGAACTGGCCGAGGATGGCCGTGCCGCATCTCCCATGCCATCCGCACTTTGGTCGCAACCCGCGCCGGAGCCGGCGAAAGTCGTGACCGCCCCGCCTCCGCCCGCGCCGGCACAGCCGCTGAGTGCCAATCCATTGTGGGCGATCCCGCTCACGGCCCTGTCCGGCACCCGCGACCGGCCGATCTTCTCAGCGACGCGACGGCCGCCGGCTCCCGCGGCCGCACCCGCCGCGGCGCCGAAAGTGGCCGCGGCACCCAAGCCAAGGGAGCGGGAGCGTCCGCAGCTCAATTTGGTGGGCACGATCGCAGGCGGCGATGAAGGGTTCGGGATCTTTCTGGATCAATCGACCAAGGCGGCGCTGCGGCTCAAGGTCGGCGAGGACTATCAGGGCTGGAAGCTGCGATCGGTCCAGGGGCGAGAGGCGACCCTGGAAAAGGATCAACAGGTCTTTACTCTGGAATTGCCGCAGCCCGGTTTTGGGCAGACGCCCGCGTCCATTGAGGTTCGCAACGAGGTCCGTCCATCGTCGGGGACTGTTGGAAAACTGCTGTCGATCACGTCACAGCCTCGGCCCGACAGGGCGGGCCGCTAAGATGTTTTTGATCGCTCAGCAACATGGCCAATGTTGTTGAAAGGCTGACGTGAACAATAGACCGGTCGCCAGATGCGGTCCAAACGACATCGAGGTCTGAGCGGTCATTTGTCGTCCCGCCAATCGCATGATGCCGGCGCAGGCCAGCGCGGTCAGCGCCGCAACCAGCAAAAGCATGGGAAGGCCGGCGATGCCGACCCATATGCCCGCGGCGGCCAGGAATTTGACATCGCCCAACCCCAGACCCTGGATTTTTCTCCAGGCGAAATAGAGCCGTCTCAGGAGCCAGAATATAGCGCCAATCGCGATGCCCTCGCACGCGGCTTCCAGGCCAACCCATGGGCCACCGACGAGCAAGGCCCTCGCCAATCCAAGACCCGCAATCGCCAAATTCAGCCAGTCCGGAATGATGCCGTGGCGAATGTCGATCCAGGCAAGGACAAGGCCCAACAGGCACAGCAGGCCAAACGATAGGAGGGCGATCATGCCGGGAGCCTGATTCAATAAATTGCCCGGCCGGTGTAGCAGATCGCCGAAAAAGCGGCGAGAATCCTCAAAACCTATCCGAACAGACTATTCCAGATAGCTACGGCGCGGTTTTGAGCGAGTCAATCGCCGGGTTGAACGAAAGGCTTCACGATTGGCGGCGCGATAATCCGCTTCTCGACGGCACAACAGACGTCTCAGTTCGGCGAAACGAGCTTAGCTGGCTCGTATCCATCGTTCAGGGTCTTCAGGAATTCGATGATGTCGGCTTCGTCCTGTGCCGTCATTGCCGGTGTTTCGCCGAGATGCCGATTGAAGGGCGGGTCGCTTACATCGACATTAGCGTGATACTGCGCCGGAATGTCGTTGTATTTCTGGATCGTCCCGTCAGCCGCGCGGGGATAGATTTTCTCAGGATTGGTATCGCGGAAATTGTAAAAATCCATCACCTCTTGCAGCGTGTGGAACACACCGTTGTGGAAGAACGCGCGGCGCATGGCGGTGTTGCGCAAAGTTGGCGTCTTGAACATCCCGCAAAATTGCGTCTGGTCGGCAATGTCGGTGCGAATCGGTCCACAAACCCCGAGATCGAAATAGTTAGGGTCCTTGTTTTCAGAAAGCGCATCATTGCGTGGCGCACCCAAGGCTTCATACTGGAAATCGGTAAAGAGCGGCGGCAATCCATCGGGACTCGGCTGCGAAATATGGCAGCCGCCGCAATTGGCTTTGTCCGGATCATTGAACAAACGATAGCCGCGCATTTCGCTGTCGTTGAGGCGGGCCTTGCCCTCCAGCCAATAATCGAACTTGCTCGTATAGGAGTGAAAGCTCGGCTCCTCGATCTGATAGCGGGCGATGGCGAACATCGCCTCGGCTACCAATAGCCGCGGGTTTAGGAAAATATTCTCGCCGAACAATCCTGTGAATCTGTGGGCATAAGGCGCATGACGCAGTTTCTCGGCCACTTTTTCGACGCTGCCGCCATCCATCTCGCGCGGGTCTAACAGAGGACCCGTCGCCTGTATTTGAAGGGTGTCAGCGCGGCCGTCCCAGAACAGGCCACCCTGCGGCACGATGTTCGCCGCGCTCTGCGAAGTTTGCGTCGCGGTCTTTTCCGCGCGGGTCGCGGTCTGACCGAGCGCGGCCTTCTCCGCCAGATTGACGTTCTCGGATTCCCGGTCATCCGGGCCGATGCCGAAGTCCGGCTGCCGCTCCAGATAAGTCAGCGAGGGGACGGCACGCGCGCCCGGCAGCGTCAGCGTGAGACCGCCGAGCATGACTGGTCCGTCATTCGGCGGTCCATAGGCACGATCCGGGCTGTGACACGAGGCGCAGGACATTTTGCCGGACGACGACAGGCTCGCATCATAAAATATTTCCCGGCCAAGCTTTGCCATGGCCGAAAGAGGAGCGACGGGCGGACGGACGAGATGAATTGGATTTGGGTTTTCGCCTGGCAAACCTTGCGGCTCGGCCGCGAAGACGGCGCCGGCCGTAAGGCCGGCGCCGAGAAGCCACACGAGTGTGCGACGGTACATGATTACATTAGTGACGGTCGTGATCGCGGTCGTGATCGCGGTCGTGGTGGTGGTCGCGATCGTCGTCGCGGAAGCCAGACGCCGAGACGACCGTACCTGCCGCCGGGTCGAGGATCAGCTTGGGTACGCCGTCCTCTCTGTCACGATCGAAGTCGAACATGTCCATGATCGAACCTGCCGTGGCATCGAACGAGCCGCCGCCGAGACGCTCGCCGTGCAGCCAGTTATCCTCGATGAAGCGCGCCACCGAGGCCTGCGTGATGAGCGTGTGGCTGACGAAGTTCCTCTTCGCGAAGGGCGAGATCACCAGGAACGGGATGCGGTTGCCAGGACCGCAGCGTCCCGCCACAGGCAAGCCTTTGACACCGTTGGGCTCATTAACACCTACGCCGCAGACACCGGGGCCGTTAAACGCATCGGCGCCCGAGAAAGACGCGCTGGTGATCTTGGTAGGAACGTGGTCGTACTGACCGTCCGAGTCGTCATAGGTGAAGATCACAGCGGTGTTCTTCCAATCGGGCTGCTGCTGCAGGAAGTTGAGCAGAGAAACCAGCCCCTGCTGCTCACTGAGCGGATCGGAATTGCCGGGGTGACCGTCCTGGAAGGCCGACGCCTTGATGTAGGAAACCGACGGGAAATTGCCGGCTTTCACCGCCGTGAAGAAGTCGTCCAGATCATAGCCATGGTTGGCGGGATCGGGCGTTTGGGTGCCCGGCACCTTGCTGTGGCCGATCGCCTGGACCGAGGTCGGACGGGCGTGGGTCGGATTGGCGGTCGACGCGAAGTACTGGAACCAGATATGGTGCGGAATATAATCCTTCGGGCTGCCCCCGGTGACGGGGTTAAAGGAGCTGCGCAGGCAACCGGTGGTGCCGTTCGCGTTGGCTGTCTGCAGGTTGAAGCCGCCCACGAACGAACCCCAGGGGATATTGGCCGCGTTGAGCAGGTCGCCGGTGTTCTTGCCCGTCATCTGGACCTGGAACGTCGGGCTCGAGCACACGTCGCCAACGGGATCGATATCTTGGATCAGCGTCAAGCCGCCCTGGCCGTCCGGGACCGCCACACCAGCCGCCAACAAAGCCGCGCCTAGGTCTGGCGCGCTAGCAATAGCCGCGGGGACAATGGGAAACGTTGCGCCATTGGTCTGGCCGGCGTACATATTGAGCAGTCCGGGGGTCGATGGACCAAAGGTGTCGGTGAAAGCATTGTCGCTCATCGCGAAATGCTGAGCGTAGTTCCACAGGCCGGTGACCGTGTTGCCGTCGAAATAGCCCATCACCTGGCCGGTGGTGCCGAAGGCGCCGGCGCCACCTTTAGTGCCCCTGCCCACATCCAACGGGAACAGGTCGAGCTTGCCGTTGTCGTCGGCCTGCTGTTCTCTCGTATAGTTGTGGCTCTGGTCGGCCGTGTTGGCCTGCGTGCGATCGAGACGGAACGGGTTTGAGGCGCCGGTGCCGTTGGCGGGGTTCAAGTTGGGGTTGTTGGTAAGCAGAGTGGGATCCGACAAAAGATTGTTCACGTCGCGCGGCGTATGCCGGGCCGGCTCGAAGATCGGCTCACCTTCCGGATTCAACGCATTCGGGTAAGTGCCGAAGTAATGATCAAATGACCTGTTCTCGTCGAAGATGACGACGAGATGCTTGATCGGTGTTGCGGTGCGAAAGTCATGGTCACGGTCGCGGCCGTGGTCCTCGGCGATGGCGTTTGCGCCACCGACCATGAGGGCGAGAGCGGATACCAAGCCTAAAGATATTGGCAAACGCATAGAGACTGCCTCCCCTTTGTGGATAGATGAAAAAAGACGATGAGAGCTACTTGCGGCGGCTGAAGCGGTGCGCCGCGCGGAACTTCTCAGAGCTGCATAACAGCCAGACGAAGACTTTGTGACGGTCGGTTGATAAGTCGGCGCCAAACGACCTGGCGGTGCCGCGAACGCAAATCCGGCAATGGCCTTCTCGCGTAAGCCTTTGATTCGTCTTGCTTAAGACGAACGGGCGGCAAAACAAAAAAAGGCCCCGCGAAAGCGGGGTCCTGCCGAATATATTGTGTGTTCGCTGCCTAATCGCGTCGGTCGAACAGACCAGGCAACACCGGCGTGTGCTCGACCACCACCGACTTCAGTGTGTCGGGCTCGATGTCGAGCGCCTGCAGGATGGTTGGCGCGACCTGCGAGGTGAGCACCTGGGTTTTAATGGTGCTGCTCGGCAAGCGCGGATTGGAGACGATCAGTCCGACATTGACGTCGCCGAAGCTCATCCCGCCGTGCTCGGCGTTCTTCGCCTTCGATCTGGTGTAGATCGTACCATAAATGGGTTGAACGATCACGTCCGGCGTGCGGCTGTCGCGTGCCGGATCATTGAACTTGAGTTCGATTTCTTCACCGCCGAGCACGTCATCGATGAACAAGGCCTTGGCGTTGGTGTTCAGATAATCGACCACAGCCTTGGTCTTGCTTTGGTCCTGCAACCAGATCAGTGCGATGTCATCGTCCTGGACGAAACCACACGCGCCGGAGCCGCAATTAGCGGCGCTGATGATGGCCTGAGCTGCCGGATTTGTTGCAGCGTCCGGCAGGCTAGCCACGAGATCGGCGAAGTGGTCCGGCTTGTTGACCTTAACCGGGTTGATCGGTGACTGGCCGTGCTTGGCGCTGACGATGAACAGCGTGGAATCATAGATGCCGCGCCGCTTGAGCGCTTGGATCATGTCGCCTAGGGCTTCGTCGGTCTTCTGCAGGCCGAAAGCCAGAACTTCGGTCGGGGTTCCGGCGCCGTCAACGTAGCCGCCCGGCATGCCCGTGTGGGTGCTCTGCGGGCAGGTGCCATTGCCGTTGTCGTGGGCCAACTTTTGGCCGACGCTCACGGCCTGGAAGTTCATTCCGAACACGGCGGGAGTGCCGTGACCGGGCGAGCCGTCATGGTTGAGGCCGTTGATCTGATTGACGATGGCCCGCACTTTCAGCTGATCGTTCGCAACCGTGCAATCGACACTGACGGTGGCATCGAAACCAACTCCAGTTGGCGGGGCATTGGTAATTTCCGGCGTAAAGAGGTCTTCCACGCCCTTGCCCGACGGGCCGTTGACGAGGTCATAAGCCGGGTGCTTGTCCGCCCAGGCGGTATGGCCCCCCTTGCTCCTGACGACTTCGAAAATTGTGTTGGTCCGGATTGCATTGTGCGGGAACACCGGAACGCACCGGCCGTCCTCATCCTTTCTGCGCGGCAGCATGGCCGGATCGATAACGTTTTGGGAGACGACGCCTTTATACAGATCGATGCTCTCGTCATACACCATCATGTTGCCGGCTCTGCCTTTGCAGGTGACATTGTCCGGAGCAAACATGGTGCGGTCATAGCTGACGTCATAGAACAGGCCGTGGGAATTCGGCGAGCCGCCGGTCACGAGCGCCAGCAATCCAGGAAATGAATCGGAGTTCGCGGGCGTGCGGGCGTTGCTGTAGGTGACGCCATGGCCGGATAATTCCGCCAGGGCCGAATTCGGATGAGCGTCAACGAACCGAGCCACGTCAAGCGCATGCAGGCCATCCACGCTGATCAAGAGGACGTGGTCGATATCGGCCGCTTGGGCGCTCGCGCCAAGAGCCACGCCGGCCAGCAGGCCGAGTGCGATCTTCTTCAGTACCATAAAATATTCTCCCTTTTTTTGTTACCGCGCCGCGCGATTGTGGCAGCCGCATATTTCATGCCGATGACGGGGCGATGGGAGCGTGGCTTTTGCTGAAGGGCTTGTTTGTCCGCTAGGAAGCCGCCGAAGCGCAAACACCGGCTACTTGTCCACAGCATTAATCGCGAGGGGTGGCGCGTTGCGATACTCGCCTCGATCGATATTGGGTCATCGGGGCTGAGGGGCTCGACCTCGCCGCGACTTGGACATCAGCCCCAGCTACTTCTTATTAAACCCAAGATAAGTGGTCCACACGGCGCCGGCTAAGGGCTGCGACGGTAACTGAGCGCATGCTTTTTTGACTTCGGCCACAATCGCGGCCGTGTTTGTTCCCGACTGTGCTTGCTCGCTTGCAGCGGCCGCGTAATTAAGTCCCGTCCAGAAACCATAAATCCAGACGATTCCCTCTGACACATTCTCTTTCGTAGACCGCCAATGAGCGCAACTCATGCCTCCTATTCCCGTCATGCCGATCGAAACCTTGGCGTCCTGCGCTAAAGCCGGATAGACCGGAGCCGCGTCAACCAGCGCCACCAATAAAACTGCTTTGACTATCCGCCATGATTTACGCATCTGATTTGCAAGTTCCTGTGTTGGTACTTTTCGGACGTGGTCGGGCTAGCTGACGTTCTTGGGAGCAAAGCGGACATCTACATTGGCGAGCGTTGAGAGTTTTTGGCTGCATGCGGTTATACTCTAAAGTGCGCGATCCGCGATCGGTCCAGCCGCCTGCCAGCGGCACATCTCATCAAGGTGCGTCAGCACGGTCGGAGTTCCATCTCGCGTCAGGTTTTCCCGCGCTGTTGCCGAAACGAGACAGTTGCGAATCGGCGCTGTGGTACCCTCCGGGCAGTTCGGGCCGTGTTGATCATGGTTCGTCGGTTGGTTCGGGGGGACCTTGGGATGAACCAGCGCTTACGTCCGCTGTCTTGCTTCCTGACCTTGGCTGTGCTCGCCGTATGTTCGACTGACGCCGTCGCACGGGCCAGCCACAAGCATCAGCACGGCAAGAAATCGCATGAAGCGGGCGGAGCGCGGCATCACCGCCATGCGGCGCTCAAGAAAGCTCGGCATGCAAAGCACATCGCGGCGGCGCAACGCAAGTCGACGCACTCCAGCGACGCGCCGCCTTCAAGTGCGGACGCTGCGCCGCTCTCGGGCGATCTCGCGGCGGTAAAGAATGCGATCGACCTCGCACGCAAGGCCAAGACAAGCGAGGCGACCGCCGTACAGAAAACGATCGGCGACCCGGTCGCGCGGAAACTCGTTGAATGGTTCATCCTGCGTCACTCAGAAACTGACGCGAAGTTCAGCCGATACGCCGCGTTCATTGCCGATAGTCCGGACTGGCCGAGCATGGGACTCATGCGCAAGCGGGCGGAGGCGCGCCTGTGGCAGGAGCGCAGCGACGCCGTCACCGTTCGCAATTTCGTAGGCGATCAGCCGACAAGCGCCAAGGGCCGCTTCGCGCTCGCACGGGTGCTGCTCGCCGAAGGCGACCGTGACGGTGCCGCAAGCCTGGTTCGCCAGGCCTGGCGGTCGGATGAACTCACCGAGCGCTCCGAAGCCGACGCGGTCGAGCTGTTCCGCGACCTGCTCACGCGCGAGGACCATCGGGCGCGCATGGACAAGCGCATTGGCGCCAAGGATCTTTCGGGTGCAAAGCGCGCTGCGCAGCGTCTGGGCAGCGATGAGCTTTCGATCGTCAAGGCCTGTGCGGCGAGCGGTGACAACGCGCTCGATTTGCTCAACGAGGTCGCGGCCGATGCCCGCAGCGATCTGGGATACACGCTTTGCCGTGTCCGCTGGATGGTGCATCACGACCGGATCGATGACGCAGCCGGTTTGGTGCTGGCGGCCGCGCCGGAGACCATGGGGCTTCAGGACACCGACGAATGGTGGCGCGAACGGCGCAGTCTGGCCCGCAAGCTGCTCGATCGGCGCAAGTTTGAAGCCGCCTACCAGGTGGTGCGCAATGCCGCCCTGCCGGCCAGCGAAGCCTATCGGGCGGATTTTCATTTCATGTGCGGCTGGATCGCCCTGCGCTATCGCAATGATCCCGCGATAGCGCGGGCGCGTTTCGACCACATAGACGACGGCTCGGCCAATCCGATTGTGCTGGCGAGGGCGAACTACTGGCGCGCCCGCGTTGCCGAAGCGACCGGCGACAAGGACGCGATGCGCGCCAGCTATGAGGCTGCGGCCCGCTATCCCACCGCCTATTACGGGCAACTCGCACGCGCCAGGCTCGGTCTCGACAGAATCGAACTGCGGGTGCCTACGCCGGTGCCGGCTAACCCCGCCGATGATGGTGCGCTCGCGGACGAACGCGTGCGCGCCGCCGATACGCTCTATGCGCTCGGCGAACGCGATGTCGTGCTGTATTTTGTGGCTGACCTCGCTGAACAGACCACTGACGTGGCGGTGCTGGTCGCGCTCGCCGAGCTAACAGGCCGCCGCAACGATGCACGCGCCATGTTGCAGATCGGCAAGCTGGCGCTCGCCCGCGGCCTCGCGCTCGACAACTACGCCTTCCCGACGATCGGAATTCCGCAGCACAGGCCGGTCGGTCCCGAGATCGAGCGCAGCGTCATCTATTCGGTCGCACGCACCGAAAGCGCGTTCGACCAGCGCGACAAGTCGCCGGCCAATGCGGTCGGTCTGATGCAGGTCACGCCGGAAGCCGGACGCGACACCGCCAAGCGATTTGGCGTCGAATATGATTGGGACCGGATGGTTTCCGATCCCGTCTATAATACGCAAATGGGCGCGGCTGAACTGAGCGCATTGTTGAAGGAATATGCCGGTTCGTACCTCATGACGTTCGCCGGCTATAATGCCGGCCGGGGCCGCGTTCGTGACTGGGTGAAGCTTTACGGCGATCCGCGCGATCCCAATGTGGACCCAATCGATTGGGTGGAGCGCATTCCGTTCTCCGAGACGCGCAACTATGTCCAGCGTGTCCTCGAGAATCTGCAGGTTTATCGCGTACGATTTGACAGCGGCACTTCGGTAGCGTCGAAATCTAATCAACGCTCTCCGAGCGCGCACGAGGCCAATTCAGTGCCGCCTGTGTCAGCCGCGGCGCCGGCTGCCCCGTGAGGACCCAGGCGCTCCGTAACGTCGGACGATCCAACGTGTGACAGTGATTTCGAAGGCTTGCGCCGTCCACGAGCGAGAGTTGTAATCCAGCACGCTCTGCTTCTTCTAGCCTTGTCATGGCGAATCGGTCCAAATTTCCAGAAGCAGGGCACGCCTATCGCCCTGTTTGAATGACATGTCTGGAGTTCTCAAATTCCACGCTGATAAACGAGAATGCCGAAGGGCCCCGCGAACAGGATTAAGACAGCTAGCGGCTTGCATAGCTTCGACGTCGCCGCATTGCGTGACGCTGCCGGCGAGAAAGTCTTCGCGCGCGGTGCCGCCTATCATGAAGACGAGCGGGTTCCATCTGGGATTTTTTTTACGGGGCGAGCGAAGCATACGAGGATGTCCTGGGGGACGTCGGGCTTGCCGAATACCGCCGGCTTGCGCGCGAGGCATGGCAGAAAATAAAGCCGTTGCGAGCGACGGCGCGGCAGGTGCAGGACGATCAGTCAGGCGCGCGATATGCGCTCGGAGCTATTCTCGAACGTTTTGCCAACCGGGAGGGAGATGTCGATGGTGTCATTGCCGTCCGCGCCAATGATTTGTCGACAGCGTATGCCTATCTTGGTCTTGCACAGCTTTGCCTCGACCATGCTCGCGAGCCGGAGGCGCTGAAATGGGCCGAGGAGGGGCTGTGGCAATTCGAAGACGACCCCGATGAGCGGTTGATCTTCTTTGCGTCCGATCTGTACAGGCGGACCGGACGCAAGGAGGACGCCGACCAACTGCTCTGGCGCACGTTTGAGCGACATCCGAGCAGGGCACTCTACGAAAGGCTTAAATCCGCTGCCGGCAAGAATCGAATGTTGGCTGACGCCGTCCGCGAACCAGCCCTTGCCCGGCTGCGGGCCGAAATCGGGAAATCCGCGCGGCGGGCGGAGATGCGATGGTTTTCACCGGACGAACTTTTCGTTCAGTTGGCGATGGCGGAAGGACTGCTGACGGACGCTTGGGATGGTCGTCAACGAGCATGGCTGCAGTGAAGGACTCCTCCAGCAACTCGCCGAAGCAAGCGAACAAACCCATCCCGCTGAAGCGTTGAAGGCTTATGGCGATCGTGTCGAGCGATTGGTCCGTCTTGGCGGCCAAAGCAATTATGAGCAGGCCGGCCAGATTATCGGACGCATGCGTCGCGTCCGGAAGGGTCTTGGCGAAACCGCGCAACACACCGCCTACCTCGGCGATCTGGCGAACCGTCACAAGGCGAAGCGGAATTTCATGAAGCTGTTGACGGCGGGCGATGCGTGACGAGCGACGGCGGACACATTGACAGCAAGATCTGCTGGTTGGTTCGTACAAAAGTGAGAAATCAAGATGAAGCTGGGCTGGCGACCACGGAAGTGGCTGGATAAAAAGAGCAAGCTGGGCTTTCGTGGCTATCCAGTCGGCACCATCGCCTTCTATGGACCGAACGCTCAGCTCGCCAGCAAGGTGGCTGTCGCCGTCATCGTTGCACCGGACACCGAACCGGTCGCGTTGCGGAGGTGGTTCGCCGAGAGCGGCGACGTCCGGAACGATACGGCAACATTCGAGCAAATTGCCTGGTTTCTTCGGGGCCATGAGGTGCGCACGGTTGCAATGACCGAAGGATTGATGGGTTGCCCGCACGAGGAAGGGATCGACTATCCCCAAGGCGAGGCTTGTCCTGAGTGCCCGTTTTGGGCCGGTCGCGCCCGTCCAGTTGTCGCGTAGCTAGCGTCCTTGGCCCGATAGGATACTCCGGCGTGGTGCGACCGACTCACCCAAATGTGAGGCCGGCGCCAACCTGAATTTGACTCCAGATGATCGAAAATTCTAATAGTCAGATCATTGCCGAAACGGCCTCTCGGCGAGCATGTACTATCGATTTGTTCCGCGTTGGTCAGTGCAGCGTGAAAAATGAAAGCGAGAAAGCCGATCCATGCGCGTCATCAATGTTGCCGCGGCCCAGATGGGTCCGATCCAGCGGTCCGATAGCCGGCAAGTCGTCGTCCCACGCATGCTCGCCCTGATGGACGAGGCCAAGGCGCGCGGGGCGGACCTGATCGTCTATCCGGAACTCGCGCTCACCACTTTTTTTCCGCGCTGGTACATGGAAGATCAGGCCGAGGTCGACGCCTGGTTCGAGCGCGAGATGCCGAGCGCAGCGACGATGCCGCTGTTTGCCCGCGCGGCGGAGTACCAGATGGCGATGAGTTTTGGCTATGCCGAGCTGACGCCGGACGGACATCACTTCAACACCTGCATTCTCACCGATCGATCAGCGAAAATCGTCGGCAAGTATCGCAAGGTGCATCTGCCCGGCCATGCGGAATACGATACCGAGCGCGCCTTTCAGCATCTTGAAAAGCGCTATTTCGAGCCCGGCGATACCGGCTTTCCGGTGTGGCGCACCATGGGTGGCATCTTCGGCATGGCGATCTGCAATGACCGGCGCTGGCCCGAGACCTATCGCGTGATGGGCCTGCAAGGTGTGGAGATGGTGCTGCTCGGTTACAACACGCCCTCGGTCAATTCCCAGAAAAGCGAGGAAGGTCCGGAGAAGCGGCTGTTCCACAACCGCCTGTCCGTGCAGTCCGGCGCCTATCAGAATTCGACATGGGTGGTGGCGGTGGCCAAGGCCGGCAGCGAGGACGGCTTCCCGCTGATCGGAGGCAGCCTGATCGTCGATCCCAATGGCGAAATCGTTGCGGAGGCCTCGACCGAAGGCGATGAACTCCTGGTCCACGCTTGCGATCTCGACGCCACCGTCTTTGGCAAGAACACCATCTTTGACTTCGCCCGCCACCGCCGCATCGAGCATTATGGGCTGATCACCAGCCGTGTCGGCGCGGTCCCGCCGCCGGAGTGAACCCCACGCCCCTCTGAGGGCTTCAACAGGCGCACTTCGATAGGCACACCTCCCGATGTCTGGATTTCCGCTCCGCGATCTCAGCCCGCACGACCGCTATAAGCTGCTGTGCGGGGTCGTCGTGCCGCGTCCGATTGCTCTGGTGACGACGCTCGACGCCAATGGCGCGGTCAACGCGGCGCCTTTCAGCTTCTTCAATGTCTTTTCCGAAGATCCGCCGATCGTCGTGTTGGGGCTGCAGCACAAGGCCGACCGCTCCCCCAAAGACACCACGCGCAACATTCATCGCGACGGCGAGTTCGTCATCCATATGGTCGATGAGCCGTTGGCCTCGGCGATGAATGATTGCGCGGTTGATTTTCCCTCCGGCGAAAGCGAGGTGGCAGCAGCTGGGCTTGCGACCTTGCCGTCGGTGGATGTCAGGGTCCCGCGCCTGTCCGCCGCACCTTTCGCGCTCGAATGCAAGCGCAGTGTCTCGCTGGCCTTCGGGCCCGGGCGCGAGATGCTGGTCGGCGAAGTGCTGCGCGTGCACGCGCGCGACGGCCTGGTCGACACGTCCAGCATGTATGTCGATCTCGCGGCCTACCGGCCGATCGGCCGCTTGTTCGGCAATCTCTACACCTATCAGCGGGAGTCATTCGCGATGGATCGCGAGAGCCATTCGCAATGGACCGCGCGTATGCTCGCAGGCGGCGCGGGTGAGCCGCAGGATACATAAAGCGTGATGAATTTTGATTGAATCGGTTGTTCAGCGAACTCCCTTTCCTTCTCCCACAAGGGGAGAGGTGGACCGCCGATGCAGCGCTAACTCAACCCAATCTCATCCCGCTTTAGTGCCGCGAAAACCTCACCGCGCCCAACGCCATGGTCGCGGCGGCTTGCGTCGGGTCGATCACGGGAATACCGAGTGCATCTTCCAACTGGCTTCGCAGGCGAGCCATGCCGGCGCAGCCCATAATGATCGCGCCGGCGCCATCCTCGTCCTTCAGGGCGCGGCCGACCTCGATCATCTTCGCCAGTGTTCCTGTGCCCGAGGCTGTTTCCGCCACGCTCATGTTAAGCGGCCGCTCGCCGGCCAGCCGGTCCATCAGCCCCATCTGGCGAAGATAACGGATATGCCGGCGTATCGAGCGCTGGGCGATGGCGATCACGCCAAAGGTTTCCGCGCGCGTCATCGCCGTCAGCACGCCGCATTCGGCGATGCCGAACACCGGCCGATCGGTTCCTTCCCGGCAGACATGCAGACCCGGATCGCTGTAGCAGGCGATCACGAAGGCGGAAGCGCTATTGTCGCTCTCGATCAGCCGGCGCAGCGGCATCGCCACGCTGTCGACATCGGACTGGCTCTCGATCCCGTAAGGCCCCTCGGCCAGCGTCGTGCAGACGATCTCCGGCCCGTCCACGAAATCCAGCGGTTTCAGGGCCTCCTCGAGTCCCTTGGTTACCGTGACATTGGAATTGGGGTTGATCACGAGGATGCGCGGGCGGGACATGGTCTCTTCCTTGGCGATGCATGGCTTGCAACACCGATCGTAGCTTGCAGCAACTGCCATAGTTTGCATAGTTTCGAATGCGAGGTCTGCGCCGTCCAGCGATTTTTTGCAGCGCTCCATCGCGGGTCGCCCATCACCTTCCGCCAAACCGCCGCATAACGCTCTGGAGAACCTCATGACCGAACCCGCCTACGACATCGTGATCCGCGGCGGGCGCGTCGCGACGGCCTGCGATGTGTTCGAGGCCGATGTCGCCATCGCGGGCGAGACCATCGCCGCCATCGGGCGCGGGCTGCCGGCCGGCAAGCGCGAGATCGATGCCCGCGGCAGACTGGTGCTGCCCGGCGGCGTCGACAGCCACGCCCATATCGAACAACTTTCGGCCGCGGGCATCATGAATGCCGATACCTTCGAAAGCGCTACCACCTCGGCCGCTTTCGGCGGCACCACCACGGTGATCTCGTTCGCGGCCCAGCATGTCGGTATGGCGCTGCCGCAGGTATTGGCGGACTATCACGCGCTGGCCGGGAAGGGCGCGGTCATCGACTATGCGTTCCACATGATCATCGCCGACCCGACGCTGGAAACGCTTGCGAACGACATTCCGGCGCTGGTGAAAGAAGGGCACGGCTCGATCAAGATCTTCATGACCTACGATCGTCTGAAAATCGACGACGAACCCCTGCTCGACATTCTCGTCGCGGCGCGCGAATCCGGCGCCATGCTGTGCGCGCACGCCGAAAACCACGGCATCATCGCATGGATGGTGAAACGGCTGCTCGCGCGCGGTTACACCCATCCGAAATACCACGCCATCAGCCATGCGAGGTTTTCCGAAGCCGACGCCTTCAACCGCCTGATCGGCATGGCGGCGCTGGTCGACCAACCGATCATGATCTTTCACGTCTCCACGGCCGAAGGCGCAAAAGTGATCCGCGACGCGCGGGGCGAGGGCCTGAAGGTTTTTGCGGAAACCTGCCCGCAATATCTTTTTCTCACGGCGGAAGATTTGGACAAACCCGGTGCGGAGGGGGCGAAGTGGATGTGCAGTCCGCCCCCGCGCACCGCCTCCGATCAGGATGCGTTGTGGCAGGCCTTGGCGCTCGGCGATCTGCAAACCATCTCGTCCGACCACGCGCCATATCGTTTCGACGAAACCGGCAAATTGCGCGCCGGCCCCAATCCCAACTTCAAGCAGGTGGCGAACGGATTGCCGGGGCTGGAGGTGCGCCTGCCGCTGCTGTTCGATGCAATGGTGTCGAAGGGCCGTCTGGGTCTGGAAAAATTCGTCGAGTTGACCGCAACGGCGCCGGCCAAGATCTACAATTTACATCCGCGCAAGGGTTCGATCGCGGTCGGAGCCGACGCCGATATCGCGATCTGGGACCCGGCGCGTGAAGTGGTGCTGGCGGATGCGATGATGCACGACCTTGCCGGTTATACGCCCTACGCAGGCCGCAAGCTGCGCGGCTGGCCGGTCACCGTGCTGTCGCGCGGGCGTGTGGTAGTCGCCGATGGCAAGCGGATGGCTGAGCCCGGCACTGGCCGCTTCCTCGCGCGTTCTGGCGGCGAAGCCGCCAAGCCCACCGGGAGGTTGGTGGCGGATATGGACCCGGCGCGGAATTTCGGCGCGACGTTGTTGTGAGAAAATTGCACCGCGGGGAACGATGATTTGAAAATCCTGATCTTTGGCGGCACCGGTTTCGTCGGGATCAATATCGCCGCTGCGCTTTTGGCACGCGGCCATCGCGTGACCCTGTTCGATCGCGCCGCCTTGCCGCGCGCCGCGTGGCAGGCTTTCGCTACCTACGGCGATTTGCTGAAACTTGTTCAGGGCGACGTCGCCGAGCCGCATTCGGTCGAAAATATTATCGCCAGCGGCTTTGATGCGATCATTCTCGGCGCTGCGATCACCGCCGGTCCCGCGCGCGACGCCGCCGACCCCCAATCGATCCTGCACGTCAACCTGGTCGCTCAGCTGCCTATTCTGATGGCTGCGCGGCGCCGCCGCGTCGCGCGGATCATCAATCTGTCGTCGGCCGCAGCCTACGGCGCTGCCGCCTTCCAGCACGCCATGCTTGACGAAGAGACGGCCTGCGATCCGGTCTCGCTCTATGCCATTACCAAATACGCGTCCGAAAAAGTGGCGGCGCGTCTCGCCGCATTATGGCAGGCCGATATCATCAGCGTGCGGCTGAGTGGCGTGTTCGGGCCATGGGAGCGGGCCACGGGGGTGCGCGACACGCTAAGTGCACAGGTTCAAATGATCGCAGCCTCGCAGCAGCGAAAGGAGGCGATTCTCTCCCGCCCGGGTTTCCGGGATTGGATCTATGCTTCCGATGTCGCGGATGCCGTGACGGTGCTGGTCGAAGCGGCAAAGCCCAAACATGGCCTCTACAATATCTCGACCGGGCAAGAATGGTCGGCGCTGCAATGGGGACAGGATCTCGCCGCTCTCCGTCACGGCTTCGTCTGCCGGTTGGCCAAACCTGGCGAGGCCCCGACGGTCGATCTGCATAGCGATGCCGATCGCGCGCCGTTGTCGGTTTTACGCTTGGAGCAGGAATTCGGCTGGCGCGCCCGCTTCGGCTGCGCGGACTCGGCTGCCGATCTCAACACTTGGTGGGCGCAGCATGGGGAAGGAATCTGACATGCGGTTGAAGGATCGGATCGCCATTATCACCGGGGCCGGCTCCGGCATCGGCCGGGCCAGCGCGTTACTGTTTGCCGCGGAAGGCGCGTTCGTGGCGCTTGTCGATCGCGATTCGACCGGCATAGCGGAAACCATCAAAGCTATTCGTGACGTCAAGGGCGACGGATCGGAACATGTCGGCGATGTCGGCGACGGCGATTTCGCCAAAGCCACGGTCGCCGAGACAGTGTCACGACACGGCCGGCTCGACGTGCTGATGACCGCCGCCGGCTGGTCCTGTGGCGGCACGGTGGTGACCACCGATCCTGCCGATTGGGACGCGGTGTTCCGCACCCATGTCGGCGGTACCTGGCTGTGGTCGCGCGCGGCGGTGCCGCAGATGCAACGGCAAGGCCAAGGATCGATCATCACGCTTGCCTCGCAACTCGCGATCGCCGGCGGCAAGAACAACAGCGCCTATATCGCCGCCAAGGGCGCAATCATCAGCCTGACGCGGACGATGGCGGTGGATTTTGCGACCGACGGAATTCGCGTCAATGCGATCGCGCCCGGCGCCATCGAGACGCCGATGCTGCGGCGAAGTTTCGCCCGGCATGCCGATCCGGAAGCCATGCGTGAAGCCTCACGAAACCGCCATGCCATGAAGCGATTTGGCAAGGCGGAGGAGGTCGCGCAGGCCGCGCTGCATCTGGCGAGCGACGCGTCGTCGTTCACGACCGGGACGGTCATGGCGGTTGATGGCGGCTGGCTCGCCGCGTGAACGGCTCGCCTTCACCCTGCCGATTTTTCTTGTCCGGAGCTTCGCAAGGCCTAAGGCCTGGGCGCTGGACATATCCTGATATTTGGCCTTGAATCGAGCCTGATGTGGCCTGGTCCGGTCCGAAGAATATCGCTTGGCGCATAATTTGCTTGCGATGAAACGTAGAGATGAATCGTAAAGTTGGATCGTAAGATAGACCGCGATCCCGAGACCTTTCTCGGGAACGCTTCCTTGTTGAATTCAGGGGTTTGAAGAATGCAAGTCAGGTATCACAGGCCAATGTTGGGCGCGGTCGCCGCACTGATGCTTTTGCTCGCCGCCGAGCCGGCTCTGGCACAGTCTCGTGCCGAGACATTGCGGTATGTCACCGGCGCTTCCGTCAACACGCTCGATCCGAATGTCCCGGGAACGACCCGCGAGGCCTTTGCGGTCAGTCTCAGCACCTACGACCGGCTGGTTTCGTTCGGCCGCAAACAGCTCAACGGAAAGTGGGTGTTCGATCTCGACAAGATCACCGGCGAACTGGCTGAATCCTACGATGTCAGCCCGGACGGCCTGAAAATTACTTTTCATTTGCGCAAGGATGCCAAGTTTCAGGACGGGACAGCGGTCACCGCCGAAGACGTCAAATGGTCGCTCGACCGATGCGTGACCGCGCCCGTGCTCGGCAAGGCCCAGCTCCTCACGGGATCGCTGACCAGCGCCGATCAGTTCAGGGTGATCGACCCCTTAACCTTCGAAGTGACGCTGCCGAAGCCTGACAAGCTTGCCTTGCCGAATCTCGCCACCGTCTATCCGATCATCATCAACTCCAAACTCGCCAAGGCCAACGCTACCACTGAGGATCCCTGGGCGATCGCCTGGCTCAAGGAACACACCGCCGGCAGCGGCGCCTATATGATCGAGAGCTTCAAGCCTGGCGAACAGGTGATCATGAAGCGCAACGAGGCCTGGAACCGCGGCACAGCGGAGAAGTCCGCATTCTTCAAGCGGGTGATCGTACAGAGCGTGCCGGAGCCGGCGACACGCGCCAATCTGGTCGAGCGCGGCGATGCCGACCTCACCGTCGACCTGCAGGCCAACGACGTCCAGTCGCTGGAGGGCAAGGGCACGTTGAAGGTGATCTCGACGCCGCAATACAACGCCGTCACCTTCATTTCGATGAACAACACGATCCCGCCGTTCGACAACATCAATGTTCGCCGCGCCGTCGCCTACGCGCTGCCTTACGACGACATGTTCAAGGCGGCGCTATTCGGGCGCGGAACGCCGTTGTTCGGCGCCACCTGGACCGACGGCAAGCCAACCACCAGCGCCTTTCCGTTCCCGCAACCGGTCAAGCTCGATCTCGACAAGGCCAAGGAGTATTTGAAGGCGGCCGGGATGCCGGACGGCTTCTCGACGACGTTCAGCTTCAATGTCGGTCAGGCGTCCACCGCCGAACCCATGGCCGCACTGGTCAAGGAATCGCTCGCCAAGATCGGCATCAAGGTCGATATCCAGAAACTGCCCGATGCGCAGATGTCCACGCAGATCAACGAGAAGAAGCTGCCCTTCTTTACCGAAGGCATCGTCGCGTGGTTGCCCTCGTCCGACTATTTCTACCGCAATTTCTATACCGGCAACCAGCGCTGGAACTACAGCAGTATCAATAATGCGGAGCTGACGGCGATCGCCCAGGAGGCCCGTTTTGAGCCGGACAAGGCCCGCTACGAAGAAGACGGCAGGAAACTCAACGCGATTCATTTCGCCGAGATGCCACAGGTCGCGCTCTGGCAGCCGAGCCAGGACGCGGTGATGGCGACGTCGATCGACGGCTACACCTACCAGTTCCACCGTCAGGTCGATTATCGCGACCTCCGCCGCAAGTGACCCGCCGGCCGTGATGAGAAGCTTTGGCGCAACGATGATGCGGGCGGGGAGGCGTTTCATGTCCTCGCTTCCCGCACTCTTCGGTGTGCTGGTCTTTACGTTCCTGCTGATGCGGGTGCTGCCGGGCGATCCCGCGGTGTTCTTTGCCTCCGGACCCAACGCCGGCAAGGAGGAAATCGAGGTCATCCGCAAGCAGATGGGACTGGATAAGCCAGTACCCGAGCAATTGCTGCTGTACCTCTACGATGTCGGCCGCGGCAATCTCGGCAAGTCTCTGATGACCGGGCAGCCGGTCACGACCGATCTCAGGGATCGCCTGCCGGCCTCGCTGGAGCTGACGCTCACCGCCTTGCTGATCGCACTGGTGTCGGCGATTCCCCTCGGCGTGCTGGCGGCGTTGAAGCCGGGTTCGCTCATCGACCATGGCGTGCGGCTGTTTTGCGCGTTGGGCGTTTGCGTGCCGACCTTTGTGTCGGGCCTGTTGCTGATTTATGTCTTCTACTATTTGCTTGGTCTGGCGCCCGATCCGACCGGGCGTATCGACGTCTTCACCTCTCTGCCGCCGGCGCGCACCGGCTTCCTGACGGTCGACTTCCTGCTCGCGGGCGATGTCGATGGATGGTGGACGGCTTTTCGGCAATTGATCCTGCCGGCCGCGACCATGGCCCTGTTCGTGATCGCGCCGCTGGCGCGGATCACGCGCGCGTCGATGCTGGTCTCGCTCGGCAGCGATTTCGTGCGCACCGCGCGTTCGGTCGGGCTTTCCTGGTGGCGCATTGTCGTGACTTACGCGCTTCGCAACGCGATCCTGCCGGTGATCACCATTGCCGGCATCGTGTTTTCCACCATGCTCGGCGCCAATGTGCTGGTGGAGAAAGTCTATTCGTGGCCCGGCGTCGCGTCCTACGCGCTGGATGCGCTGTTGTCGTCCGACTATGCGCCGGTGCAGGGATTCGTGCTGCTGATGGCGAGCATATTCGTCGTGGTCAATCTGCTCGTCGATGTGCTCTATGGTGTCGCCGATCCGCGGGTGTCGATCTGATGGCGAGCGCAACCCTCCGTCACACCGCCTGGATCCTGCGCGGCAACCCGCTGACTGGCATCGCAGCTGCGGGGGTCGTGCTGCTGGTTCTCATCGCCCTCTTCGGGCCGTCGATCGTGCCATACGATCCAATCGCCTCGAATGTGTCGCAGGCGCTGCTGCCCCCAAGCATGGCTCACCTTGCCGGCACCGACCAACTCGGCCGTGATAATTTCAGCCGGCTTGTGGTCGCAACCCGCCTTGATCTTGTGATCGCCGTCTCGGCGGTCGGCATTTCCTTCGTGCTAGGGGCGGTGATCGGGGCTTTTTGCGGTTATGCCGCCGGCCGGCTTGATCGCGCGGTCGGCCGTTTCGTCGATGTGATGATGGCCTTTCCGCTGTTCGTGCTGGCGATGGCGATGGTCGCCGCACTCGGCAATCGCGTCGAGAACATCGTGATCGCGACCGCCATCATCAATCTGCCGTTTTACATTCGCTTTGCGCGCGCCGAGGTCAATATCCGCCGCAATGTCGGCTGGGTGGAGGCGGCGCGCGCCAGCGGCGAAAGCCATATCTCGGTGGTGCTGCGTTTTCTTCTTCCGAACGTGCTTCCGGCCATGGCGGTGCAGATGTCGCTCAATCTCGGTTGGGCCATTCTCAACGCCGCGGGACTTTCCTTCATCGGCCTTGGCGTCAAACCGCCGACGCCGGAGTGGGGCATCATGGTCGCGGAGGGCGCGCGCTTCATCTCGACCGGCAAATGGTGGCTGGTCGCGTTTCCGGGGTTGGCGCTGATGCTGGCCGTGCTGTGTTTCAATTTGCTCGGCGACGGAATGCGGGACATTCTCGATCCCCGAATGCGGACATGACCGAGCCGCTGCTGCGCATCGAAGATCTTCACGTTACGTTTTCGACCCGCCGCGGCCTTGTCGAAGCGGTGCGCGGCGTGACGCTGTCGCTCGAGCAGGGCGAAACGCTCGGCCTCGTTGGCGAAAGTGGCTCCGGAAAATCCGTCACCGGGTTTGCGACCACGCGGCTGCTTGACGCGGCCGGACGGGTGACCGCGGGCCGGATTCTGCTTCACGGGCAGGACATCACGAAAATGCCGGATAGTGACTTCCGCGGTCTGCACGGCGCCGCGATGTCGATGATCTTTCAAAATCCGCGCGCCGCGCTCAACCCGATCCGTGCGGTCGGCCTTCAGATTGCGGACGCGATCCTTAGCCACAAACGCCTGTCAAAGGAGGAAGCCGCCGACCAGGCGCTGCAGCTCCTGCGCGCGGTTCAAATCCGCGATCCCGAACAGCGAATGACGGCCTATCCGCACGAGCTCTCCGGCGGCATGTGCCAGCGGGTGATGATCGCGATCGCGATTTCCTGCAACCCAATGCTGTTGATCGCCGACGAGCCAACGACCGGGCTCGACGTCACCACGCAAAAAGTGGTGATGGATCTGGTGGCGCGGATTGCGGCCGAACGCGGGATGGCGACGATCCTGATCACGCATGATCTTGGGCTAGCGGCGCAATATTGCCGCCGTGTCGTGGTGATGGAGCAGGGCCGCTTCGTCGAGGAAGCAGCACCCCAAACCCTTTTTCGCAATCCAAGCCATGCCTACACCAGGCGCCTGGTGGCAGCGTCGCCGACTGCGACTTCGCGGATCGAGGATCTGGTGGCGGACGAGGAGAGGAGCCGTTACCTGGCGATGCTGGCGGCGTGCGAGTCGCGGCCGGCGTTGCCGCCGGGCACCCCGCCGCTGCTCGATGTGAAAAATCTCGCCAAGCGCTACGATCAGGGGCCGCCGGCAGTAGCCGATTTCTCCATGACCATGGCGGCCGGCGAGAGTGTCGGGTTGGTCGGCGAATCCGGCTCCGGCAAGACGACAACGTCGCGCATGATCTGCCGGCTGATTGATCCCAGCGAGGGCGACATTTTGTTCGACGGCCAATCGATCGGCCATCTGGCCGCGCGGGACTTTCACCGCTCGCCGTTGCGAAAAGCCATCCAGATCGTGTTTCAGGATCCCAACGAAAGCCTGAACCCGCGCTTTACGGCCTTTGATTGTATCGCCCATCCGTTGTTGCGGCTTGCCGGCATGCGTCCGGGAGAGGCATTGCGGCAACGGGTCGAGGAGTGCGCGCAACGCGTCGGATTGCCGGTGGAGCTGTTGCCGCGCTTCCCGCATCAGCTTTCCGGCGGCCAGAAGGCGCGCGTTGGAATCGCGCGGGCCATCGCGTGCCGGCCGCGCCTGTTGGTGCTCGATGAGCCAACGGCCGCGCTCGATGTCTCGGTACAGGCGGTGGTGCTGCAATTGCTGAACCGGTTGAGGCGCGAGGATAATTTGTCATTGCTCTTCGTCAGTCATGACCTCAACGTGGTTCGCATGATGTGCGATCGCACGATCGTTTTGCGCAACGGTTGCATTGTCGAGCAGGGTGAGAGCAGGGCGCTGTTCGACAACCCACAGACGGCCTACACGCGCGAACTGGTCGACGCCGTGCCCCACATCGAAGGTCTGGCGGCAAACGAACCGTAGAAATACGGGAGCCTGGCGCGATTGACCCAATATAGACCAGCGAGCTACTATCTGGGGTTGATGGAAAAATCCTCACGATCCCTCGAAGGGGCTTTTGCCATGTCCATTTCAAGGCTTCCCTTCGCGGTAGTTCTGATCGTCTCCGTCGCGGCCGGCCTTGCGGGGCCTGCGTTCTCACAATCGCCCGAGAGCGTCATCAAGGTCGGCGTCATTACCGACATGAATGGGCCGCTTGCCAGTGCCAGCGGACGTGGGTCACTTGAGGCGGCTCGCATGGCGGCGGAGGAGTTTGGCTTCTCGATCAACGGCCGGCGCATCGAAATCCTTTCGGCGGACCACCAAAACAAGCCGGACATCGGTGCCGCCATCGTGCGCCGATGGTTCGATGTCGAGCACGTCGATGCCATTGCCGATATCGCAAATTCCGCGGTCGGATTTGCGATCGTGGAGATCGCGCGCCCTCGCAACAAGATCGTCTTGATTGGCGCCGGATCGTCGGACTTTACCGGTAAGGCTTGTGCGCCGACCAGCATCCACTGGACTTGGGATACCTACGGCGCGTCGACCGGTTCGGTGAAAGCCGTTTTCGGCCCGGACGCGGAAAAATGGTTTTTCCTTACCTCGGACTTCGCTTTCGGGCATGCGCTTGAGCGCGATGGCATTGCGGCGGTCGAAAAACTCGGCGGCAAGGTTGTCGGTCGTGTGCGCGCTCCATTCGGCACTTCCGATTTCAGCTCCTTCCTGCTGCAGGCGCAGCAGAGCAATGCGTCGGTGATCGCCTTTGGGACCGCCGGCGCAGACACGGTGAACTTGATGAAGCAGGCGGCGGAGTTTCGCCTGGCGAAGCCCGGCGTTCGTGTCATGCCGCTGCAGCTCATGATCGATGAGGTCAAGGCCATCGGGCTCGAACTCGGGCAGGGAGATTTCGCGCTTTTGGCCTTCCATCACGAGAGATCGCCGGAGGCGAAGGCCTGGTCTCAACGTTTCTTCGACCGTGTGGGCTCGGTGCCGACCGCGGTTCAGGCGGGCACCTATTCGGCGGTGCGTCATTATTTGCAGGCGATCAAGGATGCCGGCACCAACGAGCCTCTGGCGGTCGTCGCAAAGATGCGCGCGACGACGGTGAACGACATGTTTGCGACCGGCGGCTACCTTCGTGAGGATGGCCGGATGGTGCATGACATGTACTTAACCCAGATCAAGACCCCCGCGGAATCGACGGGTCCCTGGGATCTGGTCAAAATCCTCAAGACGGTCCGTGGTGACGAGGCATTTCGACCCTTGGCGGAAAGCGAATGTCCCCTGATCAAACGCAAGGAATGACAGGGATGGCTCAGCTCGGCGCCGGCTTGGCAAATGATCAGGGCTAAGAGATCGATACCCTCCTCTCCTTCCACTTTGGTTCCCACCAGTTTCTGCGATATCCCTCCGAGCCTTGATCGACATGACATTCCGGCTCGACCACTTGGTGATCAACGTCTTGTTCGACATGGACCGCGCCGCGGCGCTGATGTCGCAGCTCGGATTCACGTTGACGCCGCGCGGCTTTCATTCGCTGGGTTCGATCAACCATTTGATGGTTTTCGAAAGCCATTATCTCGAGCTGGTTGGCCTGCCGTCGGGAACGGAAGTCTTGCGGCGCGACGTGCTTGAAAGCCCGAGCGGTCTCAACGGACTGGTATTTCAGGCCGGCGATGTCGACACCTGCGTTGGCGAGTTACGTGGCAGCGGCCTGACCATGCTCGAGCCGCAGAGTTTCTCCCGACCGGTAACGATCGACGGTGCGGAGCACCTCGCTCGGTTTCGGACCGTCCGAACGGCGCCGGAGTTCTTCGAAGCGGGGCGGGTCTATTATTGCCAGCACTATACCCCCGAGCTGGTGTGGCATCGCCCCTGGATGTCGCATGCCAATGGCTGCCACGGCTTGAGCGAACTGGTGGTGGTGAGTGCTGTGATCGAAACGGATGTGCCGCGTTACGCCAAGGCCGCCCGAGCGCGTGCGGAAAGCCAAGGTGACGACGTCTGGACAATCAATGTCGCCGGCGGATTTCGGATCACGCTGATGTCGCCCGCGCGCTACCGCGAACGCTACGGTGAGCGTTGCGTCGAGGCCGATAGCCGCGACAGTTTCTTTGGCGCGATCGTGTTCAAGGCCGCCGATGTCGGTCTCATCCGCGATCTCGCCGCGCCGATTTCCGAGCTGCGTTCGGGAGTGGGCAAGCATTCGCTTGCTTTGCTGGCGCCGTCCCTCAACACGCTGCTTGAGTTTCGCGACGACGATTAGAGCAGTCGTTCGGGTTACCTCGCCCTGCATGCGGGGAGAGGGAGAAGTGATCCGGTCCGCGTTTCGCTACGAACTCTGATCTCCGTCGCCGAGCGCTTCCCATATCGCGCTGGTGTAGGCCGTGAAATCCGGGCTTGCGCGCAAAGCGCGCAGGTTTCGCGGCCGGGGCAGATCGATCCGATGTTCGGCGATGATGCGGGCGGGGCGTGGCGAAAACACCAAGACGCGATCCGCCAACGCAACGGCCTCTTCAATGTCGTGGGTGACGAACAGGATACTGCGCCGCTCCGCTTCCCAGATGCGCAGGAGTTCGCGTCCCATCGCCGCCTTGGTCTGGAAGTCGAGCGCTCCAAACGGTTCATCCATCAGCATCACGGCCGGTTCATAGGCCAGCATTCGGCCAAGCGAAACGCGATGGCGCATCCCGCCAGATAATTGCGCCGGATAGGCGTCGCGAAAATCCGAAAGGCGCAACAGCACCAGCATATCAGCAACGCGCTGGGCCCGCAGCGCCGGCGAGATGCCGGCCAGATCGAGGCCGACCTCGATATTTTCACGTACCGTCAGCCACGGCAGCAGCGTGTCTTTCTGGAACATGAAGCCGATATGTTCTGGCGGTCCATCGACCGTTTTTCCGTCAACGGCAATCATCCCGCTTTCGGCCGCGTTGAGGCCCGCGATCGCCCGCAGGATCGTCGACTTGCCGCAGCCGCTCGGCCCGACCAGGACGACGAATTCGGCCCTGTCCACCGCAAGGCTGACGCGGTCGACGACCGGCAAGCGTCCGCGCGGCGTCGCGTACGACAGCGAGACATTGTCGAGCAGGATGCGGGGGGCCTCAGTCGCGTCCGTCATCTGGCTTCGCGCCGCCAATGCAGCACCTTCCGTTCGATCAGGAATATGATCTGGTTGGCGATCATCGCAATCAGCATCAACAAGAACAGGCCGGCAAAGACGCCGGTCGTGTCGAGCTGGCCGCCGGCGCGCACGACATACCAGCCCAGCCCGCGGTTGGCGCCGATCAGTTCGCCGACCACGGCTCCCACCAGCGACAGCCCGATGCCGATTCGAAACGACGCCAGCAGCCAGGGGACGATCGAGGGGATCGTTACCTTGCGCATGACGTAGGACCGTGGCGCACGCATCGTGCGCATCAGATCGATCATGTCGGGATCGACGGTGCGGATGCCTTCGGTGACGTTGAGAATGAAAACGAACACCACCATGGAAAAGGACATCATGACCTTGGAGAAAAGGCTGATGCCGAACCACAGGATGAACATCGGGGCCAGCGCCACGCGGGGCAGGCCGTAAAGACCCATCACCAGGGGATCGACGATTTTTGCCGCACGCCGGTAGTGGGCGAGCGCGATGCCGATCGGCGTGCCGATCAGCGCGCCGAGGAAGAGGCCGAGCAAGGCTTCCGTAACGGTGGTGTGGACGTGGCGCCAAAGCTCGCCGCTTTTCAACAGCAGGAGCAATCTTTCGCCGATCAGGCTCGGCCGGCTGCTCCAGAATTCGTTGAACAAATTGCCGGCGGCGAATTCCCAGATCAGCAGCAATCCGATGATGAGCGCGAGCCGCCAGAGCCAGGCTGAAAAATCCACGCTCTCACGCACCGATCCGCTCGGGGAGAGAATTTCTTCGGCGATGACAGGATCGGTCATGAGGGCGTTCGGTTCACGGCAGATAGCGCAGAGCGACGACGTCCCGGTAGGCGAGTTCCTTCACGGTCGGGTCAGCCACCCGCACCATCTCCAGCGCGGTTTTGAATCCGGCCTCCTGCGCGCGTCCATCATGGGACAGGCTGCGCTCAGCCGCATCCTTGGCAACCGTCACGACGAGGTCCGGCGACAGTGTAGGAAACCGTTCGTGGACCGCGGCCTCTACCGCCTTCGGATCGGTCTGAATGATCTTCTCGGCCTTGACCACGGCACGCGCCACCGCGTGCGCCGTGGCGTCATTCGCCTTCAGCCAGCTGCCGACGGCGATGAGATCGAGCGCCAGATAGTCGAGATCGCGGAAATCCGCGACGAATTTGTACTTCCCCGTGGCCATGTAGGCCTGGACGTCCGGCGTCGTGAACATGCCGGCCGCGACCGATGCGCGTTCGATCGCCGCGCGCATCGAGGCTCCGGTTCCCGCGGCAATGATCTCGTAATCGCTGTCCGGGTTGAAGCCGAGCTTTCGGATCATGAAGCGAAGTGTGTTGTCGGTGAGGCTGCCGGGCGAGGTGATCCCGACCGCTTTGCCGCGAAGGCTCGCCAGATCGGTTGCGGGCGATTCCGCCGGCGCCAGCAGCGAATAAGGATGCTTGTCGAGCAGGGCCACCAACACCGCGCCGCCAAGCCCGCGGCTGGCGAGCCGCAACGCGTGGTCGCCAGCACAGATGCAGAGATCGACGCCGCCGCCCGCCAGGGCCTGCACGGCGGGTCCACCACCGTCGAAGTCGATGATCTCGGCGGCAATGCCCTCCGCCTCAAACAGTTTTTGCTGGATCGCCACCACGACGGGGATCGACGCAATCGATTGTTGCGCTGAGGCGATCCGAAGCGCGGTCGCCGCCTGCGCGGCACCGCCACATAATGTGACCACGCTCCACGCGCCGAACACGGCAATGGCAAAGCGGAATAGCCCAATCCGGTTCATCGTGCGCGCCGGCATCAATTCGGCAACTTGGCGGCAAAAGCCGAATTGCGAAGACAGAGGCAGCCCTTGGGGTCCTGCCATAACCTTTCCTTTTCATGCAAAAGACCGATCGCCCGCGCCACCGCGTTGAACTCGTGGCTTGAGAAGCGCTCGGCAATATCGGTGAAGTAGAGCGGGGTCTTCTCGATCACCGCGGCGATCTCTTCGGCGAGTTTGTCGATGACCGCAGGAGAAGCCTTCTCGGCCTCATGATCGGCCTTGCCGCCAAGATAATCGGCGATCTTCGCCGTGTCGGCGTAGGCGTAGGTGATGCGCTGATAGCGCTCCTTGGGAATTCCCTCCGAGATCGTCGCGTCGATCCCCACCTTGGCGGTGGTCGGCACGATGCCATGGGGCGTCGGCGCGAGCGAGGGGTCCAAAGGTTTGCCGCGGGCGTTGCTGACGATCATGATGTCGCGGTCGCCCTGGACCCGGGTCGCGATCGCCCATTCGACTTCGACGGGATTGAAGACGTCGATATCATCATCGACGACCACGACATGCTTGATGTCCATCACCGATAAAGCGGCCAGCAGTGCATTCTTGCCGTCGCCGGCCTGCTTCTTGATCGAGATCACCGCGTGCCAAAAGGTGACGCCGCCCATCGTCATATTGATGTCCTTGACGACAACACCCGCGGTGCGCAACGCCTGCCGGATCGCGGTATAGCGGGTCGGCGCCATCAGCCAGGTATTTTCCCAGGGCATGTGCAGCGAATAATAGACGGCGTCGCGACGCATCGACACCGCCTTGACCCGGACGATCGGGTTCCAGTGCAGGCCGCCCATCAGCCAGGTAAATTCGCCGAAGCGTCCTTCGGGGTGGGTCCAGCCGGTGGGCAGGACCTCGGCTTCCAGTACGATTTCAGCATCCGCGATATAGGGAACATCGACGGTCTCGCACGCTGCCAGTTTGACCGCCCACCCACGAATGCCGCCGGCGATCGCCATTTCGTCGGTGCCGAGCGGTGCCTTGAAGCCTGCGCCCAGCAACTCGATGGGATGGGTTCCGATGCTGATCGAAATCGGCAACGGCCGTTTCGCATCAAAGGCGCGTTGCACGAACAACCGCATGTTGTTGGGGGTTACGATATCGATGCCGGTCAGGTTCTTTTCCTTGACCATGAAGCGATAAACACCCGTGTTGAGCCCGAATTCGTCATCGCGCGCGATGACGACGCCGGCGGTGATCATCGGGCCGCCGTCATAGATCGATGACATCGGGATCGGAAGCTTGTAGAGGTCGACGTCGTCACCCCTCATGACGATCTCGCGCGTCGGCGAACTCGCGATGCGTTCGGGCGCAATCGGATTGTTGATCCCGTTCTTGAGCCGGTCCTCGATCTCAAGATATTCGGTAGCGCCCATCGCCATCATGGCGCGTTCGCGTGTGCGGATAATGCCCGACACGACAGGCATGGCGTAGCCAATGACCTTGTGAAAGAACACGGCCTTGTCGGATTGGTCGACCAGGGTCGCAATGTGGCGGATATCGATCGGCTGGTGAAAGTCGATCAATTCGCCCACCTGGCGCAAGCGATCGAGGAAGCCGCGGAACGTCTCGTCCATCTGGTTCTATCTCCGTACCCTATTGCCCTGATCGTCCGCGGGCGGTGCGGTCGAAGCCTTCCCTTGCCGCAGCTTTTCAGCCGCCAGTTCGCGCAACTTGTTGCGATCGAGCTTGTTGGTCGAAGCCAAGGGAAGGCTGTCGACAAACCAGATCGAACGTGGGTGCTGGTAGGCAGGCGCGTTCTCCAGCGCAAAGCGCTTCAGGCTGCTCTCGTCAAGATGGCTTGCTTCGCGTTTCACCACGAACGCCACCGGTTTGGTGCCCTTGATGTCGTCGTCAACCGGCACCACGCAGGCCTGGACGACGTCGGGATGGGTTTCCAGCATTTTCTCGACTTCGCCAGGGAAAATATTCTCGCCCCCACTCACGAACATGTCGTCGGTGCGGCCAACGAAATAGTAAAAGCCGTTTTCGTCGCGGCGAAACACGTCGCCGGTGATGTAAAAGCCGTCCTCAGTAATGGGTGAGGCAACATCGGGGCGATTGTGGTAGCCGTTCATGATCGCCGGGCTTTTCATTTCGAGCACACCGACGTCGGAGGGTTTTCCATCTTCCCCGATAAGCCGTATCTGGACTTTGGGGTGCGGGTAGCCGACCGACATATCGGGCTGGGGCAATCCCTTCGGATGCGGCCCGAACACGACCGGTCCAGCCTCCGTCGTGCCATAGGCGTTGGTAACGGCCGTTTTCGGCAGGGCGCGGTGGATCGCCTCCATCAGGCTGTGACTGACGGGGGCCGATCCCATCCGCAAGAACTCGACGCTGGAGAGATCGGTCGCCGCGAGCCGTTCCTTTTCATTCAGCATCATGGCGATCATCGGCGGAACGGCGGTGAGCCATGTGCTGCGATAATCCTCGATGGCTTTCAGGTAGAGCTGCGCGTTGAACTGCGGCAGCAAGATCACGGTTGCATGCGCCGCATGCGCCAGCTGGCTCATGGCCAGCGCATTCATGTGGTAGAGCGGCGCTGCGATCAGGAATCGGTGCCGAGACATGTCCTGCGCGGCCATTCGCGTTTCGACCACCCAGATATGGCTCTGGTGCGACAGCACGACGCCCTTGGGACGCCCGGTCGAACCCGAGGTGTAGAGAAACAGCGCCGGTTCGCCGCTCACGGCCGTGACAGGCACGAACGGTCCTGGTTTCAAGAAAGCGGCGAACTCGCTGCCCTCGTCGTCGAATCGGATACGCGGCAAATCCTTCGGCGCGCTGTCGAAGCGCCGCGCGTCGCAGAACACGAGCTTGGCGCCCGAGTCACGGACAATGTAGTCGATCGTGGCGGGTGGAAATTTGAAGTTGACGGGCACGGCGACAAAGCCGGCGCGCATGATGCCGTGAAGGGTGGTGAGATATTCGAAGCGATTGGCCGACAGAATGGCCACCCGGTCGCCACGCACGAGGCCGCGCGCGGCAAGCGATCTTGCGACCGCGTTGGCCTGGCCTTCGAAATCCCGGTAGCTGAAGCGGCGCTCCTGGCCGGTGCCCAGATCGATGATGGCGACCTTGTCGAGATCGCAGTCACCCCTCGTCAATGCCCCCAGATTTGCAAACGCGGGAATTTGGGACACGACGGGGTCTCTGTCAGGCCGGCGGCGTTGTCAGATAGGTTCCGCGCCCGCTTGCCAGCAGACGCCCCTCCTTGTCGAAAACCCTGGCTTCCGCAACCGAGAACTGCTTGCCGAAATGCACGATCTCGCCGCGGATCGTCAGCACACCGGGCATCGCGGCGCGGTGGTAGTCGACGCGGAGATCGACCGTTGGAACCCCGCGTCCGGTTTTGGAAACCATCGCCCAATCCGCCGTGAGGTCGACAAGCGCGGCAAGGATGCCGCCATGGGTGTAACCCCGGTCGGGGTTGACGACCCATTCCTCGCGCCAGGTCGCCGTCAATTCGATCGTGCCGTCGCCAACCGCAACCACATTCAGTCCGAGCCATTGATGGAACGGACCGCGCGACAACAGCTTCTGGACGTCTTCAACCTTGGGGACTTCGCTCATCGAAGGGAAACCTCTTTTAGTCCTGTTCGTCCATTATGGACGAACAGGACGATGATCTGAAATGGCCTCGCCGCGCCCCGCACGCTTTCCGCGGCGGGATCAACGGAGAAATCAGGGCACGACGACGACCTTGCCGATGACTTCGCGGTCTTTGATGAGGCGCAAACCTTCGGCCGCCTTCTCGAGCGGCAGCACCTCGTCGATGACCGGCTTGATCCGCTTCTCGACGATCATCTTCATGAGGTCGGTCAGGTTTTCTTCATAGAAGCTGTTCGAGCCGATCACCTTCAGCTCAAAACTCCATATATAGCGCAGATCCTCCTTCGGATCATGCCCGGCGGTGGCGCCACACACCAAGAGGCTTCCGCCGCGCTTGAGGCAACGCAGCGATGGCACCCAGGTTTCTCCACCAGTGAAATTGATGACGACGTCGACGCCGCCGTCGTAGGTGCGCCGTTGCGGCTTGCCGTATTTTTCGATCGCCCACCTGGAGAAGTCGACGTCCTTGTAGTTGATCGTCTCGTCGGCGCCCATCGCCTTGAGCTTTTCCATTTTCTCCGCGCTGCTGGCGCAGGCAATGACTTCGGCGCCGAGCAGCTTGCTCAGGATGACGCAGCCGGTGCCGACGCCGCCGCTCGCGCCGAGGATGAGGACGCGATCGCCCTTGCGGATGGTGTTGTGGGTAATCAGCATGCGGTGCGCGGTGCCGTACGCCACCGGCAACGACGCCGCCTCCTCGAAGGTGACGCCATCGGGCATGGCGATGAGCTGGTCGGCCTCGACAAGGCAGTACTCCGCCATGCCGCCATCGAGCATCTCGCCCATCAACCCCTTTTTCTTGTTGAGCGGGTTGACGAGAACGCGATTGCCAATTTTCCAGCCGGAAACACCCTCGCCGATTTCGACGATCTCGCCGGCCATATCAAGGCCAATCACGACAGGCAGCGGCACCTTGATGCCCGGCATGCCCTGCACCGTGAATACGTCATGATAATTGAACGACGAGGCGCGCACGCGGATCACCACCGCCCCGGCCTTCGCCTTGGGCTTCGGATGATCCTTCACCAGCTGCAGATTTTCCAACCCGCCATGTTGGCGCAGAACCAGCGCCCTCATCGTTTCTGACATCCCGTTTCCCTGTTCAATGACAACGGCAGTTTGCTGAGAGGAACCGCAATATCAAGCCGAATTCCTCGCAACCCACCCATTCGGCGAAGGATTTCGCACTTTAGAAGGCAGGGGCGCAAGAGGGCTTTCTGCAGGCGCGAGTGATGCGCCCATCGCTAGCGCGTTTCATGTGTCGCGGCTTCGACGATTTCGTCGATCGACGGCAGAAGCTCGGCGATTGGCTTGCCGTGCGTTTCGAGAAAAAGCATAACGACGCTGCGAAGAACGGAACGCAGCTCCTCCGGATCAACAGCGTTCCGCTCCGGATGTCTCAGCGGCAGGCATTCCGCCAGGAGCTGATTTTGCAGCCGTTCCGCCGCCAGTTCGATCGCCTTAATTTTTGAGCGGAATTGTTCGGTCTCACCGTTAGGTGCCGGCAACGGCCCGCTCTTCAACCCCGAGCGGATCGCACGGATCGGCCTTACGATCTGTTCGCGCCATGGGCCGCAGGTTTCATCGAGTGTTCGGATTTCGGAAGGGTTAAGGAAGATGCGATGCCTGATGGCGGCGTATGCGACCATGAGAAACATCATGACATCGACGCCCGCCTCGTTTTGCAATTTGAGGCAAGCCTCGGCTACGCCGGGCCGGGCGTAAATTTCAAGGGCAAATGCCCAGCTGTCGGCCTCCAGGTCGGGCCGGGACGGTGTCATGAACGGAACCGTTTCATGAATCGCCATTCTTGATCGAATTCAATCCGCCCCAACGGCTGACGGCTTTGGTCTCGATATCGAACAAGTCAAGCACCCGTCCGAGCGTATGGTCGACCATTTGTTCAAGGTTTTCCGGGCGGGCATAGAACGCCGGCACCGGCGGATAGACGATCGCGCCCATTTCGGTGGCCGCCGTCATCGAACGCAGATGGCCGAGGTGGAGCGGGGCTTCACGAACGATCAGGACAAGCCGCCGCCGTTCCTTCAGCACGACATCGGCCGCGCGGGTGAGCAATGACGAGGTCACACCCGAGGCGATCTCGGCGAGGCTTCGCATCGAGCAGGGTGCGATCACCATGCCCAGCGTTCTGAACGATCCAGAGGAAATCGAGGCGCCGATATTGTCGACCTGGTGAACGACTTTCGCCAACGCCGAAACCTC
>Ga0137403_10000745_pt1 | contig 41831 bp, 32 predicted proteins | sample CZOMad2_1_16fung_FD_122057 | JGI IMG/M metagenome (GOLD analysis project Ga0137403, IMG submission 122057) | Vadose zone soil fungal communities from Angelo Coast Range Reserve, California, USA - CZOMad2_1_16fungal (Hybrid Assembly) | ecosystem: Environmental > Terrestrial > Soil > Vadose zone...
TGGCGGAGAGGGAGGGATTCGAACCCTCGGTACCGGTATTAGCCAGTACAACGGTTTAGCAAACCGCCGCATTCGGCCACTCTGCCACCTCTCCGACCTATTGAAAACCGAAACTTGAAAGTGCCCGACGAAAACTCACCAATTCTGGTTGTTCTGCTCACACGACCGGGGAGGACGTGGGCAAATAACGCAACTAAACTGAAGCACTTGTCGTCCAGCAATGCTACATGGGAATTGTAGACGGAAAGACTGCGTGAGTCCAACAGTTGTACCGAGCAGGACGTGCCGGCGGGCTGACTATCGAGGGTTTGATCGACTCCCTTGTGGGCTCGCGTTTTCTTCGGCCGGTTATTGGATCAACTGATAACTCACAAATGCCAATTGCTTGCTATCGAGTGACCAGGAGGGGACGTTGATCGTACCTTGCCCGCCAAACAGTCTCGCGAGAACACTGATCTTTTTTTCTTCCAGCGACATCAGCCGCAACTTCACGTCTTTGTTCTCCGGATGTCCAACCACATTCTTCTCGTAAGTGAGGAAAACCATCCACTTTCCATCCGGCGAGATGTGCGGGAACCAATTGTTGAAATCATCTGACGTGATCTGCTCCTGTCCGCTGCCGTCCGGCCGCATACGCCAGATCTGCATGGTGCCGCTGCGCTCGGAGTTGAAGTAAATGTATTTGCCGTCCGGCGAGTAGTCTGGCCCATCGTCCAGTCCCTTGGCTGTAGTCAGACGGGTTTCGTCGCCGCCAGCGACCGGCACGGTGTAGATATCAAAGTCTCCGTTTCGCTGTCCCACGAACGCCAGGGTGGTTCCATCCGGCGACCAGCCGTGCCAGTACGAGGGGGAATCTTTTGTGATCTTCCGGGGCGTGCCACCCTCGATTGGCACCAGATAGACCAGGGAACGATGTTCTTCCTGCGACTGATCGCTGATGGCCAGCCATTTCGAATCCGGGGAAATGCCGTGGTCGTTGTTGCAACGGACGGCGAAGCCCGTGTCGATGGGCGCAGGCTCACCCCCCGCTACCGGCAAGCGCAGAATGCGGCCATTGCTGTTGAATAAGAATGCCGCGCCATCCCGGGTCCAGTTCGGCGCTTCGAAACGTTCCGGGGCCACGTAGGCAACACGGCGGTCGGTGGAGGCGATGGCGACTGTCTCCAGAGTGCTGTACAGTTTGGGTTCTCCGGTCGGAGCGAGTGGCGTTGTCAATTCGACTTTGGAGAACACGGCCTTCTCCACCACGTCTTTGTCATGAGCGCAAACTCCGATCCCGACATAGAACGCGCCTTGAAGGGGAGACCGGATGGAAGCGCCAGATACCTTGAGTTCGCCATCGGGGCCTGCGAGCCACAAGTAAACATAGTCGCCCCGCTTTACCAGGCGCAGCCGCGCCGGCGCGGAGATGTTGGATTGGACCTCGTGCGTGTTTACGCCCTTTTCGTCACGATATTGCAGCGAAGTCATTCCACTCAAGTGCAACGCTACGCCGACGTACGGAGAATCCGCGTCGAGGTTCTGGCGAAACATGAGCACGGCCTTCTTGTGCGGGTTGCCCGTCCTGGTGATGAAGGCAGCGTCGGCGGTCAGCGAAATGTCGCCAGCGGCTTTCTTCCAAACGAAGTGAAACGCGTCCGTTCCGAACCACATGTTTGCGCCGCTGCCGCTGATCGTATAGTTCGCCGCCGCAGGATCGTATTCCAGCGAGCCGGGATGAAGAACCGTGCCAACATCACCGTGGCCTTCAAAGATACCGATCGTGGCCTGCGCAGTCTGTGCCCCCGACAGATTCGGTGCAGCACAAATCAGGGTCAATAGACCGATCAGGATCAGCGATGAGTTCTTTTGATTATTCACGCAGCCTCCCGCACCTTCCCCTAGTAACGATTCGGGGAGAAAGGTAGGACGCGCGGTAGGAATTGTCAATGCCGTAAACCTCGGACGGTTCCACGAAATCCAGTGAATAATCGTTTACTTCAGCCTTGACATCCTTGGCCGGGTGCTTCAGACTGCCGGAGTTTATTGCGACTCAAGCCTGCATTTCCTGACCCCATGACACGAACCCAGCGCTCTTTTATCATGCACTTCTTCCCGAACTTCTTCCTTGGCTTCCTCGTGCTGTCCGCGCCAGTCTTTCTCAGCGCCGGCGACCAGGTTCCAGCGACCGCGTGGCGCATTCCTATCGGGCAGCCGCCGGCATATTCGGGTGGTCGGAAGCCCGAATTGGCCAACATCGACGACGGTTTCTGGCAGGGCGCTCCTGTGGGCGGTATCGGGGCGGGAACTTTCTCCCGCTCCTACCGGGGGAATTTCGAGCGCTGGCATATCAAGGCTGGAGTTCACAAGTATCAGAGTGTCCCCGCCAACCAGTTTGCGGTATTTGTGCAACCGCAAGGCGAAACCGCAGTGGCGCAGGTTCTATCAACCGGCAAACCTGAGGGTGGAGCGCTCTCCTCCTGGAACTGGTCCTATCCTGCGGGGGGCGGCGAGTACGCCGCGCTGTATCCGAAGTCATGGTTCACGTATCGCTCGCCTCAGCTTCCCATCACGCTGACCGTCGAACAGTTCTCTCCCATCCTGCCCAACAATTACAAGGAATCCAGCTACCCGGTTGCGCTCTACAACTGGTTCGCGGAGAACCCCTCCAGCAAGCCGTTGACTGTGTCGCTCCTGTTTGCCTGGACCAACATGGTGGGCTGGTTTCGCGATACCACAAGAGACTTTCACGCTGTCCTGAACGCTCAGAACAAAAACGTCTTCCGCGCGGAATCAATCTCTGACGCGAAGATGCAGGGTATCGTCTTTGATCGCATTCGCACTGGACCCGTGTCCGAAGAATGGGATGGCCAGTTTGCTATCGCCGCCCTCGCCGCTTCTGGCGTTGAAGTCACCTACATGACTGACTTCGATCCGCAGAGTTCCGGCGTTGAAGTCTGGCAGCCGTTCTCGGCCACGGGGCGCTTGCCTAACCAGTCACCCGACGTGGCCAGCGCCGGAGAACAAATGGCTGGAGCCATCGCCGTTCGCTTCACCCTGGCACCGGGAGAAAAGAAAGTCATCCCTATGGCCCTTTCCTGGGACCTTCCCGTGGTGCAGTTTGGGGGAGGCCGCAAGTGGCTGCGGCATTACGCCCAGTTCTTCGATGCTTCCGGCACCAACGCGTGGAAGATTGCGCGCACCGCGCTCGAGAACAACCAGAACTGGAGCAGCCAGATTGATGCCTGGCAGAAGCCTTACGTCGAAGACGAGTCCAAGCCCGTGTGGTATCGGGGTGAATTGTTCAACGAACTCTACATCATCGCGGACGGCGGCACGCTCTGGGCCCACGAGCAGGGCGCCCCGGCGAACCCGCTGCATTTGTCTGCGAAAGATGCCGACAGCTTCGCTTATCTCGAATGCTTTGACTACGCGTACTACGGGACGTCGGACGTGCGCTTCTACGGCTCTTTCCCGCTGATTAAGTTCTGGCCCGAAATCGAAAAGCAGGAGATGCGCGAGTACACGGACACCATTCCGGAGAGTATTTCGCAGCGCTATCTGTGGTCGTGGAAGCTTCAGCACGATCAAAAATTCGAAACTATGCAGCGCAAGGTAGCGGGGTCCGCTCCCCACGACCTGGGCTCGCCCACTGAAGATCCGTTTGTGAATGTGAACCAGTACAACTATCAGGATGTTTCCAACTGGCGTGACCTGAACAGCAAGTACGTTCTGATGATCTGGCGCGACTATGTGTGGAGCGGAAGCAAGGACGACAATTTCCTCCGCTACGCCTGGAGTGCGGTCAAGCAGGCGATGGAACACCTCCGCCAGTACGACGCAGACGGCGACGGCCTGATCGAAAACGGCGGCTTTCCCGACCAGACCTACGACAACTGGGTGGCCCGCGGCGCCAGCGCTTACAGCGGCAGTCTCTACCTGGCCGCGCTTCGCGCTACAGCCGAGATAGCTCGCAAACTGGGGGATAGCGCGGTGGCTTCAGACTATGACGCCCAATTCAAGAAAGCTCAGGGGGCCTACGTCAAGAATCTTTGGAACGGTTCGTACTTCAACTACGACCAAGGCAGCACCTATCACACGGACATCATGGCCGAGCAACTTGCCGGCCAGTGGTACGCCAACCTTACTGGACTTGGCGATTTGGTTTCCGCGCCAATGCGTAAGTCCGCGCTGCAGCGCGTGTTCGATTACAACGTAATGAAGTTCCAGAACGGAGAAATGGGTGCCCTCAATGGCATGGGCGCGGACGGTCAGGCGCTGCACGAAAACGAGCAGGTCGAGGAAGTCTGGACCGGCACCACTTTTGCCATCGCCTCGCACATGTTGTCGGAGGGCATGAGCGACCAGGCATTCCACACGGCGCGCGGGGTTTACAACGTGGTGTGGAAAGATCGCGGATATTTTTTCCGCACGCCCGAGGCTTATGACGCACGGGGCATGTACCGTGCCAGCATGTATATGAGGCCCGGAGCCATCTGGTCGATGGAGCCGGCACCGAAATAGAGTCTCTGACCGCGAGGAGGATCACTATGCGTTCACCTCATGTCATCATCTCCCGCGCAATTGCCGTGAATCGCCAATGCGTTGTCCTTCTCGTGCTCCTATTTCTGTTGCTGGGGCCGCGGATGTGCATACCCGCCCTTGCCGGCGGCGATGAGCACCCCACTCTGGCCCTCGGCTCGGCAGCGCCAGACTTCTGCTTACCCGGCGTGGATGGACAGACCCATTGTCTCAAGGAATACGCTGTCAGCAAGGTTCTGGTGATCGCATTCATCTGCAATCACTGCCCGACCTCGCAACTCTACGAGACGCGAATCAAGCAGATTGCCGAAGACTACAAAGATAAGGGCGTCGCCGTAGTGGCGATCGAACCCAACAATCCCGACGCGGTTCTGCTCAACGAAATGGGTTACACCGACGTAGGAGATTCGTTCGAGGACATGAAGGCCCGGGCGGAATATCGGCACTTCAACTTTCCTTATCTGTACGACGGAGAGACCCAGAAGATCTCCACTGCCTACGGGCCGACCGCCACGCCGCATATTTTCATTTTCGACTCCGACCGCAAGCTGCGTTATGAAGGGCGCGTAGACAACAATATGCGCGAGCCGCTGGTCACTCGTCATGACGCTCGCGAAGCTCTCGATGCGCTCCTGGCCGGCAAGCCGGTTGCGCTTGCGAAAACTCCCTCGGTGGGCTGCTCGACGAAATGGCTCTACAAAGAAGCAGGCCGGCGCGAAGAGATGGAAACAATTGCGAAAAAGCCGGTTGTCCTAAAGCCCGTGAGCGTCGCGGATCTCAAGCTGCTTCGAAAGAACTCCACCGGTAAATTACTGCTGGTGGATTTTTGGGCGACATGGTGTGGGCCGTGCCGCGCCGAGTTGCCTCAGTTTGAAATCATGTACCGAATGTACGGCCGCCGGGCGTTCGACCTGGTGACGGTCAGCATCAATTATCCTGACGAGCGGGCCGGCGTGCTTAAGGTGCTCACCGAGGAGCACGCCACCAGTACCAACCAGATCCTGGGTTCGACGGACATCTACCCGCAATTGGCGGCCTTTGATCCTGACTGGAGCGCGGCGGTCCCGTACACGCTGTTGATCCGGCCCGATGGCGAGGTCGTGTACAAACGGCAGGGCACCGTGGACCCGCTGCAACTGAGGCGGCTGATCATCGCAAATCTGGCGGATGATGACTATCACGGCCACCAGGCGTATTGGAAGAGTGTGGTGGACGCCAAGTAGTTGCCGTCCTTCGCAGATCGCTAAGCTCTCAAGATGACAAGGAGATTAAGTCGCTCGCAACCACGATCGGGCCGACGATTGGAAGCCTAACTCCAGATCCGGTCCCATGAGCGTTCCTGGTCCCACTGCAGAGTGGGGTCGAAGTATCCCGTGCCCGGCATGAGGTGTTGCCGTACCACATCGTCATTGAGGGTCACACCCAGACCTGGCCGGTCGGGAACCGTGATCCAGCCATGCTCGACGATAGGCGTTTTCACTCCCTCTTCCACCATCGACGACCACCAGGGAACGTCGAGCGAGTGGTTTTCGAGCGCCAGAAAATTCAGGGTGGCGGCAGCGCAATGCACGTTGGCCATACAACTGACGGGCGTTCCGGCAAAGTGCATCGCCATGGGCACGCCGTATTCTTCCGCCATGTTGCCAATCTTATGAGTTTCGAGGATGCCGCCCGACGTGGCCAGGTCAGGATGAATCTTCGAGACAGCATGTCTCTCGCAGAGCACGCGGAAGGGTTCTTTCAGGTAGATATCCTCGCCCGTAAGGATGGGCGTCGGGCTCTCATCGGAAATCTGTTTCAACAGATCGGTGTAGGTCCACGGAATCACGTCTTCCATCCAGGAGAGGTTGTACTTCTCGTATGTTTTGCCCAGCCGGATGATCGACTTCACCCCGAGGTGGCCGAGATGGTCCATGGACAACGGAATTTCCATACCCACGGCCTCACGCACCGCGGCCACATATTGTTCGAGCATCGCAATGCCCTTGTCGGTGACTTCCATCGCGAGAAAAGGATGTTCGAGCTGCGTCGTCTCCCACGGACTAAAATCGGAGGGTTCGGTTACCGTGCCGGGCGTATCCGAAACCATCTCAATGCCCAGGTCCATCTTCAGCCATGTGATGCCCATCTGTTCTTTGCGTTCCTTCATGCGCTGCGCGTAGATCTTGGGGTCTTTGGACTCGGTGGTGTCGGCATAGACACGAATCTTGTCGCGGAACTTGCCACCGCCGACCATCGCATACACGGGAGCGTTATACACCTTGCCGGCAATGTCCCATAGCGCCATCTCAATCGCGCAAACCCCGCCCGCCTGACGGGCGGGACCTCCGAACTGTTTGATCTTGCGGAAAATCTTGTCCAGCTGCAGCGGATTCTCGCCTACAATACGGCTCTTCAGAAACAGGGCGTAGGTCGGACTGGCGCCATCGCGAACTTCGCCGAGTCCATAGAGACCCTGATTGGTGTCGATGCGAATGATTGGGCAAGGACTGGGACCGGGCTTGACGATCGTGGCTACGCGTAGGTCGGTGATCCGCAACGTAGAAGGACTCGAGTTGGTGTTGACAGTCCTGGGATAAGTTTCCAAGGGATCACCCAGCAGGAGAGCGGCACTCAGCGTTCCAGCCGAGGTTTTAAGAACATCGCGACGACTGATCGATGGTTTGCTCATAGACCCGTTCGTCCTTTCTCACGCAAGTCGCAAGCAGAGTAATGTGCCATCAAGATCGATTCAACAATTTTCCAACGTGGGGCAAATGAAGGACGGAAGTCCCGGCCGTCCTCCACTATTGAGTTGAGGTTTGACAAATCTTCTTCTATTTGAGACTTTGCGGCGGGCGGAGATAACCTAATGAGCAGAACCGCGATTGCACGTTTGATCCCAACGACAACCATCCTAACTCTCAGCGCGTGCGGGATGCTCCTGCTGACACCGATCAGCCGCGCACAGATGATCACCTTCTCGAATCAAGACTTGCTCGATTACACCTCCAAGAATCCGTTCGGTCGTTTGGCGGATGGCCGGCCGAAGGTGCCGGACGACCTGATCGAGCGGGCGCGCGGACTGTCGGCCGAAGAGATCTGGGCGGGCCTTGAAGACAAGAAGTTCCGCAACCAGTATGCCGACGGCTTCCAGGTTCTGCATCCCGCCCAAACGCTGGTCGGGCGCGCCTTTACCGTCCAGTTCATGCCGGAACGCTCCGACCTGGACAGCGTGGCCGTGGCCAAGGCGAAAGCGCGCGGCATTCCGCGGCTCACCAACCAGACCGCCATTGACATGCTGCAGCCGGGTGACGTGCTGGTAGTCGATCTGTTCGGCAAAAAGGTTGACGGTACCATTGTCGGCGACAATCTGTTTTATTACGTCATGAAAGCCACCCACGGCGGTGGACTGGTTGTGGATGGAAGTGTTCGCGACCTCGACGGCATTTCGGAAATCGACATGCCGGCCTATTTTCGTTCGGTCGATCCCACGCCGATCGGGAACGTCATGCTCACCGGAATCAATATTCCGATCCGGATCGGAGGAGTCACAGTCATGCCGGGCGACTTGGTCGTCGGCGATCGGGAAGGAGTGTATTTCATTCCGCCGCAAGCCGTGAAGGATGTCCTCGACCGGGCCGATGAAACTCACATTCATGACGAGTGGACGAAGAAGAAATTCGATGAGGGAAAATACAAGTCCAGTGAGATTTATGGTTCTCCGAGTGATCCCAAACTGAAGCAGGAATATCAGGAGTATTTAAGGAAACGTCTCGAGGAGATTCGGAGTAAACGGTAGTGGCTGAATTCCACATTCTTCTTGACTAGAGAGCTTGCGAAGCATCTGGCGTGAAGCGGATATCAACCCCGGCCAGATCCGTGATGCTAGACGCCAGACCCTTCGGGACTGAGGTCCCTCAAGATGACATTCTTTACTGTGTCCACCGCTACAGCTTGACCGTCTTGCCACTCCGAGCCGCCTCGTAGATGCCCATCATGATAGTCAAGTCGCGCAATCCCTCTTCGCCCGGAGTGAGAGGCTCCTTATTCTCCATCACGCAGCTGGACATATGGTCCATCTCGAGTGCGAAGTGGTCGCGTGCCGGAAGAAGTCGTTCTTCCGTCACATTGTCCTGGTGTACATACATCCGTAAACCACTGTAAGGAGTCGCCGGCTCCAGCTCGAACCATCCCTTCGTCGTCACGACCCGGTAGCGATTCTGTCCGGAATAGCCATAGCTGGAAGTGCAATTGGCCAGAATTCCGCTGGGGAAACGCAGTTGAAAATTTATCGTCTCCTCCACTTCTTTGAAGCGAACGTCTCCCGGCGTGGTGTACATCATCGCGTTGATCTCGGTGGGCTCTTCGCCCGTAAGATAACGAGAAGCGTTCAGCGAGTAGATGCCAATATCCATCAGCGATCCGCCCCCTGCAAGCGCTTTGTTCAGCCGCCATTGCGTGGGATCGCCTATATTGAAGCCGTGATCGGCGAGAATGACTTTGGTCGGGCCCAGTTCCTGCTGGCGCGCCATGCGGATCGCTTCCAGGTTGTAGGGTTCGTAGCGGCAGCGGTACGCCACCATGAGTTTTCGATTGGCCTTGCGGCCGGCATCGATCATTTGTTGACAGTCGGCGGGTGTATTGGCCATGGGCTTTTCCGAGAGCACATGCTTGCCTGCCTGGAATCCGCGGGCCGTATATTCGGCGTGCATTCCGTTTGGCAGAACGATATAGATGATGTCAACTTCCGGATTGTCCCGAATCGTGTCGTAATTCTGATAGTTGTAAATGTTCTTCGGGTTCACGCCATAACGCAATGCCAGCTTGTTCGCCTTGTCGGGATGACCGCTGACCAGGGCCACCACCTTCGACTTTTCACATTTCGCGAACGCGGGCAGGATCTGATTGATCGAGAGACTGCCCAGGCCAACAATTGCCCAGCCCAACTTCTTTCCCGGCGGATCCGGGACTTGCACTTCTGCCGTCGCGCTCTTCAGGAAGGTCCCGGCAAGATTGGCTGCTACCAGACCCTGGCCCACCCTTGTGATGAATCCGCGGCGAGTGATTTCTTTGGGCGACGAACCAGACATGGTTGGGACTCCTCTTGTCAGATGGGCGCACTGCGCCGAGACATTCTATAGCACTCGTGGTTACGGCTCACGAATGATGATCAAGGTTGCATAGAGCTGATGCTTCCGCCACTTCGGGGCTTGTCGTGTCCCGAACGACTCACTCCGGGCTTGCGCCCGGGGCTACACTCTCCTGCCGCCGGCCAGATTACCAACTGGCCATTGTCAAGGACAGAGTGGGCAAATAGGCGCAAGTTAATCGATTACCCTGATAACAAAGGATACGAATATGGGCGCTTCCGATGGTATGATGCTGGCTCGAATTGTGTATTCTGGAGGCCACGAAGCCGGCCAGACGAGCACAAATGGCGATTACCAGCGTCAAGACTCCCATCAATCCGGTGGCCGGGCCAGTCTCTTCCAACCGCGCGGCATTGAGCGTAGTGACCACGCTGTTTTTCATGTGGGGCTTCGTCACTGTCCTGAATGACGTGCTGGTGCCTCACCTGAAGGCAATCTTCGATCTCAACTATGCCCGCGCCAGTCTGATCCAGTTTGCTTTTTTCACGGCCTATTTCATCTTTTCGATTCCCGCCGCGAAACTTATCGACTGGATCGGCTACAAGAAAACCATGGTGGTGGGGGTCGTAATCATGGGGCTGGGCGCGCTCCTGTTTATTCCTTCGGCGAGTGCGGCCTCTTACCCGCTTTTTCTCGCTGCGCTCATGGTGCTCGCAGGCGGCATTACCGCGCTGCAGGTTGCGGCAAATCCCTACGTGGCCGTGTTAGGCCCTCCGGAAACGGCATCCAGCCGTTTGAATCTGGCCCAGGCGTTCAACTCGGTGGGCACGGCCATTGCTCCTTGGCTGGGCGGCGCGATCATCCTCAGCGGCACGCGGGAGAGTGCCGATGTCGTGCGGCAGATGTCGGGAGCAGTCCATCAAGCCTACCGGGTCCACGAAGCGTCTTCGGTGAAGTTGCCCTACCTTGTCATCGGGTTCGCATTGATGGCGCTGGCGGTTGCTATCTCCATGTTCAAGCTGCCGCCGTTGCCGGGCGCTGAGCGTCATGGAAAGATTCCGGGTGAGAGCATATGGAGGCATCCGCAACTGGTGTTGGGTGCGATTGGAATCTTCGTCTATGTGGGCGCGGAGGTTTCCATCGGAAGTTATCTCATCAACTACTTCAGCCAAGCCAACATCGGCAATATCTCTGAGTTGTCTGCCGCCAAGTACGTGTCGTACTACTGGGGCGGGGCCATGATTGGGCGATTCGTCGGGTCCGCTATTTTGCAGAAGGTCCGTACTGGGACCGTTCTGGGGATTGCCGCGCTGGTAGCGTGCCTGCTGGTTTGCACCTCTATCCTCAGTCTCGGCCATCTGGCGATGTGGAGCATCATCCTGGTGGGGTTGTTTAATTCAGTAATGTTTCCCAGCATTTTCACCCTGGGAATCGCCGAACTGGGACCGCTCACCGGCGATGGATCCGGCCTGCTGATTATGGCCATCGTGGGCGGAGCCTTGATTCCCCTGGCGCAAGGCCGCCTGGCCGACATGATCGGACTTCACCACGCATTCATTTTGCCGGCCATCTGCTACCTGTACATTATTTTTTACGCGTTCAGAGGGTCGAGGCCTGTTCCAGTAAGGCAGCCGGCCTAGCGGAACCTATGGAAACCGAGTCATCCTCAGCCCTACCGGGCTTCGTCGTCGGGGTAGACATTGGCGGGAGCAAGATCGCCGCCGGGTTGGTTACTCCGTCCGGCGAGATTCACCATCACACCCGCGTTCTCATGTTGCCGAACGATGGACCTGTTGCCGCTCTGGCAACCGTTATCAAAGCCATCGACCAGGTTTGCGCGAAAGCGGCAACCTCGGGTTGTGAACGCTTGTTGCGTGGGATCGGCATTTGCTGTCCCGGCCCGCTCGACCCCAAAACGGGGGTGATCATCAATCCTCCCAACCTGCCTTGCTGGCGCGGATTTCCCCTGGCGGACGAAATTTCACAGAAATACAAAGTTCCGGTCAAGGTCGACAACGATGCCAACGCCGCGGCGTTGGCGGAGGCTTTGTGGGGCGCGGGGCGCGGTTATCGCAACGTTTTCCTGACCATCCTGGGGACGGGAATTGGAACCGGAATTGTGTTCGACGGCCAAATTTATCATGGGCGCACGGGTGCGGCGGGAGAAGGCGGCCACGTCAGCATTGACTATCGCGGCCCGCTCTGCGGATGCGGCAAGCCCGGCTGCATCGAGGCATTTGCGGCCGGCCCGGCTATCGCTAAACGGGCACGGGCGAAGCTCAGCTCAAATGGAATGCCGCACTCGGTTCTCCTGCGCCTGGCACACGGAGAGTGCGGCAATGTTACCGCTGAAATGGTAGGTGAAGCTTATGCCCAGGGCGATCCCCTGGCCGGGGAGACGCTGCGGGAAACCGTAAAGCTGCTATCTGTGTGGCTGGGCAACATGATCGATTTGCTGGAACCTGACGTGATCATTCTGGGCGGAGGTGTGGCAGATCTGATGCAACCCTTCCTCGGCGAAATTCGCGCCCTCCTTCCCAGTTGCTGTGTCAACCAGCGTTGCCAGGAGATTCCCTTGCTTCCCGCTTTCTATGGTGGGGACGCCGGCATCGCAGGGGGCGCGGCGCTCGCGGCCGAAGCGCTTTCCGCCAAAGCGTTAGAACCGGAGACAGTCTGATCGGCGCGGCGGGATGCAAACTTCGAGGTCAAAGCGTCAGCGCTTCTCTGGTCGTTCCTCCATCCACCATTCGCCAGATACCTAGTGGGTTGCCGTTTCGCAACTCGTCAGGCAGAGCGGATTCGGGAAATCCCTGGTAACAAACAGGCCGGCAAAAACGGAAGATTGCCTGGCTACCCACTGAAGTCGAGCGTCCATCGGAGGTCGAGGGATAGGGGCCGCCGTGCACCATGGCGTGCGAAACTTCGACCCCAGTGGGAAAACCGTTAAACACCAGCCTGCCGACTTTATTCTTCAGAATCGCAATTAGATCGCTGAACTCGCGAAGGTCAGCTTCCGTGCCATGAATGGTCGCCGTCAAATGACCGTCGAGGCTGCGCGCAAGTTCCAACACCTGGGCGCGGGAGGAGTGGCGGACGACAAGGGTAGCAGGGCCGAAGACCTCCGCGGCCAATTCCGGATTTCGCAGGAATGATTCCGTATCGGCCTCGAAAATCGCAGCGCCCACGCCCAGTTCCTGGTCGTTGGCCGAGGCTGGTCTCTCGGCCAGAAGCTTCACTCCTGTTTCTGTCTTCCGACGCCCCGTGGCGGATTGATAAGCAGATCTGATTCCGGATGTCAGCATGTTGAACTGGCTCGACTGGAGGACCGAGCTCTTCAGTTTGTCGACGAACGTTGTAGCGTCGTCATTTCCGGGCAGAAACACGATTCCAGGCTTCGTACAAAACTGGCCGGCTCCCAGGGTAAAAGACTTGTACATTCCGCTTGAGATGCTCTCGCCATTTTCCCGCAGCGCGCCGGGCAAAATAAAAACGGGATTGGTGCTGCCCATCTCGGCAAAGACCGGTATAGGTTCGCGACGGGCGGCGGCCGCATCCATGATCGCCCTCCCGGCCTTGTGCGATCCCGTAAAACCTACAGCTTTCACCAGCGGATGCTTGACCAGGGCCACGCCCACCTCGGTGCCGGAGTCCAGCAGGAGAGAGAAAACTCCTTCCGGAAAGCCACATTCCTGAACGCTTTCCCGTACCAACTGGCCCACGAGTTCACTGGTACCCGGGTGCGCAGGATGCGCTTTGATGATGACCGGATTTCCCGCCGCCAGCGCAGAGGCGGTGTCTCCGCCCGCCACCGAGAAGGCCAGCGGAAAATTGCTGGCGCCGAAAATCACTACCGGGCCCAGGGAATGCAGCATTGAACGCAAATCGGGCTTGGGAGGCTTACTGCCGGCGTCAGCCCGGTCGATCCGCGCCATCACCCACGAACCCTCCTCCAGCACTTGCGCGAAAAGGCGAAGCTGGCCGCTGGTGCGCGCAGTTTCACTTTGCAAGCGGGGTTTCGGAAGGGCCGTCTCCTGCTCGGCGCGTTCGACCAGTTCATCCACCGCGCCTTCGATTCTGGCTGCGATGGTGCGCAGAAACTTTCCTTTTTCACGACCCGAGACCTGGCCGTAGGTGGCGAACGCTTGCTGGGCCAGGCTCACAGCCCGATTCACTTCCTCTGGTCCGGCGGAGAAGAAGTCCGGCGGCAGGTTCTCGCCAGTGCGCGGATTGGTAGCACGAAAGGGTTGTCCCGCGTTGAGCGCCGAATGCGAGCCGATGATCGATTGTCCTGATATCTTCACATTGCTCCCTCTGCCGAGTGCTGGGGTTGTGGCGGTCGCCTAACAGTATATCGGTTGCGGCCTTCGCAGGTTTTCGATCGCGATGGGGATTGGTTCCATATCAACTGGTCGCTGCTGTATAGAATATCCAGTTGCGAAGGGAAGTCTTGCCGCCAGACAATCTGTCGACTCAGGAACATTCCAGGAGGCCTTAATGAAGGTAGGGGTAGCACGCATCTGCGCTATCGTGGTCCTGATTCCCGTCGCGGTCTGTTGGTTTCCGGCTGCGCTGACAGCCCAGAAAACGCAAGCCACCGGACAGGCTGCGGATATCGAGAGCCGCCGAACCCAGCTGCTTTCGCTGTTCGACGAAGAGTGGCAGTACGAGCTGCGGTCCAGTCCTGAAATGGCGACATCGCTCGGGGACAACCGCTACAACGATCGTCTCAAGGACCGTTCGCTTGGGTCTTATCAATCCGATCTGGAAGCGAGACGCAAGTTCCTCGACCGTTTCGAGGCGCTAAATCCCGCGGGCATGTCTGCGCAGGACGTCCTCAGCCGGGAGTTGATGATCCGAAACTTGCGCCAGGACATCGAAGAAGCTCGTTTCAAACCGTGGGAAATGCCGGTGAATCAGATGGAAGGGCCGCATCTCGGATGGCTCGAGATGCTGGGTTTGACGCCTTTCAAAACTGTGAGGGACTACGACAACTATCTGTCGCGATTGCATCAGATCCCCGGGGCGCTCGATCAGGTGACCGGCAACATGCGGCAAGGCATGAAAGACGGGCTCATGCAGCCTCGGTACCTGCTGGAAAAAGTCGGGGCGCAAACGCAGGAGATTTCAGACACGAGCGCTGAGGCCAGCCCATTCGCCAAACCGCTAAGCAACTTTCCGGCGGGAATCTCTGACGCCGATCAGAAGCGGCTGCGATCGGCTGTGCTGGCCGCAATCCAGGGCGAGATTCTTCCTGCGTACAAACGCTTTGCCGCATTTGTGCGTGACGACTACGCTCCTCATGGCCGAACCGAGCCGGGAGTCTGGGCGCTGCCCGATGGCGCGGAACGCTATCGCTTTCAAATCCGGCGCATGACCACGACCGACCTGACAGCGGAGGAAATACACCAGATCGGGTTGAAGCAGCTGGCCGACACCGAAGCAGAAATGCTGGCGCTGGCACGCAAGCTGGGCTTCAATGACCTGGCCCGTCTGAACGAACACATCAAGAACGATCGCAAGTTCTACGCAACTTCGGGCCAGCAAGTGCGCGACCTGTACACCAGGTACACGCGGCAGATGGAAGCGCAACTGCCCAAGCTGTTCGGACGGTTGCCGCAGAACAAGCTCGAGGTCATCCCCATGGACCAATTTCGCGCCAAGAATGCGGTTCCCGCCGACTACAACGCCGGAGCGCAGGATGGGTCACGTCCCGGGCATATCAACGTGAATGAGTGGGACCCGGAGCACCGGTTGACGCTGAACATTGAGGCCATTGCCTACCATGAAGGTGTGCCCGGACATCACCTGCAAATCTCTATCGCTCAGGAATTGAGGGACTTGCCTCCGTTTCGCAAGAATGGTGAATACACCGCTTTCGTCGAGGGTTGGGCTCTTTACTCGGAGCGGCTGGGCAAAGAGATTGGTTTCTACGAGGACCCTTACAGCGATTACGGAAGGCTGGAAAACGAAATGTGGCGGGCTATCCGCCTAGTCATCGATACCGGGGTGCATGAGAAACACTGGTCTCGGGAACAGATGGTGGAATACTTCCATCGCTACACCGCGATGGACGAGCCGAATGTGCAGAGTGAAGTGGACCGCTACATCGCCTGGCCGGGACAGGCCCTGGCCTACAAGCTGGGACAATTGGAGATCTTGAGATTACGCGAAGAGGCGCGACAGAAGCTGGGCGCCAAATTCGACCTGCGCGCATTTCACGACGAGGTGGTCGGCAGCGGCCCCCTGCCGTTGGGTGTCCTGCATTCCCAGGTTGAAAGCTGGATCAGCGCGCAGGCAGCCCGTCCGTGAGCCGGCAAATCTCAAGCGATATTTCGCTTGAGCCTGGCAGCGCGAGGCGCGGATGAAAACTCCACCCGATTGCGTCCGCCTTGTTTGGCCCGGTACAGGGCTTGATCGGCGGCCTGAAGCACCTGTTCGACCGAGCGGTACCTGCCACTCGGTTCGGCGGCACCTATGCTGACCGTAACCGAGATTTGCTGATTGCCCGCTTCGGAGGTAACAGGGCGGACCCTCTTTCGCGGCGAGGGAGGCCGGCGTGACCGGGCCCGGCGTTCGGAGCTTCGCCGTTCGTGACTGCGAAAATCCTGGCCTTGGGCATCCTGACTACGCGTTTCCTGATTAGAGGGGTCCTGACTGCGGGAATCCTGATTTTCGGAATCCCCCGCGCTCGAATCCGGAGGCCGTGATTTCTGGGTGCGAGCCGGGCCCCGGCGTTCCTCACCGCCACGAACGCGGAAGGTAGAGACTTCGACTACGGTGCGTAGCAGCTCCAGATGGGGCATGACGTCTTTGGCTGATTTCCCGCGAAACAAAATGGAAAATTCCTCGCCGCCTACGCGATAGGCGCGGCCGCCGCCGGTTACCCCGGCGAGTTTGCCCGCTACCAGGCGCAAGACCTGATCGCCGGTCTCGTGGCCGTAAGTGTCATTGAAGTTCTTGAAGTGATCGATATCGACGACAGCCACCGCGTACGGTTCTTCGAGACGCAACAGAGCGTCATTGAAAGCACGGCGCGCGGGCAGGGACGTCAGCTCGTCGTGGTAAGCCAGGAAATACGAATTTTCAATAATGGAACTGATCAGGATCAGGCCCGCCGTTGCCAGATATGCGGTAGCGGCCGGGCCCACCGCGCCGACCTGAAAGGCCAGAAATGTCGCCAGCAGGGCCCACAGCAACCCGCTTTCCGTAGGCTTGCGATAGAGCACCAGGCGCACGAACAGAACGGCCAGAGCTGCCATGAAGGCCAGCAGTGCGAGGGACGGCAAGGGCGTCCAGGACATGCGGCCAAGAAAGCGGGAGTGCAGAAATGCGGGACCAACGATTTCTCCGGGCCGGCATATGACGGCGACAAACACCGATTCGAAAAACAAAAGCGCCATTCTGGGAAGGATGGCGGGGAAACCCAAGCCTCGTTCGCGAAACACCGAGAAGGCAATAAAGTTCAGCGGAAGGAGAAAGGACACAGCTTCAAGGGCGATTCGACCGGGCCCCGCTGTGGTGGGCCGGCCTGAAGAAAAGAATTCCAGAGCACGCTGGGCAAGAAACACAGTGCAGAGTGCAAACAGGATGCGGCTGGAGTGGAAGCGCCAGGCCAGCAAGATGCCGGCGGCGAAGATGGAATAAAAGTAGAAGTGGACTACCGAGGAAGGAATGGAACCAAACGCACCCTGGAACACGATGCAGGCGGCGACCAGGAACAGCGCGCCCGGCAGGATCAGGGACTTAAACGTTTTTGGGCTCCAGAAATTCACTTACAGGCGAATCCTTTCGGCGAACTCCTGATTGGGGTAGCTCGCTCCATTATCTCTGATGCTTGATATGCACGTCAGTGACCGTACAGATTCCAGGAAAAGTCAATACCACAGCCCGCCGGATTCCCCTAATCCTCTTTTTGCAGCGAGTTCCGTTTAGAGAAGGCGAGACCTTTGATTAGTACTGATACTCTTGTCCCAAGCCGCGTCCTGACTAACAATCAGGATAGTCCAAATTAGATTGATCTTATGCGAATTCTAGTCGCGGAAGATGATGCTGCGCTGGGCAGTTTCGTGAAAAAAGGCCTGGAGTCCGAGCACTACGCGGTGGACGTATCGACCGATGGGAAAGAGGCCTGCGCCATGGCAGGGGAACTGGATTTCGACCTGGTGGTGCTCGACCTCAACCTGCCGCGGCTGGATGGCGTGGCCATCCTGCGCTTTCTGCGCACCCGGAAGCCCCAGTATGCCGATTTCTGGTGCTGACCGTTGGGACGCGATCCCAGCGAAGCTGAACTAGCCCCCTGACACTGGGCATCACCTTGCGTGGTCTGCAGCTGCTCTTGGGAGAAATCTCCGGCCTCGAACTGGGCAGCTTGCGAGTGGAATCGCCACTCGACGGCCGGGAGCAGAGATGAAGATGGCCTTCAGGCAGCCGCCTCCATTCACCAGTTCGAGCGCCAGGTCACATCCAGTCTTGTCGGGCAAGACTACGTCGGTGAGCAATAGTTGCACCCCTTCCGCCTGATAGCGAAAAGCCCGGAGCGCGTCGGCCGCGCTTCGTGCCGCCAGCACCCGGTATCCCGCCGAACACAGGGCTTGGTAGGCGACGTCACGAACAAAAGCTTCGTCTTCTACCGGCAGGATGGTTGGAATGCCAGGACTGGGGTGCCGGCACGGGAGAAACGCGCATAGGGCCCGCGGGAGCTTCGTGGTGTGGATTTGCCAGATGCAAGAGTTGTCACCCCGCAGGGGCATATGCGTTTGTGCTTCCAACGGTCTGCCGAGGCGCGCATTGTCAGCGCGGATTGATGGGCCTGAAGTTACGCGATCGGAGGTGTCTCTGGCAGATGTGTGTCGATCACAAATTGAAAATTGCGAGTCTGTTTCGGGATCGTTTGAGTGTTTTCGGGAAACAACTTTCGATGCGGCCCCCGCACGAGCGTGGACGCTCGCGCCTACATTCCACTGCTACGGTCGAGCCAGTAGCGTCTGATAGGGATCGAGTACGACCTTTCGTGTTCCCGGCGGCGCGGAGAAGTGGAAGTTGGTTTCCGGACCGTCGGCGAAAACCTGGCCTAAGAGCACATTTTTTCCGGCAAACACGGCGTAGACCGGAACGACGGTCACCAGTTCCTGGGGAGCGTCCTTTTGAACAATCGTGCCGCTGACCGCCGAGCCTCCGGGTTTTGCTACGTATTTCACGGACCGCAATTCTACATGGGGAATGGCGGTGCCGCTTACCCATCCTTCATAGAACCAGTCCAGCGATTTTCGTCCCTCGTAGCGGAGAGACAGGGGCAATTCTTCTTCGAAGACCTGGAGAAATTCGCGGGTATTGATGGCTTTTTCTTGAAAGCGCTCCCGGGCCTTACTAAGCGCACGGAGAAAAGGAGCGTCGAGCTGAGCATCTGACAGGTTTGCGGCACGCCCGCTGCCACTCCGTTCGGCATCGCGCAGCATGGTCCGCAGCATGTGAAAGAGCCAGGTGCCGCGACCATAGCTGATGGCCTCGTATCCGTCGGAGAAATGAGAACAATTAAGCCTGGTGCCGAAGGTGACAGGACCGGCGTCCGCCAGCGGCGAGCCCTCCTTGTTCTTCGCCAGCAGGTCCTGGCGATATTTCTCCATGACGACGCGGAACTGTGGCGGATTTTCAGACTCCAGCAGCAGCAAGGCGCTGTAGTTCGCCAGAGCTTCGAAAAGCCACTGATCGCGGTAGCTTTTCCAGGACAACAGATCGCCCCACCATTGGTGGGCGGTCTCGTGGGCAATGACGTTTTCGCTCAGAATTGTCGCCAGCGCAGTCATGTGCAACTGCGATTTTTCACTGGACGTGAGAAAGGAAAAGCTGGAGAGAAAAATGAGCGATGGCCAACCCTGACTCACCAAGCCGGGCATCTGGGTGAGCGCCAGGCTGGTGTAAGGGTACGGCCCAAAGCGGTGGGCGAAGAATTCGACCGCGTGCGCGGACGAATTGGCCACTGCCTGTGCATTGCGCGCGGGCGAAGGTGGAGGCGTGGCCACCGTGATCTGCTCTGGTCGCCGGTGCATCGGAAAGGGAAGAGGTGATGGCGCCAAAGCCTGCGACGAGCCTTGCGGAAAGGAGCGTTCGACGCCCGGAGTGGCATACGCTTCCACCGAAACGTCTCCGGCCCGGGCGGCTACCCGCAAGTACTTGCCCAGGTTGAAGCCGGCAATCGGCATGGGACGATCAGAAACCCAATGGCTGGATTGTTCACCCGGCGGCGGGTCGGAAGGCGTGCCCTCGATTCGCTTGCCGGTCGCGAGCAGCGTCCAATCAGGAGGATAACGAAACTGCAAATCGAAACGCGCCATCTCCAGCCCACGATTGGGATACCAGGTCCCGCGGGCCCCGACGTAGAGCAACCCAGCCCCGGCTTCGGAGAGCACGTCGCCTCCATAAACGAAGTGCAAATTGATGTGCTGGCCGGCGCGCAACGGTTGCGGGAAGACGACAGCGATCAGATCGTTACCTCGCCGTGCCAGTTGCGTGCCTTCGAGCGACTGGTTGTGAATGAATTCCACCGGAACTCCGTCGGATTCTACTTTGCTGACCTGGAGGAAGCGCGATAACTCGAAGAGCACAGCTCTCTGGCCCGCTTGCCGGACTTCAAGTTGCAGGCTTGCCTCGGCATCGAGCCGTGTGGGCGGCGCCACTTTTGCCTGAATCTTGTACTGCGAAACACTGACTGCTTCGGGCTTGGCCTCTTCACCCATGACTCCGGCGGCATCGCCAGAGCGGCCGCCGGGCTTGCCCAGGGAGCAGGCGCTCCACACGTCGTAGTAAGTCTCCCCTTCGACGGTCTTCTGCTGACCCGCCCAGATTTGTTCCGCCGCGAGGGAGTCGAAATAAAGATCGAAGGTCCCGAGGTTCCGCCCCTGCAGCCGCGCATGCAACATGCGATCGTCGTCTGCTCGACCCTTGGATACCGGACTCGCGCTTTCTTGCTGGCCTGAGGTTGGCAGAGAATTGCTGAAGCTGAGAAGCAGCCGCAAGGCATCGAACTGGGCCAGGTTGTGGGCGGTCGAGTTCCACTGGGAAACAAACTCCTGGGAGTTTGCCGCTGCCCGGAGCGTGGGCTGCAATTCGCGAAAGGTATCGTCGTTAAAGCGAAAATATGCAGTAACGAATTTTTCCTCCAGAATGGCGGCGCCGGTGAACAGCATCATCGAGGCCCTCTCCGCATGGTCGTTGGGGATCAACAGCACCTCACCCTCTCCCTCAAAGAAAGCTCCGGTGACGTGGCCGGCGACATCTTCGGTGAACGCGATGGTGCCATCGTCGAAGGTGATATGGAAGGCGGCGCGCTCGAGAGTGACTTCGCGGATGTTATAGACCCGCGATTTGTCGAGCCCCACATTTTGCAACTGCAAATACAAAGCTTCCGCGGAGTGATCCCGGGGAGTTGAGGTCGTGACGGCGGAAGCCGGTGCCGGCGCAGCCGCCGCAGCCTGCGCCCCGCTCGTCGGCGCCGCCAACAATCCGAATACCAACAGGAGCAACGCCTTATCGGAAATAATTCTGATTACCTTGGTCACGTAGGCTCGCCTTCACCCCTGTTGCTAGAATGCGCCATAGTGCGGGCATCTGTCATCTTCCTCTTACTATCGGGTCTATTCGCGGCCGCCGACTGCGCCTCTGCGGAGGTGATCCATCTGAAAAATGGTCGGACCATCTATGCCGACCAAGTCCACGAGGATGGTTCTCACCTCGAATATGAAGTCGGGGAAGATTCCTACGCCATTCCGAAATCAGCGGTTGATCGAATCGAGGCCGGCGGAGTTCGTCCCGAGCGGAGTTCGAGTACGGGCGGCCAGGACTCCAGGGACGTACCTTCATTTACTCCTGCCGATGAGCTGAAGCGCGAGCCGGAAGTCAGCGACAAAATTGTCCGCGAAGGCAGAGTGGATGCTGATGCGCTGGCGGCGATTGAACAGCAAGGCAACGCGCGCATGTCCGCTGCAGCGTACTTCATCGCCGGCAAGCACGAGATGGAGCAGACGAATTTCGGCAAGGCCCGAACCTATTTTGAGACCGCGCTGCGCTTCGAAGGCCAGAACGCTACGATTCTGAACTACTACGTTGCCCTGCTCCTGCGGACGGGGAACGCCATTGACGCGCTGCCCTTTGCGGAACGTGCGGTAAGAATCGCGCCCGATTCACCCGACACCCTGGCTGTCCTGGGTTACGCCCAGTATGCCAGTGATCGAAATCGGGATGCGATCCGCAGCTGGAAACGATCTTTGCAACTTCGTCCTGATGCCCAGGTGCAGAAATATCTGGAGAAGGCGGAGCGCGATGCAAGTGCGGAGTCCGACTACACACAAAACGAGAGCAGCCACTTCACCCTGAAATATGAGGGCCGGCAAACGCCGGAGTCATTGCGCCGCGATTTGGTCTCGACCCTGGAGTCGCACTACAACGACCTGGTGCGCGATCTCGGCGTAGCGCCACGCGGCAGCATTGCTGTAGTCCTCTACACCGATCAGACATTCTTTGACGTTACCCAGTCGCCATCCTGGGCGGGCGCGGTCAATGATGGCAAACTGCGCATTCCGGTAAATGGCATGAGTTCGGTTACATCGGAGCTGTCGCGCGTACTGAAACATGAACTCGCGCACTCGTTCATCAACCAACTCGCCGGCGGACGCTGTCCCCAGTGGCTGAATGAGGGTATCGCGCAGGCCATGGAACCGAAGTCGTTATCGTCACGCGGACGCCGCCTGGCTGAACTGTTCAAAGCGCAACAAGAAATTCCGTTCAATGCTCTCGAAGGGAGCTTCATGCGCTTCTCGCCGATGGAAGCCATTCTGGCCTACGACGAGTCTCTGGCAGCCGTGCAATTCATTATTGACACCCAGGGGGCAAGTGATCTGCACCGTATCCTGCAACGACTGGCCGAAGGAAATTCCACCGAGACGGCATTGCGGGCTACGATCCACGACGACTATGGTCAGCTGCAGGGTGAAGTAGGCAAGTACCTGAACAGCAAATACGGCAACTAGCAAGGCCGCCAGGGTGCTCTCGCTTCTGTAAATCTTCATCCCCCGAAGAGATTAGTATTCAGAAACTCATTGCGGAATTTGCCCTGCGGATCATAGTGCTTCAGGAGTTCCTGATAGTCCGGCAGTCTGACATAGAGCGACTTCAACCGCGAAGGTTGCATCGTGAAAAGCTTGGCCCAGTGCGGCCGCGCGTCAAAGGGCGCCAACTGTTCTTCGATCATGGGCAACAGTTGCTTGACCGCAGGCCATTCCGGCTTCCAGGTAAAGTGGATCGCCAGAGATGGCCGTTGATAGCAAGTACTCATCCAGAGATTGTCCGCGTCAATCGTGCGCAATTCAGAGATAAAAAGATGAGGCCCGACCTTGTCCCGAAGCTTTTCTACGGCAAGGATGGCTTCATATCCCCGGCTGCGGGGGACGAAATATTCGCTCTGCAACTCGGCGCCGCTACTGGGCGTGAAGTTCATGCGGAAATGCGGCAGCCTCTCGTACCAGGGGCCGGGGATGCCCATCTGTTCGGTGCAATTTTCCGCCGAATGCCCGGCCAGCGGATGAAGCTTCTGGGTCGCAAGTTTGGCCCCATAAAACTCTGGCGCGAATTCGAACGTCGTGCCGGGCTCGACGCGGCGCTTTATCCATACCTGCGTGGCTCGGTGGTTTTGCCAATCGGTGAATAAACTGACGCTGTAGCCGCTCGAGAAAATATCGTCGAGATGGTTTTCCAATTGCGCCAGTGACAGATTTTCGTAGACGACTTGCCTCACCTGAAATGTGGGCTGCACGTCCAGCGTGACCTTGGTGACCACGCCTAGTCCGCCCAGAGCAACCCCGGCACCGGGGAACCGTTGCGCATCTTTTTCCCGTGACAGAGTTACCACCTCACCGTCCGGGGTGACGATTTCGAGGGCGGAAACCGCCGTCGACAGGTTGCCATTCTTGCTGCCTGAGCCATGCGTGGCGGTGGCACATGCACCTGCGACCGAAACATGAGGCAATGAGGCCAGATTGTGCACTGCAAATCCCTGTTCATCGATATACGGGGCCAGTCGGCCATAGGTGACGCCCGCTCCCACGGTGACGCTGCGCGACTTCGGGTCCAGAACCATCTGATCGAGAAGCTTCAGCGAGATCTGGGTGTCTTTGCTGTCGGCGATCCCGTTAAAAGAGTGGCGCGCGCCGAGCGCCCTCATCTTGCCGCCGCTCTTCACAGCTTGTTGCACTTCTTCGACGGATTTAGGAAGCAGCAGACGGTCGGTGCTGTATCGGTAGTTGCCGGCCCAATTGGTCCGCGGCGCGGGTTGTTGGTCTGCCGAAACGAAACGCGACAGGATGCCCCCGGTGATGAGAGCGCTAGAAGTCTTCAGGAACTGTCTCTTGTTCATATTGTCCAATCAGATCGCAACAATATATAGAGACTTAGAGGCCGCAAAGCAAGCGATTCTGGCAGAGCTACGGCCGCGGGCAGAGCCTGCCCTGATCGGGCTCACCTGATCTGTATCAGGTCGCTCCCCCCCGGCGCGACCGCGACCGCGGCCGGCGGATATTGCGGCGCGCGCCATGAATCAAAGACGGACACCTGGTGCACGCAGGAGACGGTGCAGTTGGGAGCGCAGCCCTTTTCCGATACATATTCGCGGCGAATGTCCTCAGTCGTGTACTCTTCCAGCGGGATGGCAGGATAGCCACGCTGCTGGGAGCAATAGTGCACCAGGCCGTCTTCGCAAATGTAGAGATAGCGCGCGCCGGCGCGGCAGCGCCATTGATTGGGACGCCCTTGCGCAATGTTGTCCTGGAAGCCGTTGATGCGAGTGAAGCTGCTCTTCTCCATCGACTTCATCTCGTCGTAAACCCGCACCTCCTCGTCATTCAGCGGCTGTAACTGGCCGGAGCCGTCGTGAATGATGCCGATGGTGGAGCTGAAGCCCAGGCCCAGAGCACGCTTGCCGATGGTGAGCGCGTCTTGCGGATTTTTCACGCCGCCGCCCACCACGGAGTTGATGTTCACGTGAAAGTCGGCATGCTCCGCGAGCAGCTCCAGCTTCTTGTCTAACACCTTCAGGCTTTTTTTCGAGACCTCGTCCGGTGTAACGTTGTCGATCGAAATCTGCAGCCACTCCAGCCCGGCGCGGTTAAGGCGTTGAACGCGTTCCGCCACCAGAAGATAACCATTCGTGATTAGCCCGGCGATCATGCCCCGGTTGCGAATGCGGTGGATGATCTCGTCGAGCTCGGGGTGAAGCAGGGGCTCGCCACCACTGATGGTAATGACCGATGTTCCCAGCGCAGCCAGCTTGTCCACCCGCTGGAACATGGCTTCGGTCGGAACAGGTTTGGAAAAATCGTCGTATTCGTTGCAGTATTCGCACGCCAGATTGCAGCGCCGGGTCGGGATGATGTGAGCCAACAGCGGATGGTCGGTCGAGGCGACCGCGCCCGCGATCATGCGCACCCCCCGCAAATTGCGCTGGAGCGCCTTCAAACGACGCCGCACTGTCGTTCCGACGGATGGCATGGTTACTACTTATTAAAGCATAGGGATGGTTGAAGCGCACGGATTCGGCAGCGTTTGGGGCGATTTCCGGAGTGAATGGAGAATGTTGGAAGGGAAACAGTGGCGCAAGTTCACTGAGAACCGAGAACTCCCAGCTTGAAACTGGTATTCCCATCCCGCGGGGAATCCTGCATGTAATCTTTGATCAGTTCCCAAGGGCTGTCCGCCGGCCAGTCAGGAAACCAAGTTGTGGCCAGCAGCCTGCAGAGTCTCAAGCGCAGTGGCCGCATCCTCTTCTTTGACCAATACGTAGTCGGTATCGAACGTAGAGATGGCGAATATTGGAATACCCCGCTCGGCCAGGGGATTGAGGAAAGATGCTAGCACTCCGGTCAGTGAGAATGGGAACGGGCCTTCCAGCTTGAAGCAGGTCCACGGCGATTCGCATTTTGCGTTGTGCTGAGCCTGGTCGATGGGGCAGACAATTGAGAGTTCTTCGGCTGTTCGCGTAATCGAGATGAAGCCTGCAGTTGAGGATAGTGTGGGCATTGGAGCATCCGCGGGCAAGCGGCAGACTGCGAAAGTGGCTGGGAGGCGTCTAAATTTTAGCTGCATAAGATCGGAATCTGGCTTTAAACGCTAGCCGAGCTTTGCTCGGCCTGGACGAGTCTGAGACCCGTCCCTCCACAGTCTCAGGTAGTGCCTATGGCTTTTCTGACTGCTGCTTTGGCCAGCAGCCGGGTTGAATCCAGGGTTGGCAGCGGCGAGGAATCGGGTGTCACCAGAAGCGGGATTTCGGTGCAGCCCAGAACGACCGAGTCGCATCCCTGATCCGCCAATGTGCGGATTATTTCCTGAAAATATGACAGTGCGCGCGGAGTGAACTCGGCGTTTACAAGTTCGTCCATGATGATCTGGTTGATTCTTTCGCGGGCGGGCTGGTCCGGCGTGCGGTATTCAAGGCCAGCGGCTTCCAACTTTTCCGGATAGACCGGGCCTTCCATAAGGTATCGAGTGCCGAGCACGCCCAGGCGCTTGAAGTGGCTTCGACGGGCCTCGTTCGCCACCTCTTGCGCGATATGCAACCAGGGACGCGGAGACTTTTGCTCGACTAGGTCGAAGGCCTGATGGATAGTGTTGTCCGGGCAAATAAGAAAATCTGCCCCCGCCGTGGCCAGCTTGTCGGCCGACGAGAGCATCAGATCGGCAACCCCCGGCCAATCTCCGGCGTAGATGCAATTCATGTAAAGAGCCAGGGAATGAGTGTGCATCGAGACTTCAGGATGATCGTGGGTTCCGAGCAGATGAGCGCCTTCGAGAGCAATTGTGCGGTAGCAGAGTGCTGCGCCCTCCGCGCTGCAAGCGACAATGCCGATGTGCTGGGTCATGGATCTCTTTTGATCTACTCCTGAGCGGCCAGCTTCTCGACCTGTTGCAGCATCGTGTCCAGGTCCTTGCGTGAGTGATACTTGCCGCGCGCGACGACGCCGAAAATCTTGCGGGTATTGCGGATGTCATCGAGCGGGTTGGCATCCAGCAGCACCAGATCGGCCCCGCGCTTCGGCTCGACCACTCCGTGCGCGTCTATTGTGCCCAGAAACAGCGCCGGATTGAAAGTGGTGGCCTGCAAGGCCTGCAAGGGAGTGAACCCGCTTTTTACCAGCCACTCCAACTCATCGTGCAAACTGAAACCGGGAAAAACGTAAGGGTCGGGACCGTCACTGCCAGCCAAGAACTGCACTCCAGCCTCGTGCATTGCCTTGACCATCTCCACGTCGCGCGCGGCTCCAGCCTTCAGGAGCGCCAGTTCTTCGGGGGATGTATCCTTGCGAAGCTTGGCTGGGTCCCATTGGGCGCGCACCGACGCAGGAACATACTTCAGCCGGGGATCAGCTTCCAGCTCAGGATCGTCGATGCGGCTGTTGGCTTGTGTCCACACCAGCGTCGGCACCTGCCAGGTAGTGTTTTGCGCCAGTTGCAGGAACAATCTACCGGCCTTGGCTTGGTCGTAGGTCGCAATCACCTGCGGGCCGAGCTTCTCGTAAGCTCCGTAGTCCCGCTTTGCCAGCGCGGCAAGTTCCTGGGGACGAAGTTCATCCTCCCGCGAGGAGCAGGCGAGCAGGACCCCAGTCAGATGTTCAATGCTTTTCTGCCTCGCCGTAGAAGCTTCGCGGACGCTCACAGAATACGGAACGTGGCCAACGAACGAAATATCCTGCTTTGAGGATTCATCGACAATCGCAAAGTAGGAATCGCGCGGGACGTTGGAAAGTATCTTGACGAAATCCAGGCCCTGCTTCTTGACCGCGTCGACCGCCCGACGCGCTTCTTCCGGAGTGTTGACGGCGATGGTCTGGCGGTCGCTCTTGCCTCCCGCCAGAAACGGACCAGCCAGAACCAGGCGCGGGCCGAGCAGCTCTCCACTCTGTATCCGTTTGCGCCGGCTCTCGAGCACCTCCGGATCGCCACCCATGTCGCGCACGCCAGTGACGCCGTTGGCGATGTAGAGCGGGTAGATCACTTTCTCGTCCCATGCCGGGGAGACGAAAGCGCTGTGCACATGCATGTCCCACAGGCCGGGAACCATGTACTTTCCGTTGGCGTTGATGATCTGAATGCCGCGTCCCTGTTGCACCAGACCCACTTTCGCCACCGCACTGATCTCCCCTTTCTTGATCACCACGGTCATCTCCCGGGAGATGGTGCCGTCCCGCACGCTCACGACATTGACATTGGTGAATATGAGAATCTCGGTGGAGGTCTTTGGCTTGGGTCCCGCCCATAGGAAAGTGGTGAGACACACCCAGACGGTCAGAGATGCTTTCATGCCCCAGAGCTCCGAGAGAGAACCAGTCAGGAAAGGCTAAGTGTGGGCCGCTGCGGCGTCAAACAAATTCAGGAAGTTCAGCTTCTTTTCTGCGGGAAGGAATGAGGCTTCGAAGGAATTCCGCGCCAGCTCGCGTAAATGTTCTTCGGTGAAGCCGAAAGACTGCTGGGCCAGTTGATATTCGCGTGCCAGCGATGTACGAAACATCGCAGGATCGTCAGTGTTAAGCGTAATCATGATTCCCTGATCAAAATACTGACGGACAGGGTGGGCGCTCAACCCTGAGCACGCGCCCGTGCGCAAATTGCTGGTAAGGCAGACCTCTACGGGGATCTGGCGAGTGGCCAGCTCTTCGACCAGTTCCGGGTCCTGCGCGGCGGTAAGTCCGTGTCCGATACGTTCCGCGCGCAGATTGAGCGCGCCCCAGATGGATTCGGGCCCGGCATTCTCGCCCGCATGGGCGGTCAGATGCAATCCGTTGTCGGCGGCAAAGGCGTAGGCCTCGCGAAACAACTCAGGAGGCCCCTTCTGCTCGTCGCCGCCCATGCCGATGGCCACGACTTTACGCTCCCGGTGGCGCACCGCGACTTCGAAGACCTCGCGAGCTGCAACCGGGCCGAACTGGCGCACCGCGTCAAAGATCCATAGCAGGGACACGCCAAAGTCTCGCTCTCCCCTCTCACGTCCCCGCTCCAGTCCTTCGAACAGAGCGTCAAAATTCTGCTTGCGCCATAGACAAACCCCCACCGACACATACACCTCGGCGTGCAACACGTTCTGTGCTCTAAGCCTTTCCATCAACCGGTAAGTGATCAGCTCGTAGTCGTCGGCAGTCTGCAGGTCTTCGGTCACAGCCTTGAATGCCATCAGGAAACCGTTGAAGTCCTGGTAGCTGTAGAGCTGTTCGATCTCCGCCATGGTGCTGGTTCGGCCGTGCCGCAGCCGCAGTTCAAGCAGGGTTGTGGGATCAATCGCACCTTCAAGATGGAGATGCAACTCAGCCTTCGGCAAAGTCACGATGAACGAACTGGGCTGCGACGCCATAGCGTAATTGTAGATTGAAGAAGCAGAATTTGCAGGGGAATCGATTTCAGAGGCTGAGGTTGAAGTCCACTCGAGCCGCGAAGCGGCGCAAAGAATGTAGCCCAGGGCGCAAGCCGTGGGGCAAAGGCGGAAACGAGCAAGCTCCGGAGGAGCGAAAGTAGGACCTTCAACCTCAAACCTTCAACCCGACGTCTTAGATACGCAATCCTGAATCTTACTTCGAAGCTCTACAAAACTCGCTGTGATGCCGGCTGTAAAAAATGTAGATAGCCAGACCGAGCGCCAGCCAGATAAAGAAGCGCAGCCACGTAATCACGGTAAGGCCGGTCATCAACCCACCACACAGCACCACCGAGATCAAAGGAAACCACGGAACAAACGGTACGCGAAAGGCACGCGGACGATCGGGCTGCCTGCGGCGCAGAAAAATGACGCCCAGTGACACGAGAACAAACGCAAACAGAGTACCAATATTGGAAAGATCGGCAGCGTCCCCAATATCCACTAGGCCGGCAGGAATTCCAACGGCGAAACAAGCAATCCACGTAGACCAGTAAGGAGTCTTGTATTTGGGATGCACCACGGAAAACAGCTTAGGCAAGAGGCCGTCGCGGGACATGGCGTACCAGATGCGCGCCTGCCCATATTGAAATACCAGCAGCGACGAAATCATTCCGGTGAGAGCGCCCACTACGATCACGGAACGAAAAAACGGGTGTGCGCCCAGATATTTCAGCGCGTAAGCGACAGGAGCCTCGGCAGCTTCGCCGGAAACGAAAGTTGTGTATTTCATCATGCCCAGCAGAACAATGGCAACCCCAACGTAGAGGATGGTGCAGATGATCAGCGACGCAATGATGCCGAAAGGCAGGTCGCGCTGCGGCGTCTTGCACTCCTCCGCCGCGGTGGAGACGGAATCGAAGCCAATGTAAGTGAAGAACACGATAGCGCCGCCGGTGACAATTCCAGCAAATCCTGATGGGGCAAATGGCGACCAGTTTGCCTTATTGACCAGCATGCCGCCCACAACCAGGAAGGTGAGAATCGCGCCGATCTTGATCATCACCATGACATTGTTGGCGCCGGCCGACTCCTTCACACCGCGCACCAGCAACAACGTCAGAATGAAAACGATCAGGAACCCAGGCACGTTAAAATACGCGCCGGTCCAATGTCCCGAAGCCCAGACCGGGCTTGCCCACTGGTTGGGCAGATTTAGACCGAAGGCCGCTAGTTGTGCCTTGGCGTATCCACTGAAGCCAACAGCGACCGCCACATTGCTCACCACATATTCCAGGATTAGGTCCCAGCCGATGATCCAGGCAAAAATCTCGCCCAGCGTTGCGTAAGAATAGGTATAAGCGCTGCCTGCGATTGGGATCATCGAGGCCAGTTCGGCATAACACAGGCCGGCAAAGCTGCAGGCTACGGCTACCAGCAAAAAGGAAATGGCGATCGACGGGCCGGCCGGCGGGCGTCCGTGCATCAGCGCACCCGCAGTGCTCCCGGTGCGCAGGAAGTTGGAAATCAGGTCCAACACTTGCGCATGCAAAATCGAGGGAGCGGAGAAGTGTTCTCCCGCCGCGGCCGTACCCGTAAGGACGAATATCCCCGAACCGATGATCGCGCCGATGCCCAGAGCGGTAAGCGACCACGGGCCCAGGGATTTCTTGAGACGATGGCCCGGCTCGTCGGCTTCCGCAATCAGTTTGTCGATGGACTTGCAGCAGAGCAGTTGGTGGTTAGAGGTATAAGCCGTTGGTGGTTGTGCCAAAGGGTTTTTGTCTCCTGGGAAGCGTTTGGCGATGGCACTTGGCATTTAGCCGGTCCAACGGCCAAATACCAAGTGCTCCATGCCAGGTGCCCTTTAACGCTTCGCCGTACCGCGTGCCATCTTCTTCACTTTGCGCTTGGCCGAGCCGCGGGCGTACTCCCGGGGCTTCAGCGGATTGTCCGTCTTACGCTTCTTGCGCGACGCGCGTTTGGTTTTCTTGCGTTCTTCTTTGGTCAGTGTGCTTGTGTTTGCCATGAGTGCGGTTTGGTTCTCCTTAAGAAATCGCTGCTAGCTTCTCGCTACTAGCTTCTCGCCAACAAGTCGATCGGCCAGGAGCTAGAAGCCAGGACCCAGAAGCTGCGTTTAAGCGCCTTCCAGTTGCGCATACTTCTCCACCAGCTTCTTCAAACCGAAGCGAGGGAATTGTACCGTAATCTTGGCATCCTCACCTTCTCCTTCGCGCTGGTAGACGGTGCCTTCGCCATATTTCGGATGTCGAACCTTTTGCCCGGGACGGAAGCCCTTCTTGCCTTTCGGCTCCTCAACCGGCAGTTTGGGGACACTGAATTTCTTGCCTCGTGAGGCAAAAAAGTCGGCAATATTTTCAATCGAGTTGTAGGACTTGCCGAAGTAGGACGCTGCCGGAGTGCGTGCCTTCTGCTGGCCGCTCCAGACCGCACTCTGGTCTTCATCTTCGTAGGCGTAGTGGGTCGATTCCTGCTCGTGTGGTCGCGGGCGACTGGCCCGCCCATACTCGACCGCGGCGGAGCCCCTGGCAGCTCTCCGACCTTTTTTCGATGACCCGAGGTCTTCCACCAGCTCCATCGGAATCTCTTCCAGGAACCGCGAAGGGATGCTGGCCTCGGGCAGATCGGTACCGTAGCGGCGCCGGTAAACCGCGCGAGTCAGAATCAGCGTATCCATGGCGCGAGTCATGCCGACATAGCAAAGCCGGCGTTCCTCTTCGACGTCGTCCGGTTGCAGGAAAGTACGCGAGTGGGGAAATAGCCCTTCTTCCAGGCCTCCAAGAAAGATCAGCGGGAACTCCAGACCCTTGGCTGCATGCAGGGTCATGAGAGTGATCTGGGCCCGCTCGTCGTAGGCGTCGGCGTCGCTGACCAGCGCAGCATGATCCAGAAACTGATCCAGAGTTTCGCCGCGGTCGCGCGAATCCATAGCGGCGTTAACCAGTTCTCGTAGGTTCTCGACGCGGGAAAAAGCTTCAGGCGTGTCTTCTTCCTCGAGCTGCTTGATGTAGCCGGTGCGGTCAATAAGAAATTTCAATATGTCGGACGTGCTGGCGGCCGGGGCATTTGTAGCGCCGGCATCCTGCCGGCTGTCGGGGAGGCGTCCCACCTCCACCTCTTCGCCAGGCAAGCCATTTGCCTTCTCCACTACCGGCGGCACCTCCATGCTATTTTCATCCGCAGACCCTAAGTCGCCCCCGAAGTCGAAAGAAAAATTGTCTGGGCTGAAATCTGTATCGTCGGCGGCGGGCGGAACCTCGAGCTCTTCGTCGTCCGGACTGCGCGAGCGGGTCGCCCGCGGCCACACGGGCTTGTCCTCGACCTCTGCGCTTGCTGTCTCTTCCAGCCGCTCGGCATACGTTCCACTCAGAATGGCGCGCCCGTCTCCGATGATGACAGCAAATATCTTGAGAGCAGCCAGCGCGCGCGGCGGCAAAAGCTGGCGTTTAACCACTTCCGCAATCGCACCCCACAGGGAAAGCCCGGTTTCGAGCGCGACCCGCTCCAGGGTTTCAATGCTGGTCTTGCCGATTCCACGCACCGGGGTGTTGATCACACGCAGTAGCGAAATGGAGTCATCCGGGTTATGGATGACTTTGAGGTACGAAATCATGTCCTTGATCTCGGCGCGCTCGTAGAACGAGAAGCCCCCGACCACGTGATACTTCAGCCCGTAGCGGCGCATGGCTTCTTCATAGAGCCGTGACTGTGAGTTGATGCGATAGAGCACTGCAGCCCGCGCGTTCTCCCCCTGTTCGACGGCTTCGCGCAGGTATTTCGAAATGTAGTCGGCGGCAAAGAGAGCTTCGTTTTCGCCGTCTGGAGCTTCGTAGTAGCCGACTTTGGCGCCGCCCTGCCGCGAGGTCCACAGGTTCTTGCCCTTGCGCTTAATGTTGTTCGCCACCACGGCTGACGCGGCCTGCAGGATGTTCTGAGTCGAACGGTAGTTTTGCTCCAGGCGGATGATCTTGGCCTCGGGAAAGTCTTTTTCGAATTCCAGAATGTTGCGAATGTCGGCGCCGCGCCAGGAATAAATCGACTGGTCTTCGTCGCCCACGGCGCAGATGTTGTGATGGCTGCCGGCCAGCAGTCGCATCAGTTCATACTGGGGCCTGTTGGTGTCCTGATATTCGTCGATCATGACGTACTGGTAGCGGCGGTTGTAATAGTCGCGAACCGCCGGAACGGCTTTGAGCAGACGCACCGTTTCCAGCAGCAGGTCGTCGAAATCAAGCGCGTTGGCTTTGCGCAGCTCCTTGCGATACTCCTCATAAATGTGGGCCACGCGCTCGGTCTTGGGATCGCCCGATTGCAGGTACACTTCCTGCGGATCAAGCATATGGTTCTTGGCCCACGAAATATGCGAGAGTACAGAGCGCGGCGTGGTCTGCTTATCGTCAATGCCTAACCGGCGCATCGCCGCCTTCACCAACTGTTGTTGATCGGACTCGTCGTAAATGACAAAGCTTTTCGTCAGCCCGATCGGCGGCTGTCCGGGAACGGATGAAGGAATACGCAGCTGTTCAATATCCCTCCGCAATACCCGCACACAGAAAGAGTGAAAGGTTGCAATGGTCGGCTTGGCGATGGAAAGGCCGCCTACCAGCTTGTTCACGCGCTCGACCATTTCCTGCGCAGCCTTGTTGGTGAAGGTCATGGCCAGGATGGCCTCGGGCATCACGCCCATGTTCTCGATCAGGTAGGCGATACGGAAGGTGATGACCCGGGTTTTGCCGCTGCCCGCGCCCGCGAGGATGAGGACCGGCCCGTCCGTGGTTTCAACGGCGGCGCGTTGTTGCGGGTTGAGTTGGTCGAGAAAAGACAAAACCGGGGACGGCTCCAAGACGCACTTACAATTTTACATGGAAGATCGAAGCGCGATTGCCGGGAGAGCGCCGCTACTTCTGCATGTCGGTCACTGCCTTCACGAAGCCGTCGTCGTTGACGAACAACCTGAACGAGTCGTCCTTGAACGGATCGGGCAAGGTCTCTCCCGCGATTATGTTTGCCTTGTACTGATAAGCGAGCCGCAGTTCTTCGATCGCCTGCTGCATGTTCTTCGCTTCCCCATATGTGCAAGCCAGGTTGTAATAAAACATGGGGTACTCCGGATCCTGAGTCAGCCCGTACTCGAAGGTCACCTTCGCCTGCTGCAACCTCCCGCTGATCCCATATGACATCCCCAGGTTGTCGACAAGGACGCGGAAATAGTCTTTGGATAGAGTGTGTTTTTGTTTTTCGAGGTCGAGGGCCTTCTGATAAAGGGCTGCTGCGGTCGAATAGTCCTGCTGTAGATAGTGTTTGCTGCCTTCGCGAAAGTACTGGACGGCAGCATCGCTCGGAGGCGGGGCCGCGATTTGACCCTGATTGCCCGCGGGTGATCGATCCGGCAGGAGCTTTGCGGTGCTCAAAATCTCTTCAAACAGGCTCCGATCGCCAGGCTCGAACCCGGCCTTGGACAAGTGAACCTCGGCACAAAGATCGCCGGCACCAAGATATGCATGGATAGTCTTCTGACGCACTTTGATTCCCTTGAATTCCGGTACGACGTATTCAACCCGGGCGATTCCATCTTTCAGTAGCGATTCCTGCAGGTCATCGCGCTGCATGACCACAGATTGTTTGGTGCCGGGCCACCACTCGTCGCGGCATTTTTCAGCGCTGGCCGGGAATGTCACTCTTTGTAGGAAGGCGGTGATGCCAAGATGATCGGGTCTACCGAAAGCGCGCAGTTGTACTTCCTTGCCATCGGCCCTGACGCGGGTCTCGAATTTGGTTGGGCCTACGTCGAGTTGCAAAATTCCGGGAACGCCAGGGATCGCTATTTCGACTTGGTTGCCAGCCCCCTGCGCAAGGCCGCAGAGCGAACAGAAAACGGCAATCAGAAATACGAAGATTTTCATTTCGGGCGCGATTTTACCAGCCCGTAACGCTGCCCGGCAGCCACTTATCTGGTTCTTCCGAGGTAGCCACTCGGCCGTTTTTTCTGACACTCACACCCATGCACCCATCAGTTGTCCCAACCCGCCGCGAACCCGCAGTCCGTCCGCGCGGTCCTTGAAATAGCGGGCGTTGATTTCTTCCGTATCCAGTATTTCGGTGCGCTGAAATCCCATGTTCCTGAGTTCCTGCGCAAGTTCGGTGGGACGGAAGAATAGTTGAAAGGGCTCGCCCGCAGCCGCGACCCGCCTCGAGATCGCAGGGAGGGCAAGCCTCTGGCGCAAGTTGAGCAATTTTGGGTCAACGGCGAAATCGAAGGCCACGCCGCTGCCCGGAGGCAGTTGCGCGATGAAGCGCAGGGTCGCTATGCAGGATTCCCGGGTGAGATAAGGCGTTACTCCCAGCCAGGAGAAGAACGCCGGTGAGCCTGAGTCGAAGCCGCCCTGTGCGAGTCCGGCAGCAAGCGTTTGTCGCTCGAAATCGACCGGGACAAACTTCAAGGATGTTGGTATTGCGATGCCTGCTGTCTGCAGGCGCTCGAGCTTCCAGGCTTGGGTAGCAGGATGGTCCACCTCAAACACCTGCAGATAAGCTGCATGAGGGTTGCGGTAGGCGAAGGTATCCAGGCCAGCTCCGAGGACAACGTACTGCGCCACGCGTTCCTCGATAGCCTTCACCAGTTGGTCTTCGGCGTAACGGCTGCGTGCCGCCATGAAGGCGCGAAAGGCTCGAGAAATGGGATGCTGACGCTCTTTCGGATTGGAGCGCAACTTTTCGGCCGCTTCGACCCCGATAATCGGCACAGCCAGAGGATCGTCGAGGACTCTAGGCTGGTCAAAAAGCTGGTGCGCGGCGCGTCGGATGGCTACCTTGTTCGCGGTCCGACTGAATCTTCGCTGCTTCAACGGAAACTATCCTGTCTTCGCGGCGGTTCGCAGGGCGTTGCATTCTTCACACGGACATACATCCCGCAGAAACTGCCAGGAATAAATGCCCAGCTCGTGGCCGTCATTCCAGTGGAACTTGATGGCGTATTTGCCCACGCCCTCGGCGGACAAGGGTTTGGCCGCCTCCTTGAACATGGGGAGCGCGCCGGGCGCGAGTTTAGGCCGCTCGCCAGGCTGGCGGCCAGACTTGCCGCGCTCGTCGTCACAAAGAGCGCAGGGGCAGGCATCGCGCAGAAAGGGGAACGGGTAGTGCGATCGGTGGCCGTCCTTCCACTCAATGTCCACCCCGGTGCCGGTCGTCAGGTTCACTTTCACCGACTTGGGATCGGGCGGCGGGGCCATGATTCCAGTATCGCATAGACTTCCTTGGCGATCTTTGCGGCTTACTTTGACCTCAAAGTTCGCAAAGGCCCCAAAGGAAACCGGTCTGACAACAATTTCCGCCAGAGTCTGGCTGGGGGTGGTGGTACAGTCTGCGCAAAAACACCCTCTTGTCATTCCGAAACCGGCTTTATCGGCGAGGATGCTGCGATTCGGAGTGACAATCCTTTGGAGATTTTCAAACTGCACCACTATCTGGCTGGGACGAAGTTGTCGAAAGGGTGGGAAATCCGGTAAAATCTATGTTTTACAGATCAAGTTCTGAACTTACCTGGAGTAGTCCATGGCACACGTATGTGAGATCTGCGGCAAGGGGCCGCAATTCGGAAACAACATCAGCCACGCCCATAACGTCACCAAGCGGCGCTGGAACGTAAATCTGCGACCGGTCCACGCCAAGGTGGGCGCCGCTACCAAACGGATTCGCGTCTGCACCTCCTGCCTGCGCAGCGGCAAAGTGGTCAAAGCGTAAGAGCGCTTCATCTGATCGGAACTCTTTCTCCTTAACGGCGACTGGCGCGGATCGGCACAGACCCAGCTCTCCGGTTCGTTTTTGTCCGGCGTTTCCTCAACCAATACATATATCGTGTTACGATATATCTAGATTCAACATCGCATGGAAAAAACTCTGGCCCTTTCCGACTATCAGGCATTGGCGGAACTGCGTTATCAGATTCGCCTGTTTCTTCGCTTCAGTGAAGAGGCTGCCCGGAAAATGAGCCTGGAACCGCAACAGCACCAGCTGATGCTGGTGCTCAAGGGCCTGCCGTCCGGAATGCGCCCTACTATCGGGGCATTGGCTGAACGAATGCAGATCCAGCACCACAGCGCGGTCGAACTCGTGAACCGGCTGTCCGCCGGCGGGCTGGTGCGGCGAAACCGCTCTGGTGAAGATCGGCGTCAAGTATTGCTGGGTCTCACTCCCAAGGGCGAAAAGGTGCTGCGGGAGTTGTCGATCGGACATAAGGCCGAATTGCGCAGTCAGGGCCCGGCCCTGGTTGCCGCCCTGGAACGGACCATGCGGCCCACGAAGGGCGCCCACAGATCCCCACCGAACGTCGTTCTCGAACGATCCGGAGCGGCAGGTCAGGCGTGACCGAATCAGTTGACCAGGCATTCGCGCCTACGGGCGCTCAGGTCGGCGATACGACGCTGGCCGAGCCTGCCCAATTCCGGATGGTGCTGGTCTCATTTCTGGCGGCGGCGATTGGATTGATTGCCGGGGGGATCGCCTTCCTGCTGTATAAGCTCATTGGCCTCCTGACCAACATATCGTTCTACGGCCGCTTCGTATCCGACTTTACCAGCGCTCGCCACAATCATCTGGGATGGTGGGTTATCCCGATTCCGGTAATCGGCGGACTCATCGTCGGAGTCATGGCCAAGTACGGCTCATCGAAGATCAAGGGCCATGGCATTCCGGAGGCCATGGAGGCGGTGCTTTTCAATCGCAGCCGCATTCAGCCACGGGTGGCGATTCTGAAGCCGATCTCGGCGGCCATCGCCATCGGCACCGGCGGTCCGTTCGGCGCTGAAGGTCCCATCATTCAAACTGGCGGCGCCGTGGGATCGCTGGTAGGCCAGGTTTTTCATACCACGGCCTCAGAGCGAAAAGTACTGCTGGCCTGCGGAGCAGCCGCGGGCATGTCGGCAACTTTTAATACGCCGATTGCCGGAGTAATTCTGGCCATTGAGCTGCTGCTGTTCGAGTTCAAATCGCGCTCGTTTATTCCTCTGGTCATCGCCAGTACTTTGGCGACTGCGGTCCATATGCAATTGCTCGGCGCCGGCCCGATGTTCACGGTCACAGCCATGGATTTCGGCGTCCCGCGCGCTTTGCCGTTCTATCTGGTGCTGGGAGTGATTTGCGGTTTGGCGGCAGTCGGATTCAGCAAGTTGCTGTATTGGACCGAAGATCAGTTCGCCAAGCTGCCTATTGACGAACTCTGGTGGCCGGCCATCGGGGCGCTGGGGCTGGGTGTAATCGGCTACTTCGTGCCCAGGGTATTAGGAGTGGGCTACGACACGATCAGCGACATTCTGAATGCAAATCTTGCCTTGAAGGTGCTGATTGTCGTGATGCTGGCCAAGGCGGTGGCGCTGGTGGTTTCGTTAGGATCGGGAACGTCGGGCGGATTGCTGGCGCCGATGTTCATGTCCAGCGCCGCGCTGGGAGGGGTGTTTGCGATGGGGATGAATGAGGTTTTTCCCGCCGCCCATCTCTCGGCTGGTGCCTTCGCTCTGGTGGCCATGGGCGCAGTCTTTGGGGCGGCTTCCCGGGCTGCGTTCTCTTTCATCGTCTTCGCCTTCGAAATTACCCGCGACTACAACTCGGTATTGCCGCTGATGCTTGTCACCGTTGTTGCCGACGGAGTCGCCATACTGCTTATGCCCAACGCTTCCATCATGACGGAGAAACTCATCCGGCGTGGATTACGTATCCACCAGGACTACGAAGCCGACGTGCTCCAGCAAATGATGGTATCCGAAACCATGGACCCTGAAGCGCCCACGGTTCCCGCCGAGACGCCAGTCCGCGAATTGGCCGAGCGCATCGCCCGTCACGAGCCGGAAGCCAGCCGCCACCAAGGGATGTTGCTTCTGGATGCGGAAAGCAAGCTGGTCGGAATCATCACGCGTGGAGATATTTTGCGGGCGCTTGACGAAGATCCTTCCGGGGCCGTGAGTCTGCTCGAAGCGGGAAGCCGCAGAGTGATCGTGACTTATCCGGACGAAACGCTGCATGAGGCCGCAGCCAAGATGCTGCGCAATAACATCGGACGGTTACCGGTGGTCGACCGCAAAAATCCACGCCACGTGCTTGGTTATCTGGGACGGCCCGGGATCATGGCAGCACGACTTCGCCGGTTGGACGAGGAACACGTGCGTGAGCCGGGCTGGGTAAAGAAGTTTTCCTGAGGCTGCATTGCCGTTCGACGCCGGAACTTCGGGAAGGTTAGTTCTGCTCTTTCGCTGGCGGCGGGGTGTTCGCGATAATCCTCTTCTGTGCCGCCGTGATTAGTGGTCGGAGGGCCTGTACCGAAACGCCGAGAGTGCCGCCGGAGAAGCCGTCAATATAGGCCTCGTTGATACCAATCACCTGGCCTTGCGAGTTGAATACCGGGCCTCCGCTGCCGCCGTGGGCGGTCGGCGCATCGTAGATCAGCTTGTCCCCGACCACATCTCCCAGGTGCCCGCAAGTGGCCGATGGGCGAATCAGCGATAGCGCTGCCAGTTCATTGGCGGCGCCGATGTCGTCGTGGCGGTAAGCCAGGCGCTCGTATACGGCTGAGGGCGATTTTGCAACCATACCCAATACGCCCATGGGATAGCCCACTACAGCCACCAATTCTCCCGGATTCGAAGCTCTCTCGGCCAGCGGCAGAGGGCGAAGCCGGCTGATGGCTTGTGAATTTTCGACCTTGAGCACCGCCAGGTCGCCGTGCGCCGACAGAACCAGCGGCGTGATATCAACCGGCAGCGGGAATCCCGGGAAGAACGCCACCAGTTTTTCTAGTTCCGGCTTGGCACCCTTGCTTATCAGGATGTCGGACTCGGCGTCTCCGTACCAGGGTTCGGCAACATGGCGATTGGTCGCCAGCAAGCCTTCCGCAACCACGAAGCCAGTTCCCGAAATGCGGGCGCGAAGCGCGGGTCGGTGTCCCGGCATGGAGACGTGATAGACGCCGTAGATGTAACAGATCGAATTGCGATATCGGTTCAGGACCAGGGCTGGCATGGCCTGCTCCTGCTTCAGTTCATCCACGTCGCGGGTCAGCTGATTCAGTTCTTCCTGGTGCTCGTTGGTGATTGCCGGCCTGACCGGTGCGGGGAGGGGAAGCGGCTCGGGCGGCGCATAGTAGTGCGCCATGACGCCGGTCCCGATGATCAGGAACAGGCCCAGCACGACCTCGACCATCCGGGCCCAGGTGGTGCAGACTGGCTCTTCTTCCGAGGACTGATGGTTCTCGACCATGAGGAAACCGGTTGCGGCGGGCAAAATGGGGGGAGGGAAACGCGTGTCCGCCAGGCAGACCTTTGACCTACTATTCTGCGGCCTGGGGCCGGGGTCTTCTAGGGTACGGAAGGTTATGTACGGGTGGACTTAAGGCTCTTTGATTCCCAGGCGTTCGGCCATCTCCTGGTAGAGAAACCCGTCGCCCTGACGGTAGGGTTGCACCCATTCGCCGTCGATGACAAATTGCGGAATAGCACGTCTGCCGGTGCGGGCAACCACCTCGTCGGCAGCGCCGGGCGTGGTCTCGATGTCCACTTCTTTGAAGGGAATATTGTGCCCCTGCAGAAAGCGCTTGGCCACGCGACAGTCAGGACACCAGAAAGCAGAATAGAGTACAAGTTCCATAAGAAAACAAAGCCGCCAGCGTAGGCTGACGGCTGATAGCTGAAAGCTCCCCGTTAATTCTCGTACAGCAGCACGCCCTCGGTCTTCTCCGAGTCTACCGGACGGTAGTACAGTTTCTGGCCGTCAAGGAAGACTTCGATGAACGCCGGCCGGGTGGTAATTGTGCCCTGGATCAGCGCCTCGGAGAGCGGGTCTTCGATGTATTTCTGCAAAGCGCGCCGCAATGGACGAGCGCCGTAACTGCGATCGCCCAGCGTCTGGCTGAGGATCCACTTCTTGGCCTCGTCGGTTACCGTGACCGTGATCGACTTCTGGGCCAGGTTCTGGTTCAGCAAGCTGACCATCAGTTCCAGAATCTGGATCAGGTCTTGCTCGCTGAGCGCGGTGAACAGGATGATTTCATCCAGGCGGTTGAGGAATTCTGGGTTGAAGGTGCGTTTGACTTCGCCCTTGACCAGGTCTTCAATCTTGCCCGAAATCATGTCCTCATTGCTCGACTGGAAGCCCAGGCCCTCGCGCTTCTGCAGGTGCCGGGCGCCGATGTTCGAGGTCATGATGATGATCGTGTTCTTGAAATCCACGGTGTTGCCCAATCCGTCGGTCAGTTGGCCGTCTTCAAACACCTGCAACAGGATATTGAACACGTCCGGGTGCGCCTTCTCGACTTCGTCGAGCAGCACGACGGAATACGGTGCGCGCTTCACGCGCTCGGTGAGCTGGCCGCCTTCTTCGTAGCCCACATATCCCGGAGGCGAACCGATCAGCTTCGAGACCGAGTGTTTTTCCATGAACTCGGACATATCGAAACGCACTAGCGATTTCTCGCTCCCGAACATGAATTGTGCCAGGGTGCGCGCCACTTCGGTCTTACCCACGCCGGTAGGACCAAGGAACAGGAATGAGCCAATCGGCCGGTTCGGGCTCTTGAGCCCCGCGCGGCTGCGGCGGATGGCGCGGGCCAAAGCGACAATGGCTTTGTCCTGCGAGATGATCCGCTTATGCAGCTCTTCTTCGATGCGCAGCAGCTTGGCCGACTCTTCTTCCTTAATCGAGGTGATCGGCACGCCGGTCCAGCGCGAGACCACGTCCTCGATGTCCTCCCGACCGACAACGCCGGTGGAGGACTCATCGAGGTGGTATTTTTCGCGAAGAGCGCGCAGGTTCTCGCGCTCCTTGCGTTCCTCATCCGAGTAGAAGCGCGC